>Ga0157374_10004995_pt1 | contig 11128 bp, 9 predicted proteins | sample M25metaG_FD_115308 | JGI IMG/M metagenome (GOLD analysis project Ga0157374, IMG submission 115308) | Miscanthus rhizosphere microbial communities from Kellogg Biological Station, Michigan, USA - M2-5 metaG | ecosystem: Host-associated > Plants > Roots > Rhizosphere > Soil | place: USA: Michigan... | reverse complement strand
TGCTCGAAAAGGGATTCTCAGCATTTTACAAAAAAATATCGTTTCTGCCTCAATCCTTTTCTACAAAAGAGTTTTCAGCTTATGAACCGGACGCTAGTGAATCAGGCTTGCAAATTCAACAAGCCATCTTAAGCGCAATAGACTGAGGCCGGTTTTCTTGCGGATTAAGCGTTGGCCTGTTCCAATTCGGCGATATGGGCTTCCACGGCCAGGGTTTCTGAGTCTTTGGTCGCGGTTTGCCAATTGGCGGGCGCTTTGGGCTGATTTTTCTTGCCCTCGGGATCGTACTCGGCGTAGGTTTTCTGCAGCTCGGCCTTGAATTTTTCCAGGGCTTCATGCTCCGGAACGCGCATGACTTTTTCTTCCCCTTTGAAGATGTAGTACTGCCCAATGCCGCCTGCAATCCCGATATCGGCATGTCCCGCTTCTCCAGGACCGTTCACGAAGCAGCCCATGACGGCTACATCCAACGGCTTGCCGGGATTCTGTCGGTCCATGTCGGCCATGAGCGCTTCCACCTGATTGGCCAAGCCATGCAGGTCCACTTCACAGCGACCGCAAGAGGGGCAGCTGATCAGGTTGGAACCCGACTGGCGCAATCCCATATTCCGCAGGATTTCGTGTCCGGCAAAAACCTCCTCGATGGAGTCTGCCGTTAGGGAAACGCGAATCGTATCGCCAATCCCTTCAGCCAATAGCATTCCGAAGGCGATTGATGTTTTAATCAGACCCCGTTTCAAGGTTCCTGCTTCGGTAACGCCCAAGTGCAAGGGATAATCCACCAGCTTGGCCAAACGGCGATATGCGTCCACCATTTTCAGCGGATCGCTGGCCTTTACGGAAATCTTAAAGTTGAAAAAGTCTTCCTCTTCCAGGATGCGGGCGTTTAAAAGGGCGCTTTCCACCAGTTGGGTAACCAGATCGTCCGGGTACTGATCCTTGATGGGCTTTTCCACCGAGCCGCTGTTGACGCCGATGCGGATGGGAATCTCTCGTTCCTTACATTTGGACACGATCGCCCGGATGAATTCTTTGCGCGGCTGATTGCCCGGGTTGACCCGGATGCAATGAACACCATTATCAGCGGCTTGCAGGGCCAGACGATAATCGAAATGGATATCCGCCACAACCGGGATTGGCGAGCGTTTGACGATGGTTTTCAACGCTTCCGCCGCTTCTTTATCGGGTACGGCTAAGCGGATGATCTCGCATCCGGCATCCGCGAGACGATGAATTTGATTGACGCTCTCTTCAATGTCACGCGTATCGTTGGTCAGCATGGATTGTACGGAAATGGGAGCGTCTCCCCCGACCGCCACGGGACCGACCCAAATTTTGCGGGATTGCCGTCTTTGTACCGGATTATTCGTGTCCATCGCTTTGCCCTATTGGTTATCAATTGTTGACGAGTGAGGAATTCCATTGATTCAAGAAGTTATTTTACTCTGAGCAGACTGATGATGAAAGCGGTTGGTTCAAGACCCGGATAGGCTCGTGCTATTATGGTTCAGGCAAGGAGAACGCCTCAAGCAAGGCGGTAAGTCATGGTGATACACGCTCCTCTCTCATTTCAAAAGCCGATCCTGGCTCCAGGCTGGGAAGATAAGCCTGCCTCAAATTATCGGGCTCCCATTCTGGCGGATTGCTTTGCTCAGTCGTTTCGTCCAGACTTACTACAGGGTCCTGATAAGGCGCTGGATAAATTCAGGCGCAATCCCTACTTAATGGAAACGCTCAGGAAAGATGAAGCCATGCGGATGGCTGTGCGGTTTGACCGGGCGACTTTAGGTCGTCGGGTTGGGGCGAATGAGCACGAGATGAAGTTAATCCTGAGGCATGTGGCGAATCAACACCTGCAGTCGGAGTTTAACGTGGCGGTGCGCAACCTTGCTTTACATCGCGGTATTCTGGTTCGTGACGCCGGAGAGGTGATTGATAGGAAATTAGGGGGCAATTTCCTGACACGCTTCTTTAAAGCCCCGCCGCGTCAGACTTGTCATGATTATCTGGAGTACGGGACTGGTTTGCACTCCTTGACCCCCTGGGAAAACCGGCGTTACGGGATGTGGCGTTCAGGCGCTGATTTCGTGGGTCTGTGCAAGCGCCACCCGGCGGTAAGTGTCTCCGTGATTGCGGCTGTGAGCTATCTAGGGGATCGATACCCCTTTGTGGGTGCGATTTCCGGTGTTGCCTTAATGGCCTGGGGCGCTGTGATGAGTGCAATCAATGAGTATAAGGCAGCCTTCCAACCGGCAACCGATGCGCAAAAAGCCCAGTTTTACGAACAGAGCGGGGAAAACCTGGCCGCCATATTGATGACCCTGCCGGGTTACCACGGTATTAATGAGGGGATATGGGCCGGAATAAATCGTTTCAAGGCAGTCATGAGCGATCAGAGAAATCCCGTGCTGAAAGTGCCGCAAGGGGCTTGGAAAGCAATCAGCCTGGATAAGCATGATCCCAAGTTCCAGACCTTTACTCCCCACCAGGAGACAACGGAAGCCTTGTCTGGCAAGACGAAGAAGAAACGCGCCTGGGTTGGCTGGGTGAATCGTGCGTTATTTGTCACCGGTTTGTTTGATAACGTCCTGCTGCCCTTTAATTGGCTGGCCGATCAATTGGCAGATAAAGAATAAGCCATCAGTCTTTGGGCTGTAATAGGCCAGCCGGGCTCACTATGGATAGCGCTCTAATTATAAAAAGTGGCGTTTTCAAAGCCTGGAGGCGGTAGCCCTTCCTTGTATAGGATATGTTTCGGCACACCGAGGCTAACCATATCCCAGGGCAGGATCTCGTTTTCCGGACGTTCTCGCAAGGCGTACCAGTCTAAATCCGGAAAATCGGCCAGTCCTTCCTCTTTTAGTTCCTTGTGGGCGCGTTTGACGGAACCTAATCCGCCGCCCAGTTCGTAAAACCGGACGATCAGTTTGGACAAACGGCGATCCCCACGGGAGAGGAACGCTTGGAAGTAGTCCCACTTGGCGCTGGATGCCCGAACATCCGCCACTTTTAACAAGCCTTTCCGCAAAATTTCGAAGCGTTGATCCACCAGTTTATTGGTGATTTTGGGCTGCCACTGGAATGGCGTACCCGCCTTGGGTACAAAGGAGCTGCATCCCAAATGGATTTTCAGCTTGGGGTTCTGTTGGCGCACTTCCTTGAGTAAATCCACCAGAAGTTCCACGTCATGATCCGTCTCATCCGGCAAACCAACCATGCCGTAGAATTTAACACCTTCCATGCCGGATTTGGCCATAATTTCCGCCGATTGCAGAATCTGATCATGCTTCAGGTTCTTGTTGATTCGGCGGCGCATCCGCTCGGAGCCGGTTTCAATCGCCAGGGTCAGTTGCTTTTGCCCGCCTTTTTTAAAGGTGTTGGCAATTTGTTGGGTTAAGGTATCCACACGCAACGAAGACGAGGAAATAGTCAGGTCGTCTTTGGAATCCAGATAGTCGCACAACGCAGGGAAATCCGGATGATCGGAAATCAAGGCGCCCAGCAGGCCAACCTTATTGGTGTATTGAATGCCATTTTCAATGCGGGCGATGACTTTTTCTAGGGTCCCGCCCCGAGCGGCCGGAAGACCAGAGCCCATCGGGCCGAGCATGCTGTAGCTAGCCAGACAGAAACGGCAGCGGTGCGCGCAGCCCCGCATCACTTCTACCAGCAATGTGCTGGAAAAGATGGCCTTGTCGCTAATGATGGGCGTCGAAGCGACAAAGTCGTCCATGTTGGAGACCAGTTGCTTTTCCACTAGCGCGGGAATATCGTCATATTTTGGGGTAATGGAAGCCAACGGGCCATCCGGACCTTCGTATTGGACTTCATACATGCCCGGGGCATATAATCCCGGCACATTGGCGGCTAAGCGATGGATTAACTCCTCGCGATCCGTCAGGTGACGGTTTTCCCGATACGCGTCAATCAAGCGGGGAAGCATTTCCTCGCCTTCACCGATCAGGAAAAAATCGAAAAACTCGGCGAACGGTTCAGGGTTGCTCATGGGCACCGGGCCGCCGGCAAAAATCAGCGGCTGCTCCCGTTCACGGTCCTTGGCGAACATGGGGATGTTATAGGCCGCAAAATTTTCCAGGATTTTGATGATGTCCAGCTCAAAGGCGAAGGAGAAACCCATGAACTCCAGCTCTTTGGGATTGTGGTCGTGGATGGTGTCCGCGTATATGCGGCGGGCGTCGATATCCGGGTTAGTGTCCAACTGCTGAAAGAGAATCAGATAACCCAGAGAGGACATGGCGATTTGATACGCAGCGGGGTAGACCATGGCGATTCGAATCGCGTCCGGATTGGGCGCAACCGGTTGATAGAGGTAGATTTCGGATTGGTCGTCCTGGCGATAGGTGGGACGGGCAAAGTTCTTTTTGGTCTCGGTAGTCATGGGCTGTAGACTTCTCAATTCAGATGGGGACTCGTGTGGCTGGAAGAAGATGGTTTTGGACCGGGATATTTTTCTGGTATCTTTTTCCAAGAGGCTCACATTATCATGGGGTTTGGCTGTTTGGTGAGCTTGTGGCCTATCAGGTAAACATACCCCAAACATCCAGTGTCCTTAATAATCTATAGGATATTAACACAGATAGATGACCACAATTGTCCCAAGTTCCCATAGCTCTGATGCGGGTTTATCCGCCTCTTCCATTGTCGCGCCGGTCAATCGGGTTGATCAGGATGAAGCCCTGCGCCTGTTTCGGGAGGCCAGCCTGTTTGAACTTGGAATAATGGCCGAAGCGGTCAAACAACGTTTCCATCCACCCGGTAGCCCGGTCTCTTTTGTGATTGATCGGAATGTGAACTATACCAACGTCTGCAACGTGGATTGTCTCTTCTGCGCATTTTATCGGCACAAAGACGATGAAGACGCCTATACGCTGGAATATTACCAGATTAAAGAAAAAACCCAGGAACTGGTTGCGGCAGGCGGAACCCAGTTATTGCTGCAGGGTGGCGTTAATCCGGATCTGCCGTTTGAGTATTATTTGGACGTAGTGCGCAACCTGCGCAGAGACTTCCCAGACTTGACCATTCACTCCTTCTCTCCCACCGAGATTGCCTATATGGCGGAAATTACCGGGCAAAGCCTGGAATGGGTCATCAAACAATTGATCGACGCCGGAATTTCCTCGATACCAGGTGCTGGCGGGGAGATTCTGCATGACGATATTCGCCGGAAGGTGAGCCACAAAAAGGTCAATGCTCACGACTGGCTCCAGGTGATGGAAGTGGCGCATGGGCTTGGCCTGAAGACTTCGGCGACGATGATGTTTGGCATGATGGAAGAGGACTGGCATATCGTGGATCACCTGTTCCAGGTGCGAAACCTCCAGGATAAAACCGGTGGTTTCCTGAGTTTCATCCCCTGGACCTTCCAAAAGGTGAATACCCGGCTGGAAAAGCTACCCAATCCGCCGGCAACCGGTGTGGAGTATCTGCGGGTCAGCGCCTTGGCCCGGATTGTGCTGGATAACATCCCGAATGTGGGTTCTTCCTGGATTACCCAAGGTTTAAAGCTGGGGCAGATCGCCTTAAAAATGGGCGCAAATGACATGGGCGGTCTGCTGCTGGAAGAGAACGTCGTCACTCAGGCGGGCATTAACCCCACCCGGAAAAGTGTCGAAGAAATGGTCAAAGTCATTCACGCGGCTGGCTATGATGCAGCTCAGCGGGATACCGCCTATAACACGCTTAAGGTGTTTCCTCGTTCGGTTTAAGCGGTAAACAGGCCGGGGGTTGTTTTATTCGGAGAGAGCCGGTTGTTCAGCCAGCTTTCGTGTCTTCATGAATTGAATTGTCCGGATCACTTCAGTGGCCTTAATCGATTTGGTACATTCAAAGGCTCTGTTAGTGCCTTTATGCTCAGGGCAAAAGTACCAATCCCCAGGATTAAAATAATGCCTCTCCCAACAGCCATGACAAACATTTTTATCAATGACTCTATAGACATTATCCAAGGGTTCGACATAAGTATCCGTAAAACCTGAAACAAGCACCGTAGGTAAACCGACTGCCCATGCAAGCCAACTGAGGCCACTGGTTAAGCCGATAAAAAACTCGGATTCCTGCATGACTCGTATCACATCGATTAGCTCCCCAGGGGGATGCTTAATAACGCCTTTTAATGGCGCTAACCATACTGGCGTATTTTCTTCCTTTGATACAACGACGACTTGGTAGCCTTCTTCATTGAGATAGTCGACTACTTCTTGCCAGCCGGTAGGATTATTCCAGTATTTGCATTGTGCGCTGCCGTGGATTGCGATACTGACCTGCTTTTTCTTCTTGATGTTCGGATCCAGGGGCAATCTGGGTCTTGATTCTTTAAATTGCAAGCCCAGGATTTCACTGGCTAATTTTTGCAGCGGCAGTTTGAAAGGATCGGTAGAAATGGTCTTATGATCAAAAGTGTCGCCCGTCCAAAAGATTCCCACGCGATACAGTGCGTACAAATCAAAGATTCCGACCCCGGGTTCGACAAATTCAATTTCCGGATATTGATCCCTGAACAAGTCATTCAAGTAGGTTGTGCAGATGACGTGGCAATTGTGGGCTACCCGGAACTGTTCCGCATAATCCGTCCAGGCCATCATATCACCTAATGCCTTCGACTCAATGCAGATTAAAACCCGCTTTCCGGTACAGTCAAAATCATGTTCATAAAAGTAAGGGTTATCAATTCCAGTAACCCTGATTTTCCAATTCACGAAGTATCGGATGTCGGCTCTGGCCCACATGTTACTTCTAATAACTTGAGTGGTTTCTGTTCGGTTGTTATCTTTATTGATAAATTCAACTTGGTATACTTTTTCTGGGTCCGCTGTTTCAAGTATTTCGAAAAAAGGACCATCGTTGAAATTGATATTCACCTTTAATTTCCTTTAATGCTGCCTTACTGGAAGATCCAGATTTCACTTACTGATTACCTATATCGTTCCATTTCAGGAAATCTTAAATAAGAATGGGATGGTCTTAACGGAACGCTGAAAAGGAGCGTGGGACATGGAATTGCTTCGAATACTTCAATCGGTATGGTAGAGGTAAGGCAGGATCCGACTGGAGTTCATTTATCCGGCGGAGTTCGTCGGAAGGGAAAAACGCTATGCTACTCATTGAATAGAGTGGAAGCTGGCTTGTTTTTATGTTGCGTTACCTCTTTACCATGTGTGACATACTCTCCTCGCTGTGCGCTTTGGTGTCGCCTGTGGTCATATTCCACTGGTTGTTTAAGGTATTGAATTTACCGCCGTTGCAGGGAGTCATCTCCAGCCTGGATCCCATTTTTTTACCGATGGAGAGCATTCTGGAGCTGTTCATTAAGTTGCCCAGCCTGAATTTTGGGGGACATGCCTACTCGACGACTCCGGGTTTACTGGCCGTTCTCTTAACTTGCGCGTTTTTCTTTTTCAATTTCTTATCTGAAACGTTGAAAGTGGCCGAGCAACGGATGAATGTGCAATTAGACGCCCAAAAACAGCGGAAGCGTCTGCAGAAAATGCAGGAAGAAAAACTGCGTAAAGAGAAAAGCTTACCGGACGCCATGAAGATTTTTGTGTTTGTGGATTATGACGTTCAGCCTTGTCCGGCCCTGGGTGCGAAGCTAGAGCAGTTTATGCAGCAGGAGGGCGCCCATATTCATAGTCGTGTATTCAACGAATTGGCTTTGGAGTTTACAACAGTTGAGCATGGATTGCGTTTTGTATTGGGTGTTTCGCAAAGCATTTTGGGGCATTACGCCACTTTACGTCCTTTGGACCCTCAGCCGCCCTTCAAATTGAGTTTGCATGCGGTGGATAAGACCTTATCCATTTCCGCTGCGGTTGGCGACGCCCATAAGCTGGTTCAATTTATCGTGAACAATCAGGTGATTATTTCTCAGTCGGCCAAAGCGTTGCTGGATAGTAGCGGCACGCAGATTCCTTATCGGCTGCAATCTCTTGGAGTATATGCGATGGATACCGGTGAACGGGAATTGTTTCGCTTGTTTGCGGGTAAGCAATCCACCTCTTTATAAGTCGTTTCGGCTGGAGAAGTCTCTCTACAAATCATAGTATTCGGGGAACAGCGTGCTTGGGGTATGAAAAGCCTCTCCACATTGGAATAGGCGAGCTAATTTTGTTGAACTGCGAAGTTTTGTAAAAAAAGTGGTAGGTTCCACAATTTATATCTTTTGGTTGTTTTTATTTTGTTAGTCGATCGAAAAAGGCATTATTTAGGTCATAACCCCTTGGACATACTGGCTTGAGAAAGAGATTTGTATAAAAAGAAGAGATTTTTTATGAATGGAGGACAATAGAAATGGCTATTAACGGCGGCATTTTTGGCAGTTTTCTGGCTGGAGGCGGTAATCCCAGCAATACATTAATATTCAACCCTGGTTTATTGGCTGGGCAGGTTGTGCCAAGCAGTACTGCCTTTAACCCGACTGCAATCCTGCAAACATTCTTTCAGCCGTTTCCTTACGCGGCAAACTCCCTGGTTACCAGTAACCAGATTGCCTTAGCGGGCGGTGGCCCACCCCTAATCGCTTCCTACCCAACCATGAGCCCCTTTTCAAACGCATTCTTAAACATGTTTAATCCTGCCGCTAGTGCCGGTTTAGGTGGCTTAACGCCTGGGGTAACCGGTACCTTCAACCCAATCGGTACCGCTGGCTTGGGTGGCTTCGGTAGCTTGGCAGGGCTTGGCGGCTTTAACTCCCTGGCGAGCCTGGGGGGCTTTGGCAGTCAAGGTGGCTTCGGAGGCTTTGGCGGAGGCGGCAGCTTCGGTAGCTTGGCAGGGCTTGGTGGTATAAATTCCTTAAACCGGTTAGGCGGCTTTGGAGTCTTCGGTTAAGCGATCGGCTGCTTGCATTGCTAACCTGAAGTAATTTAAAGCAAAACGAAGCTTTTCAGTTTTATATAAAAGTAAAGCATTTCATATTGTCCTTTTTAACGGCGCTGACCCTTTGGGTAGCGCCGTTTTTCTGGGAATGGCAGGACTTTAACTGTTAAAACAGTTTCATGACGGCTTTCACTTTGGATAAAGTGTCCTGGCAAACGGCCCGAGCTTTTTGGCTACCCTCTTTCAGGAGGGTTTCCACCTGTCCCCTATCGGTGGCATAGAGGGCGCGGCGTTCCCGCAAGGGAGCCATCGCTTCATTGACGACTTCCGCCAGAATTTTCTTGCAATCCATGCAGCCCCGAGCAGCAGTTTTACACTCTTCTGAGGCTAAAGCCGTTACTTCTGAAGGGGCAAAGGCTTCGTAATATTTATAAACCACCTCGCAATGCTCCGGATTGCCGGGATCGGTGCGTTTGACCCGGGCGGGATCGGTGATGGCGGTTTTAATTTTTTTCAGGGTCTCATCCGCACTATCCGATAGGAAAATGGCATTGTCAAAGGACTTGCCCATTTTTCGCCCGTCCAACCCGATGAGTAGCGGGGTTTCCGTGAGCAGCGGACGAGGCTCGGAAAAGATGTCCGTCTGGTAAATGTGGTTAAAGCGTCGGGCAATGTCTCGTGAAATCTCCAGGTGAGCCAATTGATCTTTCCCGACCGGCACCAATCCGGCCCGCACCGATAGGATATCCACCGTTTGAAGCACCGGATAGCCCAAAAGGCCATAGGATAAATCCTCATGCAACATAGCGACCATATCCTTCAGGGTAGGATCGGTCTGCACCCACTTGGCGGGTGTAATCATGCTCATCAACAAGTGAAGTTCCGCAATCTCAGGGATGGAAGACTGGACAAACATCGTGGCTTTAAGGGGATCAATTCCCACAGACAGCCAATCCAGGGCCATTTCTAAAATATCGTTCCGTAAGTTGGCGGTGTTATCGTATTTGGTGGTTAGCGCATGCCAGTCGGCAATCGAAAAAAAGCAGGGGTATTGGTCCTGCAGGGATACCCAATTCCGTAGAACGCCCATATAATGCCCTAAGTGGAGTTTACCCGTGGGGCGCATGCCGGACATAACAACCTTAGCCGTGGGGGGCAAGCTTTCAGGAGCGAGAATACCTTCAGTGGGTAGGGGTGATGGGATTCTATCAGTCATAATGCAATCCATTATAGGGGATAAGAAGAATACGGCAGGAGACGGGCCTTAAAGCTTAATGGCGGCGTATGTCTTTTCCGCAGGTTGAGTCTCTCGCCACAATAAGCATACCCAACTTGGGGGGATTGCCACAACTAAAATTACTGAGTCTGGCTTTCTGAAACACGTTTTCTCTGCATTGCGTTTTAAGCCAGTCGCAAAAGATAATCGGATCGAGCGTCTGATGTTATAGGATGCTAGGGGACACAGTGATTGTTGGCATCCAGATGCTGACCCGCTGTACAGATGTTTGCGGATTGCTGGTTCGTATCGGTGGAGCCGCCTCCCGAAGCGCCAGTGCTCTGGTATTGAATGAAAGAGGCGGACGATTGGTTTTGTTGCTGTGTGGCGTAACCGTTATTGATAATCTGCGTTCCGGAGTTGTTCACAGTGGTTAATAGCTTCTGATCGGTCAATACGCCATTCAATACGCTGACTTGAGACTTCATGGTGCTAAACGTACCGACTGTACTTTGCAGGACGCTGTTCAATTGGGCGGGAGTATAGTTTTGTCCGTTAAAGGTCAGTTGCGTATTGGCAAAGGTATTGCTATTGCCGCTAGATTGAGTGTAAGCGTTCTCCAGGAGTCCCTGGATCGTGGCGATCTCATGGCCTTGGTTGGCTAACGCTACAATTGAGTCATACTCTGCCTGGGTAATGGTTCCGCTGGCCAGACTTTGCTTGGCGGTATCCGTAATGCTTTGCGCGTATGCGGAGGTGGTGCCATTCGCGCCAATGGTCTGGACAGTAGGCCCATTTTGACTCGAAGAAACCGAAGTTGGAGGGGGCGCTGGACCAGGCGTCGTTGTTGGTGCGGGTGGACCGGTTTGTAGTACTTGCGATTGGGCTGCGATAAAACCATTCTTTTTGGATTGATGCTGAGCGTTGGCGCTGTTGGCTACTTGAAGCTGCTGGTTCAACTCACTAGCGTCCGGTTAAAAACCCAATAGAGACAACTGTTTAGCGGGTTCGTGATTTGAGTAAATGTAATTTACTTCTGGAAACACTTGCTGGATGGGTATTTGCTCGAATAGAATT
>Ga0157374_10004994_pt1 | contig 11129 bp, 6 predicted proteins | sample M25metaG_FD_115308 | JGI IMG/M metagenome (GOLD analysis project Ga0157374, IMG submission 115308) | Miscanthus rhizosphere microbial communities from Kellogg Biological Station, Michigan, USA - M2-5 metaG | ecosystem: Host-associated > Plants > Roots > Rhizosphere > Soil | place: USA: Michigan... | reverse complement strand
GTGCTTGGTCAGTCCAAGCAGCGCACCGGTTCATTCGCGACAGGGTTCGCCGCCTATGCAGTCTTCGCGCTGTTGGTGCTGATCGTGCTCCGCGTGGTCGCGAAGAAATGGACACGGACATGGGTCGGTGCAGGTGGCCGCGCGCTCTCCGTTGCGACCGAGGAAGGCGAACAGGTCGCGACAGGGAGCGGTCTTCTCATCGCATCCTGACCATGCGCAAACCCAAAATGGGCTGCCAAGAACCTTCGGGCCAGCGATGCCGATATATCCCATACGGTGCTCCGCAGCGGTTCAGCGCGCCGCCTGCTTCTCCTTGCGCATTGAGGCACCTCATTGCTCACCAGACCCTTAGTCATGACGACCTAACATTCGGAGGAACAAACTTGAAAATCCTTTCAGCCGCAAGCTGCATGTTGATCGGCATCGCAATCCCAGCAGTAGCGCAGACCGCTGCTCCCGCTGCCACGCCGAAGTCCACGCCGGTCACCGCCACATTACTGCTGCGCGAACGCACCAACGCAACGCAATGGTTCTCCGCTACTCCCAACGCAGAGCAGTACGGCCATCAGGACTCTCTCTTACGGCTAGGCATCACGCAGCGTCTGCGCCACTTCGACTACCAGTTGGAGCTCGGCCAGAGTTCCGAGATCGCGCTTCCGCTCGACGCCGTATCGCCGGTTGCCGCGCAAGGCCAACTAGGCCTCGGGGGCACTTACTTCGCCGCGAACGGCAATAACCAGGATCCCGCTGCGGCTTCACTTCGACAGGGCTATGTGCGTTATCACTTCAAGAGCGAAGGGGACACTTTGCGCGTGGGACGCTTCGAAGTCTTCGACGGACAGGAGACGACGCCCAGAAATGGTTCCCTGCTGTGGCTGCAAACCAATCGCATCGCTCAACGCCTCATCGGGAACTTTGGTTTCTCCAATGGACAGCGGTCCTTCGACGGCATCGAAGGCAAGCTCGGCGGAGGCAATTGGGACCTGACTGCGATGGCCGGCCGGGCCACCCAAGGCGTATTCAACATGAACGCCAATCCGGAGTTGAACGTCGACATCCAGTACCTCGCGTTGTCTCGCTATCTCTCCAAGCAGCGCATCCTGGTCCGTGGCTTCGCTCTGGGCTATCACGACGGCCGCACCGGCCTCACCAAAACCGACAATCGTTCGGCCGCTGCACGCGCGGTCGACCACAAGAACATTCGTATCGGCACATTTGGGGGCGATGCAATCGCGGCGCTTCCGCTTGGCAAGAACACCATCGATCTGTTGCTGTGGGCGGCGGGGCAGACCGGTGCTTGGGGGCTGCTTGACCACTCGGCCGGCGCGATCGCCATAGAGGGCGGGTTGCGCCTCGACCAGGTCCGCACGAAGCCGTGGCTGCGCGGCGGTTACCTGCGCACAACTGGCGACAACAACAACACCGACGGTACACACAACACGTTCTTCCAGGTGATGCCTACGCCGCGCATCTACGCCCGCTGCCCCTACTTCAACATGATGAACTCCACCGACGAGATGGTGCAGTTGGTTGACAAGCCCTCAGCCAAACTCGACCTGCGCACCGATCTCCACTTCCTCCAACTCACCGCACCAACCGATTTCTGGTATCAGGGCGGCGGTCCGTTTGACAACAAGGTGTTCGGCTACACTGGCCGCCCCGGCAATAACCACGGCAGCTTCAGCTCGCTCTATGACATCAGCGCCGACTACGCCCTCAACAAACGTATCTCAGTGTCCATGTACTACGCACACTCTTTCGGCAAGACGGTCGTCGGGGCAATCTATCCCACTCAACACGACGCAAATTACGGTTATTTCGAACTGACTTATAAACTCCAGCAAGCGTTGAGCCGCACGTTCGCCCATTGATGTTTCACGGCACGGCTCGCAGACTTGCCTCGCGTGTAGTGCTTGAAATCGCGATCTGGAGAAAAAGCCCGAGCTAGAAAGTGATGCGTGCAGAAAACTCCATCTGCCGCATGTCTCCCGCGCTGGTGGCATATCCAAAGTTCGCGGCGTTGGTGGCCGAGGATGAGGAAAATGTCGCGTTGATCGCGTTGATATTTGGGTGATTGAACACGTTGAAGGCCTCCGCCCGAAACTGTACCCCGGCGCGCTCCGTGATTGGAAAAGTCTTGTTGACTGCGGTCGCGAAAGAGACTTCCTTTGGTCCGCGCAGTACGCCGGGTTCGGAGTTGCCAAAGGTTCCAAACCCGGGCACCGCAAACGATTGGTAGCTATAAAGAGGCGCCTGTCCGAGGGCCTTTTTACCGCTGCCGGAGTGGCGCACCAGAGGAGCGATCTGGTTGGGCCGGTTCGCCAGACCGCTGGTTGACGAGCTCAGGCTGACGGGCGTCGTGAAGCCGCTCTCGATCGTCGCCAAACCAGATGTGCCCCAATGCGACAGGATCTCGCGCAGCAGCAGATGATTTGAGTGTCGGAAGAACGGCAGTTCGTAAACATAAGCACCGGTAAAGACATGCGTGCGGTCGTAGCTCGGGCGCCCGTAGTCGGCCCCGGGATTGCGCGGATTCTGGAAGCCGATATTGGAATCGAAGCCATATGCGAGGTTGCCCTGCGCGCTTTGATTTTGATTTCCGAGCGCCTTTGAATAGGTATATGCAGAATTCAACTGCAGATCATGCAAGCGGTAGACGAATCCTGTTTGTAAGCCGTTGTAATTCGACTGCCCAATTGAGACGCCCGTGGTGATTCCCGCATAGCCCTGATAGGGACGGTAATAATTGGTATTGACCGCACCCGTGTTCAGGCACGGATCGAACTGCCACTGGCTCGGCGAAACCGGATTTAAATTGGTGCTCGCTGCGGCACACGTCGCACTGTTGGTGCTGGTTCCATTCAGCGCAAAGTTGCGATCCACGCTATTGGAGAAGATGTGGTCGGCCTTATCTCCGGCATAAGTAATATTCAGAACACCGTGCGGAATAATTTCGCGCTCGATCGAAAGCGACCAGTTTTGAAGCATCGCCGGTCTATATGTGGAGTCGATGCTGGACACAGACTGCAGCCCTGGGGGGCCTGCAGCGCCTCCTGCCGGATTGCTGAACTGTGTGTTCGAAAACGTCGGCGTCGACACATACGGTTGATTGCTCAGGAGTCCCGACATCTGGAACAACCCAACCTGCGTATAGCCGATGCCATAACCGCCGTGGACAGACATCGTTCCCTTGTCGTTCAACCGGTAGGCAAATCCAAGCCGCGGGGCAAAGAGGCCTTTCTTAGGGGTTGTAAAGCCGCAGGGTGTTCCATTCTGGCAAGCTGTTACCAGACCGTTTGTCAGGTAATTTGCGACCGCACCCGTGGGCGTCAGGGGTTGGTTCGAGCTATTGAGCGTGAACCCACCTGTGAGTGAAATAGCCGGTGCTACCGCGGGGTTGAAGGTAGATGCCACGAAGTTCGTGATGTCATTGCCGTCTTTTGTCGTGGGCGAGTAGAAGCTATAGCGGATGCCGTAGCTTAACGTCAATCGCGGATTGGCCTTCCAGTCGTCCTGTACATACAGCTCAAACCAGTGCTGATGGAACACGCCGGCACGCTGCACGTTCGACTGTGAATAAGAGCTAAGAAGCCCAAGAAGAAAATCACCGGCTGTGTCACCTGTGTGAACGCCATTGCCAAAAGAGAAGTTGCCCTGCGAGAAAGCCGAAGCATTGACACGCAGAATGTTCCACATATATAAGCCGCCGCCCTGGATCACATGACGTCCTTTGGCCCAGGTCACATCATCGGAAAATATACCGTCGCCGGTCTTTGAAAAATTAGGCTGAACGCCAACTCCAAGCCACGACCAAAAATTGCCGATCGTAATACCGGGGAGGCGCAGGTCGCCGTTTTGAAAGGCCTGATTGAAAAGCCCGGATGGGACAAAGTAGTTACCGGTCGGCACGAGATTAACCTTTTGATCGGTATACGCTAAGCCGGCCGTATTGATGAGAGCCGGCGTGACGTTATAGTTCCACCGCACCAGCGCGTTCAGCGCGGGCGTATAAACTGTCGCTCCTGGATTCGGCGAAGGGTCGTTGTAGTTACGGGCCGGACGGATATCGTTAACCTCTTCATGCATATAGCGTGCAGTGATAACGTGGTTTTCGCCAATGTGATGGTCTATTCGGTAGATCGTGTCGTTCTGGCTATCCAGCTCCGGATTGGTATTGATGTAGTTTGCAAAGCTGGTGTTATTGTTTTGCGGGAGATTGGGCAGCGGCAGGAAATTATTCGCGGGATTGATGAAGTACTTCGAGGCCGGGTCGAAGCAGCTCGGGTTCAATTGATTGGTAACACCGTTAGCGTCCTTGGAGAAGCAGGTTGCCGCGCTCAGGTTGCGCGCCGTCAGCAGATTGTTGCAGAAGGAATCGCAGCTCACATACTTGATGGCAGCCGGCGTTCCGAGTGTGCATCCTGCGGCCGCCGCCGCGGTTGTCACCGTAGCGACCCCGTTCACTGTCGTGATGCAGTTGGGCGCATCGTGGCTGAGGCTCAGGTCACCGTTACGAATTGCCTGCGTAAACTCCGACCGGCTGTTTAGAGTCGATGCGTAATGGTTCGTCTTGAACTCAGCGCCCGCAAAGAAAAACGTTTTCGTCCGGCTTTCGTTGTAGAGGTGCGGAATAAAAATCGGACCGGCCACGGCAAAACCGAAAATATTCAAGTGCAGGCTCGCGCTGGTCGCCGGAACACCACTGATGGCGTAAGGGCGGGCAACCGCAAACCCATTATTTCGAATGTACTCAAACCCCGAGCCGTGGAAAGTATTCGTGCCAGTCTTCGTTTCTATAAGAACCTGACCTGACCCGGCAAAACCGTATTTTGCACTGTAAGAATTCTTGAGCACGCGAAGTTCATTAATTGCATCGATGGAAGGCGTGATGTTGATATTGATCAGTGACGTCGGAGTCATGTTATAGACGCCGTCGATCGTATAGGTCGTCTCTTCCGACGAGGCGCCGCCGATAATGAGATCCGTCTGGCCAAGATAACCGGCGTTTACCTGCTGATTGCTTCCGTTCACACTACTGACGCCGGGGACGAGTGTAGCCAGTTGCTGAAAGTTGCGTCCATTCAACATAAGGTTCGCCACTTCTTTCGCGGAGATCGTTCCACCAGACTCGGCAGACTCTGTCTGCACCGCCAGCGTGTTCGCCTCTACGTCGACCTTGCTCTCTACACCGCCGACCTTGAGCGTCACATCCTGCCCGCGCCGTTGTCCCGGATCCAAGTGGATGCTTCTGACCGTGACAGTCGAAAAGCCCGCGCCTGCGACCGTCAATGCGTAGTCGCCGTCGGGCAGGTTCTCCACCGTGTAGAAACCCTTCCCCGTGGTCTGAGCACTGTGGGTTGTGCCTTTAGCCTGATCGGTAACCGTGACCGCGACCCCGGCGACCCCGGCGCCCGTCGGATCCGTGACCGTGCCAGTCAGAGCTCCGGCGTTGCTGGTTTGTGCGCTCATGTGCGCCGCCCCGAAGCACAGCAAGACCAGAGCCGCTACTGAAACAAGAAGGTTGCGAAGAACAACTCGATGACTAATCATTGACGATGCCTCTCAGAAATAAAAAGTCTGCGGGCTTCACCGGAGTCACACGAAACCGTGGAGACCAGCCCCTGCTATCGTTCATTGGGGCGGACGTTACGAAGGGCCGGGTAGGGATGTCAACGCGAAATATGACCTCTGCAACCAGATCGGCAGGATGGCTGACTTGTTGTACCGCTATGTGGAACCGCCTTATCTCTACCTGGATTTTGGAGGCGACAGATCGCACACTCGGCCATAATCCCGACCGCCACTGAGCACTATAAATTCCCGCCTCGAAGCGCCAAGAAGTTGAGCTTATATTCCTTCGTGCCGGTCAGGCTCAAATCTGTCTCGTGACTGACCGTCAGATGTAAGGGCTTCGCCGAGGTCAGGCGTGATTCCAAAAAGCGGAACGCCAACGAGCGCTGTCAGCTTAGGATGGACATGCTTTCTCTGGAGGCTTTTTGAATCCGAATCCCTTCCTCGGCGTCGTTTACCACTGGACCGGAGGCCTCTCGGCCGCGAGTTGTTATCTTCCCTTTCGCGGCATTCGGCGCTGGTCGTGGGAGATCTACTGGATCGTTCAGGGCTGCTTCAGCTGGCTCGTGGCGCCTTCTCTCTTCGCCGGCCTGCTTGTACCGGGAGCGGTAGACATCCTGCGCCACGCCAACCACGTTGCAATGGTCTACGCCGTGTTCTGGGGTGCGATGTGGGGTGTCGGGGGACTGCTGTTCGGACTCGGCGTTCGCTACCTCGGCATCGCGCTCGGCTACACGATCGCTCTCGGCTTTTCCACCGCCTTCGGTACATTGATGCCGCCGCTATTTTCCGGTCAGCTCGGGTCCGTCATGCACGAGCGGTCTGGGCAGACTACACTCGCGGGGGTCGGCGTCTGCCTTTTCGCCATCGTTGTAAGCGGCGTCGCCGGTCGCATGAAGGAGCGTGAACTTTCCGCCGCAGCAAACCACGTGCCCGAGGCCGAAAACGCTGATGCCCCCGGCGGTCGCAGCGAGTATATGTTCACGCGCGGCATTCTTGTTGCCATGTTTGCCGGAATTCTTAGCGCGTGCTTTGCTTACGGGCTCTCCGCTGGCAAATCGATCAGCGACTCCACACGCGACGTCTTGTTGGCCCATGGACACAGTAGCCTCTGGCAGAGCCTGCCGACGCTTATCGTCGTGCTATGGGGCGGATTCGCGACTAACGCCCTGTGGTGTGGCGCGCTGCTGATCAAAAACCGCTCGGCCGGGCAATTTTTCAGCAGTGGAGAAAGTGCTGCGCGTCTAGCGAAGAACTACTTCTTCGCCGCCTCCGCGGGTCTGCTCTGGTATTTGCAATTTTTCTTTTACTCCATGGGCCAGACCAAGATGGGCCGCTACGATTTTTCCAGTTGGACGCTGCATATGGCAGGCACTATTCTGTTCGCCATGTTGTGGGGCGTTGCCTTGCATGAGTGGCGCGGAACGAGCAGACGCACACAGCTAGTTGGCACCCTCGGCTTCGCAATGCTTGTCCTGTCAACCCTAGTTGTAGGGTATGGTAACTACCTCAAAGCACACTGACCTGGTTGCGTCTTCCGGCAAAGGCGTCGTCAGCATGTTTGAGCAGTTCCGCGATGGGCTTGCTCGTCGAAATTGTTCTTGTTACCAATCCATCGATCGTCGCCGCAATGGAAGGCCAGTCCACGCGTTGCGGTATCTCGCGCGCATGGGCGTGCAGTCCTTCAAGCCTCCGATAAAAAGGAATCATCACATTCACGTCTGTGTCGGCCCACGTCGTCTTGCGACAGCCGATCGCGCCGCAGGTCGTTGTCAGCTTGTCCATCGCCGGGGTCTGCGTGTGCCGCAAAAAATTCCACGCGAGTTCCTTATGCGGACTGCCTGACGCAATCGAAAGTATCCAATAGACATTGAGCGAAACAGTTGAATCTGCGGAGCGAGCGGGCAGGTCGGCAATTTCAACCAGGCCGCGCACAGCCGATGTTTGCGCCGTGTGGGCATGTGCCGCAAAGCCAAACCAGTTGACCATCATTGCTACTTCACCTGACGCAAAGCGCATTCCCGCCGCAACAGAGTCGAGGGTTCTGCACTCCGGATGAACGGCCTCCGAATCGTTCAGCAGCGCGCGATAAAACGACAGAGCGTCGTTCGCTTCGGTCGTCTGGAAGCACAGATTTCTCGCGCTATCGAACAGCTCTCCGCCTCGCGTCCAAAGCTGCAGCAGAAAATCGTAGACGGAGTTATGTCCATCCGGATAAGCGGCAAATACCGTGCCATAAACTCCATCAACCTCACGTTGAAAAAAACGCGCCTGCCGATGAAACTCCGTCCACGTTTTCGGAGGCGCGAGGTCGCGGTCAAACTGCTGTCGATATCTCTCGCGTAACGCGATGTCCTCGAACAGATCCCGCCGATAGATCAGGCACTCAGGTCCATCGTGATACGGCACGCCGAGCACGGAATCGCCGATACGCTGCAATCGCAGCAGCGACGAGCTCCAGCCTTCTGGATAATCCTGTGGAGCTTCACGTTCATGCAGCGGGCCCAGGTCGACCGCACATCTGAGCTCATGCATTGCCGCAATCCAGTCGGTGGCGACGAACGCAACATCCCACTCGCCATCAGCCATGCCTCCCGAGGAAAAGAGTGCCTCTTGCAGATCGTGCAACTCGAGCGCGACGAGGTCAAGCTTCAGACCGTTTGGAGACGCGGCTTCGAAGGCCTCCCACTGGCGGCAGATGGCCTCCTCGAATGGCCCAAACTTTCGTACTGCTATTCGGAAAGTCTCGTCGCGCGAAGTCATTGCTGCTCCAGCTTGAACTCGGCGACCAGCGCCTCGTTATGCTCGCCTATCCGCGGCGCAGGCACTGCGCTGGTAAGGCGCTCGCCATCGATGCGGATGGGACACCGCGTCGTTCTCATCGTTATGTCCACGGTATTCGGCTTGGAGCGCACCACGGTTTGCACCATCTCCAGCGCGCGAAAACCTTCATGAGCAAAGAGCCGGTCCCACGTCAAAACATCCGCGCACCAGATGTCGGCCGGCTCCAGGATCGCAAGCCAGTGTTCGGTCGTCTGGCCGCGAAGATGATGCACGAGGATCGACTTGATCTCATCGCGCTGATCGAATAGTTGTGCCGCTTCTGTGTAGGTCGCCAGCGCTGGACAATTTAGCAACTCACCCAGCCGGAGGATTGACCCCATCGCGAGCGCAAGAAATCCATTCGCCGTTGCGTAAATCCCATAAGGAGCGCCTAGGTATGCGTGAGCGTTGTTCACCTCACTTCGGATCGGCGGCTTGCCACCGTCGTTCAAATACGTTGTGAGCACTTCGAACTGTAGATCCAGCACCGACTCAAGGAGAGAGACCTCCACCCGCCCGCCTTCGCCCGTAATACCACGTCGCACCAACGTTGCAAGAATGCCCTGGACAAGATGCGCACCCGCCATCATGTCGGCCACGGCAAGCCCAAACGGCACTGGTGGCTGGCCCGCATCGCCATTCAGATACGGTAGCCCGGAAAGCGACTGCACCAGTAAGTCCTGCCCGGGTTTGGTTCTCCACGGCCCACTGTTGCCATAACCCGTAACCTCGCCATAAACGATACGAGGATTTAACTCGCGTACCTCTTCATAGCCCAAGCCGGCCTTCTCAATCACTCCGGGGCGAAAATTTTGAATCATCACATCGGCACGGCCCAGTAACGCACGCAACTGCGCCAAATCTGCAGGGCTCTTGAGGTCTGCGGCAAACGATTCCTTATTGCGATTGATCGAATGAAACAGTGTTGAATCGCCATCCAGCGACAGGTTCGAAATATAAAGCTGCCGACACAGATCGCCGACTTGGGGCCGCTCAATCTTGATGACCCGAGCGCCCATATCAGCCAATCGCAAACTCGCGGATGGTCCCGAAAGAAACTGCGAAAAATCAATGACCAGCAAACCCTCGAGTGGCCTCATGCGATTGCCCCGCTGCTGCGCTTGCACTCGCGCAACGCTGCGTTCATCTCTTCAAGCACCCTCACTTCCCTGCCTCCACCCGCAAGATAGCCGTGAACAATCTTTGAAGCGCGATCCTGAAATGCAATGAATCCAGGAAAGCGTGGCCGCACCCAGGCATCGTCCAGCGTCTGAAGCGTAGATCGAAAAAAGCCGCCGCAAAGCGAGTTCGCCGCATCGTCGAGCCACGCGCTGCGATGTCCTGGTTGCCCACCTGACTCGGTGTAGAGAGTCTTCTGCACCTCGCTTGATGCAGTAAACCGTGCGTATTCCACCGCCGTCTCACCGTGCCGCGTTGCCTTGGAAACCGCCAAACCCGCGCCACCGAGCGTCGAACGCAATCGCCGGCCTGCATACGTCACGAGGCCGCCCACCTGAATCACATGCGCTCCATATCCGATTCGCGAGTAATTGGAGTAGCCATACGCGAACGGACAGTAAGCCACGCTGTCCGACTCCGCCAATAGCTGCCACGTCTGTATCGGATTCCGCTGCGACGACCCGGGCGCCGACAGCGACACCAGCTCCCTCAACATGCGAAGCGCCTCCGAACCTTCAACAACCGGGAGCAGCTCATCGCCCATCGCAAACGGCTCCGCACCAAGCGCATTGGCCAGCATAAAAAGATGCATCAGGCTATCGATCGGAATCGCCGGCACCGTCACCAGCCCGCGATGCGCCAGCGCCAGCAATTCTTCCCACGTGTGCGGCACTTCCGCTTGCGCACGGGCCATCAGATCCGGACGCCATCCTGCGATGGGGGTCGCTGCATCGATGGCCAGCGCGTATTGGTGCCCTTCATAGGTGTAGCTGGCATGCGACCCACCCACCGAATGAGTCGCCTGGTCCTCGAGAAACTCCGCGGGAAGATGCTCGTCCAAACGCAGCAGTAACCCCTCGCTCGCTGCTTCCCCGATTGACGGGTGGTCGATCACCAGCAGATCGTATCGTCGCGCCAGTTCCGCGAGCGGGGCATCCGCAAACTTCTGCAGCGACCGCTTCTCCCACCTTATAAAAACCTCGGGGTGCAGCTCCGAAAAGCGCTGCCCTGTTGCCACCATCGGCAAATATCCCCGCGTGTGGTTCCACGTCATGCCGCGAAGTTCAATGTTGTCCTTGACCATAGCCATGCGTTGAATAGGATGATAAGTTCACGCATCGAAGTCAACGAGGATTTCGAAACGCGTCACACCAGGAGACATAGCTTGCAAGGTGAAATGTTTTTTGAAGACTATGAATTGGGGTCGACCCGCGACACCTCCGGCCGCACCATTACCGAGACCGACGTTGTGATGCACGCGGGCCAGACGGGTGATTTTTACCCTCATCACATGGACGCCGAGTGGTGCCGCACGCAGCCCTTCGGCCAGCGCATGGCCCACGGCACGCTGATTTTCAGCGTCGGCGTCGGGCTCACCGCCGGCGTCATCAACCCCTACGCCATGAGCTACGGATACGACCGTCTCCGCTTCGTTCGGCCCGTGTTTCTGAGCGACACCATCCACTGCCGCGTCACGATCAAGGACAAGCGTGACGACCCCAAACGCAAAGCTCACGGCATCGTCGTTGAAGCGCTCGAAGTGCTCAATCAGCGCG
>Ga0157374_10004993_pt1 | contig 11131 bp, 10 predicted proteins | sample M25metaG_FD_115308 | JGI IMG/M metagenome (GOLD analysis project Ga0157374, IMG submission 115308) | Miscanthus rhizosphere microbial communities from Kellogg Biological Station, Michigan, USA - M2-5 metaG | ecosystem: Host-associated > Plants > Roots > Rhizosphere > Soil | place: USA: Michigan... | reverse complement strand
GGCGGCACCGGCACAGCCGGTTACTGCGGCTACGGCTTCTCCGGAATTGAAGGAGTTGAGGGATAAGATCAACCGGGTTTCCGTGCGTGCGGCGGCGGCGCAGTTGGGGGTGCGGTCGATCGAGCAAGGATTGGATCGGCAGGGATTAGGGCTGCGGGGGGATATTAAAGCGGCTTCGATCCGGTTGGATTATGTGTTGATGGAGGCGCGGGCTTCGTTGCAGAACGGGGATGTGGAGGGGGCGCGGAATAACTTGCAATATGCCGAGGGAACGGTGCAAAAGATCGAGAAGTTCCTGGGTCAGTAAGTGGGCTGCTTTATAATTTCGGTATGCCTTCCAGCTTGCAGGCGCTGGCTACGGATGACGTGATTGCTATGTATGAGGCTGTGATCGGTCTCGAAGTTCACGTTCAGCTGGCTACGCGCACTAAGATTTTTTGTGGGTGTCCTACGGGGTTTGGTGCGGCTCCTAATACTCATGTTTGTCCGGTGTGTTTGGGACTGCCGGGGGCGCTGCCGGTTTTGAATCGTCATGCCGTCGAGCTGGCGATTGAGGCGGGGCTGGCGCTGCACTGCACTATCAATCCTAAGTCGATCTTTGCGCGGAAGAATTATTTCTATCCGGATCTGCCTAAGGGATACCAGATCTCTCAATATGACCAGCCGCTGGCGGAGCATGGGTTTGTCGATGTTGTCGTCGACGGCGTTCGCAAGCGGATTGGGGTTACTCGCGTGCATATGGAAGATGACGCGGGGAAGAGTATTCATGATGGGTTTAAGGATTCCGACAAGTACACTTACGTCGATTTGAATCGGAGTGGGACGCCGCTGATTGAGATTGTTAGTGAGCCGGATATGCGGTCGTCGGCGGAAGCTTACGCTTACCTTACTGAGATTAAGCAGGTGATGCAGTATCTGGATGTCTCGACTTGCGATATGGAGAAGGGGCATCTGCGGTGCGACGCTAATGTCAGCGTTAGGCTGCGGGGGGCGGAGAAGTTCGGGACTAAAGCGGAAGTCAAGAATTTGAATAGTTTCAAATTTTTGCGGATGGCGCTGGATCATGAGATCGCGCGGCAGGTGGCGCTGATTGAGAGCGGCGGGCGGGTGGTGCAGGAGACTCGTCTGTATAATCCCGACACGGACGAGACCATCAGTATGCGCAGCAAGGAGCATGCGCATGATTACCGCTATTTCCCGGAGCCGGATCTGGTGCCGCTACGGATCAGCGATGCCTGGCGCGAGAGTGTGCGGGAGCGGATGCCGGAGTTGCCGGCTTCGCGGCGGAAGCGCTTCATCGAGGATCTGGGGCTGCGCGAATATGACGCTGAGGTGCTTACCGCTACTCGGGCGATGAGTGAGTACTTTGAAAGAGTGGTGGCGGCTGGCGGGGATGCGCGGGCGGCGGCGAACTGGGTGATGGGGGATTTGTCGGCGCTTCTCAAGCAGGAGAATCGGGAGATTGAGGACTCGCCGATTTCGGCTCAGCATCTGGGGGAGTTGGTGGCGCTGATTGCGCAGGGAAAGATCAACGGGAAGATCGCTAAAGACATTTTTCCGAAGATGGCGGTGGCGGATGAGGCTCCCGAGGTCATTGTGAAGCGCGAGGGGGTGGAGTCGATTAGCGACGAAGGGGCGCTGGGCAAGATCATCGATGAGGTGATTGCAGCGAATCCTAAGCAGGTGGAGCAGTACAAGGGCGGGAAGCAGCAGGTGATTGGGTTCCTGGTCGGGCAGGTCATGAAGGCCAGCCGTGGGCAGGCGGATCCGGCGGTGGTCAATCGGATGTTTAAAGAGAAGCTGTGAGTGCCGCGCGTTATTTCATCGGCGCAGACTTTCATCGTTAAATTCATTCTTCCTTTCCTCATCCTGGGGATGATGACGTTTGGGGTCGCGCGGGGCGGGCGTGGGATCTGGCCTTTCTTTTTTCCTTTGATGGTGGCGGTGGGGGTTAGCATTTATTGGTATTACGGCCGCGTGAAGAGAGTGGCTGTGGATGCGGATGGGCTGGTGGTTTCGAACTTCCTGCGCGAAATCAGAGTGCCTTGGCGCGACATCGTCGAGGTTACCGGGAGCCGTTGGGTGAGCACCCGGCAGGTCACGATCACGCTGGATCGCGATTTGGGTTTCGGCACGTCGATCATCTTCATGCCGAAGACGCGGCTTCTGTGGCCGGGGCAGGAGCATCCGGCGGCGCAGGAATTGCGCGACTTGATCCGTGAGAATATCTCTCATATATGAACCGGCGCACATTTCTAAAAACTTCGGCGGCTTTCGGCGCGGCTGGCTTGCTCGCGAAAGGGCAGAGGGCGCGGCGCGAGATTCTGATTCGCGATGCTTACGTGATGACTATGGAGCCGGGGGTGGCGGATATCCCGGGCGGGTCGGTGCACGTGCGCGGCGGGGAGATTGTTGCTGTCGGGAAAGACTTGCGGGCGCCGGGCGCGGAGGTGATCGATGGGCGCGGGATGATTGCGCTGCCGGGGTTGGTCGATACGCACTGGCACATGTGGAACTCGCTGCTGCGCAGCTTCGCGGGGGATGTGAAGGGCGAGGGGTATTTCGAGCGGCGCGATCGCTACGGGAAGGTCATGATGGCCGAGGACATGTATCAGGGCACGCGACTGGCGACGCTGGAGGCGATCAACGCGGGAACGACTACGGTTCATAACTGGTGTCACAATGTGCGCGGGTTCAGCTACGCTGAGCAGGACATTCGGGCGCTGCGCGAGTCGGGGCTGAGGGGGCGGTGGTCCTACGGGGCCTTCGCTGGACAAACCCCGGATGTAAGCGTCAACTTGGCGGATCTGGAAAAGCTGCATTCGAATTGGTCTGCGATATCTGGCGGGTTGCTCGAACTGGGGCTGGCTTGGAGGGGGCTGTCGAATTCTCCGGCGGTTTCGCGGGCGGAGTTTGATGCGGCGCGGCGGTTGGGGATTCCGATTTCGGTCCACATCAGTTCTACGGAGTCGACTGTCGGTCAGATCGAGGCACATGGCAAGGCGGGGTTTCTCGGCAAAGACGTGCAGTTGATTCATGCGGTGTGGGCTACTCCGACGGAAGTGCGCATGGTGGCGGAGGCGGGAGCTACGGTTAGCGTGTCGCCGGGGTCGGAGCTGCGGATCGGATATGGGATCGTCAACGCGGGGCAGTTTCTGGATGCGGGGGTGCCGTTGGGGATTTCGGTCGACACGGTAGATCTGACCGGCAATGCCAATTTGTTCGGCGTGCTGAAACTGCTGCGGAACACTGAGAACGCGCGGGCTAAAGATGAATACAAGATGACGGCTCGGCGGGTGCTGGAGGTGGGCACGATCATGGGGGCGCGGTCCATGGGAATGGAGGCGCGCATCGGATCGCTGAAGGCGGGTAAGCGCGCGGATTTGATTTTGGTTTCGACGCGCAATCCCACTATGGGCGTGTTTACCGATCCTTCGCACATGTTGGTGGAGGCGGCGGAGGAGGCGGACGTCGATACGGTGATGGTGGACGGGCGGATTCTTAAGCGCGGGGGCAAGGTGACGGCGATGTCGACGAGTCAGGTGGTTGGCGATGCTTCGGTTGCGCTCGCGGGGATCCGCAAGCGCGCGGGCGATAAGCTGGATTAAACATGCTCAAACACATGGTGATGTGGAAATTGAAGGGCGAGGGTGCGGTTAAGCAGGAAAACATTCAGACCGTGAAGGCGGCGCTTGAGTCCTGCCGGGACGCGGTGCCGGGGATGTTGACGTACGAAATCGGTGTCGATATTGGAGTCGATGGCGGGCCGTGGGATATTGCTATCTATTCTGAATTCACGGATCGCGCGGCGCTGGACGCTTATCAGCGGCATCCCAAGCACCTGGCGATCAAGCCGGTGATTGCGCCGCTGCGGGAGAGCCGGGCGGCGGTGGATTTCGAAGTGTAGCCCGCTCCTTAATATCCTTTCATTCAACGCCTATCGTTTCTACGCTATCCTAAGCCGTTCCAATGCTGGTTTACGCTGTCACTATTTTTCTGAGTGCATTCCTCCTTTTCCAGGTGCAACCGCTCATTGCCAAGTTCATTCTGCCGTGGTTTGGCGGGTCGGCGGCGGTGTGGAGTGCGGCGCTTTTGTTTTTCCAATTGGTGCTGCTAGCGGGGTATTTTTACGCTTACGTGGTGATCCGGTATTTAAAACCAAAGCAGCAGTTTTGGGTGCATGCGGGGCTGCTGGCGGTCAGCCTGGCTACGCTGCCGATTATTCCTTCGCCGGTGTTTAAGGCTACGGGCGCGGGCGATCCTACGGCGCGCATCTTATTGTTATTGGCGGCTACGGTGGGGTTGCCTTATACGCTGCTGTCGGCTACCAGTCCGCTGCTGCAGGCTTGGTATGTGCGGGCGCGGCACGGCGCGGTGCCTTACCGGTTGTTTGCGCTTTCGAACTTTGGATCTATGCTCGCGCTGCTGAGTTATCCGACGCTGGTGGAGCCGCGGATGGCTCTACATAACCAGGCGGTGACGTGGTCGTGGGGGTTTGCAGCGTTTGCGGCGGTGTGTGTGGCGGCGGCTTGGCGGAGTAAAGACGGTGTCGATCCGGCGCCGGAAAAGGCGGCGGGCGAGGCGTCTGCGCCTACGCTCGCGGACACGTTTTTGTGGATCGGGCTGGCAGCCTGTGCTTCGATTCTGTTGCTGGCGGTGACTAGCCATTTGACGCAGAACGTGGCGCCGATTCCGCTGCTGTGGGTGGCGCCGTTGAGTTTGTACCTGCTCAGCTTCATTCTGTGCTTTGAAAGTGACCGGCTGTATCCGCGATGGTTATTTCTGCCGCTTCTGCCGGTGGCGCTGGGGGTGTTCACTTGGGGCATCACGCTGTATGAGAAAAATGTCGCCATCAAGCGGCTGATTCCGGCTCTGTGCGGGGCGCTGTTTGTGTGCTGCATGGTGTGTCACGGGGAGTTGTCGCGGCGGCGGCCGCATCCGCGGTATCTGACGCAGTTCTATTTGATGGTTTCGGTGGGTGGGGCGCTGGGTGGACTGTTTGTCGCCTTCGTCTCGCCCCGGTTGTTCCGCGACTATCTGGAATTGCCGGTGGCGATGATTGGGTGCGCGGCGTTGGTTACTTGGGTGTTGTGGCCGCGGGCGTTGTGGATGCGCGCTGGGCTGGCGCTGGCAACGGTGGCCTTCGCTGGGTATTTGGGGTACACGGCCATTAAGAAAGACCGGCTGTACGTACGGTCGGTGCGCAATTTCTATGGCGTGATGCATGTGCGCGACGATCCGGCTGATGAATTTGGCGTCCCTGCGGAACGAGTGTTGGTGCACGGCACGATCGATCACGGCACGCAGTTGAAGGAAGACACGAAAGGGCGTATCACTACTTCTTATTTCGGCTACACGACGGGGATCAATCGGGCGATTCGCGGGCTGCGGAAAGAGCGCGGGGCGCTGCGGCTGGGGATTCTAGGCCTGGGTGCGGGGGTTACGGCTACACTCGCGAATGCGGGCGACACCTTGCACTATTACGAGATCAATTCGCTGGTGCCGGATGTGGCTTCGCATCAGTTTGGGTTTCTGAAGGGCTGTCCGGCGCAGGTGCAGATTCTGATGGGCGATGCGCGGCTGGTGCTGGAACAGATTCCCAGCGAGAGCCTGGACTTTCTGGCGATGGACGCGTTCTCTAGCGACGCGGTGCCGATGCACCTGCTGACGCGCGAGGCGTTTCAATTGTACTTGCGGCATTTGAAGTCCAATGGCGTACTGGCGGTGCATATTTCGAATCGCTATCTGGATTTGAAGCCGGTGGTCGCGCAGGGGATGGAAGATATGGGCTGGCACGGGCGCGTGATTGAGGACGACGGGGTGGATCAACCTTATTACACGGGGACCACATGGGTGATTCTTTCGCCGGACGAGAAGTTTTTCGACACTACATACTTTCAGGGCGATGGGAGCAGTATTATCAAGCCGCTGCTGCCGAAGCCAGGATTTCAGGGCTGGACCGACGATTTCAGTAATATCATTTCCATCATTAAATAAATGACCCTTTACGCCGTTACTATTTTTCTGAGCGCGTTTCTGCTGTTTCAGGTGCAGCCGCTGATCGCCAAGATGATTCTGCCGTGGTTCGGCGGGTCGGCTGCGGTGTGGAGCGCGAGTATGTTGTTTTTTCAGCTTCTGCTGCTGGCGGGGTACGCTTATGCGCACGTATCCATTCGCTTTCTGAAACCGAGGGTGCAGATGATGGTGCATGTGGCGCTGCTGGTGGGGAGCTGCGCGCTGCTGCCGATTCTGCCGTCGCCGGTGTGGCGTCCGACGCAGGCGGGGGATCCGACGGCTCGGATTTTGCTGCTGCTGACGGCGACCATTGGGCTGCCTTACTTTTTGCTGTCGTCGACCAGTCCGCTGTTGCAGGCGTGGTTTGTGCGGCGCACGGGGTCGGGCGTGCCTTACCGGTTGTTTGCCTTGTCGAACTTTGGCTCCATGCTAGCGCTGGTGAGTTTTCCGTTTCTGGTGGAGCCGCGGTTGGCGACCAGGCAGCAGGCTTTTTCTTGGAGTGGCGGGTGTGTGGTGTTTGCACTGCTGTGCGCGTTTACGGCTTGGGTGAGCCGGAGTGCTCGCGCCGATGTTCCGAGTCGAGTGGCAGTGGAGGCGGAGGCGAGCGAGCGACCGGGATTTTGGCACCTTTTGTTCTGGGTGTTGCTGGCCACCAGCGCTTCGGTGCTGTTGGTGTCGGTAACCAATCATATGAGCCAGAATGTCGCGCCGATTCCTCTGCTGTGGGTGCTGCCGCTGGCGATTTATTTGTTGACTTTCATCTTCGCTTTTGAGAGCGACCGGATTTACCGGCGCTGGTTATTCATTCCATTGCTGGCGCCGGCGCTGGCTGGGATGGCGTACATGCTGTATGCGGAAGATGGCAATTTCAATATCAAGTATGCGATCCCCGGGTACGCTATCGGCCTGTTCATCTGCTGCATGTTCTGCCACGGTGAGCTGGCGCGCCGCCGTCCGGCGCCGCGGCATTTGACGCTGTTCTATTTGATGGTGTCGCTGGGCGGGGCACTGGGCGGCATCTTCGTGGCGCTGATTGCGCCGCGTGTGTTTCACGTTTACTGGGAATTGCCGCTCGCGATGATCGCCAGCGGACTTCTGGCAATGATCGCGGTGTGGAGATTGAAAATTCCGAAGCTAGGCGCGTGGCCGCTGCGCGCGGTGATGTTCATCGCGGTGGCGGTGCTGGCGGGATACTTCATCCGGCAGGAGCGCAAGTTGTCGAAGAACCTGGTGCTGCAGACGCGCAATTTCTATGGGCCGCTGGAGGTGCGCGACGATTTGCCTACCGAGGATTACGCTGAGCGCACGCTGTTGCACGGGACCATTAACCACGGATCGCAGTTGCTGGATCCGGTGCTGCGCTATGTGACTACGTCGTATTACGGGAAACGGTCGGGCGTGGGGCGGGCCATGAGCGCGTTGCAGGCGCGGGGGCCGGTGCGGGCGGGAATTATCGGGCTTGGGTCGGGGGTGCTCTCGAACTACGGACGCAAGGGCGATACCTTTCGCATCTACGAAATTAATCCGCTGGTGGAGCGGATCGCGCAGACGTTGTTTACGTTCTATCCGCATTCGCCGGCGGACAAGGCTATTTTGATGGGCGATGCGCGGCTGACGCTGGAGCGGCAACTGGCGAATGAAGGGCCGCAGAATTACGACATCCTGGCGGTGGATGCGTTTTCGAGCGATGCGATTCCGGTGCATCTGCTTACGCGCGAGGCGATTCAGCTGTACTTCCGACATCTGAAGCCGGCGGGGGTGCTGGCGCTGCATATTTCCAATCGCTATCTGGATTTGAAGCCGGTGTGCGAGGGCGGCGCGCAGGCGGTGGGGCGGCAGGCTTGGACGGTGGAGGACGAGGGGGACCAGGCTAGCTACTTTTCTTCGTCGACTTGGGTGCTGGTGACGTCGGACCTGGCGATGTACAGCGGAGAGTTTTTCAAGGACGCTTATTCTTATCAGTTGAGTCCTACGAAGAAGTTTCGGGCGTGGACGGACGATTATAGTAATTTGTTTCAGATTTTGAGTGTGAAGTAGGGAATATACTAGGTAGCAGGAGCGAGTTGTGGCTGCCGACTACATTGAGGAGCGCGAGGACAATTTTTTCATTCGCGGATCACGGGTGTCCTTGGACTCTGTGGTATACGGCTTCCTGAACGGGGAATCTCCCGAAACCATTCGCGACAATTTCCCAACGCTCAGCTTGGAGCAAGTTTACGGAGCAGTTGCGTATTATCTGGCTCACCAGGCGGAGATGGACTCATACCTCAAAACCAAGCAGGAAGATTTCGAGAAGGCTCGCCGTTCGCAGACGCACGTTTCGAACGGCTTGCGGGCGCGCTTGTTGAGCGCGCGTGAACATTTAACCCGCCGGCCGCGAAGCCCCGCTTTCTGGCGGACGCCGACTTGAACCGTGCAATTGTGAGCGGCGTCAAGCGACGGGCGCCTGGGATCGATTTTTTCACCGCGCAGGATGCTTCGATCGATGCCATGCCGGATTCCGATGTTCTGGCGATGGCAGCCCACTACGGGCGAATTCTGGTTTCCCATGACTTCGGGACGATGCCCCATCACTTCCGGGATTTTGTGGCAAGGCAGTACAGTCCCGGTGTCTTTCTGATCTCACAAGCAGTGCCGATCGTGGTTGCGGTGGAAGCGATGCTGATGATCGCGGAGGCCTCGCAAGCCGACGAGTGGGAAAATCAGTTGACCTATCTGCTGCTGTGAACTTGCCAGCCATTGGTCCGCTTGCTGCGCGCGCGGTTCTGTGCAACGGGAGTACGGTCAGCTGAGGGCTAGCAGGGGCCTGGCACGGGCGCTGCGGTGGATGGCTTTGACTAGGCGGCGGATGCCTTTGTCCCAGTCGGGGAAGAGGTCTAGGTATTGGACTTGGTCGGAGATGCGGCGGGGGACTGCGCATTCTTCCAGGCGCACGGGGATGATGAAGACGGCATCCAAGGGTTCCGACAGTGGGCGTTTGCGGGCGCAGTCCAGGGCATAGCGCAGTTCGCTTTGGAACTGGCCGCGTTTTAAAACTGACCGCGGGGAGAAGCAGGCTACGAAGATGTCGGAAACTTCGATGGCGCGTTCGATGGCGCGGGGCCAGTTTTGGCCGGGCAGCAGCTTGTCTTTATCTAGCCAGGGGGAACTGCCGGCGGATCTTAAGGCTTCGCTTAGGCAGCGGGCTTGGGCTAGATCCTCGGCCACGTAGGCTACGAATATTTCGGGGCGCATTTGTGGGAGGAACTTGTAGCCTTCAGGTGAGGCTTGGAAAATGCCTAGGCCATCGATCTCTACCGATTGGCCGGCTAGCAGGGCTTTGCGGACGATTTCGGCTAGCGTCTCGCGCTCGGTCACTTGCGCTTCCCGGTTTGGGGTTTCACTACCAGGCGGCCTACGCCGGGGAGTTCCACGGGTTGGCCTTCGCGGAGGGCTTTTAGGATTTTGCGGACCATTTCGTCGACTTGGTCGCGGGCCTGGGCGCTCGATACTTTGCGTTGCCGGGCTAGCTTGCGGGCAAGTTCTTCGCGTTTCATACGGGTTGAGAATAGCTCTCTACAACGGATTTCAAGGCCGAATAATGGTCTATCGATAAGAATATAAAGGGAATAGAGTTATATTCGGGCCGTGACCGACATGAAGCAATTTTAACCGTGCTTTAAGGCTGACTTCATGTCTTCCTGGGACCATGGGTTCTGTCGCGACGGCTCCGAGTCGTCCACATAATTCTTAGGAGAAATGCACACAATGAAAAAGTTCATGAGCATTATGCTCGGCCTCACGCTCGCCATGGGCGCCGTCAGCGTCGGTTTCGCACAGGACAAGACGGACGACACCAGCAAGAAGGAAGGCAAGAAGAAGGGCAAGAAGAAGGAAGACAAGAAGGAAGACAGCAAGTAGTTTTCCTTTCTCGAATTTTTTCGAGAGATCTTACCGCGCTGCGGCCGCTCCTACCGGGGCGATCCAGCGCGGTAGTTGTTTTTAGGGGAGAACTTTTGGGGCGGCGGCGGACTTATTGGAGAGATGTCCGATCCTCTGGTTCTGCCTCTGGCCGCGGTGGTGTCGGGCATTTTGCTGGGGCGGGCGCTTTCCTTTTCTAGCTTTGACGCTTGCTGGCCGGTGGCGGTGTTTTTGCTGCTGGCGCTGATAGCGACTCGGCGGCTGCGGCGTTGGTGCTTGCTGCTGGCGCTGATTTTCGTGGGGGCTTTCGCGGACGCGTGGCACCGGCCGGGAGCGCGGCCGACAATCGACGCGGGGTCGCGGGAGACGGTGGTGCTGGCGGGGTGCGTTGTCGAGCCATCGGTGCTGTCGCCGGGGCGGCAGCAGTTCACGCTGGAGTTGGAGCGGGACGCGCGGGCGCGGGTGAGTCTGCCGCTCGACGACGACCGCGTGCCGCAGCGGCTGGAATACGGACAGCGCGTGGAGATCGAGGCACGCGTTCGGACGCCGCGTAATTTTAACAATCCGGGGTCGTTCGATTACGCGGGGTATCTGGCGCGGCAGAAGATTTATTGGACTGCTAGTATGACTCGCGGATCGGTGGCGCAGGTGCTGCCGGGGAGGTGCGGATGGCGTGCGATGGCCCTGATTTTCGCGCTACGGGGGGCGGCGCTGGATCGCATTGAGCGGTTGTATGCGGACGGGTACACGGCGGGCATGATGGAGGCGATGCTGATCGGCGGGTCGTCCCAATTGCAGAAAATCTGGACGGAGAATTTCCGGCGCACGGGGACGTTTCATGCGCTGGTGATCTCGGGGGCGCATGTGGCGGTGCTGGCGGGGGTCCTGCTGTTCCTGCTGCGGATTTGTTCGCTGGGGGAGATTCCGGCGTTGGCGCTGACGGCGGGGGCGGCTTGGCTGTATGCGCTGGTGTCGGGGTTCTCGCCTCCGGTGGGGCGGGCGGCGGGGGGATTCACTCTATATCTGATAGCCCGGTTCTTTTTTCGGCGAGGGCGGGTGCTCAATCTGCTGGCGGCGGTGGCGTTGGTGTATCTGCTTGCCGATCCGGGGGAGATGGGGGACGCTAGTTTCCAGTTGTCGTTCTTGTGCGTGGGTGCGCTAGGCGGATTGGCGGCTCCGCTGCTGGAGGCAACTACGGCGCCGTTTGCGCGGGGAT
>Ga0157374_10004992_pt1 | contig 11132 bp, 9 predicted proteins | sample M25metaG_FD_115308 | JGI IMG/M metagenome (GOLD analysis project Ga0157374, IMG submission 115308) | Miscanthus rhizosphere microbial communities from Kellogg Biological Station, Michigan, USA - M2-5 metaG | ecosystem: Host-associated > Plants > Roots > Rhizosphere > Soil | place: USA: Michigan... | reverse complement strand
TCGCGGCCGTCGTCGCGCTTGCGCACAAGAACAAGGCGATCGTCGCCGTCGACAACACCTTCGCTACACCGTGCCTGCAACGTCCGCTCGAGTTCGGTGCCGATATCGTCATGCATTCGACGACGAAATATTTCGGCGGCCACAGCGACGCACTCGGCGGCGCGCTCGTCTTTGCGCGGCGCGACGAACTGCACGAACACATCGCGCACGCGCGTCACGTGCGCGGCGCGGTGCTGTCGCCGTTCAACGCGTGGCTCACGTTGCGCGGATGCCGTTCGATGCCGGCGCGCATGGCGTGGCATTGCCGCAATGGCCGTGCCGTCGCGGAGTTCCTCGCGAAGCATCCGCGCGTCGAGCGCGTGAATTGGCCGGGTCTCGCCTCGCACCCGAATCACGCGATCGCCGCGCGTCAGATGAGCGATTTCGGCGCGATGATGAGCGTGCAGATCAAAGGCGGCCGCGAGGCGACGCTGGATGTCGCGGGAAAACTCAAGGTCTTCACCAACGCAACCTCGCTCGGCGGTTGCGAATCGCTGGTCGAGCATCGCGCATCGGTGGAAGGTACGAATGCCGTGTCGCCGCAGAATCTGTTGCGTGTTTCGGTCGGCCTCGAACATCCCGACGATCTGATCGCCGACTGGCAGCAGGCGCTCGCCTAGCGCTTCACCACGCGCCGCTGTTCGGCATCGACACCCACGGCTCCTGCGGCGGAAGATGGCCTTCCTGCAGCAGCTCGATCGAGATGAGATCGGGCGAACGCACGAACGCCATGTGTCCGTCGCGCGGCGGGCGGTTGATCGTCACGCCCATCTTCTGCAGCCGTTCGCAGGTTGCGTAGATGTTGTCGACGCGAAATGCGAGATGGCCGAAGTTGCGCGCGCTGCCGTAGTCTTCCGTCGAATCCCAGTTGTAGGTGAGTTCGATTTCCGCTTCCGGCGAATCCGGCGCGGCGACGAACACGAGCGTGTACTTGCCCTGCTCGCTTTCCTTGCGGCGTGTTTCGCGCAAGCCGAGTCCTTCGCAGTAGAAACGCAGCGAGGCGTCGAGATCACGCACGCGCACCATGCTGTGCAGATAGCGCATGTTCTGCTCCTTCTGGAATCAAACTTGATGAAATCAGCCTTTCTGGAAGCGCGGCAGATAATGCATCAGTTGCGCGAGCCGCGCGATGGGATCGGTCATCTGCAACAGATACTGTCGCTCGCGATTTTCGAGCGGCAATGCCTCGGCGAGGCGGAAGCCGACCCAGCTCGCGTTGTCGTAGCAGGCGCGGCTGGCCTTCGAGAATTCGCTGCCGGATTTATCGAACAGCCGCTCGAGGATCGTGCCGAGCAGACTGTATTCCGGCGGCAACTCGATAGTCGGCTCCGATTCCCAGAAGCGCACCGAACCGTGCGCAAGACCATTGTCGCGCACGCGCGAGCGATCGACGTGGAAACGCTCGCCGCCCTCGGCGCGGATGCCGAGCAAACCGTCGGGCATCGTATAAAAATCCACAATGCGCGCCAGCGTGCCGACTGCGGCCGGCACCGCCGCCTCGCCCGCTTCGCGACCGTGCAGGATCATACAAACGCCGAAACCCGAGGCGGTGCGCGCGCAGTCGCGGACCATGTCCAGATAACGCTGTTCGAAGATGCGCAGACTTAAAGGTCCGCCGGGAAACAAGACCGCGTTGAGAGGAAACAGCGGGATGTCGTTCACGCTCACGCGAGGAGGTGGCCTCCTCGGACGGGCGCGGGCCGGCAAGCGGCGCGATGCGATCGATCGAGCATGTCCGCCTCAGGCTACCGCCGTCGCCGACGTTTGGCAAATCGTCACGGAACGAATGCGGCGCGGCGAGTGCTGACGTCGAAAATGAAGCGGTGATCGCTCAGCAGCGGCCATCCGATTTGCAGATAAGGATCGGTGCGCCGGCCGACGATGCTGGCCGCTTCGCGGTCCGGATCGGCATCGCTCAGCACGTTCGATGCGCGGACGTTGCCGAGTTGCACGGTCTGCAGCGTCGTCATGCGCACCGTCACCATGCGGCCGGAGTCGGACTGCTGCAGATCTTTCGTGAAATAGCGCGTGTCGTTTTTCCGGTAGCCGAGCCGGTCGAGCAGCGCGCTGTTCGGCGTGACGAATCCCCAGCCGGTGTCGATGCGCGCTTTGGTGTGCGTACGATTCACGATCGCGTCGGTCTCGATGACATCTTTGTCGAACGATGCCTTGATCGACGCGCCGGCGCGCTGCGTTCGATTGAGGATTGCGTCGATGCCGGTGCCCGCAGGATACAGGCGCAGACGGCGCGAATGACCGTCCAAATCGATGGTGAACTGACGCGCGAAGCTCATGCCGAGAATGCATGGCGCAGTGCCGCCGTGACCGAACCAGCTCGCGTCGCGCTGCACGAACTCGACATCGCTGGCGCGCGCGCCGCCGATGACGACATCGCCGATGCGCAGCAACGGCATGGCGTATACGCCATTCGCGGTGGTGACTTGCGATTCGCCGACAAGCTGCGCAGCGTCGGCAAGATCGCGGCCGATCACGCCGACCGTCGCGCCGGTGTCGAGGATGCATTGCACGCCGCGATGGCCATTGATGTCCACGGCGATGCGCGGCCGGTGGTTGTCGCCGATCAATGCAACGTCGGCAAGCGGTGCGATGGCATAGGCCGCGATAGCGTAAACGTTGAACGCGCAGAGCAGCAGGCCTGCGAGGAAACGCTGCATCAGCCGAGTGCGTCCAGGAACCGCCGCGGCGCGTTTTCGAATGAGCCGTTCGACATGAAGACGATGTGATCGCCGGACTTTGCCGCGCCGCGCAGCGCGTCGACCAGATCGGACACCGTCGGCGCCGTCGAACCGCGCCCGTCCAGCGCGGCGGTGACGCGTGCGGCATCCCACGGAAGGTCCGGTTTTTTTAGAAACACCACGGCATCGGCATCGCGCAGCGACGGTGCGAGTTCCTCCGCGTGCGCGCCGAGTCGCATTGAATTCGAACGCGGTTCCATGCCGACGAGGATACGCGCATTGCCGACACGCGCGCGAAGTCCCGCGAGTGTTGTGGCGATGGCGGTCGGATGATGCGCGAAATCGTCGTAGACGCGAATTCCGCCGCGTTCGCCGACGAGTTCCATGCGTCGCTTGGCACTGCGGAAATTCGCGAGTGCTTCGATCGCGCGTGCCACATCAACGCCACCGGCGTCCGCCGCCGCGATCGCCGCGAGCGCGTTCATCACGTTGTGATTGCCGATCAGCGGCCAGGTGACTTCGCCGCGTTCGCGACCATCGCGCGAAATGACGAATCGCGATCCGTCGGGTTCGATCAGCCGCGCACGCCAATCACCGTGCGCGATGCCGAAGGTCGTGAGCGGCGTCCACGCACCCATCGTCAGGACTTCGCTCAGGCGCGCGTCTTCCGCGTTGACGATCAAGCGTCCGTTGTGCGGCACGGTGCGCACGAGATGATGGAATTGGCGCTGGATCGCGGCGACATCGGGAAAAATATCGGCGTGGTCGAATTCGAGGTTGTTGAGGATCGCGATCGTCGGCCGGTAATGAACGAACTTCGAGCGCTTGTCGAAGAATGCGGTGTCGTACTCGTCGGCCTCGATGACGAAATCGGCGCCGCCACCCATCCGCGCGGAGACGCCGAAATTTTCCGGCACGCCGCCGACGAGGAAACCGGGATCGCGTCCGGCTTCGGCGAGGATGTGCGCAAGCATTGCGGTGGTGGTCGTCTTGCCGTGCGTGCCGGCGACGGCGTACACGCGGCGCTCGGCCAGAATCTGTTCGCCGATCCATTGCGGACCCGAAACGTAGCGGCGCCGTTCATCGAGCATGCGTTCGACGACCGGATTGCCGCGCGACATCGCGTTGCCGACCACGACCAGATCGATCGGACGATCCAGATGTTCGGCCTTGTAACCCTGATCGAGCGCGATACCGAGCGCGGCGAGCTGTTCGCTCATCGGCGGATAGATATTGGTGTCGCAGCCGGCGACATCGTGGCCCATCTCGCGCGCGAGCGCGGCGACGCCGCCCATGAACGTTCCACAAATTCCCAAAATATACAATTTCACGGTTGCAGTGCCGTCTGCGACTGCAGCGCCGCGCCGAACGCGTATTCGGCGATCAGCCACAGGATCGCCACGCCCATGCCGGCGAAAAACGGGATCGACAGCGCGTGTCGCAGCACGTGCGCATCGACGACGAGCTTCCAGACGAAAACGGCCAGCGCGACCATGCCCATCAGACCCTGCAAGGCAGTGACCTGATCGGGCGTTTTCGGCGGCACGCCGACCATCAAGGTGATCGGCACCACCAGCAGCGTGAAGACGATCGTGCAGGCGACCAGCGTGGTCGCGGTCTGCACGAAGCGGCTGGCGTGTCCACGCAAACTGAGGATGAAATACAGAAAGCCGAGATCGACAGCCAATGCCAGCACCGACAGAAAAAGGCTATCGCCCTGCGTGTCGAAAATCGCGGCGAGGGCTGCGTGCAGCACGAGCACCACGGCGCACACCGAAGCCAGCAGGATCGGCGAATACGGGATGTCTTGCGGACCGCGACGCAGCCAGAGGATGTCGCGCAGCAGTTGCAGGAATTCGATCACAGGAATTCGATCATGGGGCAATGTCCGGCGGCGCGGAGCGCCGCGCGGATGACTTACGCCGCCCGGCTGGGCGGCAGAACGGCGAGGATACGCTGAAAAACCGTTTGCACGTCGCCGACGCCGTCGACCGTCACCAGTTTGCCGATGTCGCCGAAGTGCTTCGCGACGGGTGCCGTCTGTTCGCGATAGACGTTCAGGCGCTTGCGCACGATCGCCGGATCGTCGTCGGCGCGATGTTCGGCCTTGAAGCGCAATTCGCATCGCGACAGGATCGCCGAATCCGGCACGTCGAGTTCGACAGCGATGTCGAGTGGCTGCTTGATCCTGTCGAGCAATGTCTCCAGCGCGGCGCACTGCGCGAGATTGCGCGGATAGCCATCGAGGATGAATCCGTTTTTCGCATCGGGTTGCGCCAGGCGTTCCTCGAGCATGCCGAGCACGATGTCGTCGGAAACCAGATGCCCCGCTTCCATCACCGCCTTGGCCTGCAGGCCGAGCGGCGTGCCGGCTTTCACCGCCGCGCGCAAAAGATCGCCGGTGGAAATGTGCGGGATTTTCAGCTCCTGCTTGAGCAGCGTGGCCTGCGTTCCCTTGCCCGAACCATTCGGACCGAAAAAGACGATGCGCATAGCGTGGAGCGATTCCTTGCAGGGTGTGCACGACCCACATGCCGCCATGGATCGAAACACAATTGATTAGGGTGCTGAGCTAGACTGCGCAGGCGCGCTGGTGGGGTCAAGTTAGCGGCAGCGGCGCATAGAGTCAAACCACTTATAAGGTCGCTTCATGCTCAAGAAAATCGGGCCGAAGAAAATCGGGCCTCACAAAACCGGGTCGCAAGGAAATCTGCTGTACGCCCAGTCCGGCGGCGTCACCGCCGTCATCAACGCCACCGCCTGCGCGGTGATCCAGGCCTGCCGGCGCAAGCGCGTCGGCGTCTATGCGGCCCGCAACGGCATCATCGGTGCGCTGCGCGAGGAACTGATCGATCTTTCCAGGGAAACCACGGCCGCTATCGCTGCACTGCGGCACACGCCGGGCGGCGCCTTCGGATCGTGCCGGTTCAAGCTGAAATCGCCGGAGACCAACCGCGTGCATTACGACCGCCTGATCGAGGTCCTGCGCGCGCACGACATCCGTTATTTCCTCTACAACGGCGGCAACGATTCGGCGGATACGTCGCTGAAGATTTCCGAGTTTGCCAAGTCGATCGGCTATCCAATCAACGTGATCGGCGTGCCGAAGACGGTCGACAACGATCTGCCCGTGACCGATTCCTGCCCCGGTTTCGGTTCGGTGGCGAAGTACACGGCGGTGTCGGTGCTGGAGGCGAGCCTCGACGTGGAGTCGATGTGCGAATCGTCCACAAAAGTGTTCGTGATGGAAGTGATGGGCCGTCATGCCGGATGGATTGCCGCCGCGGCCGGACTCGCCGGCAAGAAGGCGGACGATCCGCCGCACATCATCCTGTTCCCCGAAGTGCCGTTCGACGAAGCGAAGTTCCTTGCCAAAGTGAAGGCGACGGTCGAACGCGTCGGCTATTGCACGGTGGTCGTGTCGGAAGGATTGAAGAACGCGCAGGGCAAGTTTCTTGCGGAAGCCGGAACCGTCGATGCGTTCGGACACACGCAGCTCGGCGGCGTGGGTCCGCTAATTGCGCAGATGGTCAAGGAAAAACTCGGCTACAAATACCACTGGGCGGTGCCGGATTATCTGCAGCGTTCGGCGCGGCATCTTGCCTCGAAGAGCGATGCCGAGCAGGCCTATGCGGTCGGCAAGTCGGCCGTCGACTACGCGCTCGCCGGCAAAACGGGGGTGATGCCGGTGATCAAACGCACGGCGAACACGCCGTTCAAATGGAAGATCGTCGAGGTACCGATCACGAAGGTCGCCAACATCGAGAAGAAGCTGCCGCCGAACTACATTTCGTCCGACGGATTCTCGATCACGCCAGCGGCGCGCCGTTATTTCGAGCCGCTGATCCGCGGTCAGGATGTACCGCCGTACGACGCCACGACGGGTCTGCCGAAATACGCGAAGCTCACGCGCAAACTCGTGCGCAAGAAACTGCCGGCGTATTCGATCGCCGACAAGTAAGCCTCAGTTCTCCAGCGATGCGGGCATGCCGTGCGCGTGTCCGCGTCGCGAAACGAGAAACGGCCGCTCGACGAAATGCTGCGACAGCCAGCTCACGAGCAGAATGCCGGGGGCCAGCAATACGATATTGCGCAGGAATGCCGTGCCGTCGCCCCATGCGGTCCAGCTGAAATACTGCGCGGTCTTCAGCAATGGGTAATGCCATAGATAAAGGCTGTAGCTGATCAGGCCCAGCCACGCGACCGGACGCGCATCAAGCAGATGCGGTGTCACCGCCGCGCCGAGCACGATCGCGCCGAACGACAATCCCATCCACGTGAAGTAGAGCAGCGTCCACGGCATTCGCGGCTCGTCGATGAAGTTGCCGACGAAATGGAATGCGGCCATCGCGCCGATGATTCCGGCGACGCCGACGACCACCAGCAAGCGCGCCGCGCGCATCGAAATCGGATAGCGCAGATAAATCCACGCACCGACGATGCCGTAAAAGAATTCGTCGAGCCGGGCGGGCAATTGCATGAGGCGTCCGTAGTCGACCCACGCTGCCCAGGCCGCATCGCCGTTCGCGCGCACGCAGGCGTAGCGGAACGCGAGCGTCAGCGCGAACACTACGATCCACGTGGCGGTGCTGCGCAGTCGCGTGAACACAACACGCATCAGCGGCAACGCCGCGTAGAAATCCCACTCGATCGGCATGGTCCAGTAGATGCCGTTGAGCAGGGGCTGCTGCGGAAAGAAGTTCTGGATCAGAAATGCGTGCGCGGCGAGATTCGAAAACGTCACCGTCTCGGCATGCCCGACGTAAAACAACGCACACACGATCACGACGATTTGCACGTAGTACGCCGGCAGCACGCGCTTGCACCGGCGCCATGCGTATCGCAAAAGATTCGGAGGCGGCGCCGCTTCAATCCGGGCGCGATGGAATGGCATCGATAACAGGAATCCGGACAGTACGAAAAACAGATCCACGCCCATGTAGCCGCAACCGGCCAGCGAGGTCAGCGGACCCAGATCCGGCGACCCCGAATACTGATACAGATGGAACAGCAGCACCCACGCAGCGGCGATGCCGCGCAGCCCGGTCAGGGCTGGCAGATAGTTGTTGCGGGCGGCGGCGTCCCCGGCAAAACGGTCCATCGATGCATTGTGCCAGACGCCCGGAATCCGGCATGCTGCGTGGTGGCTAGTCTTGTCGCGCAGCCTCGGTATACTGGGCCGCTTTTCCACATTTTCGTTGCCACGGCTCCGATTTCCTCAAGGGAGAAGGTTCGATGTTTTTCACGCAATACGCAATTTGGATTGCGCTGGGCTGTTCCCTGCTCGCAATCATTTATGGTGTGTGGTCGCGCAGTTGGGTGCTGTCCAAGTCTGCCGGCAATGAACGTATGCAGGAGATCGCAGCGGCCATCCAGGAAGGTGCGCGCGCGTATCTGAATCGTCAGTACACCACCATCGCCATCGTCGGCGTGGTGCTGTTCTTCCTGCTCGGCTTCTTCCTGCACTGGACCACCGCGATCGGCTTCGCGATCGGCGCGATCCTGTCCGGCGCGGCGGGCTACATCGGCATGAACATCTCGGTGCAAGCGAACGTGCGTACCGCCGAAGCGGCGCGCAACGGCATGAACGCCGCGCTTCAAGTTGCGTTCCGCGGCGGTTCGATCACCGGCATGCTGGTCGTGGGCCTAGGCCTTCTCGGCGTGGCGGGTTACTACGCCGGTCTGCTGCATTTCGGTCAAACCCAGGATCAGGCATTGCACGCGATGGTGGGGCTCGCGTTCGGTTCATCGCTGATCTCGATCTTCGCGCGCCTGGGCGGCGGCATCTTCACCAAGGGTGCCGACGTCGGCGCCGATCTGGTCGGCAAAGTCGAAGCCGGAATTCCGGAAGACGATCCGCGCAATCCGGCCGTGATTGCCGACAACGTGGGCGACAACGTCGGCGACTGCGCCGGCATGGCCGCCGATCTTTTCGAAACCTACGCGGTCACGCTGATTGCGACGATGCTGCTCGGCGGCGTGCTGGTCGCGCAGACCGGCGCCTACGGCGTGCTGTATCCGCTGGTGCTCGGCGCCGTCTCGATCGTGGCCTCGATCATCGGCATGTTCTTCGTCAAGGCGAAACCCGGCGGCAAGATCATGAACGCGCTGTACGTGGGCGTGGGCGTCTCCGCGCTGCTGTCGCTGATCGCGTTCATCCCGGTCACGCAGGCGATGATGGCCACCTCGACCTACGGCGTGTGGAACATCTATTGGTGCGCGGTGATCGGCATCCTGCTCACGGTGGCGATGGTCGTCATCACCGAGTACTACACGGCCACCGAATATTCGCCGGTGCGTCACGTCGCGAAAGCGTCGACAACGGGCCATGCGACCAACATCATCGCCGGCATCGGCGTGTCGATGAAGTCGACCGCGCTGCCGGTGCTCGCGGTGTGCGCCGCGATCTGGGGTGCGCACTACTTCGCCGGCCTGTACGGCATCGCGATCGGCGCCACGGCGATGCTGTCGATGGCCGGAATGATCGTCGCGCTGGATGCGTACGGCCCGATCACCGACAACGCCGGCGGCATCGCCGAGATGGCCGAACTGCCGAAGGAAATCCGTGCGATCACCGATCCGCTGGACGCCGTCGGCAACACGACCAAGGCAGTGACCAAGGGTTACGCGATCGGCTCGGCCGGTCTGGCCGCGCTGGTGCTTTTCGCCGACTACACGCACAACCTGTCGACGGCGCCGAACCTGGCTGGCCAGATCATTCCGTTCGATCTGTCCGATCATATGGTGATCATCGGCCTGTTCATCGGCGGCCTGATTCCGTACCTGTTCGGCGCGATGGCGATGGAAGCCGTCGGCCGCGCGGCCGGATCGGTGGTGGAAGAAGTCCGCCGTCAGTTCCGCGATATCAAGGGCATCATGGAAGGCACGGCCAAGCCGGATTACTCCAAGGCGGTGGATCTGCTGACCAAGTCCGCGATCAAGGAAATGCTGATCCCGTCGCTGCTGCCGGTGCTGGTGCCGGTGATCGTGGCGTTCGGCGCGAAATGGATCACCGGTTCGAGTGCCGAGGGCGCGAAGGCGCTCGGCGGCGTGCTGGTCGGCACCATCGTCACCGGCCTGTTCGTCGCGATTTCGATGACGACCGGCGGCGGCGCCTGGGACAACGCCAAGAAATACATCGAAGACGGCCACTTCGGCGGCAAGGGTTCCGAGGCGCACAAGGCGGCGGTCACCGGCGACACCGTCGGCGATCCGTACAAGGATACGGCCGGTCCGGCGGTGAATCCGCTGATCAAGATCATCAACATCGTCGCGCTGTTGCTGATCCCGCTGCTGTGATCTGAAACATCGAGCGCGCCGGTTGTCCACGTGGACGGTCGGCGCGCTTTTTCATTTCCGCAAGGAGAACTCCATGTCGATCGTTGTGCGTCTATGCTTGATCGTTGTCGTCTCGTTACTCGCAGCGTGCGCAAATAAAAATACCGTGAACGAAAAGTCGAAACCCACCGAGAAAACCGCGGCGACCACTACCGTCGAAGATCCCTATCTTTGGCTCGAAGACAACGACGGCGCCAAGTCGATGGACTGGGTCAAGGCGCGCAACGCTGAAACCGTTTCGAAGTTCGCCAACTCCGCCGACTTCGGCACGATGCGCGATCAGATCCTCGAAGTGATGGATTCGAAGGAGAAGATTCCCTACGTCAGCAAGATGGGGTCGTACTGGTACAACTTCTGGCGCGACAAAGCGCATTCGCGCGGGCTGTGGCGCCGCACGACGCTCGACGAATACCGCAAGGACAATCCGAAGTGGGAAACGGTGATCGATCTCGATGCACTGGCCACCGCGGAAAAAGAAAACTGGGTCTGGCACGGCGCCGACTGCCTGCGTCCGGACTACCGTCATTGCCTGATCGCGCTGTCGCGCGGCGGCGCGGACGCGAGCGTGCAACGCGAGTTCGATCTGAAAACCAAAACCTGGGTGAAGGACGGCTTCAATCTGCCGGAAGCGAAGTCGCAGATGGCGTGGATCGACAAGGATCGCGTCTATGTCGGCACCGATTTCGGACCGGGCTCGATGACGAAGTCGAGCTATCCGCGCATCGCGAAAGAGTGGAAACGCGGCACGCCGTTGTCGGCGGCGGAAACCGTGTACGAAGGCAAAGACGACGATCTGTCCGTCTCGGCGTACCGCGATCAAACCCCGGGATTCCAGCGCGACTTCGTGACCCGCTCGCTTGCGTTCTACAACAACGAAACCTACGTGCGCGGCAAAGACGGCAAGCTGACCAAGATCGATGTGCCCAACGATCTCGACGTCGGCGCCGTGCGCGAATGGATGACCTTCAAACCGCGCACCGACTGGACGGTCGGCGGAAAAACCTACGCGGCCGGTTCGCTGCTGGTCGCGAACTTCGACGATTTCATGGCCGGCAAGCG
>Ga0157374_10004989_pt1 | contig 11134 bp, 13 predicted proteins | sample M25metaG_FD_115308 | JGI IMG/M metagenome (GOLD analysis project Ga0157374, IMG submission 115308) | Miscanthus rhizosphere microbial communities from Kellogg Biological Station, Michigan, USA - M2-5 metaG | ecosystem: Host-associated > Plants > Roots > Rhizosphere > Soil | place: USA: Michigan... | reverse complement strand
GAGTGGTATGAGGTCCAGTTGGCGGCGAAGAAGCTCCACAGTATAGTCGAGCACTCTCACGGAAAAATTTACGCAACAGCTCTCGGCCAACAGTATTACTTTGATGAGTTGAAAGAGTATACCAAGGACGACAAATGCGTCTATACCGAGGAGAAAGTAGTTGGACTATTATTTCCGGTTGGCCTCTTGTGCTAATACAGAACATTTGATGATAGCATGAAAGCATTTAGGCTATCAACAAAACCATACAAGAATGCAGACAAACTCCTGAAAAGCCAACCTTAGCCGATGGCGCTATCAAATCAACAGTCTCCGCCAGTAATGAGTTTTCCCGGGACGATATAGTTGGCAATATTCCGTTAGAGAACGAGTCAAGACAGGTGGCAAAGTATACTTCACGCAAGCCATTATCAGGCAGTGCCTGCACATATTCTAAGGTAAACTCTTAGCCTTATACCACCTTCCAATGTTGCCATCTATTCCCACTCAATTTCCAGATGGATCTCATGATTATACTTGACGCTTCTACTTCACGCGAAAGCGTTTTTGAGCAACAACGCGATCTAGCTGTTAGACTGGTCGAGCGCCTTCCGATTTTGGCTGGAGACTCTCGCATCTCAACTGGAATCATTAGCTTCACGAGTGTGCCTAGTCTGCGACAGCCAATGAGCGTCGGTCGCAGTAAAGAGATGATTGAGAGGACTATATCAGAGATATTCTACCATGGCGGCAGCACATTCACATCGCGGGCAGTTGGACTCGCGCTTGATGATCTGGACCGAAGCAAAAGGCATGATGCTGTTCAGGTATATTATCACAAACACATACGTATTCAGGACTACTTATCTGCATGTGTATAGATAGTGGTATTGATGTCCGATGGAATGTCTCAAGACCAATGGGAGGATGTACTCAAGGCCAGCACTCGCCTGAAGTCAGCAGGCGTTGAACTGTTTGGAGTGGCACTTGGGGATGGAATAGATTTACACGAGCTGGAGAGTTATATCGGCAACAGCGGACGAGTCTACCGCGACAACAACACAGATCAGTTCTTAGAAGACGTGCATATCCTGTTGCCGAATAGCACATCGCGATGCTCGAACTATTCCCCTTCCGTCTCACCCCCAAGAAGCATAAGCATCGACTTCCAAGTAGACAGCGAGTGTATAACAAACCTGGATATGGTAGTCTTGTTCGATGCCAGTGACGACACACCCAACCTGACTAACCCGAGGATCAACCTAAATAGATATCTACTACTAGATGTGCTCGGCTCTCTTCTATCTTCTATTAATGAAGAAAAGCTCCGAGTTGCAGTCTTCTCCTTCTTCTCTACCCACAAGCTAGAGCTGAAGTTAACCGAACCACAAACAAGGGAGTCCATATTCGAAAAAGTTGAGGCGATCCAGCCTCAACACGGCTCCTACGCGTCCTATGCAAAGGCGGTGCGAAAAGTCTCTTTGATATGCCACTGGATATATAGAATGTGATTATTAGGTGCGAGCGGGACTGGAGTACATAGACAAAAACAGGCGGGAGACGGCAGTGGGTTTATTGTTGATTGTGGGCAATGGCCGCACAAATGACAGCGATGACGAGATTGACGCTTCCTCGAGACTTATTCGAGAGGTGCTATCGATAGCATAGTTCGGCCATTAAATGTTTCCACGAAGTTTGCATGTTAAGGCAAAGAACTTGGAGTGCCTTTCTATCGACAGCGGAAAGGAGGTCGATTCGAGAAGCCTCTCTAAGTATACAGGTACAAGTTCTGGATACTCCGCAGCCCTTATCCCAAAGTATACAGGATCCCCTATGCGAGTATTCAACTACGACCGAAATTCCGACTTCACTCGGACACTGTCTCAGCTCGTCACACCCAAGTCTGATAAGGATGGAAGATGTAGCAGCAGTACGTCTAATCCCCCTAACAAAGTCATATTCCGAGATCAACATAAGGAGTCATCCAATGTTGCAGATACTCTGAGTCAAGTTAGACTACCTGTCAATCAGAAAGAAGACGACCTTCGACAGCAGCGAGATGTGGTGTGTGCGTCAATAGATGCGGAAAGTGAGAAACTGCTCATGGGCGAGAGACGCGCAATAACAGCAGAGAAGGGGCTCAGTGAAACCAATGCGAAGAACATAGCCAGGGCTTCTATGTTCGGGGGAACGTTTCCAGAAACCCCATCTTTCAAACGTAGAACAAATGAGAGCTGGCTCATTGCGGAAGAAGAGATCGGAATCAATCATAACTTCAAACTAAAACCTAAAATCCAAGAAGGCCAAGCAGGAAACATCAGTGCGTTATTTGCTCTAAACTGCCTAAACGAGTTTAGCCAATCCACGAGTTTAGGCTGTTCTCTCGACCTAATCGTGCTGATGGATGCGTCAGGAAGCGTGAGAACGGCATTTGAGCGGGAGAAGAAACTGGTCGTGAAGCTTTTGTCCCAGCTAAATATAGGACCGAACGACACGCGAGTGGCCTTGATCAAATTCTCGACACAGGGGAAGGTGCGCACATTGCACTCGCTTGGAAGCCTGCCCCAAAACGTCGAGAAGGTTACCGGCTTGGTTCGAGATGCCATATTTAGCGACGGCACGACAGCTATCCACTCTGCCTTACTTCATGTGAGGATATGCCAGTAATTAAATTTGGCTGACTATAAGCTTAAGGCAATCTCCGAATACACTCCATCGAATGGTGCAAGACCTGGAGTTGCCGAGCCCATTGTTATTGTATGAACTTATTTATTCAATCAGGATCTATCTTTGCAGTAGGGCTAACTTATTTCACCTTAGGTATTCACAGACGGGTACGGGCAAACAACAATGGGAGCGGAATCTGAGCTTCTAAGAAAGGTCATTCCAACAATATATGCTGTATCTGTAAACGAAAAGGCAAGCCACGTTCCAATCGCCTACAGCCATTCCATATTCACTACATCTTAAGGAGCATTCAAGCATGTCTGGGCTGGAAAGTATAACCGGAGACGTGCACAAGGTATTCTCGGGATCAAAATTCAACCAACTCTGTGCACTTGTGAAGAATAGATGTGTAGAATAATAAATAGCGCGTCTTATAGTAGTCAAGTTACTCTGAATGTGGAAAGTCATCGAACTTCTCGTCATGTAAGAACCTCTCGATCAGCTGGTTAACTCGGTCGGGGACATCTTGCTAAAACGGTTGATCCGTACCATGCACTGTCTTACGCTACAAGTCTTCGATAAGTCTCACCTGCACCCAGTGGGAAGCATCTGGTATCTTCACAAGCTTGGCACACGTGCAGAAGTTCAAAGACATTTCTGCGGTCTCAACCTCGAGCGCAATGTCTTGTTCTCCCCAAATGAGCAACGTCTTCACCTGAGGTGATTTCCTCTTTATATTAGGCAGAAAATGATAAGACATTGAATAGTTAGTAGCTAGTTACTTTCACTGGCTCTACGGAGAAGTTTCGCAATCCAGCCATTCTAAAGACATTTCTGTGACATGATAAAATACGGCTGCCTGGGTATCAATTTAGTCAGCATCTCAAAGCAGCACGATAATAATTGAGCGGAGGAGTTAGTGCATCTGCCAACGAGAACTGTAGATTTTGAAAAATGGACTGGCTGGTTGAACTGACTTGGTCTCGACAGCGCGTACTTCCAAGCCTCCATATCTTCATCAGTAAAGTTCTCCTTGTGCACCAATCCGCCTGGGCCACGAAATATGTCTTCCAAAAACTTGTAATCACCAGCGCTGGCATAGAGTTCTGCCAGGATATGGCATTGGAACATGAACATATACCTTTAAAGCTACCATCTATCCTAATGGTGACAAATGGACTAGAGAACTACTTGCCATGACTTCATCAGCTGCCTCGATCGCGTCCTGATAACACGGGCAAGTGCCTTTGGGTGCGGAGCATTGAGTATTATGAGTCTCTCAATGAGGTCGCTGCCTACAAAATCATTTTTTTGTCGATTAAATGCTCACGCACAGCTGCGATTAAACTGACCTCGTGTCATGGCCAGTACACAGGAAATCGCAGCTCCCCAATCATGACCGATCAGGATGGCCTTTCCACCCAGCTTCTCTATTGCTTCACTTACGTCCTTCGCCAACAGCTCTAGCTCATAGTTGGAGACACCCGAAGGTTTGTCCGTCTCATTGTAGCCGCGGAGATCGAGTGCTACAACGCTGAAATAGACGCGGAAATATAAGATGGCAAACCGATGCATGCGTATGTATTGAATTTTCGCACTGGTAGTCCTTGGAAAAGTAGCGAAGCTGGTAGCGATAAGAGTACCAGAACTGAAATTTCCTTTTCTCTCGTCTTACTCGCTTACCAAGTTACATTAAGCTACCTCTGGGAATCCGTGTACGCAAACCATGAGCGGATTTCCTTTATCGCCAGTCTCCACATAGTGCATTCGTATTTGACTTAGTTGAAGGTATCCGTGGTTCCAGCCCTCGAGCTCCTTCGGCTTTTCATGGGCTTTAGGAAAAAGTAGTCCCGACTTCCACCAATCCTGAACGGGAAAACTTGATCAATGCTCACGTTACGGACTGGAACTACTCGAAGTAGTCGAAGGGCGGTCACAAACGACCAGAAGACGGAAAGAAGCAGTATCTAAAGTGATTCCACTACAGTCGGCTACTTCCACTACTGACCCCCTACCGAACTGACCTACAATCGTCGGCATCCTGTCCTGTTGGATCCTGATTGTTCTGATTTTTATTGTCTCCTCTATTTCATCACCATTCAAACTATAGGTTAAGGGCATTCGTCTGAAGATACGCTCCTTGATCCTTATTTCAATTCGATCCTAAGTTTTCCTTTCGACTTGTTGTTTAGGTCTCGGGTGGTAGATTAGGCATATATGGCCATTTATTATGCAATTTAATTAACAGGTCAAAGTAAACGCGCGCAGATTGTGAGATTAGCGAAAATGTCGGCACGGGCATTTATAGTTATCGAGAGAGGATGGAAAGCCGCCATAAATAAAGCATGAGTTGAATATACACACCTTAACACACAACATATGTGTATGGTAGGATGCTAGAGGAAGAGAACTTAAGCCACTTTTAACTTAACTTTAATTAGATTCCTGTACTGTACAGCAGTTGCCAGAATAAGGCACGAGTGTTTCTCGGTGTGCTCGGTGGAAGATCTGCAGGGCTATGAATTCCCAATGCTAGACTGGGAGTTGTCACTCTTCAGGCAAATCATCGAGTTTGCACTCTTCGGATCCATGTTCCTTGCCCTTACCTGCAAATAAGCGAAAATCGAGCGGAAATATTGACGCGCTTAAAATTCTCACTTTTGCCTCGAGCAATGGGATGAGATCAACGGCTTTGAGGAGAGTTCCAAGCTTCGTCAGTCCTCTCTCCTCCGTGTTGGGCATGTGTTGGGCGCAGAGTTTTGCCAACTCCTTGAACGCTGCATTGATATCGCGCACACGTATCCTGCATAATATCTTTTTTAGTCAATGTCTTGTATCTCGCGTCCATTTCCCCTTACCTCTCCCTCGTATTGTTTGCAGTCCTCCTCTCCACCTCTTTATCCTCATTTGAACGGCTGTCGTCGTCGCTGTTGTTGTATGACCCACATGACCGACCCGAACGTCTTCCCTTGCCGCCGGAAGAACCCGGCGTTGCTGTCCTCCCCCTCTCGGCGCAGAGAAGGTTACCTTCACTGGCAGGCGGCTGTTGGTTAACGAGGGAACCCGAAATAGTGAGATCGGTGCTTTTGCTGGCCAATGGGTATATCCTGCCGGCAGTACTACTCCTCGCCCTCCTGCGACCATTGGCTGACTTTCCAGCTGCTTGGGAAGGCGGTTTTTGCATCTCCGATGGTTGATAAGCTATAGGTGCGTGACTCAGTAAGGTGGGACCGGACGAAGTCGAAGATTGCTGGTAGGCAGAGGCCAAATCCAAGATTTGTTGCTGTCCACCATATGGATTGCTGTAGCATTGATCTTTGTTGAACTGTGTCGGAATTTGATCGACAGAATCTGGCAGCGAGAGCGTTGTCGCCGCGAGCATTGGAGTGGATTGTAGCCCTCGCTGTAAGTAGTCGAGACTCGATTGCGTTGGAACTAGCGAATTCCCTATAATTAACCTCTAATAAGTTATGACCTTAGTGCACTGATCAACTAACCCGAGCATAGTTCGAGTGCGGACCGCTCCAGGGTTGCTGCATGAGCTCCAATATTGGGAAGAGCCAATTGGCCTCCAGTGGGGTCGCCTAACTGCCCAGCTGGCGGAATTCCCTTAAGCAGATTGATGCATAACAACTCCCTTAGAAAATTTGTTCCCTATTCTGACCTCCATCATAGAACTGTTATAGATTGTGGCTTCGCTAGAGTACTGAAATTTCGCTCAGTGAATGCACTGCTTATCAGCGTAGTACATGTAGGCATACTAAGGAGGAGAGCCGCCCAGCTGCCTCAATCGAGCCCAGATGACCGTCATCGATAGGTGCTGACTAAATCTCGAGTTCATTGCTAATATGGTCATTTAATGAGTCTTAACTCACCAAGTAGTTGTAATGTGTCCAGTTTGTAGCCATGTTCGAGTACATATCGGTTGGCTGGAGAGGTGCATTATTGCCTCCGAAGGAAGCGGAGTAGCCATTCCCGTCGAGGTGCAACCCGCCATTTCCGTCACCATACACTCCATCGACAGCTCCAATGCAGGGTGCATACGGATTTGTATGAATGGCTTTGTTAAGAGGAAGTGGCCATGTAGTGGAGGTCCCATACAACGAAGTGTCGAAATTTCCCTGAAAACATCTCGAGCTGTCTTATATCCTGTCGCTGTTAGCATTAACGTGTCTATATTTTACCGCAAACATTTTGTTCCCATTCTCATATGTGCTTGCTGCATAGCAAGCACTACTGCCTTGAAGGTGACCTGTGACCTTTCCGCCGGCGCTTTTGTCAAAGCCAGAGGCCATTAGTGGAGGGCAGATCGAGCTCGTCACAGTAGATGATTGATCTAAGACGGTAGAAGTGGGTGGTGGCGGAATGAGCAAGTTGGAGTCGGTGTTCGAAGTAGTTAGGTGCTTTGTATAGGAGGACTGGGGAAATTCCATATCCTGAAAGTAGGGCTACAGGAGGAGATCATTCATTGTTCGCCGTTACGAAGGGCATTTTTGATCGATCTATATCATCGCGCATGTCCCCTTGTTTGGATCGTCAATGCACAAAAGGGCTTGTCCATAAGCGGAAATTTGAATATGGATGACCGCGAGAAGAATCGATGGTGCTCACCAGGGGGTGGAAAATTGAATAGACTGCATTTTCAATGCATAATCTAATGCTCGCTTCAAGGCCCGATTTAGTATTTCCGCTGAATGTTGCTGAATGCTCAGCTCACCACTACGGTAACTTCGGGAGTATCACGGCAATAGAATTCTACTGGAACTTTAACTGATACACGTCCGCAGATCGGACAAGCTAGGGAGAAAGGTGAGGAGGAGTCGTAGAATCTTTCTCGAAGGTAATCACTATTTGATCACTACCACGTGAATATGAGCCGGTGGGATTAAGAAACAATTATTACATGGGATGACATAGAATTTAGCTGATGAGCAGTGAGTCAGAATACCAAATGAGTGATTCGTACAGTTGTCTCATATGGCTCATAGCTCATAGGGCTAATTTTCATGGCAGTCTATAACTATACGGGTACATCTGGGCCGATATCGCAATGCACTTCTTATTAACTTAACACAGACAGACAAGATCGGCTAAAAAGGTGGAGATCGAATGTGAACCTATTGATGGGACAGGGGCTAGCTACTACGGTAATAGAGCCAGCTTTTCAAAACATGTTGATTGGTGATCACCGGCCTAAGCATCTTGAGGGTTTAAGTTGGGGGAGATTGCATGGTATTGATTATCTTCATCCTGACCTTCGTATGGACTCTATCCACAGGGAGGGTAATGTGGGGAGTGTGCGATGGGTGGTGGGGGAAGGGTCACTTAGTGGATAAGGTTTATGGCATTGTTGAGGAAGCAGGACCCACTAGAGTGTATGTGTGTGGGACTGTCGACTATCATCCATGCCATCGCTCTCATTCCACTATGTCTCTATTTGGGGGACTGCTAGAGTGCGATAGACTGTGGCGAAGAGGGCAGACTAGGATGAAGGGGATGAGGCGGTTACAGTCCATAGTGGGCTGCTCGCCACATCCACCTCCCCTCTTCCAATAGTGGTCCCCTGATGGGTAGGGTCATAATCGTGGGTCCATTCAAGGCGCATTCGTCCGACTATGATAAAAGAATCCAGCAGGCATCTATGGGGAGGGGGAATGCAAAGAATGCTGCGTTGAAGGATATGTCCACCACTGACCCGTACTGTGGGTTATGCTGTCTATGGTGATCTTCAAGTGAAAAATGATAATGGCAATATATTGTAACAAAGTGAAAATGCTCGAAACCCCAGACATCCGATGTATGTCTGTGATTGCAAGCCAGAAGCCACGTTTTTCACATCACTCAGCCTATTCCCCGATCCAGAGATAATAAGCGTTATGAAGTAATGCCCAAAAAATTGGTCAAGTCTAGCAGGGCTAGATGTGAAAAACCATCTCCAACTGTAATGGATGGTCCTCAATTTTCTGCACCCCACAGCAGGGATTTATGGTCGTTTTTTCGTTTAGAAAAACATATCCATTCAGTCGACGGAGGGAAGAGCGTTCAGCGGCAAGAGATGCTGGCAGCGGGTTCTCAAAGAGCTTAGATCGCTGCATTCTAAAGGGGCATTCATAGCACGCGGCAGAATCTAACAAAGGTCCACATAATTGCAATCGATTTGACTAGCAATACAATGAGGAAGAGGGCGCGAAATCCATGTCAGATTAATGCCTACCAGATGGTTTGGTCTGGTTTGGCTAATGGTACCAGGCGAAGAGGCCGGAGTTTGTGGTGGGCGGAGAGTGATGTAAAATAACAAGGATGAGTACGTTAGTGGTGGAGTGTGAAGTAGGCAGTCAACATTATAGAGTTTTGGGATTAAGATTTGTCTCTACAGGCAAATGAAATAGCACTTATGATCAGGGAATGAAAGTTACAACAACATGGCCCAGCAGTGGCTGGCAAATAGACTGTTTCACTGATTCAAAGGAGCCAATCAACTATCGACGGAATTTCACTATGAATCAGCCTTGCCTAGAAGTGTTACAGTAGTCGCATAAGGCCTCCCTAGCAACACCTATCTGCCTGCATCGCAGCACACACATCCATGCTGCTTTACGAGAAGGCTAATTCCTCATTATTAAATAAATGGCGGGAGAAAATTCGATCAGTGGGGAAATTCGGGGGTGACAATAATCGACAACCATCCACACATTTAAGAATAAGGAGGGCGTAGCATGCGCTGGCGAGTGGGAATAAATTGCAACCAGATGGTGTATTCGCCGGTGTCATCCTCTAGCCTACGCCCATCTCTTTTCCTACTGAGCGATATTAATGAAAAGTGGATAGAAATTCCGCTAACGCAAGATCATAAGCCACCAAAGCGAGTATATGATCTGAAAGGGAGTGTAATGATGTACAAGGCGGGGAATGGTAGAGAAACGCGAACCTCACATTCACAGCTGAGCAAATTTGTCCAGAGAGGTCGATTAAGCGGCAGCCTAGGCTTAGAGTCGGTTTTAGTTGGTAGATATATTCCCGGATAAAGCCTTATGAGTGCTGTGCAGGGGTGATGGGGTAAAGTTATAGGCTCCAGATGTTCCCGAGTACCACCCCAAGGGCAATATCGATCAAGAAGGAGAGTTTCCACTAATATAGATGCATTGAGTTATAGTTCAGGGTTGCCGGTTTGACGTTGTTGAAGCGTTGAATTGACTGCCTAAGAAGCTAATAAACAATCTCTAGCGCAGGTGAAAATTTTGACATCGATACTGGCATTGCGGATATTCGAAGTCATTACAACATCAATATGGGAGAATACGCCCACACGAGGAACGAACTCCCCAGCCTCCCCTATAGCTGCAGTCATCCACATTTTCGGAAGAATTTAATCACGAAGTGAGGGAATGGAAAGCGATACGGATTTATTAGTGGCGAGTAGCGGTCGGTTATGGCAAAGCCCAAGCCAATTATCCAGAAGAAGCAAAGACGGGTTCACTCATCCAAAAGGAATTGCACAAGCGAATAAGTGTTTAATTAAACCAGCACGGATTCCGTAAAATCAGTGGACAAAACTAATCCGTACGGAGCTTTATTTCGTCCATATTCCCAAAAGTACCATGCCCAAAAGTACGATGACGACAATCAGGAAGATAATGTTGAAGTAGAACTGGAGCTGGATGTGGAACCTGCGTCTGAACTGGCGATAGCTTCCTCCTCCTCTTCTTTCTTCTTCCTCTTGAGCTCTTCCTTCTCTACTTTGACAAGACGCTTCCGGAGGTCGATCGTGATCCCGCCAAGTCCGATAAGCGAAAAGAAATTGATCGCGAATTTCATGTTCTTCGAATTGTCCCTTGGGAATATCCCCGCAAATGCCCTCTCGAGTAACCTAAAGCTTGTGTGCGATAAATTGGTGACTTTATATCATCGAAGATATGCTTACGGATCATTCATCCTTTCATAGATCTTCTGAAGCGATAGAATCTCGGCCAACTCTTGGAACAAAATCTTAACGCATAACGGATTCAATTAGAACACAAAATAGGTGAACTCTAAGCAAACCTTCGTGTAGATTCGACTGGAAGATGTTGTGTCCTTCTCGTTAAGCTTTATCTCCTCCAACACATCCCAGCTTATTGCGTCTGTGGCCAAAAGATGGGCAACGAATTTCGCCGTGATTCTCAACTTGGTCATATCGAGACGATGAATGGTATTGTAGAGGTCGCGCGCTATGTTTTCAAAGCTTGACTGGAATTCTTTTCGGAGCTTACAGAATCGTCCAGCGAGTAGCCCATAGAAACGGTCGTACACCCTCGTCTGCGCACAGCAATCCATAATCATGTGACAGAGTTCGTCCTTAAGAAATCGAAAGTCTAAGGCATTATAGAAAGTTCAACTCGCTTGAAGTGACTTATACCTCCATGCCACGCCGAAGTTCATTTTTGAGCAACTTGTGTGCCGCCTCTTCGTATGAGAGTGATGACTGGATAGTCAGATAGACCCGTTTACG
>Ga0157374_10004988_pt1 | contig 11135 bp, 8 predicted proteins | sample M25metaG_FD_115308 | JGI IMG/M metagenome (GOLD analysis project Ga0157374, IMG submission 115308) | Miscanthus rhizosphere microbial communities from Kellogg Biological Station, Michigan, USA - M2-5 metaG | ecosystem: Host-associated > Plants > Roots > Rhizosphere > Soil | place: USA: Michigan... | reverse complement strand
TTGGGCAAGACGCCCTCGCGCATCGCCAGCGCCATCTTGATCACGCCGGCGACCCCTGCCGCGGCCTGGGTGTGGCCGATGTTGGACTTCAGCGAGCCGAGCTTCAGCGGCGTCTGCCTGTCTTGGCCGTAGGTGGCGAGCAGGGCGCCGGCCTCGATCGGGTCGCCGAGGGTGGTGCCGGTGCCGTGGGCCTCGACCGCGTCGATGTCTTGCGGGGCGAGGCGGGCGTTGGCGAGGGCCTGGCGGATCACCCGCTCCTGGGAAGGGCCGTTGGGGGCGGTGAGGCCGTTGGAGGCGCCGTCTTGGTTTACGGCGCTGCTGCGGATCACTGCGTGGATCTCGTGGCCGTTTGCCTCGGCGTCGGAGAGGCGCTCCAAGACCAGCATGCCGACGCCCTCCGAGAAGCCGGTGCCGTCGGCCGCGTCGGCGAAGGACTTGCAGCGCCCGTCGAGCGCCAGGCCGCGCTGGCGCGAGAACTCGGTGAACATGCCAAGGCTGCCAAGAACCGTGGCGCCGCCCGCAACCGCCAGCGTGCACTCTCCCCCGCGCAACGCCTGCGACGCCAGATGCAGGGCGACCAGCGAGGACGAGCAGGCGGTGTCGATCGTCATCGCCTGGCCCTCCAAGCCGAGGTGGTAGGCGATGCGGCCGGAGGCGACGCTGGTCAGGCTGCCGGTAATGCGGTAGCCGTCCATCTCCTCCTCGACGGCCCTCAGACCCGCCGTGTAATCCTGGGAGCTTATTCCAGCGAAGACACCGGTCGGGGTCGCCTCGAGCCCGAGTGGATCGAGGCCGGAATCCTCGAAGGCCTCCCAACAGGTTTCAAGCAGCAGCCGCTGCTGGGGGTCCATGGCCAGCGCCTCACGCGGGCTGATGCCGAAGAACTCGGCGTCGAACCCGCCGGGCTCTGCCAGGAAGCCACCCCGAAACGAAGCGCCATCGTCGGAGTCGAGGCGATCGAGACTCCAACCGCGATCGGTGGGCAGGTCCCCAATGCCCTCGCGACCCTCCGCAAGCAGCTTCCAAAGCAACTCCGGACTGCCCGCCCCGCCCGGATAGCGACAAGCCATGCCGATAATCGCGACCGGCTCGTCATCAGCCGCGACGACAACAGCCTTTGAGCTTGGTCGTTGACCTTGCTCCAGCGCCCTCTTGAGCAAGAAGCCAGCGAGGGACTTCACCTTTGGGTAATCGAAGACGACCGTCGCCGGCAGCGGCAGCTCGGTGACCGTGCGCAGCCGTTTTCGCAACTCGACTGCGCCGAGCGACTCCATGCCCAGGTCTTTGAACGTCTTGTTGATGTCGACGAGATCGGCAAGGTCGTAATCAAGCACCGCCGCCACCTCGGCCCGAACGAGGTCAAGAACAAAGCCGCGCTGGTCCTCGGTCCGGAGGCTGACAAGCTGAGACGCCAGCGAACCGGTCGGAGCCCCAGTCCCGAGCGCATCCGCGTAGCTCTCCTCCGACCCCAGACCACGTTCGTCGTCAGCTTCGAGGCCGGCCTGGCTTGCGCCGCCGGCGCTTTCCTCGGTGCGCGTGGTGCCAACCGAATCGAGCCAGTGGCGCTGGCGCTGGAACGCGTAAGTGGGCAATTTCACCCTTTTGGCACCAGACCCCGCAAAGAGTTGATTCCAATCCACATCGACCCCGGCAACCCCCGCCTGCGCCAAAGACAAAGCAAAGCGCTGCGAACCTCCCTCCCCCCGTCGCAGGGTCCCGAGCAACGCGACACTGTCGCTTTCATCGCCGAGCACGAGATCAGCTGTTTGCTGGAGCCCGAAGGCGAGCACCGGGTGAGGGCTGACCTCGATCAAGGCCCGCGAGCCCTGCTCCAACAGGCCGCGAGCGACCGCCTCGAACCTAACTGTCTCGCGCACGTTGCGATACCAGTACTCAGCGTCCAGCTGAGCTGTGTCGCGCTGGCTACCGGTCACTGCGGAGTGGAAGGGAACCTCGCCCGAGCGAGGTGAGATCGGCGCAAAGGCCTCCATTAGTTCAGCCTTCAGCGGATCAATCTGGGAAGAGTGCCCCGCGAAACCGATGGCGAGGCGCCGGCTGCTCACACCGTCGGCGGCGCAATGAGCCGTGAACTCTTCAAGGGCCTCGTGATCGGCCGAAACGACCACCGACGCCGGCCCGTTGATCGCCGCCAGCGAAACGCGCCCGGCAAACACCTCAAGGCGGGACATTGCGTCGGCGGCCGAGAGCTCGACCGCAGTCATCCCGCCTTTGCCTGCGATCCGCGTCAGCGCCTCGGCGCGCAGCGCGACGATCCGGGCAGTGTCGTCGAGCGAGAGCCCACCGGCGATATGAGCGGCGGCGATCTCCCCCTGAGAATGACCCACGACAGCCGCAGGCCTGACCCCGCAATCTTCCCAGAGCCTCGCCAGGGCAATCATCACTGCAACGAGAACGGGCTGAACCACATCCAGGCGGTCAAGCAACGGCTCCTCTTTGCCGCGCACGATGTCTCCCAGTGACCAGGAAACGAACGGCTCGAGTGCCTGCTCGCAAGCGTCCATATGACGCGCGAACAGGGGTGACGATTCGAGCAGGTCACAAGCCATTCCCGCCCACTGCCCACCCTGGCCCGGAAAGAAGAACACGGGCTCTTGCGTAGCACCAGCAACATCCCTGACCACGCCGCGAGAGCGCTCGCCCGCAGAGAGCGCAGTGAGGCTCTCGATCACCTGCTGGCGATCCGCCCCAAGGCATATCGCCCGGTGGTCGAGAGCGGAGCGAGTAGTGGCAAGGGAAAACCCGACGTCAGCAAGATTTAGATCCGGATTCGCCTCCAGATGCCCGACTAGCCGTTTGGACTGCGCTTGCAGCGCTGGCTCGGATCGTGCCGAGAGGGAGAAGGGGATCAAGCCTGAAAGGGAGTGCTCGATCGCATTCCCAGCGGCATCATCAGAGTTTTTCCTAGTACTAGTTTTTTTTCTATTGACAAGGGGCGAGGGCTCTGAAACCACGACGTGGCAATTCGTCCCTCCCATCCCAAAGGAGCTCACGCCAGCCACCAAGGGACGATCGTCACGGGGCCAGGCCCCAGACTTCGTCTGCACCTGTAGCCGCAACTTGTCGAGGTCGATCTCCGGATTCGGCCGCTCGAAGTTGAGGCTCGCCGGAATCTTGCGCCGCTCGACTGCGAGGGCGGCCTTGATCAAACCGGCGATCCCAGCGGCGCCCTCGAGGTGACCGATGTTGGTCTTTGTCGAGCCAACCCGTAGCGGCTCATTGGCAGTGCGCGCGGAACCTACGACAGCTCCCAGGGCAGCCGCCTCGACCGGGTCTCCCACCGGGGTCCCACTGCCATGCAGCTCGACGTACTGGACGTCGGCGTGGTTGACCCCGGAGCGCCGGTAGGCCCGCTTCAAAACGTTTTCCTGCGCGATCCGGCTGGGCACCGTCAGCCCGGCCCCACCACCGTCGTTGTTCACCGCGCTGCCCTTGATCACGCAATAGACGTGATCCCCATCTGCCCTCGCCGCCGCCAGCGGCTTGAGCACAACCAACCCGCCGCCCTCGCCCCTGACGTAGCCATTTGCCCGCGCGTCGAAGGTGGCGCACCTGCCGTCCGGCGATAGACCCCCGAATCTCGAGGCCTCAAGCGCCACGCCGGGATCGATGTTGAGATGCACTCCCCCAGCCAGGGCAAGCTCTGCTTCACCATCCCGCAGGCTCTCGCAAGCAAGGTGCACCGCGACCAAAGAGGCGGACTGGGCTGCATCCACGGTTAAGCTGGGACCGGTCAGCCCCAGCGTGTAGGAGACCCTGTTGGCGATGATGGCGCGGTGCAGGCCGGTAACGGTGTGGCGATCGATCGCAGCGGCACCATGTCGGTGCACGATGTCGGCGTAGTCGCCCGCGATCGCCCCCAGAAAGACGCCAGCGGGACGACCGCGGACTGCGTGCGAAGCGATGCCCGCGTCCTCCAGAGCCTCCCAAGCAAGCTCCAACATCAACCTCTGCTGGGGGTCCATCGCCGCAGCCTCCCTCGGCGAGATGCCGAAAAAAGCTGGATCGAAGCCATCGACGCGATCGAGGAAGGCACCAAAGCGAGCACCGGGATCCTCGCCGGACAGCGCTTCGTCGAAAGCGCGTCCGGCCATTTCCCAGCGCTCGGCTGGCGTTTTTCCAACCGCCTCCTGCCCGGCGCTCAGTAGGCGCCAGAACGCCTCGACATCAGGTGCCCCTGGCAGTCGGCAGGAGATACCGACGACAGCGATTTGGGAACCGTCCTTCGCAAGCCGCGTCATCCCCCCCTCCCCAAGCGGGATTGTGTTGCATCGGGCCATCCCTCACCCCCGTAAAACCGACGGCGGGAAGCCCGCGGTGCCCCTGCGGCCATCCAGTTCTCCCCTGACTCAATTTACGTGCTGCATAAACACGGTAGTACGGAGACTGGGCACAAGTCAAAACGCGATGATCGGATACCTCCGCGTCCTCAGCACCCGCCACCGTAGGAGGCCGCCGCTCCCCAGGAGAGGTTCTGGGGCCGAGGAGGAGCTGTTGCGCCTGCACCTTGGTGAACTGCGCGAAAGATCCCCAGGTGGTCTCATAGCTCCAGGCCTTTTGGGTCGGCGCCGCAAGCGGGTCGAGACCATGTATCTCGATGTCCTCATAGGAGGTCTGGTTTTGGTTGATCACCACCTCGTCGCCCGGCTTCCAGCGGGTCACCCCGTGGCCGACCTTCCAGACGATCCCCGAGGCGTCGGAGCCGCCGATGTGGTGCCGTACTCGGGATGGTCGCCGTAGCCGAAGACCGAGACCGGCTTACCCAGGGCGGCCCAGACGTTGTTGAAGTTGACGCCCGCAGCCATCACCCGCACGATCACCTCGAAGGCGCCCGGCTCAGGCTCCGCGACCGTCGTGCTGGCGCTCGCCATAGCGTCGATCGTGCTTGCGGCGTATTTAGCGACTCGTTGTCGATGCTGGCATCTCCCTGGCTACCGCCTTGCCTTCTTATCCTCGCCGACGGTCTGGCCATTTCCAAGTCCGGGCTCTGACGCCTCCCCACTGCCGACCGCGAGCTCGATCGCGGTGAGCAGGAGACCTTCCGCCGCGAGCCAACGTCCCTCGAAGCCGTTCAGCTCGCGGCCCCCAACGCTAGGCCCCGAAACCAACAGCCGGGCGGAGAAGGTCCGCTCCTCCCGGTCAATCGTGACCACGGCGTCCTCAAAGCCCAGCCAGCGCTTCGCCAGCGGAAACCAAGCCTTGTAAACGGACTCCTTGATGCTGAAGAGCAGTCGGTCCCAATTGAGGGGCTCCTCCCGTCTCAACGCTTCCAGCGCCGGGCGCTCCGCGGGTAGGGCGATGTCGTCAAGCAGGCCATCCGGTAGTGGCGCATCAACCTCCGCGTCGACTCCCAGCGTGGCGAGGTCCGCCTGACGCGCGACGGCACAGGCGCGGTAGCCATCGCAGTGGGTGATGCTGCCGACGATCCCCCCGGGCCATTGTGGCTCCCCTCGCGAGCCGGTCGAAATCGCTTGAGCCTCGATACCAAGCCGGTCCAACGCAGCGCGAGCGCAGGCGCGCCCTGTGGAAAACTCGCGCCGCCGCTTCTCCACCGCCCGGGCGATGACCTCCTCCTCCTCAGGGAATAGGTGAGCGTCGAGATCATCGCTGCGCGTCTCGACAACCTCGACGCTTTGCGGAAGCAGCCGCTCAAGCATGGCGCTCTTCCGGCAGGACTCGACGCGGACCACGCGGAAAGCCAGGGACCGCCCGTCGCTCGCGGGGATAGCCCAGTGAGACCTCCTCAAAGCGCACGCCGTCGTGCCAGGTCGTGCGGGGAATATGAAGGTGGCCGTAAACAACCGCCGCGGCTCGGAAGCGACGGTGCCAGTCGGCGGTCTGGGATGTGCCACACCACTGGGCGAACTCCGGATGCCGGAGGACACGGGTCGGCTCGACCAGTAGCGGATAGTGGTTGACCAGAACCGCAGGGAGGATCGGCTCGGCCTTGACCAGCCTCCGCTCTGTCTCGCGCACGCGCGCGTCGCACCAGGCCTCGCGACTTGGATACGGGACGGGATCGAGGAGGAACTCGTCGACGCAGACCACGCCGGCGTCGTAAGCGCGCTGCAGCGCTTCCCCCTGCGTCGTGCCAACATTGCTCCCGAAGGTGTAGTCGTAAAGGAGAAAGAGCGGCGCAACCCGCATTGGGCCGCCGATGCCATCCCAGATCGGGTACGGATCCTCGGGGGTCAGGACCCCAAGCCGCCGGCATAGGTCGACCAAGTGTCGATAGCGCATCGCACCCCGCAAGGCCGGCGGGTCGCTGCGCTGAGCAAGCAGCTCGTGGTTGCCGGGCACCCAGATCACGGTCGCAAATCGTTCGCGCAGCAAGCGCAGTGCCCACTCCACGTCGCTTGGCCGCTCGGCGACGTCGCCGCCGACGATTAACCAGTCGGCATCCGATTCTGGCTCGATCTGCTCAACCAGCTCGCGGTTCTCCGTGTGCTCGACGTGCAGGTCGCTGATCGCCCAGAGCGCCCCGTCCTTGGCCGCCACTTGGCCTACTCAGCCGGGCCAGCCAGCTTGTGGCCGCACTGAGGGCAGACACCGGCGCTGTCGTTCTGTTTGGCGCTTGCCGTTCCAGCGCCTCCCTTGCGATTGCCATAGCCATGCGCCCGCAGCTCGAGCCTTAGATCCGCTACCGAGAGGCGCTCCTCGCGAGCCCGACCGAGCCAGTACGCCTGCTGGTCAGGATCCAGCGGAGCCAACAGAACGTGATGGCTCCAGGTGAGCTTGTCACTACGTAGTGATGGATCGAACTGCGCCGCCACCCACGCCATGTTGCGCAGGCTGGCCACGTCATAACCGGTCACGCGCGCGGCCTCGACGTATTTCTCGCCCCAGCGAGCGCTGCCGTAGCGGATCCAGTCCCCGATCCACCACTGGCTGCAGCGGCCTATCGCTCCGAGCCGGCGCCCTGTGGCCAGCCACTCCGCCTGTCCGAGGTCGCCGCGCGGAAACCAGGCCACTTTCGAGATCGTGGCCTGCGGACGACCCAGCCTTGGCGAGGGCAAGGGCGAGCCCGAACCGGATCGCCCGCTAGCGGCCACGTGGCCGGGCGGGGGAAGTACTCGAACAGCATCTGAGGACCCTGCCATGTGAACCTCGCCAACTTGATCGGAGAGACGAACGCAGCGAGGCTTGATCCATTGCTGTCGCCCCCCGCGCGACATACTTAGGTTTATCGCGGAGGCTCAAGGCGCCCTACACCAATGTGGTGCGCCTCGCAAGGGCAGCGATGCCAAAATGTCGCATTGAGTCAGCTCGGCTCCTCAGTGGCGTTGAGTGATCGGTGGATTTGCTTTGTTTGCGGGGCCTTCCAGCTCCTCCAGGCTCAGCGCCACCTCCAGCTCCGCGTGACAACTCGGCAGCAGGCGACCCAACGCCTCCTCCACCTTTCGCAGGTGGCGCTGGACGGTATGGCGGTCGATTTCGAGAGCCGCGGCGGCCGTCGCGGCATTGAATCCGGCCGCGAAGTACGCCCGCAGGGTCTCGCGTAAGACCAGCCCCGAATCGCTGGGCTCGTCCAGGGGAGTCAAATAAGTTTCGCGCAACGATTTGGCCAGCGGCTCGTCGCGGAGCACCGCGGCGAGCAAGATCACGTTGCTCGCCTCGATCAAGGGCTCGGAGCGGAGCAGCATCACCTGCTGGGCGGCCTGCGCCTCGTGATGGGTAAGGCGCCAGCCGTCCACACCCCAGCGCGGCTCGCCGACCGCAAGCCTCACGTCACCGAGCACTCCGGCCGTGAGGTAGCGCTGCACCTCCGAAACTTCGAGCGGCTCCCGACCCCCCAACCAGACCCAGGCGCTGTCATCTCCCCGCTTGACCACGAGCGGCTGCCGGCTCACCCCAGCGGCCAGGGTCCGGGCCGCTACGTCGGCCCGGGCGCCCGTTATGACCAGCCCCAGGTGCCAGGCCTCGAATGCGTATTCAAGTCCTTCCGCGTCAAATGGGGCATCGCCGGCGAGCAATCTCGTTACCCGTTCGCCCACGCGCTGCGCCGGAGAGCGTCGCATCAGCTCGATCTCTGCCATGTACTCGGCAGCGACCGAAGACATCAGGCGATCGACGTGAGGGCTCTGCGTCCTCAGCACCTGGCGTAGGGCCTCGTTGGGAAAGCGACCCGCCTCGTCCATGATGATCTCGCTGACCAGCCTGTCCCCCGCCGCGTAGCGGCGCAGCACGGTGTCCAGCCCGACCCCGCTGCGCGCCGCCCGCCGCGCCTGCGCGGCCGCCGCCGGCGGGATCGCTCCGGTCGACTCCTCGCCGAGCTCGATGCTGGTCAGCGCGTAGTCGAACGACTCGGCGACGGTGGCACGCAGCCCTGCCCTGTACTCGGCGTCCTCGCTTTCGGCCGGTGAGGCGAGCACCCGCACGCGGTTGAAGATCGCTTCTTCGATCTCAGCCGAGCGAGCGCGCAATCGTTCGACCAGCTCAGCTCGGATCTCGTGCTGCGGCCTGGTTTGACGATCCTTCGCGCGGTTCACGCCACCCCCCACCAAGCTAACGGCGACGACGCTTCTCCTTCAGGCACCATTGCCCGAAGGGCATGCCCTCTCAGCGACGCTTCAAGCTGCATTGTCCCCCTCTTTCCCTATACACACCGTAGTACGCAAGCTCGGACGATGTCAACTCGTACATAGGGCTGCCGAAATCGGCCATCCCGCCCACCTCCCGCGGCAGGAGGACGACTTTCTTCGCTGAACATCTGTACAGTGGCCAACTGAACATGCGTTCAGCCGACGCCGCCGACTCGATCATCCGCGCCGCGACCCGCGCCTTTGGCGAGCACGGCATCGATGCGACTTCCCTGCGCGAGGTCGCCAGGGCGGCCGGCGTTTCCCCCGCCCTGATCGTCCATCACTTCGGCGGCAAGAAGGGGCTGATCGCGGCGGTCGACGAGGCGGCCCTGCTGGAGTTCGGCGCCGCCTATGGCTCCGAACACGAGGCCGGCGGCCGCGGCCTCCTGCACCAGCGCGCAGAAGAGACGGTCCGTGTCATGCGCGAGCGCCCCGATGTCTGCACCTATCTAGGCCGAGCCCTGGTCGAGGCCACGCCGGGCAGCTCGAGCCTCTTCCAGGCGATGATCGAGGGTGGCCGCAAGGAGGTCGACCTGCTGACGGAGAAAGGCGCCTTGCGGGGCGACCTCGACCCCCTCTGGGCGACCCTGCAGCACTTCTTCCTGATCTGGGCGCCGCTCAGCTTTCTGCCTCTCCTGGAGCAGGCCCTGGGCGAATCGCTGCTCAGCGACGAGACCCTGGACCGCTGGGTCGCGGCAAACGTGAGCCTGCTCGAGGAAGGGCTCTACCGTTGAGCCGCTGGGAGACGACGAGCGAGCTGCGCGCCGATCTCGACCCTGCCCGCGTTTGGCACGGCGCCTATGCCGATGCCGAGGCGTGGCCAAAGTGGAACAGCGAGATCAAACGAGCGAGCCTCGACCAGCCGCTCGCCCTCGGCGCCACCGCACGCATCGTCTTTCGCTCCGGCCTGCGCCTGCGCTTCGAGGTCGTCGAGTACGAAGATGGCCGCCTCTTCACCGATGAGGCGAAGCTGCCCGGCGCCCGCATGGGCCACCGCCATCTCGTCGAGGCCCGGCAGAGTGGTGGCTGCCGACTGACCAACACGATCTACATCGAGGGACCGCTGACACCGCTCTGGCGCCACATCCTCGGCCCGGCCGCGACCCGGTCCCTGCCCAATGCTCAGCGCGCGATCGTCGCCCTGAGCGCAAAAGCAGGTAGCTGAACCGCGAGCCACTGAGCTCTGAAGCCGGGACCCGTCGGACGGGCCCCGGCTCACAGCTGAAATTGACCTAGTCGCCTCTAATGCGGACTAGACCGTCGACCAATTCAGGCCGAGATGGGTTAGGCCGATCAGGCTGCCGGTCGCGTTGCCATCGATAAAGGCCTCGGCGTTGCCGAATAACAGCCTATCGCCTTCGACGAATTCACCTTTTTCATTGCGAATTTGGAATAATTTTTGGATTGCTTCGCTGAACGTTATTAACTTGGTGACCTGCTGAACGTTGCCTTCTTTGACTAATGCAACGACTGAGCCGGTGATATTGACGTTTGCCCCAAAAGCGCATTCTTCTCCAAGTTTGAGCGTCGCAATCGGCGAGGTTGTCGGATCGCCCTCGAATAAGAGGAATAACTCATTAACGCCTGCTGCGATTTCGTGTAACTTGGGTAAGAACTTGGCGGTTGCGACGATTCCTGCGCCTGCGTTGATTGGGCATGATTTGATTTCTTCGCCTTCTTTTTCGCCAAGAGACTGCCTGAACTGACAGCCTAAGAATTTAACTTTCAATAAGCCTTCGTTGGTGTTCAGTATTTTTCCTTCTTCAACGTCGGCTGACGTGCATAAGATGAGAGCTTTTATGCTGGGAATTAAGAGCACCATGTGCGTCACCGTGGGCTCTAGTGTTAAAGCCTCCAGTTGCCCGGTGAATTTCGCGTTGGTTGCTAAGGCTTCCTGATTTGCGACCGGGGGGTTGCCGACCAGGATTTTTCCCGCAACGCCGCCGTTGCCTAAATTCGCCGCCGACGCAACGACAGCAAAGACCACTGCAGCGCCAAGCGCAACAGCGAAAAGCAGGCTGGGGGTCTTGAATCTGCGCATATTCATCTTTTCCTCTCTTGAACTACGCGGTTACGGTCGCCCGGACCCTCTCAGCCTCCAACGCCGGGCAGACTCCCACAGGAGCGCATTTTAGTCAAGACTTTTTGTGTATCTTCTTGGGGTCACGAACGTACCCGGCCAGGTCGCGAGCGCCCGTCACCGGATCAGAAGCTAGGGTTCCGGCGATGAGCGTTATCGATGAGCTGCTCGCCAACAACGACGGCTTCGCCGCCTCACTGCCGGACAAGCACCTCGACGTGCATCCGAGCCGGCAGCTGGCGATCGTCACCTGCATGGACTCGCGGCTGGATGTCTTCGCCGCGCTCGGGCTGCACGACGGCGAGGCGCATGTGCTGCGCAACGCGGGCGGGGTGATCACCGACGACATGATCCGCTCGCTGGCCGTTTCGCAGCGGCGGCTGGGCACGCGCGAGGTGATGCTGATCCACCACACCGACTGCGGCATGCAGAAGCTCACCGACGACGGCTTCCGC
>Ga0157374_10004985_pt1 | contig 11138 bp, 9 predicted proteins | sample M25metaG_FD_115308 | JGI IMG/M metagenome (GOLD analysis project Ga0157374, IMG submission 115308) | Miscanthus rhizosphere microbial communities from Kellogg Biological Station, Michigan, USA - M2-5 metaG | ecosystem: Host-associated > Plants > Roots > Rhizosphere > Soil | place: USA: Michigan... | reverse complement strand
GACGGCGTCGCGCAGGGGCTGGCCGCGGGCGGCACCGTGGTCGACTGCTCGACGGTGTCTCCCTCGGCAACGGCGGAGCTGGCCGAGCGCCTGGCCGCCCAGGGCATCGGTCTGGTGGACGCGCCCGTGTCCGGCGGCTCCGAGGGCGCCCAGAACGGCACCCTCACGATCTTCGTGGGCGGCTCGTCCGAGCACGTCGAGCGGGCGCCGCCGATCCTGCAGGCGTTCGGCAAGCGCATCACGCACCTCGGCCCCAGCGGCTTCGGCCAGATGGCCAAGGCGGTCAACCAGGTGATGATCGCGGGCACCTACGCCACCGTCGGCGAGGGCATCGCGCTGGCGCAGGCCGCCGGCCTGCCGCTGGAGCAGCTGATGGAGGCGCTGTCGGCCGGGGCCGCGTCGTCGTGGGTGCTCGCCAACAGGGCTCAGAATATGGTCGACGACAGCTACCCGCTCGGATTCAAGGTATCGCTGCACCGCAAGGACGTGGCGATCGCGCTGGACGAGGCCGGGCGCCTGGGTCTCGACCTGGGCGTGTCGCAGGTGGTGCTGGCCGAGGAGGACGACCTGATCGGCGAGGGACACGGCGACGAGGATGTGAGCGCGCTGGCGCGGATCGCGAAGCGGCGCTCCGTGCGTCCGTGAGCCTGACCGTCCGCACCGTGCACGAGGTAGACGAGCTGCGGGAGTTCGCCACGGTCCACGCCACCGCGTTCGGCTACCACTGGGAGGACGAGAAGCTCGACAGGCTGATGGTGCCGTTCCTGCGGCGTGTGAACTGCGTGGCCGCCTTCGACGGCGGCGAGATGATCGGCGTCAGCGTCGACCAGCCGTTCCAGATGACCGTGCCCGGCGGGCGGGCCGTGCCCATGCGCGGGCTGACCTGGGCCGGCGTGCTTCCGACCCATCGCCGCCGGGGGGCGCTGCGGGCGATGTTCGACCGCCAGCACGCGGACATGCGCGAGCAGGGCCTGCCGGTGTCGGGGCTGTTCGCTGCCGCCACCGACATCTACCATCGCTTCGGCTACGGGCCCGCCACGCTGACCGTGGCCGAGGCCGAGGTCGACAGCACCCACGGCGGTTTCGCGGCGCCGTTCCAGGATCCCGGCAGCATCGAACTGCTGCGCGATCCCTCCCCGGTCGCGATCGTCCGCGAAGTGCTGGAGCGGTCGCGGCTGCAGATCCCGGGCGAGCTCGATCGCAGCGACGCGGACATCGCCGAGATGTTCACGGTGGCCGAGCATGACGAGTTCCGGATCGCCCACCGCGCCGCCGGCGGCGGCTACGACGGCTTCGCCAGCTACCGGGTAAAGAGCGAGTGGACGCACGAGGTCTTGCCGCAGGGGCAGGTTCAGGTGCAAGCGCTGCTGACAGCGGCGCCCGAGGCGGCGGCGGCTATCTGGCGCTACCTGCTCGACGTCGAGCTGACCACCTCGGTGCAGATCTACAACCGCCCGCTCGACGACCCGATCCGCTGGCTGCTGACGGAGTGGCGCTACCACCACGTCAAGCAGATCGCCGACGGGCTGTGGCTGTCGCTGCTGGACGCGCCGGCCGCGCTGGAGGCGCGTCGCTATCCGGCCGACGGCGAGCTGGTGCTGGAGCTGGCCGGGGCCGCCCTGCTGCTCGAGGTGCGCGACGGAGAGGCGAGTTGCGGGCCCACCGGCCGCCGGGCCGAGATCGCGCTGGACGCCCCGGCGCTTGCCTCCGCGTTCCTGGGCGGCTACCGGTTCACGGCGCTGCGCGAGGCGATGCGGCTGCGCGAGCTCGTGCCGGGCGCCTGCGTCCGGGCCGATTCGATGTTCAGGGCCGAGCGCGAGCCCTGGTGCAGCTTCGAGTTCTAGAGGGGAGCCACATGCGACACGTCAACATCAACCAGCCGCCGTTCAACCTGACACAGGAGCAGCCGGGGTACAGCTGGCGTGCGGCGGAGCTGGGCCCGGCGATCGGCGCGGTGCGGATGGGCGCGACACTGTACGAGCTGCCGCCGGGCGAGGCGACCTTCCCCTACCACTACGAGTACGGCTGCGAGGAGTGGCTGCTGCTGGTGTCCGGGTCGGCAACGCTGCGCGACCCGGACGGGGATCACGCTCTCGCGGCCGGTGACCTGGTCTGCTTTCCGGAGGGCCCCGACGGCGGGCACCGCGTGGTGAACACGGGCGACGTGCCGGCCCGGATGGTGATCCTGTCGACGAAGGGCCGCCCGGCGGTGGCGGTGTTCCCCGACAGCGAGAAGGTGCTGCTGTTCAGCGGCGGCGAGGGCGACGATCTGATCGCGCGCAAGGCGGACGGTGTCGGCTACTGGGACGGCGAGGCCTGAGCCGCGCCTACCCCGCGACCCGGGCCGGCACCGGCGCCAGGTCGAAGGGCAGCAGCTCGACTGCCTGCTGGTAGCGGTCGATCAGCGACTCGCGGTCGGGGCCGGACAGCGCGACCACGGCCAGGCGATGCGACAGCACGTCGTCGTCGTTCTCGCTCAGCCGCTGCCCCTCGCGCACCAGCAGCTCGACGAACGCGCCCGGGAATGCCTCGGTCACGGCGGCGGTGTCGGGCACCTCGCGCACGACCGCGTCGTGGTAGCTGCGGAGCAGGAAGCGGGCGGCCACCACGTCCGGGCGGGCGGGCGGCATGATGGGAGCGCCTCCGGCCGCCAGCTCGAGCTGCAGCTCATACGTGGAGACGCCGTGCACGGCCCGCACCAGCGGCGCGAACTGCGACGCCATCCGCCCGTTCACCTCGACGATCTTCATGCGTCCGTCGGCCTGGACGAAGAACTCGATGTTGAACAGCGACTGGTCGAACCCCAGCGCCGGCATCAGCCGGGAGGCGATCTCGGCCATCTGCTCTTGAGGCCCCGCCGGGAGCTTGCTGGGGTACTCGAATCGCAGGAAGCTGATGCCGTTTTGGTGCAGCACGGCGTCGGTCACGCCGACGGGTGTCACCTCGCCGTCGTGCATGAAGCCCTCGAACGTGACCAGGTGACCCGAGAGCAGCTGCTCGGCGATCAGATGGCGGAAGCTGGCACGCCGGGCTGCGGCCAGCACCTCGGCCAGCCGCTCGTCGCTGTCGACCTCGTAGGCGTGCTGCGACAGGTGGCCCTGCACCGGCTTCACGAAGAACGGGTAGGGCAGCGGCGGCCGTTCCGGCGGTCGCATCGCATCCAGCGGCGCGAAGCGCGGTGTCGCCTCCGGCACCGCCTCGGCCTGGATCCGCCGCGAGACCAGCTTGTCGTGGCAGCGCATGAACGCCTCGTACCCGGGACCCGGCAGCCCCAGCCGGTCGGCCACCACCACGGCCAGCGCCGCCGTGGAGTCGCTGGAACCGAACACGCCCTGCACGCCGGGCCGCTCCTCGAACACGAGGTCGTAGCGCGCCAGCACCCGTGCGTCGGCGAGGTTCAGCAGATCTCTCCGGGTCGGTGCAACAACCAGCACGCGTCTCATGTCGGTCACTGTCCCCTCTGCCGGCCCGGGTGGGCCGTTACGGCTTCGCGGAATGGTAGGCGCTGGGCGTCAGCCGTCGCAAACCGGTCATCCCCAGATGGCGGCCGCCGCGCGCGCGATCGTCTCCAGCTTCGCGCGCTCGTCGTCCTGCGTGAGGGCATTCCCGACCACCGACGTCGCGAAACCGCACTGCGGCGAGATCGCCAGCCGCTCGAGGTCGATGAAGGCCGCGGCCTCCCGCGCGCGGCGCTCCAGCTCCTCCACCGTCTCGCGGCGCCCGGACTTGGTGGTGACCAGCCCCAGCACCACCATCCGGTCGTCGGGCACCTCCCGCAGCGGCTCGAACGACCCCGACCGCTCGTCGTCGTACTCGAGCAGCAGCCTCTGGGCGTTGACGCCGCGGAACACACGTGGGGCGATCGGGTCGTAGCCGCCGGACACCAGCCAGCGGCTGCCCTGGTTGCCGCGGCACAGGTGGAACCCGAAGGTGACGCCGGGGGCGGCCGCGATCACGGCGTTGTCGAGCTCGATGCCGCGGTCGAGCCAGCGCTCGAGCGACCAGCCCTGCGATTCGTAGAACGCGCGCGTGGCCGGGTCGATCAGCAGCGGGTAGTGCGGCGCGTCCAGCTGCAGGTAGGTCGCGCCCAGTCGCGACAGCTCACGCACCTCGTCCCGCATGATCTCGACGACATCCTCCAGGAAGCTGTCCAGCGTGGGGTAGGCGTCGAGCGACAGCTCCGGCGACCACAGGTTGGCGTAGAGGCTGGGGCTGGTGAGGGTGATCTTGGGGATGCGGCTGGTACGGCCGCGCAGGTACGTCAGCTCCTCGGCGGCGATGTGGCGGCGCCGGCGCAGCGGCTCGCGCACGCCCAGGCGCGGCGGCCGTGCGGTGGCGCGGTCGCCGACCTGCTCATCGCCGTGCCACTCGCCCCACAGGTAGGCGTCGAGGGGCACCTCGCCGAAGCCCTCGACCGCATCCGGCAGGCCGCTCTGGAAGGACAGGCGGCGCATCTCGCCGTCGGTCACCACATCCAGCCCGGCCTGCTCCTGCAGGGCCACGGCGGCGTCCACCGCCGCGTCCTCGATGCGCTTGAACTCGGCCGGCTCGAGCTCGCCCTGCTCGAACCGCTGCCGGGCGTCGAGCAGCGCCTGCGGGCGGAGCAGGCTGCCGACCACGTCGGTGTGGGCGGTGACCATGGGGCAGCAGTGTAGTCACGCGGACGCGGCCCAGACCCGTAGGATGCGCGCGTGGACGAGCTGATCCTGACCGGTGCCGGGCTGACGGTGGAGGACGTGGCGGCGGTCGCCCGCGACGGCCGGCCGGTTGCGTTGTCGTCGGAGGCAACGGAGCGGATGCGAGCGGCGTCGCAGCTGGCGGCTCGCCTGGCCGAGGGCGACGAGCCCGTCTACGGCCTGAACACGGGGGTCGGCGCCCTGCGGGGGGTGCGCCAGTCCGCACAGGACGCCGGGCGCTTCACGCGGCTCACGATCCAGTCGCACCGCACCTCGCACGGCGACCCGCTGCCCGGTGAGGTGGGACGCGCGGCGCTGCTGCACCGGGTGAACGCGCTCTGCCGCGGACGCAGCATGGTGCGTCCCGAGGTGGCCGAGGCGTTCGCGGCGGCGCTCAACGACGGTGTGGCGCCGCGGCTGCCGCCGATCGGCTCGCTGGGCCAGTCCGACCTGCCGGCAATGGCCGAGCTGATCGATGCGCTGCGGGCGCGCGGGCTGGTGCTCCAGCGGGGCGAGCCACTGGCGCTGCTCAACGGAAACTCGCTCTCGGTCGGGATCGGCGCGCTGGCCCTGGCGGACACGGGGCGGCTGCTGGACGCCTGCGACGTGGTGGGCGCGCTCAGCCTGGAGGGGTTCGCCGGCAACCCGTCGGTGCTGCATCCGCAGGTGGCGGACGCGCGGCCGTTTCGCGGGCTGGCCACGTCGACCGGCCGGATGCGGCAGCTGCTCGAGGGTAGCTACCTGTGGCAGCCCGGGGCGCCGCGGAACCTGCAGGATCCGCTCAGCTTCCGCACGCTCCCGCAGGTGCTGGGCGCCGCCCGCGACGCGCTCGGCCATGCCCGCACCCAGCTGGAGACCGAGCTCAACGCCTCGGGCGACAACCCGATGGTGGTCGCCTCGGAGGGCCGGATCGTCTCGGTCGGCAACTTCGACGTGACGCCGGTGGCGGCGGCGCTCGACCTGATGCGGATCGCGATGGCGCAGGTGATGACGGCCAGCTGCGAGCGCATCCAGAAGCACCTGGCCGGGCACTGGTCCGGGATCTCCACGGGGCTGCGTAGCGACGACACCCCCGACGACGCGCTGGCGCTGGTGGGCGGCGGCGCGGCCGCGCTGGCCGCCGAGGCGCGGCTGCTGGCGATGCCGGTGTCGCTGGAGCTGCCGACGTCGACGGTCGCGGGCGGAATCGAGGATCACCTGACGATGGCGCCGCTGGGGGCGCGGCGGTTGGCCGAGACGGTGGAGCTGGCGGCGCGGCTTGGCGGCCTGGAGCTGGTGGTCTCGGCCCAGGCCATCGACCTACGGGGAGCGGCGCCGCTGGGCGCCGGCACCGGCCCCGTTCACGCCCGCGTCCGCGAGATGGTGCCGTTCGTCGGAGCCGGCGAGGCCTGGGACCAGGATCTGTCGGCCGTCGCTGCCTGGATGCGCGAGGGCGCCGGCGCCCAACGCTAGTTCGCGCCGGCATTTGTTGTCATATCTGGAATATGGTACGTTCGCCCGGTGCCCCCCTCGGCCGTTGCTGCAGAAGGCCCGGAGGCGCCCCTCTTCCTCGAAGTGCGCCCCGACAGCCTGACCGATGCCGTCTACGAAGCGATTCGTCGGGGGATCATCGACCGCCGCCTTGCGCCGGGAAGCCCGGTGACCGAGGCGGCCCTGGCCGAGCAGCTGGGAGTCAGCAAGACGCCCGTCCGCGAGGCGCTGCTGCGGCTGAAGGACATCGGCGTGATCGAGCCCAACGGCAGGCGCGGAGGACGGGTGGTGCAGCTGTCGGAGCTCTCCGTCCGGCGCGCCTACGAGGTGCGGGATGCGCTCGAGCCCTACGCCGCCGGGCGGGCCGCCGAGCGGGCCACGCCCGAGCAGGTCGCAGAGCTGCGGTCGCTGGCCGCGCGGTCGCTGGCCTGCGTCCAGGCCGGCGACGTGGAGGGGTTTACGAACCAGGACATCGATTTCCACACGGCGATCGCCGAGGCCGCGTCCAATCCGTTGCTGCGCCGGATGGTGGAGGACGCGCTGACGTTGGCGCTCACCCTGCGCCGCCGCGCACGCCCCAAGGCGACCGCGTCGCGGGCCTGTGCCGAGGCGCACGTGCGGATCGCAGACGCGATCGCCGACGGCGCCGCCGCGGTCGCCGAGCGCGAGATGCGCGGGCACATCGGCTTCGTGGCCGGCATGGTTCTGGCCGGCCCGCTCCAGACGACCACCGACGAGGTGGGTCTGTGACCGTCAAACCAACTTGTTTCGACAACGAACGTCCGAGGTGGACACGCACCCCCGACGAGGAAGCGAGGAATTGGTGAACGACTACGAGTATCACCTGTACGAAGAGGCGAAGTCCGGCAGGATGTCCCGCCAGCAGTTGCTCGTCCGGGCAACCATGATGGGCGTGTCGCTGCCCGCGCTGACGGCCATCCTGGCCGCCTGCGGGAGCAGCTCCAGCTCGAGCTCCGGCGGCGGTGGCGGCAGCAGCAGCGCCGGGGCCGTCAAGCGGGGCGGCACCGGGGTGTTCGGCATCACCTCGCCCGCCCAGGACGTCGACCCGATCACCATGTTCAACACGGGCTCGATCATGACCACGCAGCTGGCCGCGGACTACCTGGTCTTCCCCGACCCCAACTACGTGATGCAGCCGCGTCTGGCCACCAAGTGGCTGCCCGGCGCCAAGCCCGACGAGTGGACGTTCACGATCCGCCAGGGCGTGCTCTGGCAGGACGGCTCACCGTTCACGGTCGACGACGTGGTCGCCTCCTTCGATCGCATCACCGATCCCAAGGTCGGTTCTGCTGCGCTGTCGGCGTTCGCAGGTGTGCTCTCGAACGGCAAAATCGAGAAGGTCGACGACCAGACCGTCAAGTTCCATCTCGACCGCCCCTACGGCGACTTCCCGACGCTGGTGTCGTCCTTCAACTACAACTCCGTGATCCTGCCCAAGGACTACAAGGAGGGGACGTTCACGAAGGGCGGGATCGGCACCGGGCCGTTCATCCTGAAGACGTTCTCGGCCGACCAGGGCGCCAGCTACGTCAAGAACCCGAAGTACTGGGGCGGCCCAACGCTGCCCTACCTGGACGCTGTCCAGATCAAGTACTTCGCGGACACACCGCCGATCGTGCTGGCCATCCAGGGCGGCTCGATCGACGTGTTCCCGCAGGTGCCCTACCAGGGCTCGCAGGCGCTGTTCTCCGACGCCAACATCCACGTCAGCGAGACGCCGTCGAGCGAGTACCGCACGCTGCAGATGCGGGTCGACCAGGACCCCTGGAAGTCGAAGGAGGTGCGGCAGGCGCTGGCGTACGCGCTCGACCGGCCGGGCCTCGTGCAGGGCCTGCTGGGCGGTAAGGCAGAGCTCGGAAACGACCACGCGTTCGCGCCCATCTACCCGGGGTCGCCGACCTCCGCGGAGGTACCACAGCGGGCGCAGGACATTGCCAAGGCCAAGCAGCTGCTGCAGAGCGCGGGGATGAGCTCGGTCAACGTCACGCTCACGACCGAGCAGTTCCTGGAGATCCCGCAGTACGCCCAGTACGTGAAGCAGATGGCGGCGCCGGCCGGGTTCAACATCACGCTGGACGTCCAGCCGCAGACGAAGTTCTACGGCACCGGCGCCAACCAGCCGTGGCTGCAGGCCAACTTCGGCATCACCGACTGGGGCGCCCGCGGCGTCGCCGGCCAGACCATCGACCCGGCCTACCTGTGCAGCTCGGTGCCAAAGCCCGACCTGTCGAACGCCGGCGCCTGGAACTCCGCGCACTGGTGCGATCCGCAGTTCGACTCGCTGGTCAAGCAGTTCGAGGGCGAGGCCGACGAGGGGAAGCGAAAGACGCTCGCCGTGCAGGCCGCGACCATCCAGAACGAGGAGGTGCCGGACGTGATCGCCTACTGGATCAACGAGCTGCGCGCCACTCGCAACAACGTTCACGGCCTGGCCGTAGGGCCGACCTTCCACCTCGACGCGAGGGAGATGTGGAAGGCCTGAGCATCATCGGGGCCGGCGCTCCCAGCGTGGAGCGCCGGCCCGCTCGAGGCTCCAGGTAGGCGCAGCGTGGGCCGCTACATCCTGAAACGGCTGGGCCTGAGCCTGATCACGCTGGTGATCGTCTCGTTCACCGTGTTCGCGGCCGCAGAGGTGCTGCCGGGCGATGTCGCCCGCACGGTGCTAGGGCCGTACGCCAGCCAGCAGCAGGTGGACCAGCTGAACCACAAGCTGGGCACCGACCAGCCGCTGGTGAAGCGCTACCTGACCTGGGCCGGCGACTTCATCAAGGGTGACTGGGGCACCTCGCCGATCCTGAACGTGCCGGTGCGGCCGCTGGTGCTCGACCGGCTCAAGAACTCGCTGATCCTGGCCGGCTTCGCGCTGCTCCTGATCGTGCCCATATCCGTGCTGTTAGGGGTGCTGGCGGCGCTCAACTATGGCGGTGCGGCCGACCGCATCATCACCATCACCGGCCTCTCGTTCGTGGCGCTGCCCGAGTTCGTGGTCGGCACCTTCGTGATCGTCATATTCGCCGTGCATCTGGGCTGGTTCCCTGTCTCGTCGTCCGTGCCCGATGCCAACCCGGTCGACATCTTCCAGCAGTTGCTGCTGCCGTCGATCCCGCTCATGTTCGTGCTGTGCGGGTACATCTCGCGGATGGCGCGGGTCGGCACGGTGGAGTCGCTGCGCTCCAACTACACGCGCACGGCGGTGCTGAAAGGCCTGCCCCGGCGCCAGGTCGTCGGCAGGCACGTGCTGCGTAACTCGCTGCTGCCGACGATCACGGTCGTCAGCGTCCAGGTCGGCTACCTGGTCGGCGGGCTGGTGGTGGTGGAGACGCTGTTCAGCTATCCCGGCATCGGCCAGCTGATCCTGAACGCCGCCGTCAGCCACGACCTGCCGGTGCTGGAGCCGGCGGTGCTGATGATCGCGATCATCTACCTGGTCGCGAACTTCATAGCCGATGTGCTGGTCGCGGTCCTGAACCCGAGGGTCAGGCTGGCGACATGAGCACCGTCGAGCAGAGCGACCTGGCCGGGATCCCCGGCGGTACCGCGCCGGAGGACGTTGCCGCGCTGCGGCGCGCTCGCCGCGCCGAGCTGGTGCGCGGCCTGCTGCACTCCAAGACGTTCATGATCGGCGCAGTGATGGTGGGCATCTGGGTGTTCTCGGCGCTGTTCTGGCGCTGGATTACGCCGTACAACCCGCAGGCGGTGGACCCGATCAACACCCTCAAGGCTCCCAGCAGCGCGCACTGGTTCGGCACCGACAACCTCGGCCGCGACGTGTTCTCGCGAGTGATTGCGGGCGCGGCACCGGTACTGACGGTGGCTCCGCTGGCAACGGCGCTGGGGCTCCTGGGAGGCATCACGCTGGGGCTGCTCACCGGCTACTACCGGGGCTGGGTGGACGACGTCTTCAGCCGGCTGGTGGATGCGCTGCTGACCTTTCCGCTGATCATCCTGGCGGTGCTGGTGCTGGCCTCGCTGGGGCGCTCGCCGCGCAACGTGATCCTCGTCATCGGCATCATCTTCACGCCGCTGATCGCGCGCACGGTGCGCTCGGCGGTGTTGATCGAGCGCGAGCGCGAGTATGTGGCCGCCGCCCAGCTACGGGGGGAGCGCGGCCCCCGCATCATGGTGTTCGAGATCCTGCCCAACATCACCGGCCCGATCACGGTGGAGGGCACCATCCGGCTCGGCTATGCGATCTTCGCCGCCGCCACGCTCGCATTCCTCGGCCTCGGTATCCAGGATCCATCGCCCGACTGGGGTCTGCAGGTGGCGAATGCCCGCGCCTACGTGCAGATCGCCTGGTGGATGGCGATCTTCCCGGCGCTGGCGCTGTCGACGCTGGTCGTGGGCGTCAACCTGGTGGCGGACGGCATCAGACGGGTGCTCGAGGAATGAGCGCCGTCGCCCAACAGGCAGCCGTCCGCATCGAGGGCCTGACCGTCAGCTACCGGCGCCGCCGGAAGCTGCTGCGGGTGCTGAACGACGTGTCGTTCGACATCGGCCACGGCGAGGCCTACGGGCTGGTGGGCGAGTCCGGCTGCGGCAAGACGACCGTGGCGATGGCGCTGATGCGCTACCTGCCCGACAACGCGGTGGTCGACGGCGGCCGCATCATGTTCGGTGACGACGACGTCCTCACCGCCAGCGACTCCACCCTGCGCAAGTGGCGTGGCGACCGCATGGCCATGGTCTACCAGGACCCCGGCACCGCCCTCAACCCGTCCATCAAGGTCGGCGAGCAGATCGCCGAGGTCTACCGCTTCCACAAGCACCTTGGCAAGTCGGACGCTCTGGCCGCCGCCATCGAGATGCTCTCGACGGTGCAGATCTCGGCGCCCGACCGGGTCGCACGGCGGTACCCCCACGAGCTTTCCGGCGGCCAGCAGCAGCGCGTCATGTTCGCCATGGCGTTGGCCACCGACCCCGACCTGCTGGTGCTGGACGAGCCCACCACCGGCCTCGACGCGACCGTCG
>Ga0157374_10004983_pt1 | contig 11142 bp, 10 predicted proteins | sample M25metaG_FD_115308 | JGI IMG/M metagenome (GOLD analysis project Ga0157374, IMG submission 115308) | Miscanthus rhizosphere microbial communities from Kellogg Biological Station, Michigan, USA - M2-5 metaG | ecosystem: Host-associated > Plants > Roots > Rhizosphere > Soil | place: USA: Michigan... | reverse complement strand
GTCGACGTCGCGACGCGCCTCGGCGACCTGCTCGAGAAGCAGGGCTCGCCCGACGCGATCCGCGTCTATCGCCCGGCACTCGTGATCGCGCCGGATGATCGCGAGATCCTCCGCCGCGTCGTCGACAAGCTCGACGTCCACGAGAACCCGCGTGAAGGCGCCCTGCTCATGGAGCGTCTGCTCGCGGTCGAGACGCCGGAGCGCGCCCCCGAGCTCGCCGGCAAGCTCGCGACGATGTGGGAAGCCGCAGGCGACTTCAAGGGCGTGCAGCGCACGCTCGAGCTCGCGCACAAGTCCGCGCCCGACGATCGCGCGATCCACGATCGCCTCGAGCAGTGGTACCGCGATCACGAGCAGTGGTCCGAGCTGGCCGACCTCATGACCCGCGATGCCGAGCGCATGGATGACACCGCCGCCGTCGCGCGACTCCGCGAGGCCGCGTCGGTCTACTCCGGTCAGCTCGGCCAGCCGCTCAAGGCCGCCGACGTCCTGCGCAAGGCCCGCCAGCGCGCTCCGCAGCTCGCCGAGCTCGTCACCGATCAGGCCGCGGCCCTCGCTGCCGCCGGCGAGCTCGATGCCGCGCAACGCGCAGTCGGCGAGGCGCTGGCCACCGTGCAGGGTTCCGGTCGCACGTCGCTGCTGCTGCTCCGCAGCTCGTTCCGCCAGCAGCTCGGCGACGACGCCTCCGCGGTCCAGGACCTCACCGAAGCGTACGAGCTCGACAAGGACCGCGTCGCCGAATCCCTGGTCAACGGTCTCGAGCGCCTGCGCAGCCGCGCCGAGCGCGACGCTGACCTGCCGACCGAGCGCATGGCAACCCTCAAGCTCGCCCAGCTCCTGATCGCCCACGGCGACCTCGAGCGTGGCCGTGGCTTCCTGGTCGCCTGGATCGAGCGCGATCCGCGCGACGCCGAGCCTCTCTACCAGCTCTGCGAGCTCGACGAATCGATCGAGCACTGGGATGGCGTCAGCGCCGCCGCGACCCGCCTCGCCTACGTCACCGAGGGTGAAGGCCAGGTCAACGCCGCGCTCCGCGCCGCCGACGCCTCGACGAAGGCGGGCCGCCCCGCCGACGCCGTGCCCGTCCTCGAGCTCGTCCACCAGCAGCAGCCCGCGGTCGAGGTCGTCCGCACCAAGCTGCGCGAGATGTACGAGGCCGCGGGCGAGTTCCGTCTGCTCGCGGGCATCCTCGCCGCCGACGCCGACCACGGCACCGACCCCGCCGCCCGCTACGCGAACTACAAGCGCGCCGCGGAGCTCCTGCTCTACGACCTCCAGGACGCAGTCGCCGCGCAGGTCCCGGCCCAGAAGGCACTCGAGCTCCAGCCCGACGATCACGCGGCCCTCATGCTCAACGTCGACGTCCTCATCACCTCGGGTCAGCTCGAGGATGCAGGCCGTACGCTCGAGGCCGCGATCGCCGCCCAGAAGAAGCGCACGCCCGAGCTCGCGGTCCTCCAGCAGCGCATGGCCCGCGTGTGCGCGACGCTGAACGACAAGGAAGGCCAGCTCAACTGGCTCAAGAAAGCCTTCGACGTCGATCGCAAGAACGCCGAGGTCGCCGCCGAGCTCGCTCAGCTCGCCACCGAGGTGGGCGACTACGAGCTCGCGCTCAAGCCGCTCCGCGCGATCACGCTGATGGACAACCCGGCTCCCGTCACGCGGCCGATGGCGCTCCTCTGGGAAGCGAAGATCGAGCACGCACGAGGCAACCGGGCCAAGGCCGAGCTGTGGGCGAAGAAGGCGCTGCGCGAGGACCCTCAGTTCGCGGACGCGCAGCAGTTCCTGGACGAGCTCGGCGGCGCCTAGCACTGGAGGGCTAGACGCGAAAAGGCCGGGTCCTGTGACCCGGCCCACCGTGGCTCGCTAGATGTCGTCTGGTTCAGGCGCCCAGAACGCGGACCGTGCCGCCGCCCGAGCCGTAGATGAACACGCGCTCCACGCGCGCGCTCGGGCCGAGGTCAACGCGCAGGTTCGGAGAGTGCGCATCGAGCGTGCGATTCATCTCGATGTTGAACGCGCGTCCGTCGGTCGTGCGGACGCCGATCTTCGTGACCTGCGAGCAGCCGGCGGTAGCCTGAAGCTCGAGTGCCTGCAACGAGCGGCCATTGACGTTGATGTAGTGGCCGGTCGATGGGTTGCTGTCGATCACCATGCTATCCAGCGCGACCCACTGGTTGCGGGCAATGCCCTCGACGTACGGGTCGTTGCCGTAGGTGTACGGCTGCACGTACTTGCCGTTCGCGCTGACCTGGAAGCCGTAGTTGACGTTCGCGCTGGCGTTGACCATCCAGCTCGGGCGCGACTGGACGCCGGTCTGGTTCTGATAGCGGACCGGCGCCTGGTAGGTGACGGTCGGCTGGTCGCGGTGGTCACGGACGATCGGGCTGGCCGAAGCGACGCCCGCGATGGTGGTGGAAGCGAGAAGGATGCTGGTGAGGAGTGCTTTGATACGCATGGTGGATCTCTCTGGGTGAGTGGGTGGATGTGGAAGGACGAATCAGGCGCCGAGGACTTCGAATGAAGCGCGGCGGTTGGAGTTACCGGAGAGGACGATCGAGACGACGTTGCGCTGCGCACCCTTGAGGTCGATCGTGATGGGCTGCGACTGCGGAGCGATCGTCTGAGCGAGGCGGATCTTCTGGGTGGCGCCGTTTGCGAACTTCACGGTCACCGTGTCGATCGTCGTCGAGCCCTTGAGCGCGACGAGCTTGAGCGAGGAGACGCGCGCGTTGGCGGCGATGACGTCACGGCCCCGCGAGAGCTGGCTCGACGATGCGATCGTCATCCAGCGCGGAAGCCGGTGATCGACGCGGTGGTCGCGGACGATCTCGGCGCTCGGCGGGGCGCTGATCTGCGTGGTGTCGTCGCGGTGGTCGCGAACGTTGGAGTCTGCGAGCGCGGCGGTCGAGGTGCCGGCGAGAACGAGCGCGGTGATGAGGGCCTTGAGGTTCATACGGGTCTCCTTGCGAAGGAAGCCAACCCAGCTTCCGATGACCCTGACTATTGCGACCCGCGGGCCACTGCCTAACCAACTGTAATTACGTGCAAATCTCCGGATAGAGGCTGCGAGACCCGCAGGCGGACTGCGGAATCCGCAGGTATCATCCGCGCCATGTCCCAGGCGGCCCGCTACCACACCGAAGGCACGGTCGGCGTCCTCACGCTCGACCGCCCCGACAACCGCAACAGCATGACGCCCGAGCTGCTCGATGCGTTTGCGGAGGCGAGCGCGCAGGCGCGCAGCGATGCCCACATCCGCGTGCTCGTGGTGACCGGTACCGGGAACTGCTTCTCGTCCGGCGCGGACTTCAAGGCGACGTTGCAGCGCGAGGGAGACGCGGCGCCGCACGAGCGGAGCTACGCGATGTACGTCCCGTTCCTGTCGCTGCTCGATGTGGCGGTGCCGGTGATCGGGGCGCTCAACGGGCATGCGGTTGGTGGTGGGTTCGGACTCGCGCTCGTGTGCGATCTGCGGATCGGCGCCGAGGAGGCGAAGTACGGCGCGAACTTCGTCAAGCTCGGGCTCGCACCCGGCATGGCGATCAGCTACTTGCTGCCGCGGCTCGTCGGGGTCGCTCGCGCGCACGAGATGTTGCTCACCGGCCGGCTCGTCGAGGGTCGCGAGGCCGCAGCGCTCGGCATCCTGAATCGCGCGGTGCCCGCAGCGCGGGTGCTACCGGCGGCGATGGAGCTCGCGCGGGAGATCGCGGCGGCCGCACCACTGGCGGTGCGCGCGACGAAAGCGGCGATCCGGCACGGGCTCGATCTCCACGTGCGGGAAGCCGCGCGCGCCGAGGCGTTCGCTCAGGCCGAGACGCTCGCGACCGAGGACTGCAAGGAAGGCATCGCGGCGCTGCTCGGCAAGCGCGCGCCCGTGTTCACGGGCAGGTGACGAGGTTCAGGAACGAGAACCAGTATGCCGTCTGCGATGCGCCATCCATCCATCCCGCGGTGACCGAGAGCGAGCTGCCGGCGACGGGATATGGAGGTGCACTGGTCCAGCGACCGTTGCTCGGCAGCTGGGTGACGAGGTGATAGGTGGTCCCCGAAGCGAGCGGCCATGACACGACCGCCTGGTAGGCCGGCGTCCCGGCGGGAATCGCGAGCGTCTGGAGGATGGTGCCGGCGGAGTCGGTCAGGTTGATCGTGTCGGCCATCGACTGGTTCATCACCGTGAAGCTCGTGAGCGTCGTGGCACGGCTCGGAACGATCGCGATGCCCGCGTTCGCGTGGCCGCCGGTCATCTGATCGAACGCCGCCGGACCCGGGATTGCCGGTGCGCACGACTCGACCTGGACCATCTGCGACGTCGTCGCCATGCAGTGATTGCCATCGCTGACGCTGAGGCTCACGTTGTACTGGCCCGCGTTCGCCCAGCTCACCATCGGCGCGAGTGCGGCGCTCGCACCGGGACTGCCGCTCGGAAATGTCCACGCGTAGGACAGGCCGGGCGTGGTTGCGGTGAACGTGGTCACCTCGTGGAGGCCGGGCACCATCGGCGCGAACGTGAAGCTGCCGTCGGGCTCGTGGCCGGTGCAGTCGAACGCATCGGGCGCCGCATCGACAATCACTGCAGCGTCGGGCTTTTGCTTGCTCACGTTGCCGCAAGCCGCCAGCACGACGAGACACATCCCCATGGTCCGCATCGAACCATTCTACGGCGAGACCGGCGGCGCAGGTGTGGCGACCGGCACGGATCCCTCCGGTGCACACGTCGAAAGCTCCGACTCGGTCGCACCTCGCGCCGCGAATACCACCGCTCCCCACGGCGTATCGACGGCGAGCGAGAACCAGCCCGGATGCGTCGGCTCGAGCGCGACCGGGTGGTCGCCGACGATGTAGCCGATCGCGTCGCCGCCCTCGCTCGCGTAGAGGCAAGTGCCACTTGGCGCGCTCGCATTCGTCGCGACCGGTGTGATCGGATCGGCCTCGCGCAAATGATGCACGTGTCCCGGCGGATCGTGGCTCGACACGAACCCGTGCACGAACACATCGCCATCCTCGTAGGCAACCTCGATCCACGCGTCGTCGACCGATTTGATCTCATCGACGAAGTAGCCGGTTGCCATCACCGCGAGCTCGCGTCCCGACCACTGCGGCTCGCTGCGGATCACCACGCCGGGGAACACCGCGACGGTCGAGCGACCGGTTGGCAGGCGCCCGGTCGGTTGCTTGCCCGGTTGCGTGCGATCGGCGAGCGCCGCATCGGGGACCCAGCCGTTGACCTCGACCGCGCCCGAGTAACGGATGCGCGTCCAGCCCTTCTCGTGTGCGAGCCGATGGACGAGAGCGGTCGCGCGCAGACGTGCTTCGACGGGCTCGGCACTCAACGCAGTGAACCCACCACCCGGTCTCTCCTCCACGCGCTGATCGTGCGCGACGACAGCGAGCAAGCGCGCGCGCTGCGTCCACAATGCGAAGCGCACGTGATCGAGGCGCACGCCGACGCGGACATCGTTGCCGCGCTCGTCGAGTGGTAGGACCTCGAGCGGCTCGGCGCCATCGGGCGCCTGAACCGGCGCACCGCCGAGCTCGAGCTGCGCTGCACCCGGCACGATCCACGCGACGTCGCGCGCTGGATCGGAGAGCGCCGCGAGCACATCGATCGGTTCACGTGCGGCGGCGTGCTTCGCCTCCGGGCGCGATGCAGGACTCGAAGGCGCTGCCGGCCGTGGCGCGACGGTGGCGGAGCCGCAGCCCAGCATCGGGATGAGGCACAACCCGGCAGCCCTCACTTCACGACGCTGACACACCGCCGCCACCGTTATCCACCTCCCGCGTAACGGCCTACGCAGCGAACCGCATTCTGCCGCCGGAGCGCGCCTGATTTCGGAGGTTTACGACGCGGTGCGTCTCGCCCGGCTCTTGCAACTAGGAAAAGGCGATGGAAATCGGTGTCATCACCAACCCGAACAGCCGCAAGAACCGGAACCGTCCTGACCGGGCGGAGCGGCTGCAGCAGATCGTCGGGAAGATGGGTGAAGTCCACGAGACCCACACGCTCGACTCGATCAAGCCCGTGCTCCGCGAGTTCTTGCGGAAGCGCGCGCGCTACTGGGTCGCCGATGGTGGTGATGGCGCTCTGCACTGGATGCTCCGCATGGGCATGGAAGTGCTCCAGGAAGATGAGTTCGCCGGCCAGAGCGTGACGCTGCCGATGGCGCTGCCGACCAAGGGCGGCACGATCGACTTCGTCGCGAACAACGTCGGCATCGAGGGTAACGCCGAGGGCATCCTCGCGATGCTCCGCAAGAGCCTCGAGCACGGCGGAACGATCGAGGAGACGGAAGTCGACTCGATGTGCATCGACGGCCTCCAGCTCGTCGACGGCGCCGAGGTTCCGTTCCGCACGTACGGCTTCGCGAGCGCCGCCGGCGGTGTCGGTCAGCGCTTCTACGCGAAGTACTACGCCGACCGCGATCCGAACCCGCGCACGATCATGAAGGTCGTCGCGAACACCGTGATGTCGGCGCCGATCGCGATGACGCCGCTCTCGAAGCTGCCGCTCGGCCAGCTGTCGACGTACGCGAAGGAAATGTTCGCGCCGACGAAGTGCAAGGTCACGCTCGACGGCATGGTGCTCCCCGGCACGCAGTTCACCGGCGTGCACGTCGCGTCGATGTCGATCAACCTCGGCAACGTGCTCCGGTTCTTCGGCAAGGCCGATCAGCCGGGCCTGATGAACGCGATCGTCGGCACGCCCAGCGCGTGGGGCATCATCCGCAACCTGCCGCGCATGCTCGGCGGCCAGGAGATGCGCGGCAACGACATCCTCGATCGCCCGTGCCGCGAGATGATCCTCCAGGCCACCGGCAGCGAGCTGCTCGAGCCGATCATCGACGGCGAGTACTACCGCAACGTCACCAAGCTCGTGTACCGCGTCGGCCCGCGCGTTCGCATCCCGAAGGTCGTCGCGCCGAAGGCGTCTTAAGACTTCCGCTTGCACGAGACCGCGGCCGGGCCCGCGCCCGTGACCTTGCAGGTCTTCTCGGAGCCGCATGCCTTCGTGCACGCGGCTTTTTGCGTCTTGAAGCAGCGCCGCCCGACGACGAAGAAGCAGTCCTTGCGGTCGCCTGCGTAGGTCCACGCATTGGCCTTCGAGGTCGGCCTGTCGAGCTCGCCCTTCTCCTTGGCCTCGCGCAACTGCTTCTCTTTCGCGGTCTGCGGCTCGTTCGGGTCGGTCGTCATGCTGCCGCTCGCGCAGCCGAGCAGGGCGACCAGGACGAGAGCGCGCAGCGACATGGAGGCTGATCATGCCATAGTCAGGGCGTGGCCGACGACGACCGGGCGGTGCTCGACAAGCTGGCGGCGCTTGACGCCGAGGTGAAGGCCGACGCCGATGCCCAGCGCGCGCGCAAAGATGCCGCACTGGCCAAGCTGCGTGCCCAGCGCGCCGCCGATCAGGCCGAGAAGGCCGAGGTCCGCAAGCAGCAGCAGGCGCTGGTCGCGCCGAAAGCGTCAGCGCGGCCACGCTCGAAGATCGATCAGGTCGATGACCTCGGCAGCGCGCTCGAGCTCGCGGGCAAGGCCAACCAGGTCAAGCACGAGCTCGCGAAGAAGCCCGGCAAGGGCGAGAAGAGCTGGATCAAGTCCGGCGTCGCATCGATGGCGCTCGGGCCGATCGGCTGGCTCTACGCGGGCTCGCTGCGCGAGGCGGTACCGGCGGCGGCGGGCTGGGTGCTGCTGTTCACGCTCGCGACGAAGATCCTGCCGCTGGTGCTGCTGATGCCCGTGCTGATGGTCGCGCTTCCGCTGTCGGGGATCGCCGGCGTCGTCTACGCGCTGCAGTACAATCGCAACGGTGCTCGCCAGCGTCTGTTCGGCGACGACAAGAAACAGCTCCCACCTGGTGAGTAATTACACACACGGGTGAGGCAACCGTAAGGCGACGTTAACCTCGCGGTATCGTCGATATCGTCATGATCGTGACCCTGCGTTCCATCTTCGCTGCATCCATCCTGCTCGCGTCCAATATCGCGGCCGCGGATCGCATCAAAGTCGCTGTGGTCCCCGGAGTCGCCGTGAACCTCGATGCGGCGCGTGTCGATGCGCTCAGCCAGGATCTCGCGGAAGGGCTCGCGAGCGCGCTCGATGTCGACGCGGTCGGCGGGCTCGAGGTCCGGCGTCAGCTGCCGGCCGACGGCGTGGCGCCCGACTGCGCGACGAACCCGACGTGCACGGCCGACGTCGCCAAGCGCACCGGCGCGCAGCAGCTGCTGTTCGTCGTGATGGTCGACAGCGGCGCCGGCGGTGCGGTGCAGATCGACACCACGTGGGTCGAGCCGGCCACCGGCCACAGCGCGTCGCGCCCGCCGATCGATCTGACCTCGTCGATCGATGCTGATGCGAAGGCGAAGTTCGAGGCCGCGGCGACGCGGCTCTTGCCCGATGCGCCGGTGAAGAAGAAGGCCGGCGAGGGCACGATGGTGGTGCAGCAGGCGATGGTCGGCGGCGTGCCGCGCCACTTCACGACCGCGTCGTACGTCACCGGTGGCGTGACGATCGTCGGCCTCGGCATGTGGGCCGTGTTCGGCCTGCAGGCGCGCTCGAAGTTCAACACGTGCGACGAGAACAAGAACACGAACCCCTGCACGCAGAGCCAGAACGACACGATCCGGACCGACGATCACCTCGCCGACCTCGGCTGGGGCCTCGCTGCGGCCGGCGCGATCGCCACGGTCGTGCTCTACGCGACGAGCGGCACCGAGCCTCACCTCGAGGTCGCACCGACCACGGGCGGCGGCGCATCGGTGTCGTACTTCGGGAGCTTCTGAATGGCAGGACGCACCGACGGTGAGCTCTCGACCGATGATGCGCTGCTCGGCGAGACGCTCGCGAATCGCTACCGCATCGAACACAAGCTCGGCGAGGGCGCGATGGGGGCGGTCTACAAGGCCAAGCACGTCAAGGTCGGCCGGCCGTTCGCGGTCAAGGTGCTCCACCCGCGCCTGCTCGAGGACAACAAGGTGCTCCAGCGCTTCGAGCGCGAGGCCGAGCTCGCCGGGCGCTTGCGTCATCCGAACGTGATCGGCGTCGTCGACGTCGGCGAGATGACCAACGGCATGCGCTACATGGTGATGGACTTCGCCGAGGGCGAGGACCTCGCGTCGCTGCTCACCGAGGCGCCGATGCCGCCGACGCGCGTGATCCATCTGACGCGCCAGCTGCTCGAGGGCCTCTACCACGCCCACGAGCAGGGCCTCATCCACCGCGACTTCAAGCCGGAGAACGTGATCGTCGAGAAGGACACGCACGGCGCGGAGCTGCCGCGCATCGTCGACTTCGGCATCGCGATCCTGCGCGAAGGTGGCGAGTCGTCCGCGGGCCCGGGCCGCCTGACGACGAACGGCCTCGTGCTCGGCACGCCGCACTACATGGCGCCCGAGCAGGCCGTGGCGGATCCGATCGACCACCGCATCGACCTGTTCGCGCTCGGCATCATGGTTTACGAGATGCTGTGCGGGAAGCTGCCGTTCGACGGCACCGGCGCCGAGGTCGCGCGCGCAAACTTGCTGCTCGACCCGCCGAAGATCGCCGACCGCGTGCCGTATCTCCAGGTCGATCCGCTGCTCGAGGCGTTCTCGCGGCGGATGATGTCGAAGAAGCGCGACCTGCGTCCGGCGACGGCGAAGGCTGCGCGCGAGCTCCTCGATCTCATCGACCGCGATCGCAACGCCGCTGCCGCCGCGCTCGGCGTGCCGCTCGATGCCGCGCGCCCGGTGCTGACCACGCAGGACGCGCAGCCGATCGGCCGCCACCAGGGTGACCATCCGGGTACGTACCCTCCGCCGATGGGCCGCGAGGCGCCGACGCCGGTGCAGAAGCCGCCGCTCGCGGTCCGGCCGCGCACGCCGAAGGAGCTCGACACCCAGATGACCGACCCGCTGCCGTACGGGCAGCGCCGGCGGTGGCCTCTGGTGGTCGGGGTGCTCGGTGCCGCGGGTGTGGCGGCGCTGGTGTTCGCGCTGACGCGGCACGGGCATGACGACGATGCGAAGCCCGCGGAGACCGCGCAGCCGGTCGTGATGGCTGCGACACCGCCGGCGCCCGCGCCGACACCTGCGCCGACCGTGACGCCGACGCCTGCGCCCAGCGTGACGCCGATCGAGACGAAGCCGGCGGAGACCGACACGAAGCCGGCCGACCAGATCGCCGAGACCAAGCCCGCCGACACGAAGCCCATCGACACCAGGCCCGTCGACACGCGGCCGAAGACGCACCCGAAGACCACGACGGCGAAGGTCGAGACCAGGCCCGTCGAGACCAAGCCCGTCGAGACGAAGCCCGTCGAGACCAAGCCGGTGCAGGCGATCGAGACCAAGCCGGTCGACACGAAGCCGAAGACCGTCGACACCGCGGCGCTGGTCACGCAGTACAAGAGTGTCGGCGCCGAGCTCAAGGCCTTCGAGCAGAGCAAGGGCGCCGATGCCGCGTCGGATCTGCAGTCGCGCTACCGGATGATCCGGATCGCCGACGCGATGTCGACGCAGCCCAAGCGCGACGAGGCCGCGACGATGCTCTCGAAGCTCCACGCCGACATCGCCGCCCGCATGAAATAGCTACGGCAGGTACGCGATCTCGATGCACGCGTCGGCGAGGTCGCCGCGACGCATGCCGGGCTCGAGCGTCAGGCAGAGCTTGTTGTAGCCGGGGATCATCGCGGGCACGAGGTTGAGCATGCCGTTGGTGAACATCTGGCCCATCGGCTCGCCGTTGTGGTCCATGTCGCTCGAATCGCGGTCGTAGCCGTCGACGGTGTCACCGGTCGTGCCGAGCACCATCATCATCGGATTCACGGTCGTCACGATCTGCGGCGTCGCGGTCGCGTACATCGGGCCGCGATGCGCCGCCGGCATCGTCGTGGGCAGCGTGCCGCCCGGCGCGTCGATGCGGATCTTGCCGAACGAGCCCGCGCCACCGCCGCCGCCGCTGTTGGCCGGCGTACCGGCTCCGCCGCCGAGCGCCTTCGCGCCGACCATGACCGTGCCGTGCTGACTGCGCACGACGACGATGCCGCCGGCACCGCCACCGCCGCCGCCCGCATCGCCGCCGAGTGCGCCCGGGGTCGCGTTGCCGCCGTCGCCGCCGGAGACGTCGATGCTCGTCGCCGTGATGTCGCCGCCCGCGTCGAGCTCGATG
>Ga0157374_10004982_pt1 | contig 11142 bp, 9 predicted proteins | sample M25metaG_FD_115308 | JGI IMG/M metagenome (GOLD analysis project Ga0157374, IMG submission 115308) | Miscanthus rhizosphere microbial communities from Kellogg Biological Station, Michigan, USA - M2-5 metaG | ecosystem: Host-associated > Plants > Roots > Rhizosphere > Soil | place: USA: Michigan... | reverse complement strand
GAAAGTGGTGCCTTTGCCGACCGTCGATTCGAGCTTGATGTCGCACCGCAAGATGTTCGCGAGCCTTCGCACGATCGACAGTCCGAGCCCGAGGCCCTCTGGCCGCTGCGTCCCTCGATCGACTTGATAGAACTCCTCGAATACGCGCTCGAGCTGATCGCTCGGAATGCCGATCCCCGTGTCGCGAACCTCGATCTGGAGCTTGCCGCCGTGCGCCACGCACGCCACGTGGATCCCGCCCGCCTGGGTATAGCGGATCGCGTTGGAAACCAGATTGGCGAGCAGGCGGCGCAGCAGCTCGGCGTCGGTGAACGCCGTCTCGGTAGAACGCTCGATCGTGAGATCTATCCCTCTGTCCGCTGCTTGCGGCTCGAAGTCGCTGCGAAGTCGTGCGAAGACCTCGTCGATCGAGCATGCCGCCGGACGCACCTCGACCGCGCCGCTGTCGAGCTTGCTGATGTCGAGCACGGACGCGAGCAGCGCTGCCATCGAATCGAGCGCGAGTTGTTGGCGCTCGAGCAGTGCAATCAATCCGGCGTTAGACCCGGCCAAGCGCTGCGCTGCGCGGTTGAGCAGGTTCAAGGTCTGTAGCGGCTGGCGCAGGTCGTGGCTCGCTGCGGCGAGGAAGTGGCTCTTCTGGCGGTTCTCCTCCACGAGCTGAACCTGGCGATCGTGTGTGATCGTGGCGTCGCGTATGGCGCCCACGACGAGCGGACCGCTCGGCGTCGTGACCGGGCTCAAGCTGATCTCGACAGGAAACTCGTGCCCGTCTTTGTGATGCCCGTAAAGTGCGAGACCGGCACCCATCGGGCGCGGCTTGGGTTGAGTCGCGAAGCGCTCACGGTGCTTCGGGTGAGCGGCGCGGAAGCGCTCCGGTAGCAGTGCCTCGATCGACAAGCCGACGATTTCCTCGGCCCGGTAGCCGAAGGTTTGCTCGATCTGCGCGTTCGCGAACACGATCGTCCCGTGCGCATCCACGACGATGGTCGCGTCGGGCGCCAGGTCGAGCAGGGTCTTCGCCAGCTCGCCGGATAAGTCCATTCTTGGCACGCGATGGATACGGAAACAGAAAGTGTACCCCCTCCTTATGGACTAAGCATAGGTTCCGCGATGTGAGTGAAATGTCACGTTGGTTACAGGGCCGGCTCGAACCCGTCCGCCTTGACGATCAACAAGTCGCATGGAACGCGGTCGAGAACTTCTTCAGCCGTGCTGCCGATGAATAGCCGCTCGAGCCCGCTGCGTGACACGGCACCCATCACGACGACGTCGACGCGCAATCGTTCGGTCAGCGCGAGCAGTTGCTCGCGTGCGCCGCCTTGCACGACGTGGACGCGCTCCCGCGGCAGCTTGAGCGCATCGGTCAGCTCGTGGACCGCGGCTGTGTGCTCGGCGTTCATTGCGTCGGTGATTTCGACGATCGGCAAGGCCATCGGCATCATCATCGCTTCGGTAGAAGCGGCGATTACCGGCGTGATGTCGAAGGCGTGGAAAGCGTGCAACTCCCCTCCGGTGATCGCACAGAGGGCGGACGCAGTCGCGAGAATCTTCTTGTCCAGCGATTTGGACGCGTCGCGCTCGTGAAGCGGATCGATCGCCGCGAGCACGCACGGCCTTGCGGCGGGCGGGCGTGGCTTGACGAGCATCAGCGCCGTGGGGCAGTTTCGAATCAGGCTCCAATCGGTGTTGGTGAGGATCGAGCGCTTCAGGGCCGAGTGGTAGTGCGTATCCTTTACGACCAGGTCCGCTCGCCACTCGACGGCCTTGGCGACCACCCCGTGGTACAGCGGGTGATCCCAGCGTGCGTCGACCGTCGCGTCGATGCCATTCGCCCGTAGAGGCTGCACGAGCTCGTTCAGCCGGCGTAGCCGCGAGTCGATGAGCGCCGCGCGCGCACGAGCGACGGCCTCCGGGCCGAGCGCGCGCGAGTCCCTGAGCGCTCCATCGTAGTCGCAGATCAATAGCTCGACCTTCGAGTCCGCGAGCTTCGCGAGCGAAGCGGCGCGCTCGAGCGCGGGCTGAGCGCTAGCGGTTGGGTCGATCACGACTAGAATGCGTTGCTGCTTCGCCATGTCTCTCGTCCGGAGTTTTTGTACGATGTGTCGGCGATTCTCGCAGCCTCGGGGCGGCAAGCCCCAGTGGCGCTTGCCGCAGGCTGGTTCTCGGAAAGTACGTATGGCGCGAGTGTGAGCGACGGAAGACCAATACGCTGATGGTTTCGGCGGAGCTGCGCGCTCTACTCGACGCCGCGGTCGATGCGATCGTGATGGTCGACGAGCAGGAGCGCATTACCACGTTCAATCCCGCGGCGGAGCGGTTGTTCGGCTATTCGGCCGAGTCGGCCATTGGTAGAGACGTCGCGATGTTGATGCCAGAGCCGTACCGCTCCGAGCATCACGGCTACGTAAGCCGCTACATGCAGACTGGAGAGCCGCACATCATAGGCATCGGTCGGGAGACGCTCGCGCTGCGCGCGGACGGCCAAACGTTTCCGATCGCGCTTTCGGTCGGCGAAGCGCGGGGACCGAACGGCCGACGCTTCGTAGCGATCATTCGCGATCTCACTGCACTACGCGCAGCCGAGCAGAGTGCACACGCCGTTGAATTGCGGCTATCGCAGGTGGGACGCTTCAATCTAATGGGCGAGATGGCTGCCGGTATCGCGCACGAGATCAACCAGCCTCTCGGTGCGATCGCGACCTACGCGCAAGCCGCGAAGAGAATCTTGGAGCGCGAGCATCCCGAGATGCAGACGTTGATCGACGTCTGTAAGAAGATCGACGAGCAGGCGCTGCGAGCGGGCCGTGTGCTCGAAAATCTGCGTAAGTTCATACGCAAGCAAGAAATTCGCACCGAGCCGATCGACCTGAACAAAGTGATCGTCGACGTGCTCAATCTCATCGAAGCGGATGCGCACGCCGAGGGCATCAGGGTCGTTCTCCGGCTAGGATCGGAATTGTCAGCCGTGCGTGCCAATGCCGTGCAATTGCAGCAGGTCGTCCTCAACCTGACGCGGAACGCGGTCGATGCGATGCGCGATTCGAGCGGCAAGGAGCGCGACATCGAGGTTGCCACCGAGCGCACTGCCATGGGCGGCGTCCGAATCAGCGTCGCAGATCATGGACCGGGTGTGCTCCGACAACTGGGAGACAACATCTTTCATCCGTTCGTTACCACGAAGCGCGAAGGACTGGGAGTTGGCCTTGCGATCAGTCGAACCATCGTTCAGTCTTACGGCGGCAGCCTAGCGTACCAAGACAATCCTGGCGGCGGTGCAATCTTCGTGGTCGAGCTGCCGCCGCCGGAGGAATCGAGTCAGTGAGTCCCACCAAGACACCGTCCGTCACGCGTGCTGACCACAGGGATCCCATCGTCTATCTCGTCGACGACGACGAAGCGATTCGGGACTCGCTGGGTTTGTTGCTTCGGTCTGTTGGCCTCGACTGTGAAATCTACGCATCCGCGCTGGAGTTCCTCGGTGCCTACGATCCCAATCGGCACTCTTGTCTGGTTGCCGACATCAGGATGCCGGGTCTAAGCGGTCTCGAGCTTCAACAGCGCTTGAACGAGCAGCACGCCGAAGTGCCGGTGATCTTCATCACGGGGCATGGCGACGTGCCGATGGCGGTCAACGCGATGAAGTCGGGCGCGTCCGACTTCATCCAGAAACCTTTCCGCGATCAGGATTTGATCGATCGTATTCACAAGGCGCTCGCGAGTGACCGCGAACGTCGCGCGTCGCGCGCCCAGGAAGACGCGATTCGCGAGCGCATCTCGACACTGACTCCGCGCGAAACGGAGGTCATGCGGCGCGTCGTGCGCGGCCAGGCGAACAAGGTCATCGCGTTCGATCTCGGCGTGAGCCAGCGCACCGTCGAGCTTCATCGCGCGCGGGTCATGCGCAAGCTCAAGATGCGTTCGCTCGCCGAGCTCGTAAGCACGGTAGGCAAGGTACTGGGACGCGACGAAGCTAGCGGTATTGCAGCCGCTCAATGAAGTCGGCGAGGGCCGCAATCCTTCGCCGCACTGGCTCTTGACTGCCATTGTCGCTTGGCGTCTGCAAGAAATCGCCCCAGACCGGCATCAGCCGATCGCCGTGCGCCTCGACCGGCTTCCGTCCGTCGATGTAGGCCTCGACCGCATCGCGAGGGAATTGCCCTCCGTTGCGCTTCGCGAGCGTGCGCAAGTTTGGCGGCTGTATCTTGATCGTGCTTGCCGCGGGGCCACCACCTTCGCCGTCTGCGCCATGACAGCTCGCGCAATGCGCGGCGAATAGCTGATCGCCCGTCGGCTCGGCCGCGTGCAGCGCAGCGGCGCTGAAGAGCAGCGTACCTGCCAGCAACCAGCCCGCGGTCGACTTGTGGAAGGCAGAACGGGCGGGCACACGCGCCCGCACGGGCCGGGCGCGGTCGTTCCAGCGCCAAGGAATCAGCTCACCGATTGCCATGTGGTTTTCCTGCGGATCGCAAGTTGGTGGACACGGTTGGCACGAATGCTGCGGCGAGTTGCGTCCGCTGGCGATACGTAAAATCACTTAGTCGTGATGGCCGGAGCTCAGGACTTCGCCGCATCCTCGAGCCACGTTTCCATGCGCCGGTGATCGACGAGGCCCGCGTGCTGGGCGATCGGCGCGCCATCTTTGAACACAACGAAGTTCGGGATACTGCGAATGTTGTAGCGCTGCGCGAGCTCGGCCTGCCGCTCTGTGTCGACCTTGAGGACGAGCGCGCGACCCCGCATCTCCGCAGCGGTGCGCGCGACCGCGGGTGCTGCCGCCTTGCAGGGACCGCACCAATCGGCCCAGAAGTCGACGAGCACGGGCACGCGCGCGCCGCTCACGATTTCGGTGAAGCTCGCCGCGTCGACGTCGAGCGGCTCGGCAGGGGCAGGGAGAGGCTCCTTGCAGGCGCCGCAGCGGCCCTCATCGGCGAGGCGTGCGGCGGGTACTCGGTTGCGCGAGCCGCACCGTGTGCAGGCGCGGATCATTTCTGTGCGTGTCGGGGCGCGTCCGCGGGCTCGAGATCGAGATAGCAGATCACCTGACTCGGGTCGTCGGGGTCGGGCCTTTCGCGAAAGCCGACATCGCGCGCGAGCTTGCGCATGCGCGTGTTTCCCATCGCGTCCATCGAATACAGCCGCTTCACTCCGCGCGCGCGCGCGTAGTCGATGAGATGGCCGAGCAATCGCTTGCCGAGGCCGCCGTGTTGCCACTTGTCGGCAACGGCGACGGAAATCTCGGCGCCTTGAGGGGAGCCTGCGCCCACATAGCGACAAACACCGACCTGGCGTGGCGGCGAGCCGGGTTTCGCGTCGGCTTCGAGCGCGACGAATGCCATGTCGTTCGTATAGTCGGGATCGCAGAGCTGGCGCAACGCCTCATCGCTGAGACGCGAGATGCCGCCCAAGAACAAGAAGTGCTTGCTCGGCGGCGACAGGTCTTCGAGGAACCGCTCGTTGCGCTCGACATCGTCGGCGCGAATCGGACGGATCGCCACGCGCCGTCCGTCCCTCAAGGCCTCGGTCCATTCGTTCGCCGTTTTAGGCATGGCGCTCTCCGTTTTCCTGGTCGTGTCTATGTGTTCGCGACCTATCTGCGGCGGCTCGGGCGATCCGGTGAAGAGCGCGCGCACGGCCCGCTCGAGCCGGCCGCTTACGTTGAGCGCCGCGCGCGGGTTGCCGCGCGGCTCGCGTAAAACGAGCGGCGCGCCGAACTGCACGCCCAGCGGCGTCCGCAACTTAGGCCAGCGCCGTTGCTTCGGCAGCGCGGCGAACGTGCCGTGGATCGCGGTCGGCAGCACGCGTGCGCCGGTGTCGAGCAACAGCTGCCCGATCCCGCCGAAAAATGGCCCGACTTCGCCCGTCGGAGAGCGTCGGCCCTCCGGGAACCAGACGATAGAGTACCCGCGCTGCATGAGCGCGCGCGCAGTACCGATCGCGCTCGCGAGATCGCGGTCGGGATCGACGGGCATCACTTGCGTAGCGCCGCTCACGAATCGCGTGATCGGACCAGTGTAGAGCACGCCGACCCACCCGGCCCAATACGTTCGGCGTAGACGCCGCCACGGCAGCGCAGCCGCGAGAGCGAGCGGATCGAGATAGCTCGCATGATTCGGCGCGATCACGAGTGCCTCGTCGCCGGCGAGGTTCTCGAGACCGGCGACTTTGACGCCGAACAAGATCCGCATGAGCGGACGCACTAGCGCGAAGATCGCAGCGCCGACGCAGCGCATCGCAAATCCTGGTAGCTTCACGTCGGCTGCGGCGGTGGCCGACGCCGAGACCGAGCCGGCCGGCATCAGCTCCGCAGTTGCGATCTCGTTGATCAGGTCGCGCACGGTGAGGATCCGGCTCACCGCCTCGCCGGTGAGCGAGACGCGGAAGCGCTGCTCGATCTCGGTCGTTAGCGCGACCCACTCGAGCGAATCGATCTGCAGCTCGAGCTGCGGGCTCGTGTCGAGAGTGACCTGCTTGTCTGGGTAGCGCGCGACGAGCCACTGCCACGCGGCGCGGCCGCGTTCTGTCGCAAGCAGCTTGGCGTCCTCTGCGCTCGGCTCGCTGCTTGCGGGCTGGGCGTCAGCCGTCGAGGCACGCTTGTAGAGATCGGGCAGCAAGTGCCGGCGAAGCTTGCCGAGCTGCGTTCGCGGCAACGCGGAACGAGCGACGCGAAATGCGGTGATGCGCTGGTACGGCGCGAGGCGCGCCCCGATCTCCTCGAGATCTTCGCGCAACAGCGTCGCCTGGCGGATCGTGCCGCGCTCGCGGATCGCGCGCTCGTCTGGGACGATCAGCGCGACGAGCCGTCCGTGGTCTTCGAGGATCGCGACTTCCTTGAGCAGCTTCGAGCCCGCGTACTGTTTCTCGAGCGCCTCCGGAAAGACCTTCTTGCCGTCGGCGAGCACGAGCAGCTCCTTGCTGCGACCGACGACGCGTAAAAACCCCTTTCGGTCGAGCCAACCGAGATCGCCGGTGCGGAAGAAGCCGTCGCTCGTGAACGCGTCGGCGGTCGCCTCTGGATTGCCGCGATAGCCCGAGAATACGGTCGGGCCGCGCGCGACGATCTCGCCCTCGACTTGGCCGTGCTTGGATGGCGGCGCGTCGGCGTCGCGCTCGCCGGAGACCGGCCGAATGTCGAGCTCGACGCCCGGCAACGGCCGCCCCTCGGTGCCGATTTTAGAATGAGCGCGATCGTTGAACGTCAGGACCGGCGACGTCTCGGTGAGGCCGTAGCCCGTAAGCACCGTCCAGCCGAGACCCTCGAGACGCCACGCGAGCTCGGGATCGAGCTTCGCGCCTCCGCAGCCGATGAGATCAAGCGCTTGGCCCAGTTTCTCGTGCACAGGCCGGAATAGACGCTTGCCGATTCTCGCTCCGGTCGTGCGCCGCACCGTGATGCTGAGACGCAGCATCCGGTAGAACAGCTTCTTCGCGCGCTCTCCGCGCTGCTCGACCGCTGAGCGGACGCTCTCCCAGAGCGCCTCGCAGAGGCGCGGTACCGCGAGCAGCGCGGTCGCTTCGGCGGCACGCGCCGCGCCCGTGATCTCGGGGCCCGAAATTCCGGCGGGAAACACGACCGCGGCGCGCTTGAGTAGCGCCGTGACGAGACCGACCGTGAACGGATAAGTGTGGTGCAGCGGCAGCGGCAGCAGGACGCGATCGTGCGCCTCGATCAGCCGTTGGGAAGTCAACGCGACCGCATTGGAAGTGAGGTTCCGATGCGTGAGCGGCACGGCCTTGGGCACGCCGGTCGTGCCGGAGGTATAGAGCAACGCGGCCACGTCGTCGGGCTCGATCGTGGGAAGCTCGCTCGTGTCCGCAGATGGCGCCGGCCAGCCGTCGCTCGGGTCGTCGTCCCAGCGGCCCGCGATCGGCAAAGTGTCGCAGCCGCGACCGAGCTCGCGCAGCTCGCCGCGATGAGCGTCTGTCGTGATAAGCAGTGCTGCGGCAGCATGCTCGAGGATTTCGGCCGCGGTCGTCGGCATGCTTTGTTGGTCGATCGGTACGACTGTCGCGCCCGCTAGCACCACGCCGAAATAGCGGACCACCCAATCGGCGCTGTTCGGCGCCCAGATTGCGACGCAAGAGCCTCGGCGGATACCGGCCGCTTGCAGGCGCCGGGCGGTATCGGCGATTCGCTCCGCGAGCGCGGCGTAGCTCAGCTCTTCAGGACGACCGTCGCGAAAGTCGATCAGCGCCGTTCGTGCGCCATGCGCGGCGAGCCCGGCGATGACGTCGCAAAGCGTCGCCGGAACAGACGATTGGGGTTCAGCCGTCGCCGAGCTGACCATTCATTCTCGGCGAGATCGGCTCCGGGTAAACGCCGTACCGGCACATGATCTCGATCAGCTTCGTGTCGTTGATGATCGACGGATCATACTCTATCAAGAGGCCGTTTCGGCTGCGCTCGAACGTGACTTCGTGGACGCCCTTTTCGGACAAGAGCTCGGAGCGCACCAGCGTCCGGTCGAGCCAACCAAAATCCTCGCGAAGGATGGTGTGGATTGTTTTCATGCCGCGTGACCGAAGGGGTTTAGAGCAATCTAGACGCCCCAACCGCGATGCGTCAGTTAGTAGTGTTACGTAGGGAACATGCGCCGCTGGGAGTCTCCGCTCGCTGCTACGTACTAGCCGTGATATCAGGCCGAACCTTGGTTGAGCAAAATGCACCGCATGTTCAGGAACATCCTCGTCGTCGCGCGTGGTGCCCATCCGGATCAGCCGGCGATTCAGCGGGCGCTACTCTGTGCGAGCCCCGGAGCGCGCCTGGTCATCCTCGACCTCGTCCATGAGCCCGTGCTCGACGGCTACCTCGGCAACACGGTGATCTACGAGCCGTTGCGGGCTCGCGTTGTCGCGGAACGGCAAGACGCTATGGAAGCGCTCGCGAGTGGAATCACGAAAGGCGGTTTCGAAGCCTTCGGTCAGGCGGTTTGGGAGCATCCGCTCGACGAAGCCGTCGCGAAGCACGCGCGGGCGGAGAGGTCGGATCTCGTCGTGTTTGCGCCGGAAATGGCGGCGCACGGGCTGACGTCGACTGAATGGCGCCTCGTGACGAGGTGTGCGGCGCCGGTTCTCATCGCGAGCGGTCCAGCGAAGAAGGCGTATCGCAAGATCGTTGCGGCCGTCGACCCTTTCCACGCGCACTCGAAACCGGCGGAGCTCGATCGGTCGATCTTGGACTGGGCGCGTCGGGCTGCGGAGGGAGGTGCTGCCGAGATCGCGGTGGTCCATTGCTACACGTCGCCGGAGTTCTTCGGCGACGACATCGCCGGCGCTGCGATCGTAGAAGCTGACGTGCGGCGCGAAGCGCTCGAACGGCTCGTAGCCCAAGCAGGTCTGCCGCAGTCTGCCGCACGCCTGGTTGGCGGTGCCGCGCCGCACATGTTGCTCAGGCAAATCGCCGAGCGCGGCGATGCCGATGTCATCGTAATGGGGGCATTGGCGCGAGGCCGGCTCGGTGAGTGGTTCATCGGGAGCACTACGGAGCGGGTGCTCAACGGCTCGGTTGCGGACGTTCTCGCGGTAAAGTCTCCACCACAGTATTGACGACGGTCGATGCAACCGCTACGAACAAGCGTGACAAGATCTAGGCGTTCGTTGCCAAGCGAAGATCGGTGTAGAGCGCTGTCAGTCCCAGCGCATCTGCGACGGCGCGATACGTGATTCGGCCCGCGTGCGTGTTGACGCCTTTGGCGAGCCCGTCGTCTTCCGCTACCGCGCCGATGCCTCGGTCCGCGAGAACGAGCGCGTACGGTAACGTCGCCTCGGTGAGCGCGAGCGTCGACGTGCGAGGGTAGGCGCCCGGCATGTTGGTCACGCAGTAGTGGGTGACGCCGTGCAGCACGAACACCGGATGCGAATGCGACGTCGGGCGCGACGTCTCGACGCAACCACCTTGGTCGATGCTCACGTCGACGATCACGGAGCCGGGCGGCATGCGTTTCACCATCTCCTCGCTCACGACGTGCGGCGCTCGTGCGCCGCGGCGCAAGACGCCGCCGATCAGGACGTCGGCATCGGTCAGCTCGCGCGTGAGAGTCTCAGCGGTGGACTCTAGATAGCGGACCTGCGTGCCGGGCCTCTCGAACTCCTTGGCGCGCAGCGGGCTGAGGCCCAGGACGACCACCGCCGCGCCGAGCCCGCTCGCCGCGTCGCAGGCGTGGCGCCCGACGACGCCGTCGCCGACGATCACGACCTTGCCGTGCGCCGTTCCGAGCAGCCGCGCGAGCAGCGTGCCGCGGCCGCCATTGAATTTCGCGAGGTAGTAGGCGCCGACGAGCGGCGCCATCGCGCCGGCGACCGCGCTCATCGGCGCCAGCAGCGGCAGGCCCCCGCGCGCGTCCTCGACGGTTTCATACGCGATCGCGGTCGTTCGGCTCGCGAGCAGCGCTTCGGTGAGCTGCAGCGGCGCGCCGGCGAGGTGAAAGTAGGCGAAAACGATCTGGCCGCGCAGCCGCGAATATTCCGGCTCGAGCGGCTCCTTGACCTTGATCACGAGCTCGCCGTCCCACGCCTGCGCCGCGTCGCCGAGCGTCGCGCCCGCCGCGGCGTAATCGGGATCCGCGAAACCGCATCCCGAGCCCGCGCCGCGCTCGACCACGACGTCGTGCCCGTGGCCGCGCAGCGCTGCAACGCCGTGCGGGGTCAGGCCGACGCGGTTCTCGTTGTCCTTCGTCTCTCTCGGTACGCCAATTAGCATGCGCGCGGCTGCGTGTGAACGACGATGCGAGACCGCCGACGCGAGCCGCCATCGCCCGCGGACTCGGGAGTCCGCGCTCGCCTAGGAGCGGCTATTCGGAGCCGTATCGATCGTCGCCCGCGTCATCGTCCTCGTCGTCGTCCCAGTCATCGTCCTCGTCCTCGTCGTCTTCGTCGTCATCTTCCCAGTCGTCCGCCTCGCCCGCGTCACGTTCGCTCCAGCCGCTCTCGCGCGTGTCGTCCTCGTCGTCCTCGTTCTCCTCGTCGGGCGGCTCGGCCGCCTCGAGGTCGAGATCGGACCAGGCCTCGCGCTCGATCTCGTCCGCTTCGCCGTTGAGATACCGGATCTCGACGACGTCACGTTCTTCGTCGATCGCGAGCACGCGAAATTGCTCATCAAGCTCGGCGTCGAGGTACCACTTGCCGACGACCGGTTCCAGTTGATCG
>Ga0157374_10004980_pt1 | contig 11144 bp, 6 predicted proteins | sample M25metaG_FD_115308 | JGI IMG/M metagenome (GOLD analysis project Ga0157374, IMG submission 115308) | Miscanthus rhizosphere microbial communities from Kellogg Biological Station, Michigan, USA - M2-5 metaG | ecosystem: Host-associated > Plants > Roots > Rhizosphere > Soil | place: USA: Michigan... | reverse complement strand
GCGAGATATTCTCCTGCTGGCAAATCAGCAGGACTGATGCGCGCACCATCCTGGTATTTACTGAGCTTCCATCCCGGTGGAACTGTATAGATCAACTTTCCAAACTTTTCCGATTGAGGAAACGCCGGTTGTGACAATGTGATAGCCATAGAAAGCACTATTATATTTTGGAAATTCGGCTTCATCAATCTTCCTCATGCAGCTTTTTATTTATCGATCATCGCCTGCAATTTTTCAATCGGAAAATTTTCTTCAATGATATTTTTGAAATTCATATTCGAATGCTGTGGATCTCCTGCCATTAATTCAATAACAAAAAATTGAGGGACATATTTAGGCAACTCTTTGCTGAAATAATTTGGATTCTCTGTTGCGAGCAGCCAACCCCCTTCCGCCTCTGGTTTGAAAACTGGTCCTTCATTCATGAGTAGTGGATCAATCCCTACAACAGCCGGTGCATCCAGCAGACCATCTTTTGTTGTTTTTTGTAGTTCATCCTGCAGTTTTTTTAATGCACCATTTTTAAATTTCATATTCTGAGCCTTTTGCTTATCTAACTCATCCTGTGGAGTGCGAAACTGGGACGGCATAGACTCATTGCTCTGCACTATCTTGTTCGTTAACTCGTCATAATACCTTGTAACGTATTGAACGGCTCTGTCCAGGTATTGTTTTCTTGTAATTGGTATATACGGTAACGCTCCATCACGGCTGATCAATACAAAATGTTCAGAAGCCGCATTTGCATAAATTCCTCCTACAGAAGACATCATATCATGACCTTTCCAATTTCCTGCTGCAAACATTTTTCTTTTGATCGGCCTGCCATTGATCGTCCATTCATTTGCGTCCGCATAATTCTCATTCAGGATTTCCAGGTCGTTCGCACGGATAACAATACTGCCACTAGTGCCTTCGGGATACATATTCATGATCTCGTTCGGGTTACTCGTGCACATCCATGGAAATAAAATACAACTGTAGTTATACCTGTAGACAGGCTTGACTGTCGTTTTTGTTTCTTCGGGGTCACGATCCTTTACCGGGACATATTTCACCTCGTCTGCAAAAGATGTTTTGGCGAATTCTCCGGACCACCCTGCATCCCCGCCTGTCGGTTCCGGATAAATTTGCCTGACAAGATCATTGATTGCATTCAGCCGTTTCATGACCTCGTCATGGTAGTCATTCACACTGATCCGCGACAATTTTGAATCGTGTATCAACCACTTTCCCTTGTAATTATTGATAAATTCATCCGAACAGCGAACAGAAATTTTTACTTTGGGAAAATGAGGGTTCTGCGCTGAAAGCTGAACAGAGAAAAGAAGAAGAATGATGACTTGCGTTTTCATAATCAAATTATTTATCGATCATCGCTTGTAATTTTTCCACGTCAAAATTTTCTTCAAACAGTTTTCTGAGTGTTTCATCTTGTATCGAAGTTCCCCATTGCCAGTTAATAACCATAAACTGCGGAACATCTTTGGGCAGGTCTTTTCTGAAGTATTCAGGATTTTCAGTAACCAGCATGGTGCCGCCTTCTTCCTCGCTGCTGAATACCGGTGCATTTCCTGTTGGGTTAAGCGCAGAAACAATTGCCGGTGCATCAAGCAAATTATCTGCAGTTGACTTTTCCAGTGCATCCTGGTAAAGTTTCAGCACGGCATTTTTGTTTTTTACTATTATATTTTTTTGATCATCTCTTCGCTGCTGGTCGGTTTGATAAGATGATAAATAATAATCAACAGCTGATTGTAATTTTTTTGGATCGCTGCCATACTTTTTCTTATAATCATCAAGCGTTTTATTTTTCAACGCTTCCTGTTCTTCCAAAGAACGAACAGGTACCAGGTCAAAGCTTTTTACCATTTTATCATAGAACTTGTTCAGATAAATCAATGCTCTGTCCAGGTATTGCTTACGTGTTACAGGTATGTAGGGAAGTTCGCCCTTTCTATGGATCAAAACATAGCGATCATGATGAAGCTCTCTTCCTTGTCCGCCCTTCCACATCAAATCATATCCTTTCCATGATCCCTGTATTGTTAATTTCGATTTGATTATACGGCCATCAATCAAGATATCATTATCCGCTAACTCTCCGTTCAGTAATGCTCCAAAATTATTGACTGCTATAAATATTCCTGCATTTTCGTCGCCCGAATAAGGTCTGGCTAATTTTCCTGTATAGCAGTTAAAATCCCAAAAGGACCATATACAATCATAGCCTGATAAATGGTTTTGTTTTATATAATCCATTTGTACACTTCCGTCGGGGGTGGTAATGTATTTCACTTTACTCGCAAACTCTCCATCATAATTTCTACATGTCCATCCTCCGTTAAGACCCATGGGTCCGGGAATGGCTTTAAGCATCATTTTGTACATTTCTTCCATTCTTGCAGCGATAGCCAGTTCCTGTGGTTTAGTAAAATTTGTCTTCTCTGGAGCAACATAAGGATTGGCTTTGGGCCTGTACCATTTGCCCATTGTCTTCATGATGAGATCATCGTTACACGGCGCATCCTGGGCATATAAATACGATGCAGTAAAAAGGGTCAGTAAAAAGATGGTGATTTGTTTTTTCATTTAATAAGCAGCTTGTTCATGAATCCCTTTTTCGGAGATGCAATCGCATTCCAACTCCAGCGACTGTCAACGCCTGATTCAACTGAGTCAGGATCTTTGAGGGCGGAACCATCTTCATTGAGCTGAAAATTGAAACCAACGAGATTGCCCCACCGGTCGTATTCAATTGAAAATTGTGAGGGGTCTTTATCTTCTGCATTTAGCGGGGCCAATTTTTGATTCTCATTTAAAGATTCACCGTATTCAGCGAAATTCGATGGACCTCTTCCACCCAATGGTGCCCTCGATCCATTTCTCCTGGTGCTGCTGTGCCCTTCACCCCTGGAGACAGGGTCGTTCTTCTTTTTCATGTTTCCTTTCGGCTTTTCCCGGATGATGTTGCACTCGAGCGACCACGTTACAACCGGCAGCGTAATGTCCTTGATGAAATCGCATTTAACCTTCATCGGAACAAGTGGCGTAAGGTCGTCTGGCGACGACTCCCTTGCTAACTGTTCCCCATAGTCACATGCGCTTTTAACGTATTTCTGGTTTTCAACAATTGTGTTGGCCTTAGTTAAAAAATTATACACCTGCCCATCTTTGTATCTTTTCCTCCTGACCGTAAAATCGGTTTGTGACACAAGCTCCGTCAACTTTTGACCAGGCGTCCTTGGCAGATCATCTTGCAAGCCATATACATTTAATTTGATCCATTTATCAAAGGCCACTGAATTTTGCTGGACAAATTGTTTGATCTTGATTGTTCCTGCTTTTTTGATGGCTGCTTCTTTGGCCATATACGCATTTGTGGCAGCATCAATTTCTGCGCAAGTTGCCGACGTCGGGGCTACTCGTGCCCGCATTGCATATGCAAGATCAGCCAATGGCTTCGCCACCTCATTTTCCCATATGTCCGTACATTTTTGCCAAAATTCAGCCTCAGTTATAACACCACTGTTTGCGGCTGAACCCTTGTATGAAGGATAGAGCAGGTGAATAATTAGTGGCGACGTTGATCCAAATCGCTCCGCCATGATCAGCTGAAGGGATCTTGCAGCGGTTTTATAAGCCGGGGAATTGTAAGGCGGAATAAATTCTTGCTTATACGCATCGTTTGTGGCAAGTTTAATGGTAGCATCTTTAATTTTCTCATCCAATTCCGCCATTTCTGCTTTCAAGTCCTCTTCAAATTTGCTAACGCCATTCACATAGCCATTGATTTCATCTACCTTTTGATCTTGGCCAATTGCTGACGGATAATTTTCCGGCAACGACTGAATCATCGCGTTTATACCAAAAGGGTCCTTTTGCATGGGATAATTGAACTCCGGCATATCAGCATAAGTTAGCTTACCTCCCAGTCTTTCAAGATGTGCCTCCTTGTCCGGGTCATAGTTTTCTTTAATGGACGCCTTTAAAAGAGAAATGGATTTTTCTTTGTCACCTTCCGCTTCGTAAATGTTTGCCAACGTCGAATTGGCTGTAGAATGATTCGGATAAAGCCCGGTGGTTTCTTCAAGATTTTTTTTCGCATTTTCCAAATCACCCAGGCCAAACCATGCCTGTCCAATATTATTCTTTATCGTGCTGTTGTTGGGATATTTTGAATTGAGGTACTCGAGAATTGGAATAGCCGCTTGTTCAGCTCCGGTGGAAATGAGGAAAGAGGCATAATTATTCAGATTGTCCGCATCGGAGATATCATCGATACACACTTTACCCATAATGAATAAAGCCTTTTCCCAATTACCCAGCATCCAGCAGCCATTGGCGGCATTGGCCACAGCAGCGTTGGATCCATATTTTGATTTTGTTTCACTATAAATATTCAAAGCTTCGCTTCGTTCCGTCGGAGAAATTAATTTTTCTACACCGCTATGAACATTTCTTACGAATAACATAAGTTCTGCGTCGGTAAGTGTTTTTTGGGGAATCATGTTGATCCTTGTTACGTCGCGTTTAGGTATGATGGCAGCACTTTCTTCATTTGCAGCTTCTTTCACGACATTTTCCGACATGCCCGCCATATTCTTATTCAGACCATCCATCATCGCTAGTTGCTTTTTCAGTATGTCAGCCTGTTCTTTCAAATCCTTTATCTCTTTCTCATCACTTGAAGAAGCAATTTGCTTTTCAAGATCAGCGAGCTCCTTTTTTATTTCATTGGTCGCCGCCGCCATCTGCGATTGAATTTCCGTTTTCGAAGGCGCTTGAGTTTTAACTGGTTTTACGGTCTTGTCTGCGGGAGTTTGAGCAAGTGAGTACCTGCTTATGCAAACAAGAAGCAATAAGGAAATTAGGATTCGCATACTGACCTATTTACAGTTTTATAAATTCAACTCTTCTGTTGTTGGCTTTGCCTGCTGGCGTGTCATTTTTATCAATCGGTTCACTTTCACCTTTACCGTCTGTCTCCATTCGACTTTCATCAATTCCAAATTCTTTGGCCAATGATTCTTTTACTGATGCAGCTCTCTTCTTTGATAATTCGAGATTCGCGACATCGCTTCCGTCGGCATCGGTGTGTCCCACAATTTTTACTTTGAGATCAGCATTTTCTTTCATCACGTCCGCCATTTCTTTCAATGTGCCATAGGACTCAGGTTTAATGGTGGCGCTGTTAACGTCAAATAAGATCCCATGCGTGACCCATTTATTCTGTTCAAGTAGTTTTTTACGGGTGTCGGGAGCGCCTGTCGCGAGGCGGAGGTTGGATATCATGAAATGATGATCTCCATCTATGAGTTGTACCGCGAAAAGCAGCGAGTTGAATTTTGCATCGGGTGCAACTGCCTTTGGGATATCCCAGGCTTTTTCTTCATTCAGATACAGGCGCATTCTTTCCTTTTGCCGCCAAATAGCCACATGAACGGGCCTGGTTACATCGGAAAATTGTTTTGTGGGATTTGAGTTTGCAGTTTGCAAAACACCGGCCGTTTTTCTATTTACTTCTGAAAACCCATTGCCATCTTGTTGGGGCAGCATATGAAATTCAATGAAATTTTTAGCCTCCGATTGCCAGTTATCGAGGCTGTTTTTGTCCGCCATTTCAGCAAAAGCCGTACGTAATCCCCACGAGCCAACCAGCTGGTCGCAAAGAATATCGAACTCGAACGTGAAATTCTCAGGGAATGAATCAATGAAGTCAGGCCGAAAGATCCCTTTTTGCGTAATCTTAAACCACTGTCCCGGTTTTTTCTCGACGGTCACCACCTCACCTGCTGAATTGGTATTCCACTTGTCTGGGAAATCACCCACTTTGTCCTGCATGAAATCTTCGAATACTATAATTTTCTCACCAGGGACAAAATCATATTTGCTGTATGTTTTCATTGTCGCGGGTCCGGGGCTGCTACCGCCACCTGTATTTTCACTTGTCCCTCCACTTCCTTGTTCGCCTTTCTTCCCATTTGTAGCATCGTCAACCTTTTTGTTGACCGTATTATCAACTTTGTCTTTTAATTTTTTTAAAAGCTGAGCCTCCACAATAGAAAAAGTAGTAAGCAAACCAAGCAACAGGACTATCTTTCTCATACACTGAAATTTTTAAAAGAAGGAAATTTTTTACAGTGTTGAAGATAGATGCCTGCTTATCCCATGTCAATAGGGAAAAAATCAGTATTTGATATAACGAACGTTATAAGAGAGGGGATCAGCTGCGGTCGAAATATTTGTTGACGGCCTCCGTGCGGTTATGGACATGCAGCTTCTCATAAATATTGTGAAGGTGCTGGCGGACGGTTCCATGACCAATGTAAAGCCGATCGGCAATTTCTTTATACAACAACCCATCAGCCAATAATTGCAACACTTCATTTTCCCGATCAGAGAGAACTTCTTTTTTAGCTATTTTTTTTTCGTGGAGAAAAATATTGAGCAGCTTACGTGCAATGTTGCTGCTCATGGGTGACCCTCCCTGGTTCAATTCTTTTATGCCTTCGACTATCTGCTCGGGTTTCGTTCTTTTGAGCAGGTAACCCGTGGCTCCTGCCTGCATAGCCTGCAGTACTTTCTCATCATTTTCGTACACGGTGAACATCATAAACTGTGTCCCCGGGCATTTTTCTTTGACGGTCTTGATACAATCAATGCCACTCATACCCGGGAGATTGATGTCCATCAGAACAATGTCCGCATGCAGATCGGGAAGTTTATGAACGGCTGATTCGGCATCTTCGAAACTACCGACCATTAAAAGTTCTTTATCCAATCTCACCAGGTCCACTAACCCTTCTCTTATTTCAGCGAGATCTTCAACTATGGAGACACGTATAGGCATGAAGAATTAAAATTAACAGTACCTCCCGCATTTACCAATAGGACGAACGTTATATTCTTATAACACGAATTAAGTGCGAATTACACGAACTCTTCCTTTAAAAAAATATCATAAAACGAATGGAATGGTAAGCAGCACCTTTGCGCCCTGTTCATTCAAAATTTTTACATCGCCATTTATCTCTTTCATTCGCCTGCTTATATTTTCCAGGCCGTTACTGAAGGCGCGACGGTTGTTCCAGTCGATTCCCCTACCGTTATCATGAATGATGATCTTTATCATTTTTTCCAGTTCCACCGAGAAACAAACTTTTGTTGCGCCGGCATGTTTTACAATATTGTGAAGACATTCCTTTACGGATAAAAATATGTTCCGACGCATTTCACCAGTTATAAACGTACCCGGGAGGTGCATCGGTGTATTTGCTTCGCATTCTATGTTGTGATTGGCGAGATACTCTACGGCGTAAGATCGGGTGTACGCGATAAGGTCAGCAAGTGTGTCATTCTTTTCATTCAATGCCCACACTATCTCTCCCATCTTTTCCGACATTTCATCTGAGAAAGAGGTTATTTTTTTCAGTTCGGTTCTGATCGCTTCATCATCACTTATTTTCTTATTGAGAATAGACTGGCTCAAAAATCTGATTCTTGACAAACCTGCTCCAAGATCATCGTGCATATCCGTAGCGATCCTTGTTCTTTCTTTTTCGATGAGCTGCTGGCGTTCAAATTCTATCTTTTGTTTCCTGATTTTATGAGTGAAGTACCATCTTGAAAGCAACCAACCAATAGCTAATATCACCAAAAGAACACCCAATTTGAAAAGATTGGTTTGCCAATAAGCCTTGGCAATTTGTATTTCCAATGTTTTTATAAAAGGACTGACCTTGCCGAGAGGATCGATCACACGGACATTAAAGACATAATTTCCCGGGGGTATCTTACTATACCTTGTATAATGCGCAGTGCCGCCTTCAATCCAATCTTCATCATATCTTTCAAGTTTATATTCAAAGCCACAATCCGATACGTGCTGAAACGCAATGGTGGAAAAATCAAATGAAAAAGTATTTTCTTTAAATGAGAGGTTGATCTTCTTTATTTCGTTAGAATTCGGCATTGCGACCTGCAAAATATCATTGACATAGATACCTGTGAGCTGCGCTCCCGGTGGATAGATCGACCCCTGCAACCGGTCCGGGAAGAAGGAAACAAGGCCATTCGCTGTCCCCACTATACATTTTTGATCTGATTTAAAAACAAGTGAAGAGAAGCTGAATTCGCTTGAGGGCAATCCATCTTCAACAGTAAATGTCCTGCCCTGCCTGTTTTTCTCATCAAACACATAAAGCCCTTTTTCGCCAAAGATCCAAAGCTTATTATCCTTTTTAAACACACTTCGTATATCGATAAATGAAAGTTTGTTATCGCAGGTTTCCCTTGTTAAATGAAAATTATTATTGTTAATACGATAGAGACCAAAATTCGTTGCGATATAAATGATCGAATCATTCCTCTCGCTGAAATAGTAATTGACATCGGGCATAAGATGGAGTGACTTAAATAGTGCAAAATCCTTCCCATTATCAACTGGTTTTAGTATATACAGGGAATCATTGATCGATTTTATATAGATAAACCTGTTTCTATCCTGGAACAATGTTTCAAAACCTATGTAAGCATCCGGCGGAAGAAAAGTAATGGGTGTAACAACCGGATCGCCTGACACGTTCGTTACACGATAAAGACCTGCATAAGTTGAAAAAACAATAGAACTGTCATTCAGCCAGGTCATGTCTTTTATCCATCTGCTTCCCTGTACCTCATCACTTATAAATTCATATTTGACAGGATGCATCGTATTGGTAGCAATACTATACTTGTATAATCCCTTATTGGTGCCGCACCAAATATTGTTATTATTATCAAAAAGAAATTTCTTCAAGTACCCATCGAAAGGGGTTCGATTTTCTAATAAAGGCGTTTTGTGCATTTTAAGGTTAAAGCCCTTATCAAGTTTCCAGAACCCGAAGGCATCCGAGAGGGTACACCATAAGTCTTCGTTAGCATCAATCCCTAACCATGAAATATTATTGCTGTTGCTTTTCCAGGCCTGGGCCTCCGCTTTTGAGAGATGGTTTTCAAAAAAAATATTTTCCGTATGAGCATAGCTGCTTCCATTGCCATAACTGCCACACCAAATATTACCAACCCTGTCAAAATAAAGGGACACAATATTATCACTGCAAATACTAAACGGATCTAATTTATTATTTCTGAAATTGTAAATGAATTGATTTTTTTCGACATCAAACGCATAAATTCCAGTTGCGCCTGTTGCCACCCAAAGTTGTCCTTTTGGGGAGAGAGTAACGTACCTAACTTCGCTTACATTTTGGTTTTGCCATTTGTTATAAACCCGGTATTTGTTAAGAAAAGGGTTTAATCTCACCAGTCCTTCATTTGTAGAAAGCCAGACAACACTATCATTCTGTTGAAAAACGTGACTGATCTCTAATCCGGGAGCATTCATCACTCCACCTTTCCCGGAAAAATATGTTTGTTGCTCAACTAATTTTTTATTCTTATACGCCTGGTGTATTGTGCCTTTATCATAAGATGACCATATGTGTATCGTGTTCCCGGCTCCTTTGTATAAATGAGCATTGGTAGCATTCAGCTTGGAGATAACTGACGTCTTCCCGGTTTTTGTATTCAGTGTGTTGATCGTTCTTGTTTCTGTTTCCAGGAACCATAACTCATATGAAGAAACAAACCCCAGGAGCTGGCAATAGGAATAATCTTTTGTTCCATCAGGCCTGTCGATACCGAAATGCGTAAACGAGTTATCTGTCCGGTTGTATCTTTCTATTCCATTTTCATTGCTTACCCACACTTGCCCGGAAGAATCTTCCGCAATGCCGGAAATAAAATTTCTTGCAATAGATTTAGTGTTTTGATCATCATGCAAAAAATTAGTTGCTTTAATTCCATCATACAAAGAAAGCCCGTTGTGAGTGCCGATCCACATATAACCCCGGCTGTCTTGTAAAAAATGGTAAACGATATTTTGAGTCAATCCATTTTGTACGTTGAGATGTTTGAAATTATAGTTCGGGTTGAATGATTGAGCTTGCATTCGGATACCGCTTACAATGATGAGAATTATCATCAACAGTATATGACATGCCCTGGCGATCATGGTGGGATTGTTCTTAAATTTAAGAAATTGAACGCAGGTAATGTTATGAGAACAGAAGTCCTTCTCCGCTTTTGCCTTTGAATTTTTTACCGAGATGACGATATGCCTTTTCGGTCGCTTCTCTTCCCCTTGGCGTACGTTGCAAAAAACCCTCCTGGATCAGGAATGGTTCGTATACCTCTTCAAGTGTCCCGGCTTCTTCGCTGACGGCGGTTGCGATCGTTGTAATGCCAACAGGTCCGCCCTTAAATTTTTCGATAATAGTGAGCAGGATCTTATTATCCATATCATCCAATCCATACTCATCTACATTCAATGCCTTTAATGCATGTTGTGTAATAGCAAGATCAACCACCCCATTGCTTAATACCTGTGCAAAATCCCTCACTCTTTTTAATAATCCATTAGCGATCCTTGGAGTGCCCCGGCTTCTTCCGGAAATTTCTCTCGCAGCATCTGAGGTGATCCTCACTCCTAAAATAGTTGCAGAGCGATTGATGATCTTCTGAAGAGTCTCGGCGGAATAATATTCAAGTCTCGATTTAATAGCGAACCTGGAAAGCAGGGGCGCTGTCAACAAACCGCTTCTTGTAGTAGCACCAATTAATGTGAATGGATTCAGATTGAGCTGTATGCTTCTCGCACTGGGCCCACTATCGATCATGATGTCGATCCGGTAATCCTCCATAGCTGCATACAGGTACTCTTCAACAACGGTGCTCAGCCGGTGTATCTCATCAATAAATAAAACATCATGCGGTTCGAGATTGGTAAGCAACCCGGCAAGATCTCCCGGCTTTTCAATTACCGGTCCCGAAGTTTCTTTGATATTTACACCTAATTCATTCGCCACAATCCGTGACAGAGTAGTCTTTCCCAAACCCGGGGGGCCATGAAATAAAACATGATCAAGCGCCTCTGATCGCATTTTTGCTGCCTTGATAAAGATCTTCAGATTGTCAATGATCTGCTGCTGACCTGAAAATTCAGCGATCTCTCTTGGCCGTATGCTATTCTCAAACTCCTTTTCAACCGGAGTCAACTGGGATTTATCAGTAGGTAAATTCGGATTGTTCATGCCTTTATT
>Ga0157374_10004979_pt1 | contig 11145 bp, 11 predicted proteins | sample M25metaG_FD_115308 | JGI IMG/M metagenome (GOLD analysis project Ga0157374, IMG submission 115308) | Miscanthus rhizosphere microbial communities from Kellogg Biological Station, Michigan, USA - M2-5 metaG | ecosystem: Host-associated > Plants > Roots > Rhizosphere > Soil | place: USA: Michigan... | reverse complement strand
TAAACCTCAGCCCGCAAGAAGCGCTTCAACTGCGCCGCGCCTTCCGCCGTCGCCGGAGTGAACCGCACCACCCGCTCGGGATGCGCGCGCACCGCCTCCACATCGGCTAGTCCCTGCGACGCCGCCACGGTTCCCGCGAGCAGCCCCGATACCAGCCAGTCGATCAACCCACGCACCACCTCATGCATGCGCACTCGCTCCGGAGCCCCCGGGAACTGCATCTCAGCGGCCTCCGCCAACTCGCGGAACATGTCGGAAGCTCCGCAGGCAGCTTCGATGGTTACCAAACCTGCGTGATAGCCGTCGTCCAGATCGGCCGTGTCATACGCGATCTCATCGCACGCGTCGATCAACTGGGCCTCGATCGGCGGACGCAGCCCCGGCAGATATTCATCCAGCTCCGCAAACTCGCCGCGTTCAAAATCGCGCGAGTGCTTGGCGATCCCCTCGCGCACTTCGAACGTCAGATTCAACCCGGGGAAGCGCGCATAGCGGCTTTCAAACGACTCCACAATGCGCAGCGCCTGCAGATTGTGATCGAAGCGCTCGCCGAAGCGGCGCATCAAGCGGTCCAGTTGCTCTTCGCCCGCGTGGCCGAACGGCGGATGGCCGATATCGTGAGCCAGCGCCAGCGCCTCGGTCAAGTCTTCATCCACTCCCAAAACACCCGCCATCGTACGCGCGATCTGCGAGACCTCGATGGTATGCGTTAACCGGTTGCGGAAGTGATCCGAAACGCCCGCCGTAAAAACCTGGGTTTTGTTTTCCAGACGCCGGAAAGCCCGGGCGTGGACCACGCGATCGCGGTCGCGCTGAAAAGGATTGCGATAAGGATGCGCCAGTTCCGGGTAGCGGCGGCCCCGCGAGCGTTCGAGCGGGAAGCGCAAATGGGCCAGCGTGCCGGGCAGGATCACCTCGGGCCGGGCATTACTTCTTTACAGCCGGCGGCGCGGCTGGGGGATTCACTGGCGGAAGATTCGCCGAATCCGTGATCGCCGTGCGGCTGATGGCTCCGCGCAGCGAAGTACGCAGCGGATCGATCAGCTTATGCGCCTCGGCCGGATTGTTTTGTGCCAACAGTTCGCCCAGCACGATAGTCGCGTGCTCCTTCGACACCGTCAACGACGGATTCGCAATCGCGTCGCGCAATATTTTCTCGGCGTCCGCCATCTTTCCCTCGGAAGCATAGACCTGAGCGAGTGAAAGCCGCGCCAGCCCGGCGTAGGCCTTGGGCCCCTCGTCGACCACTCTTTTGTAGCGCTTTTCGGCTTCGGCCATGTTGCCCGCGTCGACAGCGTAGCTGCCCAGGTACATATCGGCCACCGCGCCCTCCTGGGTTCCGCTGTACTTGGCCGAAAGGTCCGTGAACGCTTGCACCTTGGCCTTGTCCTTTTGGGCGTCGGTATCAAAATGCATATTGGTGGGCTGAACCACTTCTCCGGTGGTGGCGTCGTCCACCCGCAACGCTTTCGCCAGCGCTTCCGCGCGGACCACAGCCTGGCTCCGGTTGTAGTAAACCACCCCCACGATGATCAGTGCCACAGCCACCAGAATGGCGGCATAGCGCACCACTTCGGCCTTATGTACGGAGGCCCACTCGAAAACGTCGAAGACATCCTCGGCAAACTTATCGGTCTTGAGATCTTTACGGGTTTGACGATCCACGCGAAAACTCCTAGAAATGTTGCGCTTTTCAGTGTAACACGCGCGCGGATTGGACCTTTATTTCTGGATGCGGAACCCAGCCCGCGCCTCCGCCATCTGCCCGCCCGCTTTGTCTTCCATGGTGATCACCAGCGTGTAGCTGCCTTCGGGAACATCCGGCTGCAGATTCAAGCTGACCGCGCCCGGGACGTAGCGCTGCGGATAGAAACCTTCGCCGGCATCGGCCGCGGCCGCGGGCTGCGCGAAAACCTGCTCGCCCGATTCGCGCAGGATGGCCAGTCCATATTCCACCGAATAGTGGTTCATATCGCCGTATTTATAGCCGGTTATATCGAAGCGCGCCCACAGCCTCTCGCCCGGATGATACACCGGCGGGACCAGCGGCGGCCCGTCGGTTTCGTCTTTGACGAAGCGTAAATTCCGCGCCGTCAAAGTCGGGCTCGGCTCGACGGAGTGCCCGCGCACCTGGAAATCCAGTTGCGACGTCAACTCGACTTTCGCCACTTCATCGCGCGCCGTGACCTTGATGTGATACGCCCCACCGGGAGCGAAGGGCGGGATATTGAAATGCTGCAAGAACTTCGGGAACCAGTTTTTGTCTTGCGTCGCCACCGGCTCGGCGATCTCGCCGCTGCTGTCCTTCACCAGAGGCACGCCGGCCGGATCGGTCACCTGCAGCTTCCAGGAAAGCTTCACGCTGCGCGGCTCATCTGGCTCTCCCGCGAGTTGATAACCGGTCAGACGGCAACTGAAGTACACGGTTTCGCCAGGTAGGAACGCGTGGTTGGGTCCCAGCACCGGCCCATCTTCGAACTGGTGCAAGGCGATGCGATCCACCGAGAATGCCGCGAAGGCCGGCGCGGCCGTGGACAGAAGTCCTAGCCAGCCCCAGCAGATTACTGCCCAGGCACAGGCACGTTCACGCCGGTATCCGTGTCGATGCGCAAGGGGATATCCACCCATACAAGTCTCTCCGATCCCGGCTCTCCGCCATTGGTAAGACGCAAGCGATAAGAAGCCAGGGGTACGTCAAAAGCGATGTTGCCCAGCTTGGTTTCGCCGGGCGTGATTTCGCGCAGCAAGCCGAACCAGTTGTCCACGCCATCTCCGGTTTGCAGTTCGCGATATTCCTCGCGGTTCGAGCCTTCCAGCGTGAAGAAGGGCACCGCTACCGGCTTGCTCCCGTTGTTGGTGGCCGAAAGCGAAATCAGCAGGAAGCGCTGCTCCGGCACCCGCACCTTGAAAAGGTTCCCAAGCTGCGTGCGCCACACGGTTTGCACCACGTTATAGACCATCGGCGTAGCGATCACACGCTCGCCCATCTGAAAATTGGTCTGCTGGGAGTCGGCTTTTTTACAGCCTGCCAGCGGCAGTCCGGCGGCCAGCGCGATCGTCAAGAGGCATAATGAAGGCAGCGTCAGGCGCTTAGGCATGTTCAATCCACAATCTAGCGGGAATCGCGACAGAAGGCAAATCGCGATGACAGCGGCACTTGTTGTAGTTATGCTCGTCGTGACGGCAGCATGGGCGCCCGCTTTCCAAGCGACACATCCCCTCACCGGCCGTCATATCGCCCAAGTCATGGGGGTCGGCGGCGCGGACTGGCTGGAGCGCCCCGAGCGCGAATCCGAGGAAAACGTGGAAGGCGCGCTCAACGCCATCGGACTGAAGCCCGGCATGACCGTGGCCGAAGTGGGCGCCGGCACCGGTTATGTAGCGCTGCGCATGGCCCGGCGCGTCGGTCCCGCCGGGAAAGTGTACGCCAACGATGTGCAGCCCGAGATGCTGCAACTTCTGCGGGGAAACGCCCTGAAAGCCGGACTCACCAACGTGTCCACAGTGCTGGGCACCGAAAGCGACCCCCAACTCCCGCCCGCCCAGATCGACTTGATCATTTTAGTCGACGTGTACCACGAGTTCTCCCAGCCCCAAAAAATGCTCGCAGGCATCCGCGCCGCGCTTAAGCCCGACGGCCGCTTAGTGCAGCTCGAATACCGCAAGGAAGACCCCGCCGTCCCGATTCTGCTGGATCACAAGATGAGCGTGGCCGAAGCGAAAACCGAAGTGGAAGCCGAAGGCTTCAAGTTAGGACCGGTGATCGAAACCCTGCCTCGCCAGCATATTCTCATTTACACCAAGGCCGCCGCAAAAGGAACCGCCGCAGGGAAGTGATGCGCTTCCCGGTGCACGTTCGGCGCTCCGCTAGCGTCTATCTTTTTGTAGGGCTGGCGCCGGAGCAGTGTCTTCAAGCTAACCGACTGGCCCTCAATAACTTGCGGCATGGCTGAGTGGACCCTTAAATACGCTGACGCGCGCGGAGAAATCCACCAGCAGGTGGCCGAAGCGGCTTCTGAGCGGGAACTGCGTGACCGCTATACCCAGCAGGGCTTCCTGGTTTACAACATCAAACCGCGCTCGGAAATCGGAGGTCTGGCGTCCGGCCTGCGCCCCGGCGGCAAGCGCTTCAACCTCGAGAAATTCCTGATTTTCAACCAGCAATTTGTCACCCTGATCCGCGCCGGCCTGCCCATTCTCCGCGCCCTGGATCTGCTGGCCGAACGCCTGACGGACCCAAAATTGTCGAGCCACATCCGCAACGTGCGCGACGAAGTAAAGAGCGGCGCGCTGCTCTCCGACGCCTTCGCGAAGCAAGGCGTATTCCCGCCCATCTACGTCACCAGCGTGCTGGCCGGCGAACGCAGCGGATCGCTGGCCGAAGTGATCGAGCGCTTCGTCACCTATCAAAAACTCGCCTTGTCGGTGCGCAAGAAGCTGCTGGTGTCCCTTATGTACCCGGCGCTGCTGATCGTGCTGGTCACCTGCCTGATCGTGTTCCTGATCACTTATGTGGTCCCGAATTTCGCCGAGCTTTACAACAGCATGCAGGCGCAATTGCCCACGCCCACGCTGATCCTGATCGCCATCGGCACCACGGCGCGCGGCTATGTGCTGTTCGGGTTTGTGGTTCTAGTCGCGGCGGCCATCGCGCTGCGGGCGTGGGGAAAGACGCCTACCGGCAAGGAAGCCTTCGACCGGGCGCTGCTCAAAGTACCGGTGCTGGGCGAAGTGTGGCTCAAATATCAGGTGGCGCAATTCTCGCGCGTGCTGAGCACGCTGCTGATCGGCGGCATTCCGCTGATGCAGGCGCTCGACACCTCCGCCGACTCTCTCGGAACCCAGGTTTTAAAAAAGGTCCTGCAAAAAGCCGCCAAACTGGTGCGCGAAGGGCAGTCGCTTTCGGGAGCCTTGCGCATCACCGGCGTGTTCCCCAGCCTGTCGCTGGATATGATTGAGGTAGGCGAGTCGACTGGCGCGTTGCCGGCCATGCTCGGCAGCGTAGCCGAGTTTTATGAAGACGATGTGGCCACTCGGGTCACAGCCGCGCTCAGCTTGATCGAGCCCGTAATCATGATCATCATGGGCATCTTCGTGGCCTTCGTACTGATTTCTCTCTATCTGCCGATATTTTCCTTGGCGGACTCCATTCGCTCCTGAGACTAAAACATGGCAGCCACCAACCAAATTCTTCCGCAAGATCCGCTGCAGGAAATCTCCAAGGCGCGCACGCTGGCCGGGCGCTATTACCACGACTTTGTCGATCTCAAAGAAACCCGCATCGACCACGAGCTGTTCCACTCGATTCCGGTCGACCTGATGTTCCGCTACAATTTCGTGCCCATTCAGGCCGATAACGGGACCCTCGAAATCGCTATTGCCGATCCGCGCAATCTAAACCTGATCGACGAGCTGGCGGTGCTGCTCGGCAAAAAGCTGCGCGTGCGCGTGGCTACCCTTTCGCAGATTTCCGACCTCCTCAAGAAAACCGAACAGTCGCAGCGCGTGCTCGAAGAAGTCACCGAGGGCTTCGCGCTCGACGTGGTCGGCGACGAAGACAATCCGGATGAGACGCTGTCGATCGACCGCCTGGCCGCGGGCGATTCCGACATCGCGCCGGTGATCAAGCTGGTCGACACCACCATCTTCAACGCGCTCGAACGGCGCGCCAGCGACATCCACATCGAGACCCGCGACCAGGAAGTCGCTATCAAGTACCGCATCGACGGCGTGCTGCATTACGCCATGCCGCCCATCGCCAAGGACTGGCACTCCACCATCATTTCCCGCATCAAGGTCATGAGCGAGCTCGACATTGCCGAGCGGCGTGTCCCCCAGGACGGCCGCTTCCGGGTGCGCTACAAGAACCGCTTGATCGATTTCCGTGTCTCCATCATGCCCACCATTTACGGCGAAGATGCCGTGCTGCGCGTGCTGGATAAAGAGTCCATGAGCGAGAAGTTCGCCAAGCTCTCGCTCGACGTAGTGGGCTTCGCCGACAACGATCTAGTCAAATTCCGCCGCTATATCAAGGAACCCTACGGCATGGTCCTGGTCACCGGCCCCACCGGCTCCGGCAAAACCACCACGCTCTACGCCGCACTGAGCGAGATCAAGAACGACGAAGACAAAATCATCACCATCGAAGATCCCGTCGAATATCAGATCAAGGGCATCACGCAGATCCCCGTGAACGAAAAGAAGGGACTCACCTTCGCGCGCGGACTGCGTTCCATCCTGCGCCACGATCCCGACAAAGTCATGGTGGGCGAAATCCGCGACCAGGAAACCGCGCAGATCGCCATCAACGCCGCGCTCACCGGACACTTAGTGTTCACCACCGTCCACGCCAATAACGTGCTCGACGTGCTGGGCCGCTTCCTCAACATGGGTGTCGAAGCCTACAACTTCGTTTCCGCGCTCAACTGCATCCTAGCGCAGCGCCTGGTGCGCGTGATCTGCCCGCATTGCAAGGCGCCCGTCAAGTATGACGATGCCTATCTGGCCGAGAGCGGCTTGAATCTGGTCGACTGGGGCGACGTTACGTTCTACGAAGGCTCGGGTTGTTTCGAATGCGGTGGCACCGGATTCCGCGGCCGCAGCGCGATCCACGAATTGCTGGATCTCTCCGAGCGCATCCGTGAAATGATTCTCAACCGCCGCCCGGCGTCGGAAATCCGCCGCGCCGCGCGCGAAGAAGGCATGACTTTCCTGCGCGAATCGGCGCTCGAAAAAGCGCGCAGCGGCATCACCACGCTGAAAGAAATTAACAAGGTGACGTTCATAGAGGTTTAGTGTCCATCCTGAATCAAATTTCGCGACTGGTGAGAGACCCGTCGCCCAACTACGTGTTCGAGCTGTCGGAGGCGGGCATCGCCTTCGCCCACTCCGGCAATGGACGTCCCGGTGATCCCGGCTTCGCGCCTTTCGAACCCGGCACGCTGGTGGTATCTCCCGTCGAAGACAACATTCATAAGGCCGACGCCGCCACAGCGGTACTCAAGTACATCGCCCCGCTCGACCATTCCCGCAAGCGCCGCCGCGCCGCACTGATTCTGCCGGATTTCGCGGCCCGCGTGAGCGTTCTCGATTTCGACGCCTTCCCGTCGTCGCCCGAAGAGCAGCTCTCCCTCATCCGTTTCCGTTTGAAAAAGACTCTGCCCTTCGATATCGACTCGGCGGCCGTCAGCTACTTCGCCCAGCCCGCCGAAAAAGGCGCGCCCATTGAAGTGGTGGCGGTGATCGTCGCGCTCGAAATCATCGCGCGTTATGAGGCGCTCTTCCGCGCCATGAATTTTCACGCCGGCGAAGTAACCACTTCGGCGCTAGCCGCGCTGCATCTGTGTCCGCCCATGGCGCGTCCGGACGCCGTTAACGTGGTCGCCAAGTTGAGCGCGAACACCCTTACCGTGATGGTGCTGCGCGGCGAAACTCTCAAGTTATTCCGCTGCGTCGCGCTCGAAAAAGTAACCGAGGAACAGATTCTGGCCGTGCTCCAGCCCACCTTTTCGTACGTCGAAGATTAACTGGCCGCGCCCGCTGAAAGACTGACGCTGTGTGGATTCCCCTCCGGCGCTCTCTCCGGTCTGCGCTTTGAAAGAGAAGTGTTGCGCAGCAGCTTAGGCGTGCCCGGAGCCTTCAACGCCGGCCTGCTGGGCTATCTGGAAGGAGCGCGCAACTAACGTGAGAATCCCCATCAATCTCGCGAGCGACCCCTTCCGCCGGGACCGACGCGCGCTGGTTGGCAACTACATTAGCGCGATCCTGATGGCTGTGATATTGGGCTTTTTCCTGTACAATATCGCGGCCGATCGCGCGCGCTTAGGCAACACCCGTGGGGAAGTGCTCCGCCTCAATCAGGAAATGGCCTCCATTGCTACCGAGCAGGAGCGCCTCGACGCCACCCTGCGCCAACCCGCCAACGCCAGCATTCTCGAGCGCAGCCTGCTGCTGAACACGCTGGTCGAGCGCAAGTCCGTTAGTTGGACCAAAATTTTCGCGGACCTCGAAGCCGTCCTGCCGCCCAACGTGCGCATCATTCAAGTACGCTTGCCGCAGATCGATTCCGCCAACCAAGTCTTGCTCGATATGGTGGTGGGCTCGCAGAACCCCGAACCCGTCATTACGTTTCTGAAACAATTACAGGCGTCACCGCGCTTCGGCCCGGCGACGGTGCATAACTCGGTGCCGCCCACCGACAACGAACCGCTGTACCGCTATCGCGTGAGTGTGAACTATGGCCAAAAACTTTAACGTTCGCACGGTGGGAGCCAGGATTTGGTGGCGTGTCGCGCTGTGGGCGCTGGCGGCAGCAACCCTGGCGGCGGGCTGGATCTCGGCGTATCCGCCCGGCGGCTCGGCCGAGGATTTGAAGCAACAGTTAGGAATTCTGGAAACCCAGGTGGCCGCTAAGCGGACTCTGCTGGCCAGCACTCGCCAGCACGTAGCCGCCGTCGAACAAGGCCGCAGCGAAGGCGAACAGTTCCTGAATCAGTACTTCCTGGCCCGCCGCACCGCGTATTCGACGCTGCTCTCCGAATTGGTCGCGGCCGCCGACGAAGCCAAAATCAAGCCCAAGGAACACGCCTACGCGACCGAGCCCATCGAAGGGTCCGACACGCTCAGCATGATGAGCATCTCCGCCAACTACGAAGGCACTTACGCGAACCTCATGCGCTTCGTCCATGAACTGGACCGCTCGCCGCGCCTGCTCATCATCGAAGGCCTGAACGCCGCCCCGCAGGCCACCGGCGGTACTCTGAATATCAGCATGAAGATCGATACCTTTGTGCGGGAAGACGGCTCGCAACCATGAACCTGATCCCCTCACAATTGGGCGCCGAACCAAAGAAGCTGGCTGTTCTGGGCGCGCTGGCGGTGGTGTTGATCGTGGTGTACTTCGTTAACCGCACGCCGGACGTGCCCCAACAAGCGGCCTCCGTAACAACGCCCGTGGCACGGAAGCCGGTGCCGCTCGAATTGCTGTCATCGCGGACGCGCTCAACGGCAAACCTCACGCCCTTGCCGGCGCAGGGCGGCGCACCTACGCGGCGCGGGGAAGCGGCCATCCAGGATTTCAAGCCCACTCTCAAACTGCCCGACGGCGTCGACGTCAGCCGCATCGATCCCGCCTTGAAGCTGGATCTGCTGGCGCGTTTGCAGAAGTTGCCGCTCGAAGGCGGTGAGCGCAGCCTGTTCGAATTCGGCGCACCGCCTAAACCGAAAACACCAACGCCGGTAGTAGCGAAAGTGGTTCCCAGCGCTCCGCCGCCGCCCACGCCGGACGTCCCCGTCACTCCACCGAAGCCGGTGATCCCGCCGATTCCACTCAAGTTCTACGGCTATGTGAGCGACGCCGGTGGCGTGGTGTCCGGCGCCGCCAAACGCGCCTTCTTCCTGGATGGTGAAGACATCGTCGTCGCCGGCGAAAACGACGTCATCCGCAATCGCTTTAAGATCATCCGCATCGGCGTGAACTCGGCCGTAGTCGAAGACACCACCAACAAGAATCAGCAGACCCTGCCTTTGCTAGAGGAGCTGCCCGGATGACGCGGCCACCCGCCCGCCAAGAACGGGGTTTCGCACTGCTGGTCATCTTTCTGATCGCCGCCGCAGTGGCGTTCACCATGTATCAGGAATTACCCCGCGTCGCCTTCGAGAGCGCGCGCAACAAGGAACAGCTTCTGATGGATCGCGGCAATCAATACAAGCGCGCCATCCAGGTCTTCTACGCCGTCAACAAGCGCTACCCAGCCGAGATCAAGGATCTCGAGAACACTAACGAAAAGCGCTTCCTGCGCCGCCGCTACATCGATCCCATGACAGGCAAGGATGAATGGCGCCTGGTCCATACCAACGGCAGCTTCCTCACCGATTCGCTGGTGACTAAGCCGCCCACCCAGAACGCCAACAACGGCCTGCCCGGCGCTGGACAAACGCCCGGCGGAGGTCCCCTGGGAGCCAACAATTTAAACACCGCACCGGCCGCTCCCGCCACCACCACTGCGAACCCCAATGACCCGGCCGCCGCCGTCCCAGCCCCGCTGAATGCCGCCGCGCAGAGGCGCCCGAGCGATCGCGGATTCCCCACCGGTCCCGGCTTTCCGCAACCGCCGGGAGCGTTCAATCCCGGCAACGGCGCAAACACATTTGGCGCGAATCCGGTTGGTGCAAATCCTGCGAACTTCAATCCCGACGACCCCAGCACCTGGCCGCCAATCACGCTCGCTCCGCCCACCGCCCAGCCCCAGCCAGGCCAAGGGCAACCGCAGCCAGGAATCGCGCCGCGCACGGGCCTGCCCCCGGGATTTCAGGCGCAGGCGCAGAACGGTCTAGGACAACTGGGTGGACAAGGCGGCGCCAATCCGCAACCGTCTGTCTTGGGCAATCCGAATCCTTTAGGGCCGAATGGCCTGACGCCGCTGGTACCAGATCCCTCGGTTCAGAACAACGTTGTCCCGATAAACCCGGATAACCCAACGCCACCCTTCGGGAATCAACCCGCGGCCACGCCCCAACCCCAGCCGCAGCCCCAGCAGCAGCAGCTTTTTGGTGGCTCGCCGCCGTTCAATGCGAGTCAGCTCGGCAATCTGCCGGGTGCCGGCTTTAATCCGCAGAATCCCAACCCGCCTCAGCCCGCGGCGACCACCGGGCAACCCAATCCGTTGCCCGGCGCCCCCTCCAGCAACACTTCGAGCAACACTTCGAGCAACCCAGCCTTGAACGCCATCGATAACTCGCTCTTTCGCCCGAACCAGGCGCCAACCACAGGACCCACTGGATCCCCGGGCATCGCCGGCGTAGCGAGCACATTTAAAGGCCCCAGCATCAAAGCCTATAAAGAACGCACCAAGTATCAGGAGTGGGAATTCGTTTACGAACCCGCCGCCAACCAGCCGGGAGCCAGTCAGGCGGGGGCCAATCCGCTCGGAACCAATCCACTCGGAGCCAATCAGCCGGGAGCCAATCAAGCGGGAGCCAATCCGCTGGGCCAGCCCGGCGCGCCGGCACCAAATCCCTTCGCCCCGAACTCTGGAGCGCAAACACCCGGACAGCCAGGGGCTCCGGCCTCGAATAATCCGTTTGCTCCAACCAATATTTTCGGGCCGCCGGCCCCGACGCAGTAATTAAGTCCACTCGGACTTC
>Ga0157374_10004976_pt1 | contig 11148 bp, 9 predicted proteins | sample M25metaG_FD_115308 | JGI IMG/M metagenome (GOLD analysis project Ga0157374, IMG submission 115308) | Miscanthus rhizosphere microbial communities from Kellogg Biological Station, Michigan, USA - M2-5 metaG | ecosystem: Host-associated > Plants > Roots > Rhizosphere > Soil | place: USA: Michigan... | reverse complement strand
CGGCGGTCCCCGTATGGTTAAACATGAATTCGCCGGGGGTGTCAGTTGGCGCGGCGGGATCGTTGATTGCGATGAAGTCTACCCGTGCTCCATCAGGGGTCAGAAACGCAAGCCTCAAACCAAGAAAGTCCGGTGAAGTCTCCGAGTGCGGGCAGCCGAGCCCGGTCGAAATTCGCCCGATGCCGGCATATTCCGCGCCGGATTTGAAGAGGCCAACCCCGTCTAGATTTTCGGGAAGCTCGGCGCAGATCCTGAGCGACACTTTGCCGCCGGCAATCTGGTACTGATGCGCAACCCGGTCCGCGACCTTCATATTCTTGGAGGAATTCGCGAGACAGCGTTGCTGAATCTCAGGTATCGCCGCGACCTCGGCAGCGATGCGATCGATTTCCTCTGGTGTCCAGCGGCTCATACTGCGCTCCCATGCCAAAAGACCTGCGCTCGAGATGAATTTCTCCGGAATCGATGGCCGGTTCTGGTGCTGGCGGCGCGCGCTCTTGCCGTGAATCCCGCCATTCTGGTCCGTCGCGATCCCCGCCAAGTTATCGGAATTTATCGCTTGCTCAGCGCGGAGCTGAGCTCTGACCCGCGAGGCGTTCTGCATCCCGATACCGCATCAAACCCCACCTTCACTCGAGACCCAACTCCTGGGGCCTTTGAGACGTTGTTGCCACGCTTCACGTCGTTGCAAACTGCCGAGCCCAACGGCGGACCTCTGTGCATAGTTGAGTATAGGAGCGGCGTCAAAAACCGCCAACAGACGCCGAGTCTCTTTCTGCCGTGGATCTGGCTAGCTCCTGCCGCTCCGACAGGACCCACGCTTCCAGGAACTTGTCCGGCGCTTCAGGCTGATCGACTACTGGGGCAATACGGACCACCGGATGAATGCGACTTGCGGGGTGACACGCTCGTCTGTCGGTGAGGCCACGTCATCGGCACCCGCGCAGTCCCACTCTAACGCGATGTAGACAATGGCTTGAAGGGCGCGGAGCCCGCGCCTTTCTAACGTCTTGATCTGATGGTGGCGTTACGTATTGCCTGCCGGACTCCGGCTCCGGGCGCGACGATTATTACGGCCCTCGTTACCGACGTTGCGTTGCTGCGTGTATTGCTCGGCATAGGTGAAAGCGTCACCTACCCATGCAATGCCGAGCGCCGGCACAATTCCCTACAGAGATCTGAGGAATTCGCCAATCGCCTGCTGATCTCCAGGGCTGAGATTTTCAAAGCGTTTTGTCACGTCACCGGCTTCGCCGCGGTGACGCAGAATAGCATCGCGAAATGTCAGCGAGGCGCCGTCGTGCATCAGCATTGGCTGGAAGCGTACTCCCCATAACGGAGCAGTGCGCATCCTGTTGGCACTCGAGCGACACGACTCAATCGAGAATTTCTCCCATTGTGTTTTGTGCATACGCTCGCTGTAGTGCTCGTCGAGGGCGATGACGATGCCATCGCCGGTGCCGACATCGTGCAGCAGGTAGTCACTGTAAGGATGCAATACCTTCTTCCCGAGCGCTTCCGGCACGACGTACTTCCCGCCATTCAAGGGCGTGCCCGACGCCGCGGTGGTCAGAGTCGGGACGTGGCAAATGTCGCAGCCGATCTTGGCGAACAGCAGTTCGCCAGTCTTGGCGGCCGCGGTCGCCGCCTGCTGAGCGTCGCGCGCGGGGGCTTTGGTCGTGCGTATGAAGCGTGCGAAGCGATCAATGTCCGAAAGGCCATCTGCGCGTTGTTTGTCGTTCGGTTCGGTAACGGTGTTGCATAGATCCGTCACTTCATCCGGAAACAGATAGTTCGTAATGCCCACTTCATTAAGGTAAGCGTCGCCAGAGAATGAAAGCAGACTGGCGTGCTGGTTCTTCCAACCGAAGCGGCCGACTCGAGTGACACCGGGGGACTCGAGGATGGGGACGTAGAGAACCAGTCCGCAGATCTTGCCGTGCTCCTGTTTGCACTGCTTGTCCGAAATGTCAGTCAGCGTTGAATCGGCAATCGCCTCCACGAATCCGTCGCCGAGAATGCTCAACGAAGTGCGAAACGTGCGGATCGTTTCCGAATCCGGCACGCGCTCCTGGATCTCGGTGGTGGGAAAGGCGGCGCTGGGACAGATTGCGCGCAGGTTCACGAGCGTTCGTCCCTTGATGATCCCGGATCCGTGATTGATCGGAATCTCTGCGGTCTGAAACGTGCCGTCCGCTCCCTTGTGGCCGACGCGCAACTCCATAATCTGGCTGACGCCGCCCGAAACCGGGCTCTGGTGACACTCCCGGCAGGACTGCGCGTTGTACAGCGGACCGAGGCCGTCTGGGATGCCTTCGAACGCTTCAAAACTAGCCAGATCTGCCTGGTGTGTCGGCTCGTCCGTGACTCCGTTACTTCCATTGTCGAAGCCGGCGGGCGCTTGGGCCACTTGCGCGGCAGTTTTGGCATGGGGCGCCACTGATGTTGCCAAGGGTGCGCGCGGACTCGTCGAGCACGCGACGGCACAGAGGGTGAGCCCCAACAACACAAACCCCATAAGGAATTTCATGGCACTCTCCCGGGGGCTGATTTCGCCTCGAATCTATGCCTGTTCTGCGGGTACGGCAAATGACATTTGCGGGCACGCTGCGCCGAGCTTTATGCCGCCTGCCCAGCGTGTGGAGAGCCCCACACTCCGCTGGATCAAGCGGTCGAGGCTCCTCGAGTCGGGCTAGAGTGCTTCCCGGCGTTAATTCGGAATCCGAAGCGTGCGCGTTGAATTGCCAGAGTTTCGCGGGCCACTGGCCGAGTTCGGCTAATGTCGTAGGTCAGCGAGCCGCCCGCGATTGTGTTTGAGTTTGAGAATGACAAGCGACGCATCAAGATTACAGACGCAAGTTGATCCGACCGCGGTGGCTCTGCGTGGCTTCGGGCCGCTCGGAATTATTGCCATTGTCGTCATCGTCTTCAGTCAATTTCTGGCGCCGCTTAGCGCGATCTTGGTCTTGATTTGGGCGAAGCGGTCACGAACACCGTGGCATGAGATTGGCTATGTGCGCCCGCGAAGCTGGTTCGGCGGATTAGGTGTAGGCGTTACTCTGGGCATCGCGCTCAAATTACTCATGAAGGCCATCGTGATGCCACTTCTCGGCGCCGATTCGGTCAACCAGACATATCAGTACCTTGTAGGAAACAGAGCTGCGGTGATGGCTACGGTTCCGTTGATGATGGTCACAGCTGGCTTCGGGGAAGAGACCTTTTTTCGGGGATATTTGTTCGAGCGATTCGGCAAGCTGATTGGACACAGTCCGGGCGCAAAGGCCCTGACGGTGCTGTTTACGTCCGTATTTTTTGCGTCGCTGCATTATTTCGATCAAGGTTTGGCAGGTGCCCAGCAGGCGACGGTAACCGGCCTTGTGTTCGGAACGATCTTCGCATTCACGGGGAGGATTTGGACCTTGATGTGTGCGCACGCCGCATTCGATCTGACTGCGGTAGCGATAATCTATTGGGGCCTAGAATCGGGCGTGGCCCACCTTGTGTTCAAATAGTCAATCCGGTTGCACGTCTGCTTGCCAGGATTAGACAGATGGTTTTGATGGCGTTTTGATGGTTTGGCCAAGTTAGTGGAAACACTCGGAAAGCCGCAGCTTTGACTTCTCGATAGCGCTCACGCGTGCGTCCGCAAAGGGGGAATCTCCCCCGCTCAAGCTCAATCGCACCTGTCTACCGTCCCCGCGATGACCCTGAAACGGGTATTGGATAACTGCGTTCGTGTCTTCGGTATAGACACTGAATTTGATGGTGGCCAGGGGTGGAATTGAACCACCGACACGCGGATTTTCAATCCGTATCCGTCTGGTGGGGCAGCAAGTAAATCAACCACTTGCAGCGCTTGCCGCGCTCCTCCCCCGGCCCACCATGGCACAATCACGGCACAGCAAGTCTGAGTTGGTCACGTAGCCGACACAGGATCATATGAACACTGGTGATAGTCTGCCGCTTAGAAGGAATCGCGGGGCAATCTGCACAGTTGCAAGATGGAACTGTCGTGCCGACTCTCGGTCACCCAGCCAAACGCCGACTCCACGTCGCTGATTATTTCCGGCAGCTTCGTTTCCGGAGCCAGTCGGTTCAATCGATACCAGCGCATGCGATTCGCCTTGGCCATGCCGCCGAGTCACCATCACGAGGATGACCGCGACGGGTGTGAGCCATGCGAGGATGTTGGTCGTCTGCAGTGACCTTGCTCGCGTCATGAACGGTGAGGCGGCCCTGGGCGAGCGCTAGTTCGGCATCGCTAAACACGATCGCAGCGAACCCCAGCGCGCCGTACGGGACAGGAAGCCGAACGAATTTCTTCGCGCCATGATCGCCGCTCCTGGGTTGAAAAATCGCGGATCGCCTCAAGACCGTTGCGAACTGATGCCCCGTGGGGCAATTCGCGTCAGTTGTTCGATCTGGGCGTTATGGAATCACGCGAGAGTGCGCGGCACGATCAACGGGTCGGTCGAGTTCGCACTGAGGCGCTTGTTGCAAGTGCGGCGAGAAGTTTCCATGACACGGCGGGTGCACCGTGCCCTTGGGATGGCTACCCGCACTCAGGCCTCGGAATTTTCCGCGTCCCCATTGGTTGATCAGGGCTTCTGCGATGGTGCTGCGCGCGGACTTATCGGTGCACAAAAAGAGCACGTTGTAGGGTCGGTCCGCCATCCGTCACTCCGAATCGGTGAGTACCTTCCCCGCAGGCGTTCGCGAACTTCGCGTCTCGCCACTTCAGGACTCAGACACTCTCGCGAATTCCACGCATACGCGCGATGAGTGCAGCGCGGCGTTCGTGGAACCGCGAGCGCAACAGCAGCAGCGCAGAGGTTGCTGGAACATTGCGCTCACTCAACATGTTGGGTCCAATGCGGTGCTGCGACCCGGAGCCCGCTCGAGGTCGACGGGCAAGGTCAACGCGTGTTGATTTGGGGCGGCCTGCGGGGCGCCGGAGCCTCTCCGCGGCGGCTCCGCCCAAATTTGGTGGGCCCGCGTCCACAGAAGTGGCCGGGCCGATGGCCCCGGGACCGGAAGTCCGGGTCCGTTTGCGCCTGATGCAACCTCGCCGTAGACTTATGACTCTCGGAGATGGCATTCCTCCGCGAACCGCCGCAAGGCTAATGATGCCTACCCACCGCCGCCGGAAAGGACGAAGGGGTAGGCCACTCGTGCGACAGGCCGCCCACTTCCCCTCCGGGCCGGCTGCATAGCGTTCGAGGTCGCACTGAAAGCGCTGCTCGCGATGTCTTGGCTCCGCCGGCCAGGATGCCACCTGCCCGGCGGGGTTCTCTGCCCGTGCGCGACGGCGGAACCGAGACATCCGCGCCTCCCATGCCTTCCTTTCTAACACTGCTGGTCGACATCTTGGTCGGCGCGGATACCGGCCTGCAGCTGCGGCGTACCGTTGCCCCGCTTATCGGAACGAGCGCCGCAGCCTACTTTCCGACCCTCTCCATCACGGCGGCCCTGCTGGCCGGGATCGGGCTCGCCGAAGCTGCGCTCCTGGTACTCATGGAGCGCTGGCCGGATCTGGCGAGTTACATCGCAGGTCCCGTGTTGGCCGTTTACGGGTTCGTCTGGTTCCAGGGCGGGGTCGTGGAGCATCGGCTGCGACCAGATCGTGCCTTACGATGATGCCGGGCCATGCCCACGACTCACGCCGATACGATCAACGCCGATCTCCTGGCGTTCATCAAAGCTTAAGTGCCTTACGCGGGGGGAGCACCGATCAGTCGCGGCACCGACTGACGAGTGCTCTCCCGGCCCCACTCAGCACCCGTTGGTTGATCGAAGTGAGTGCGACGCTATTAGCGGCCCCGAAGAAACTTCTCGACCCTCGCCTTGTGAGGCCCGTTCGACCGGCTTACACTCGCTTGGTTGCTGGTGCGCCACAAGGGGATTCCCGATGGCTGACATGACCCGCCGCCAATTCCTCACCGTGACTGGAGCGTCCCTCGCCGGGTCCAGTCTCGCGCTGATGGGATTCTCTCCTTCGGTCGTGCTCGCGGAGGTGCGGCAGTTCAAGCTCGCACGCGCCACCGAGACACGTAACACCTGTCCGTACTGCGCCGTCGCCTGTGGCGTAATCATGTACAGCCTGGGCGATGGGGCGAAGAACGCCAAGGCCAGCATCTTTCATATCGAGGGTGATCCCGATCACCCCGTCAATCGCGGCACCCTGTGCCCGAAGGGCGCGGGTCTCATTGACTTCATCCACAGTCCCACCCGTCTGCAGCAGCCCGAATACCGGGCGCCGGGGTCGGACAAGTGGCAGCCCATTTCCTGGGACGACGCGCTGGAGCGCATCGCCGGACTCATGAAGCAGGACCGGGATGCGAACTTCGTTGCCAAGACCGCCGACGGACTGACGGTAAACCGGTGGCTGACAACCGGTATGCTCGCCGCTTCCGCCAGCAGCAACGAAGTTGGCTATCTCACGCACAAGGTGATCCGCAGCCTCGGCATACTGTCCTTCGACAATCAGGCGCGTGTGTGACACGGCCCGACGGTGGCAGGTCTTGCCCCGACGTTCGGCCGTGGAGCGATGACGAATCACTGGGTCGACATCAAGAATGCCGACGTCGTACTCATCATGGGCGGCAACGCCGCGGAAGCCCATCCCTGCGGCTTCAAGTGGGTAACCGAAGCCAAGGCGCACAATAAGGCCCGTCTGATCGTAGTGGATCCGCGCTTCACACGCTCGGCATCGGTGGCCGACGTGTATGCGCCGATCCGTACCGGCACTGACATTGCATTTTTGGGCGGAGTGATCAGCTACCTCCTCGCCAACGACAAGATCCAGCACGAGTACGTCAAGAGCTACACGGATTTCACGTTCATCGTGCGCGAGGACTTCACGTTCGAGGAAGGCCTGTACTCGGGCTACAACGCCGAGAAGCACAGCTACGACCGGACCAGCTGGGACTACGAGATCGGTACCGACGGCTACGTCAAGACGGATCCCACGCTCGCGCATCCCCGCTGCGTCTATCAGCTGATGAAGCAGCACTACGCGCGCTATACGCCTGAGATGGTGGAGCGCGTCTGCGGCACTTCACAGGAGAAGTTCCTGCAGATCTGCGAGATGCTGGCCTCGACCGCGACGCCGACGCGTGCGGCGACAATCATGTACGCCCTGGGCTGGACGCAGCATTCGGTGGGCACGCAGATGATCCGCGCCGGGGCGATGGTGCAGCTGTTGCTCGGCAACATCGGAGTGGCCGGGGGCGGCATGAACGCGCTGCGCGGGCACTCCAACATCCAGGGACTCACGGATCTGGGCCTGATGTCGCAGCTGCTGCCCGGCTACATCAATCTGCCGAGCGAGAAAGAGCAGGACTACGACAAGTACATCGCCGTGCGGGCCTTCAAGCCGCTACGGCCGAACCAGTTGAGCTATTGGCAGAACGTAGAGAAGTTCTTCGTCAGTTTCATGAAGTCCTGGTGGGGAGATGCGGCGACCGCTGACAACCACTGGGGGTTTGACTACCTGCCCAAGCTCGACAAGCTCTACGACATGCTCCAGACCTTCGAGCTCATGGCGCAGGGGAAGATGAACGGCTTCATCTGCCAGGGGTTCAATCCGCTTGCCGCCGCGCCGAATAAGGCCAAGCTCAATAGCGGTCTTGCGAAGCTGAAGTTCCTGGTCGTCATGGATCCACTGGCGACCGAAACGTCCGAGTTCTGGCGCTCCTATGGGGAGCACAATGATGTCGACTCGGCCAAGATCCAGACGGAGGTGTTTCGGCTCCCCACCTCCTGCTTTGCCGAGGAGAACGGCTCGCTGACCAACTCCTCGCGCTGGCTGCAGTGGCACTGGAAGGGCGCGGATCCGCCCGGTAACGCACGTACGGATTTGCAGATCATGGGCGAACTGGCCGTGCGCCTTCGCAAGCTGTACCAGACGCAAGGTGGCGCGTATCCAGACCCGATCCTGAAGCTTTCGTGGACGTACGCGAATCCGACGAGCCCGGCCCCAGAGGAGCTCGCGCGGGAGTTTTCCGGTAAGGCCCTCAAAGATCTGCCCGACCCCAAGAACCCGGGCCAAATCGTACGCAAGGCCGGCGAGCAGCTCGCCGGCTTCGCCGAGCTGCGCAGCGACGGCAGCACGGCTTCGGGCTGCTGGATCTTCTGCGGCGCCTGGGGGCCGACCGGTAACCTCATGGCGCGACGGGATAACGCAGATCCCACCGGCATCGGCCAGACGATCAACTGGGCGTGGGCGTGGCCGGCCAATCGCCGTGTGCTCTACAACCGGGCCTCCTGCGATCCGAGCGGTAAGCCCTTTAATCCCTCGCGCAAACTCATCGCGTGGAACGGTAGCGCATGGGCGGGTACGGACATCCCGGACTTCAAGGCAGACGAGGACCCCACGGGCGGTATGGGGCCCTTCATCATGAACCCGGAAGGGGTCGGCCGATTCTTCGCTCGCGGCAACCTTGCTGAGGGTCCCTTCCCCGAGCATTACGAGCCTTTTGAGACACCTCTCGCGCACAACCCCTTAAGCCCGAAGCAGGCGGAAACCCTCAACAACCCCATCGCGCGGGTATTCGCGGATGATCGCGCCGCCTTCGGCAAGGTCGAGCAGTTCCCACACGTGGCAACCACTTACCGCCTCACCGAGCACTTCCATTACTGGAGCAAGCACGTACGACTGAACGCCATCCTTCAACCCCAGCAGTTTGTGGAAATCGGCGAGGCGCTCGCGGGTGAGATCGGTGTGAAGGGCGGGGACATGGTGCGCGTCGCCTCCAACCGCGGCTACATCAAGGCGGTGGCGGTCGTCACCAAGCGGCTACGAGCGCTGAAGGCGGACGGCAAGGTCGTGCACCAGGTGGGAATTCCCATTCACTGGGGATTCACCGGGCTCGCGAAACCCGGATTTCTCGCCAATACCCTGACTCCCGTTGTCGGTGATGGCAACTCGCAGACCCCCGAGTTCAAGTCCTTCCTGGTTAAGGTCGAGAAGGTTTAGGAGCTCGTATGCCGCTTCAATCACTGGACATCGTGCGCCGCTCCGCCACCACGCTCCCCTCCCCGAGTGTGCGGGAGCCCGCCGGCGGCGCGGTCGCGAAGCTCATTGACACGACGAAGTGCATCGGTTGCAAGGCCTGCCAGGTAGCCTGCATGGAGTGGAACGACCTGCGGGATGAGATCGGCAGCAACGTCGGGAGCTACCAGAATCCGCACGACCTGACGGACAAGTCCTGGACCCTCATGCGTTTCGCGGAATACGAGAATCCCAAGGGGGACTTGGAGTGGCTGATCCGCAAGGACGGCTGCATGCACTGTCAGGATCCGGGGTGCCTGAAGGCCTGCCCCTCCCCCGGGGCGATCGTGCAGTACTCCAACGGCATCGTGGATTTCGTGGAAGAGAATTGCATCGGTTGCGGCTACTGCGTCAGCGGCTGCCCGTTCGATATCCCGCGTGTCTCCAAGCGCGACCATAAGGCCTACAAGTGCACGTTGTGCTCCGACCGCGTCGCGGTGGGACTGGAGCCCGCCTGCATCAAGGCCTGCCCGACCGGAGCGCTCGTGTTCGGGACCAAGGAGGACATGAAAGAACATGCCGCCGAACGCGTGGAGGACCTAAAGTCGCGCGGCTTCGAGCACGCCGGGCTCTACGACCCCCCCGGGGTCGGCGGCACGCACGTCATGTACGTGCTGCATCATGCCGACCAACCGGGGCTGTACAGCGGACTGGCGCAAAACCCTCACATCAGTCCCGCGGTTCGCCTCTGGAAGGGGCTGAGCAAACCCACGGCGCTCGGGATCATGGCGCTCACCGCGTTAGCGGGCTTCTTTCATTACATCCGCGTCGGGCGCAACGAAGTGACGGACGCCGACGAGGCCGCCGCGGCACGCTTTGATGCGGAAGCCGCTCGTGCCATGCCACCCGCCACGAAACCATCCCCGGAGTCGCGTACATGAGCAGCGATCCAAACGGACGGGATACGATCGTCCGCTATACCGCCGGTGTGCGCACCAATCACTGGATCGTCGCGATCAGCTTCGTGCTCGCCGCGCTCTCCGGACTGGCGCTGTTTCACCCGGCGATGTTCTGGCTGAGTGAACTCTTCGGCGGCGGCCCGTGGACCCGTATCCTGCATCCCTACATCGCGCTCGTCATGGTCGTGGCGTTCCTGTTCCTGGCGACGGTTGTATGGCAGGACAATCGCATGCTTACGCGGGACTGGACCTGGCTTAAGCGCTGGCGGGACGTGGTCAACAATCGCGAAGAGGACCTTCCCGAGGTCGGCCGCTACAACGCGGGCCAGAAAGTCCTCTTCTTTCTTATGGTGTTGTGCCTGGCTGGCTTGTTCCTCTCCGGCATCGTGATCTGGCGGGCCTACTTCGGTTTGTACTTCTCCGTTGGCACGATCCGGGTCGCCTCGGCATTTCATGCGCTGTGTGCCTTCGTGCTGATCTGCGGGATCATCGTGCACATCTACGCCGCCATCTGGGTGAAGGGCTCGGTGCGCGCGATGACCCGGGGCACGGTGACCCCCGGCTGGGCCTTCAAGCATCATAGGGCTTGGCTTCGGGAGGTAAGGCATGCAGCGCATTCTCGACCCCGCCCGGATTGAGGCGTTCGCCCACCGTTCGATTCCCCGCATTCGTCTGCCGGATCGTGCGAGCGTTTTCGCCCAGCGCGCACAACGCCTGCGCGCTCTCGGCAAACAGGGTCTCGGGCAGTCGATCGGGGGGTACCTGAGGCTGATGGCCGCGCTCGCCGACGCGCAGCACCTCGCACTGGCCACGTTTGAAGTTTCCTCTCAGGCCTCCGCGGCACGCCCGGCGCAGCCGGGCACACTCCCCGCCGCCGCCGTCCTTGGCTCGCGCGATGCGCGGTGGCACGATATCCTCGCCGAGGTGTGTGAACCCATCGCACGCTGCGACGAATTCCCGGCCGGCGTACGCGAGCTCTGTGCCGGGTTGCCCGCGGCGCCCGCACAGGAGCTTGAGAGGCAGGCCGAAGCACTCTTGGGCACCGACGCGCACGCTCGGGACGCCGCCGCCGCACCCTTTATCATGAGTGCGCTGCAGGTCTGCTGGACCTCCCAGGCCGCCGCCCTCACCCCGGAAGGTCTTGCGGATCTAGGAATACCTGGCATCTGCCCCGTGTGCGGTACGCTGCCCGTCGCG
>Ga0157374_10004975_pt1 | contig 11149 bp, 10 predicted proteins | sample M25metaG_FD_115308 | JGI IMG/M metagenome (GOLD analysis project Ga0157374, IMG submission 115308) | Miscanthus rhizosphere microbial communities from Kellogg Biological Station, Michigan, USA - M2-5 metaG | ecosystem: Host-associated > Plants > Roots > Rhizosphere > Soil | place: USA: Michigan... | reverse complement strand
CATGCGGCCGAGCAGCGCCGACACCTCGGAGCCGGCCTGCACGAACCGGAAGATGTTGTCGATAAAGAGCAGCACGTCCTGCCCGAGCTGGTCGCGGAAGTACTCCGCCATCGTCAGGCCGGAGAGGCCGACGCGCAGGCGCGCCCCGGGGGGCTCGTTCATCTGGCCGAAGATGAGCGCGGTTTTGTTGATGATCTCGGACTCCTTCATCTCCAGGTAGAGGCCGTTGCCCTCGCGGGTGCGCTCGCCCACGCCGGCGAACACGGACAGGCCGCCGTGCTCCTGGGCGATGTTGTTGATCAGCTCCATGATGAGCACCGTCTTGCCCACGCCCGCGCCGCCGAAGAGGCCGACCTTGCCGCCCTTGACGTACGGGGCGAGCAGGTCGATGACCTTGATCCCCGTCTCGAAGATCTCGGTGGTCGGGGAGAGCGACTCGAAGGCGGGCGGCTCGCGGTGGATCGGCCAGCGCTCCTCGGTGCCGACCGGGTCGCCGTTGTCGATCGCCTCGCCGAGCACGTTGAAGATCCGGCCCAGCGTCGACTCGCCGACGGGCACCGTGATCGGGCCGCCCGTATCGGTCACCTCGAGCCCGCGGGCCAGCCCGTCCGTGGCGTCCATCGCGATCGCGCGGATGCGCCCGTCCCCCAGGTGCTGCTGCACCTCCGCCACGAGCACGCGCGCCGACTCAGCGCCGGCGCCGGCGCCGGCCGGAACCTTGATCTCGAGGGCGTTGTAGATCGCGGGCATCTCGCCGGGAAAGACCGCGTCCACGACGACGCCCTTGATCTCGACGATGGTGCCGACGCGCGCGGACTGTCCGTTCTGGGACATGTAACTCCTTGGAGGGGATGCCGAATCGGTGCTTCTGGCCTAGCGAAGCCGGAATCTACCAGCGACGGGACCGAGAGCCGGGCGACATTGTGACATCAGCCGGGGCAGCTTCGGCAGCCATCTGCGGCGCTCCGCCGGCCCCAGCGCGTCGCGCAGCAGGGAGGCTTCGATGGACGCCGCCACCCGGGCGGCGTGATCGACGTGTCAAGCCCGGGAGGAGACGGCGGAGATCAGTGCCATGCCGACACTGTACCCGCCCCGGGCCCCGCGTTACAGGGCGGGGCCACCGTTAGACGAGGACGCTGCGGACGTGCGGCGAGTGCACGCGCGGCGGCGGCAGGATGAGCAGCAGCTTGCCCTCGCGGATGCTGCGGAACTGGTGGTCGAGCGGCGCCAGCTCGGCCAGCGTCGTCGGCTGCCTCACCTGGGCCGTCGTGCGGTGGCCCTGCGAGGCGACGAGGGCGCCGACCCCGGCTGCCGCCGCGGCGGCCGTGATCGCGACCGCCGTCGCGGCGATCCGGTGGCGCGTGCGGCGGGCCGGCCGCCGTCGCAATTGGCGTTCGGCTTGGATGTCAATTGCCTGGGCCGGCACGTGCATGTGGGCGACGACGTCCGGCGGGGCCGGATCCATCGGCACCGCCGTGCGCACCCGCTCGGTGACCTCCCCCATCGCCGCCGCCACCTCGGCGCACGCGGCGCACTCGTTCAGGTGCGCGCGCAGGAGGCCGAGATCGAACTCGGTCAGGTCGCCGTCGAGCCTCCTCGAGGCGAGCTCGCGGGCGCGGTCACAATCGCTGCGGTTGGGAAATCCGAGGTACATCTGACCCCTTCTGACGAGGCCACCGCCTGAATGTTAGGCCAGCGGATGGCGGCCGTCACACAGCAGGCCGAACAGGACGAGCACGAACCCCAGCACCACGAACACCGCGGAGCTCGCCATCGAGTCCTCCCGCTCGTCGTTCGTGGCGAAGCGGACCGGCCCGCTCCCGAACACCCCGAACAATCCGCCGACCGCCCCGGAATCGCCCTCCTGGCGCACCGGCGGGCGGATGCCGAAGAAGACGCCGAGCGAGATGCTGAGGCACGCCGCCAGGTAGAAGCCGACCGACAGCGAGCGGTTGACCGAGTCGCCGACCAGCAGCCCGAGGGCGAGCGAGAAGATCGCCGTCCCGACGATCACCGTGACGGCCACCTGCACGAAGCGGCGGAGGCCGTTCCAGAGCTCGGCCCTCGTCACCGCGACCGCCTCAGCCCGTTGACGCCCCGCTGGGCAGGCGCAGGTCGCTCAGCGGCCACGTCTCGAGCGGGAAGTGACACGCCTTCAGGTGGCCGTCGTCGCCGGACGGCTCCAGCAGAGGCTCGTCGACGTCGCACGTGCCCGCCTGGAAGCGCGGGCAGCGGGGGTGGAACCGGCACGCGTTGGGCGGGTTGATCGGGCTCGGCACATCCCCCTCGAGGACGACCGGCTTGCGGGCGCGGGCGACGTCGGGGTTCGGGATCGGGATCGCCGAGAGCAGCGCGCCCGTGTACGGATGCAGCGGATGGTCGTAGAGCTCGTCACCCCGCCCCACCTCGACCATCTTGCCCAGGTACATCACGGCCACGCGGTCGGAGATGTGGCGGACGACGTCCAGGTCGTGGGCGATGAACATGTAGGTCAGGTCGAACTCCTGCTGCAGCCGCTTCAGCAGGTTCAGGATCTGCGCCTGCACCGACACGTCGAGCGCGGACACCGGCTCGTCGCACACGATCAGCTTCGGCCGGATGGCGAGCGCCCGGGCGACCCCGATGCGCTGGCGCTGGCCGCCCGAGAACTCGTGCGGGAAGCGGTTGTAGTGCTCGGGGTTCAGCCCGACGACGTCGAGCAGCTCCTGCACGCGGCGCTTGTTCTCGGCCGCCGTGCCGATCTTGTGGACGTCGAGCGCCTCGCCGATGATGAAGCCGACCCGCTTGCGCGGGTTGAGCGACGCGTACGGGTCCTGGAACACCATCATCATCTCGCGCCGGATCCGCATGAGCGCCGAGCCCTTGAGCTTGGTGATGTCCTGGCCCTCGAACACGATCGATCCGCCGGTCGAGTCGAGCAGCCGCATGACGCAGCGGGCCATCGTCGACTTGCCGCAGCCGGACTCGCCGACGACGCCGAGGGTCTCGCCCTTCTTGATCGTGAAGGAGACGCCGTCGACCGCGCGCACGCGCGCCACCTCCTTCTGGAAGATGATCCCCCGGGTCACCGGGAAGTGCTTCTCGAGATCCTGGACGGCGAGCAGCTCTTCGGCCATCTGCTCCTACCCCGTCGACGCCATCGTCTCGGCCACGAGCGTCTCGGCCTCCCGCTTCTTGGTCGCCTCGTCCAGATGGCACGCGGCCCGGTGCCCCGCCGTGCCCTCGACCGGCGCGAACTCCGGCTCGGTCGTGCGGCACACCTCCATCGCGTACGGGCAGCGCAGGTGGAAGCGGCAGCCCGGCGGCGGCCGCAGCAGCGACGGCGGAGACCCGGCGATCGGCCGCAGCTCCTGGCCGTGCTGGGCGAGCCGCGGCAGCGACCGCATCAGGCCCCACGTGTAGGGGTGATGGGCGTTGTAGAAGATGTCGGAGTAGGTGCCCTGCTCGGCCGGCTTGGCCGCGTACATCACGAGCACCTCGTCGGCCGTCTCCGCGACGACGCCCAGGTCGTGCGTGATCATGATGATCGCGCTCCCGAAGTCGCGCTGGAGGTCGTTCATCAGCTTCAGGATCTGGGCCTGCGTCGTGACGTCGAGCGCGGTCGTCGGCTCGTCGGCGATCAGCAGGTCGGGGTTGTTGATCAGCGCCATCGCGATCATCACCCGCTGGCGCATGCCGCCCGAGAACTGGTGGGGATAGTCCTCGAGCCGCGTTTCGGCCCGGGGGATGCCCACCGCCTTCAGCATCTCGAGCGCCCGCTTCGAGGCGGCCGCTTTCGACTCGTTGTTGTGGAGCTGGATCGCCTCGCGCAGCTGCTTGCCGATCGAGTGCACCGGGTTCAGCGAGGTCATCGGGTCCTGGAAGATCATCGAGATCTCGTTCCCGCGCACCTTGCGCAGCTCAGTCGGCGGCAGCTCGAGCAGGTTCCGGCCCTTGAAGATCGCCTCTCCCGTCGAGATCGTCTTGGCCCGGGGATTCAGGCCGAGGATCGTCAGGCAGGTGACGCTCTTGCCGCACCCGGACTCGCCCACGATGGCGAGCGTCTTGCCCGGGTCGACCGAGAAGGAGACCCCGTCCACGGCGCCGACGATGCCGTCGTCCGTGCGGAACTGGGTCTTCAGGTCGCGGACTTCGAGAAGTGCCACGTCGTCAGTCTACCCAGCCGGCGCTACGCGAGCCGGATGCGTGGGTCGATCCATGCGTACAGCAGGTCGACCAGCAGGTTGAAGCCGATGACGAGCACCGAGGCGAAGACGGTAACCCCGACGATCTTCGGCAGGTCGAACTGGTAGACCGACTGGATGGCCAGGTTTCCCAGCCCGGGCAAGCCGAAGACCTCCTCGATGAGGACCGCGCCTCCGAGCGCGATGGCGATGTCCATGCCGAGCATCGTGACGACGGGCAGCATCGCGTTTCGAAGCACGTGCCGGCGCATCACGATCGATTCCGGCGCGCCCTTCGCCCGGGCCGTCCGCACGTAGTCCTCGTTCAGCGTCTCCATCACGTTCGCGCGGATCATGCGCACGTAGATGGCCGCGTAGAGGATGGCGAAGACGATCCACGGCATCAGCATGTGCGTGAACCAGTCGACCGGTCCGCCGCACGGCTGGCCCGCCGCACCGCCCCGCAGGTTGCAGTAGCCCTGGATCGGGAGCAGGTTCAGCTTGTACCCGAAGATGTAGGAGGCCATCAGGCCGATCCACACCGGGTGGGCGGAGATGCCGCAGAGAACGCCGACCATCGACGCGCGGTCGAGCGCGGAGCGCGGCCGCAGGGCCGAGAGGATCCCGATGGGCACGGCGATCAGCATCCACACGACGGCACCGCCGAGCACGAGCGACGCGGTCACCGGCGCCGCGCTGAAGATGGAGGAGTTGACGCTCTGGCGGTCGTTGAACGAGTAGCCGAGGCTGCCGTGGAACACCAGCTGGCCCAGGAAGTGCAGGTACTGCTGGTAGATCGGCCGGTCGAGGTAGAGCCGGTGCGCCACCGCCTTGACCTCCTGCGGCGTGGCCGACTTCCCGGCGGCCAGCTTCGCCGGGTCGAGCGGGATCATGAAGAAGATGATGTACGTGACCACCGTCACGGCGATGAAGAGGACGACAGCCCAGAGCAGGCGCCGAATCACGTAGCGAACCATGCCGTTTCTCCCGGTGGTAGAGGTTTGCGCGGGGCGCCGGGTGGTTCGCCCGGCGCCCCGCGTGCACTACTGCAGCGAGTCTACTCCCTCGCTACTTCGTCAGGCACATCGTGGTCAGATCCATGATGTACGACGGGGTATCGACCGTGCATCCGACCTTGGGGCCGAAGAAGTCGATGTTGTTCGTGTACAGCCACGGCGCCCACGGCGGATCGTTCTTCATCATGTCCGTCGCGATGTTGCCGTAGGTCTGATACCGAGCGTTGCCGCTCAGCGTGTTGGCGTGATCCATCTGCTGGTTGTACTTCGGCACGTCGAAGTACGCGAAGTTGTTCCCACCAGTCTTCGGGATGTTCTCGCCGGAGAGCAGGATGTTCATGAAGTCGTACGGATCCGGGTAGTCCTCGATCCAGCCTTCGTTCGCGATGTCCATCGCGACACCCTTGGTGCCCTCGTTCTGGAACTGCAGAGCACGCGTGAAGTACTTCGGCTTCACCGTGATCCCGATCTTGGCGAGGTTCGCCGTCAGGACCGCGTCGCCCTGGCTCACGGACGGCGTGCCGGCGGTCGAGTACTCGATCGCCGTCAGGGGCGTCTTCACCCCTGCCTGCTTGATCAGCGCCTTCGCCTTGGAGATGTCCTCGGACGTCGGGCTGGTCACGGGATACATGCTCTTCTCGAACTGCGAGCCCGGCAGGGCCGGCGGCAGGATCTTGTCGCCCGGCGTGCCGTAGCCGTAGCCGTACGGCTTCTCGATCGCCGGCCGGTCGATCGCCCAGTTGACCGCCTGGCGGACCAGGGGGTTCTTGAACGTCGGCCGCGCCGTGTTGAGCGCGAAGTACGAGATGATCGCAGCGGGGGTGATGAAGAACCGCTGGTTCCCCGTCTGCTTGGTCGACGTGCCGTCCGGGCCGAATTCCTGGTTCAGCTGGAAGTTCTCGCTCCCAGGCACGCAGTCCGGGCAGTAGTCGAGCTGGCCGTTCTTCAGCTCCAGGGTGCCCTGGTTCTGGTCGATCGTCAGCTGGTTGTAGTCGATCTCGTCCAGGTAGCGCGGGCGAGGACCGTGGTAGTACGGGTTCTTCTTCAGCACCAGCGAGCGATGCTGCACCCAGTTGGCGATGTAGAACGGGCCGGCGCCGGCGATCGACTGGACGCCCTTGCTGTTGATCGGGGTGTCCTTGGGGATCGCGCAGGCGAACGGCGTGGCGACCTTGGACAGGAAGCCGGCGTCCTTCTCCGTGAGCGTGATCGCGAGCTTGTCCCCGGTCACCTTGATGCCGGACACGTGGGCCGGGAGGCCCTTGTAGCCCGAGGCGCCCTGGATGTCGTTCAGGAACGTGGCGCCGAAGTACGACGCCTGCTTCGGCGAGAGGTCGCGCTCCAGCGCGTGCTGGAACGTCGCGGCCGTCACGGGCTCACCGGTGTTGAACTTGTACTTGCCGGCGGGCACCGTGAAGGTGTACGTCTTGCCGTCTGCGGAGACGGTCGGCATGGCGGACGCTGCTTCCGGCGTCAGCACCTTGCCGGCGTCACCCGACTTGTCGGGGTAGTTCAGGAGCTTCACGCACGTCGCGTACTCGACCTGCCAGGACGTCTGGTAGTACGCCAGCGCCGGGTCGATGAAGTCGATGTCGCCGTGCGCGGCGACCTTGAGCGTGCCACCGTTGACGTGCGGCACGTTGCTCTGGCCGCCCGGTGCGCTCGAGCCCACGCTTCCGCTGCCGCCGCTGGAGCTCCCGCAGCCAGCCGCGCCGAGAAGCACGATGCCCGCGGTGAGCGCCCCCACCGCAAGCCACAAACCCGGTCGTCTCATATGAAAACCCCTCGCGTCGGATTTCGGGTGCGCAGGCGGACGCAATCCGCCCGGTCCCCTCGCTACGACCCCTAAGACGCTCGTGTCCGCGAGGAAGTTAGAGCGTCGAGCGCGGGTCGATCGCGTCGCGCAGGCCGTCGCCGAGCAGGTTGAAGGCGAGCGTCGTGATCAGGATCGCGACGCCCGGCCACACGATCAGCCACGGCTGCACCGTGTACCAGTTGACGGCGTCGGAGAGCAGGTTGCCCCAGCTGGCGTTCGGGGGCGGCAGGCCGACGCCCAGGTAGGACAGGGCGGCCTCGAACAGGATGTTCGTGGCCACGGTCAGCGTGCCGTAGACGATGATGGTGCCGACCAGGTGGGGCAGCAGGTGCGACCGCATGATGCGGAAGTTCGAGCAGCCCACCATCCTGGCCGCCTCGACGTATTCCTTCTCGCGCAGGGACAGCACCTGCGCCCGCACGATGCGGGCGGGGTAGTACCACGAGAACACGCTGATGATGATGATCAGCGTGACGATCCCGGGCACGAATATCCCGAACATCGTGTAGGAGTTGAGCCGGTCGCCGATGGTCGCGGCGATGCCGATCGCGAACAGGAGCAGCGGGAACGCCATCACGATCTCGGTCATGCGCGACACGACCGTGTCCATCAGGCCGCCGTAGAAGCCGGCCACGGTGCCCAGGACGACGCCGATGAAGACGCCGATGATGGTCGCGATGATCGCGACCTCGAGCGATACGCGGGCGCCCGAGAGGACGCGCAGAAACTCGTCGCGGCCGACGGCGTCGGACGCGCCGAGGACGTAGAGGCTCGTGCCCGACCCGTCGAGGTCCTTGACCGTCGTCCACGGGCCGGCCGGCGCGTAGTTGATGACCGCGTTCGAGTTGATGTCGTTCGGCCCGTGGCCGAGGATATGGGCCGCGAGCGGTGCGCCGATGAACGCGACCAGCACGATGAGGATGATCACGATCCCGCTGGCCATCGCGACGCGGTCGCGCTTGAAGCGGATCCACGCCTGCTCCCAGTAGCCGCGGGCGCGGATCGCCTCGTCGGTACCCTCGACCTCTCCGGAGACGCTGGTGCCGCCGACAGCAGCTGCCCCGGGGACGAGTGTGCTTCGTTCGGACGCCATCGGCTCGGTCAGGATACCGGCAAGCGGTTGCCCGGGCAACCGCGGCGCTCACCGTTCTAGGGCTGCGCCGCCGGGATGGGCGGGTTCACGCCCCGCGGGGTGAAGTTCTGGACGAGCCAGCCGTGACCGCTCGGGACGAGCTCGAGGAAGTCGTCGATCGGCGCCACGCCGAGCTTGTGTGACGTCAGCAGCACCTCGAGCAGGATGTCGCGCCGGCGGTGCCGGTCGATCTTGAACTTGGCGCCGCCGAACTTCTCCCGCGGATACGGCACGACCGGGATGTTCCCGGTGTTCCACTCGGTCCGGGTCAGGCCGCCGCGCACGTGGGGGGTGACGAGCGCCCACGCCGCCGCCACGTCGTTGCGCAGGACCGCGGTCTGGATGAACTTCTGGGCAACGCGAAGCGCCGGCTTCGGCATGGCGATCTCCGGCCCGTAGAGCTGCTCCGCGCTCTTCGTCGGCGCGACCGCCGGCCCGGAGCCCTCGGCGACCTTGGCGCCGTCGCGTGAGCTCACGAAGACCACGATTCCGGCGACGAGCACGATCACGGAAACCGTCGTGAAGACCGCCCGTACGAGGGAGCGGTCCCACATCTGACCGACGCGTTCCACTGGTGAAAGTGTAGCCACGGGTTATTCCAGGGCGTCCGCGCCCGCGACCACCTCGAGGATCTGCTGGGTGATCTCGGCCTGGCGGGCGCGGTTCATCTCGAGGGTCAGCGAATCGATCAGGTTCGAGGCGTTCTCCGACGCGTTGCCCATCGCCGTCATGCGCGATCCGTGCTCGGATGCGGTCGATTCGAGCAGCGCCCGGTAGATGGTCACCTCGACGTACGTCGGCAGCAGCCTCGCCAGGATCTCGGAGCGATCCGGCTCCTCGAGGTAGGCGCCCTCGATCAGCTCGACCTCCTGCCCGGTCAGCACCTCCTCGGGGACGGGCAGCACGTCGACCGTCTCGACCGCCTGCGTCAGCGCCGAGACGAAGCGGTTGTAGACCATCACGACCAGGTCGACCTTGCCCTCCACGTAGAGCTCGGCGACGCGCTCGGCGATGGCGCTCGCGTCCGAGTACTTCGGCCGGTCGGTGATCCCGGTGTAGGAGGCCTCGATCTCCTGGCCGCGGAAGCGCAGCGACGAGCCGCCCTTGCGCCCCACCGCCAGCCAGTGCACCTCGCGGCCCTGCCCGCGGTGCTCGCCGGCGACGGCCAGCGACCGCCGGATCACGTTGGCGTTGAAGGCCCCCGCCAGGCCGCGGTCGGCCGTCAGCGCGAGCACGGCGACGCCCTTCACCTCGCGCTTCTCGAGCAGCGGCTGCCCGTAGGCACGCGACGTCACCGCGGCCACCTCGACCGTCAGCTGCTGCAGGCGGTCGGCGTACGGCCGCAGGCCCTCGATCCGGGCCTGGGCGCGGCGCAGCCGCGACGCCGCCACGAGCTCCATCGCCTTGGTGATCTTGCCGGTGTTGCGCACCGACCGGATGCGGCGCGCGATGTCCTGCTGGGTGGCCATCTAGGCGGCGGTGCCGGCCGCGTCCTTGTCGTTCTCGACGAAGAAGCTGTCCTTGAACGTGTCGAGGTGCTTGCGCAGGCTCTCGACCGTCTCGTCGGCGAGGTCGCGGGACTCCTCGATCGCCTTCAGGATCGAGCCCTCGGCCCGCAGCGACTCGACCAGCTCGTCGTTGAACCGCGACACCTCCTCGACCGGGATCGAGTCGACATAGCCGTTCGTCACCGACCAGATGACGACGACCTGCTCGGCCACCGGCCACGGCGCGTACTGGGGCTGGTTCAGCGACGCCACGACCCGCTCGCCGCGGGCCAGCTGGTTCTGGGTGGCCTGGTCGAGCTCCGAGCCGAACTGGGAGAAGGCCTCCAGCTCGCGGTAGGCGGCCAGGTCGAGGCGCAGGCGCCCGGCGACCTTTTTCATCGCCCGGATCTGGGCGTCGCCGCCGACGCGCGACACCGAGATGCCGGCGTTGATGGCCGGGCGGACGCCCGAGTAGAACAGGTCGGCCTGCAGGAAGATCTGGCCGTCGGTGATCGAGATCACGTTCGTCGGGATGTAGGCCGACACGTCGCCGGCCTGGGTCTCGATCACCGGCAGCGCCGTCAGGGAGCCGGCGCCGAGCTCGTCGGACAGCTTCACCGCCCGCTCGAGCAGCCGCGAGTGCAGGTAGAAGACGTCGCCCGGGTAGGCCTCGCGGCCGGGCGGGCGCCGCACCAGCAGCGACATCTGCCGGTAGGCGTCGGCGTGCTTGGAGAGATCGTCGTAGATGACCAGCGCGTGCTTGCCGTTGTAGAGGAAGTGCTCGCCCATCGCGCAGCCCGCGTAGGGGGCCATGAACTTGATCGGGGCGGCCTCGGTCGCCGAGGCCGCGACGATGATCGTGTAGTCCATCGCGCCGGCGCTGCGCAGCTGGGCCTCGACCGCCCGCACCGTCGACGCCTTCTGGCCGATGGCGACGTAGATGCAGATCAGGTCCTGGCCCTTCTGGTTCAGGATCGTGTCGACGCAGATCGCCGTCTTGCCGGTCGTGCGGTCGCCGATGATCAGCTCGCGCTGGCCTCGCCCGATCGGGATTATCGAGTCGATCGACTTGATGCCGGTCTGCACCGGCTCGGACACCGGCTGGCGGTCGACGACGCCCGGCGCCTTGAACTCCATCGGCCGGACCTCGTCGGTCTCGATCTCGGGGCCGCCGTCCATCGGCTCGCCCAGCGGGTTGACGACGCGGCCGATCAGCTTCTCGCCGACCGGGATCGACATGACCTCGCCGGTGCGGCGGACGGTGTCGCCCTCCTTGATCTGGTCCCACTCGCCGAAGAGCACGCAGGCGACGTTGTCCTCCTCGAGGTTCAGGGCGAGGCCGGTGACGCCATGGCCGAACTCGAGCTTCTCCATCGCCACGCAGCGGTCGAGGCCGTACACGCGGGCGATGCCGTCGCCGAGCTGGATGACGGTGCCGACCTCCTCGACCTCGGCCTCGACGTCGTAGCGCTCGATCTCGGTCTTCAGGATGTTCGCGATCTCGTCTGGTCGCAGCTTCACGCTTCACTCCCAAT
>Ga0157374_10004972_pt1 | contig 11154 bp, 11 predicted proteins | sample M25metaG_FD_115308 | JGI IMG/M metagenome (GOLD analysis project Ga0157374, IMG submission 115308) | Miscanthus rhizosphere microbial communities from Kellogg Biological Station, Michigan, USA - M2-5 metaG | ecosystem: Host-associated > Plants > Roots > Rhizosphere > Soil | place: USA: Michigan... | reverse complement strand
TCGGTTGGCTTCTTGGCCAGCGACATCTGATCAATCTTGTCTTGCAGCTTCAGCAAAGCATAGAACAAATTTTCCGGGCGGGGCGGGCAACCGATCACGTAGACATCGGTGGGGACGATCTTGTCCACGCCTTGCAGAACAGCATAGGTATTGAACGGGCCTCCGACCGAGGAGCATGCGCCCATCGAGATCACCCACTTGGGATCGGGCATCTGCTCGTAGATTCGCTTTACTACCGGAGCCATCTTCAACGTGACAGTCCCGGCAACGATCATCAGATCGCTCTGTCGTGGGCTGGGCCGGAAAACTTCGGAGCCGAAGCGGGCAATATCGAAGCGCGCTGTCGAGGAGGCGATCATTTCGATAGCGCAACAAGCCAATCCAAACGTCATGGGCCACACCGCCGACTTGCGGGCCCAGTTGAAGACGTAATCCACGGTGGTGATCAGAAAGTTCTTTTCAAACTTGTTCTGTAGCCAGGCCATGCGTGTCCTCGGGTTGCTCCGTTTACAATAGCCGCTCTAGCGAATACAGGCGGGTTAAGTCTAGGTGGGGGCGCGTTAGGTGTCAATCCGGATCGAAATCGTCAAAGGAGATATTACAAACCAGCCGGGGTTGGACGCTATCGTCAACGCTGCCAACACGGAGCTGATTTTGGGTTCTGGCGTCGCCGGGGCCATTTACCGGCGTGGTGGAGAGGTAATCGACCGCGAAGGTCAAGCCAAAGCTCCCATCAAGCTGGGAGAAGCCGCCGTCACCAGTGCTGGCCGTCTCCCCAACAAATATGTAATCCACGCCGCCGCCATGGGATATCGACCAGAAGATGCCCGCGTTCCCAAACGCCAGGGATCTCTTTCAAGTGCGGCGATTATCTCGGACGCTACTCGCAACAGTCTGCTACGTGCCGATGAACTGAAACTTGAAAGCATCGCCTTCCCTGCCCTGGCAACCGGTGTGGCAGAGTTCCCGGTTGATGAATGTGCAGACGTAATGATCGGCGCAGTCCGACAGTATGCGCGTGAACACGCGACCAGCACGGTGAAACTAGTGCGCTTTGTGCTTTTCGGCGACGCCGATTACCACACTTTCCAAAATACCCTGCGAAAGACAGGAGCCCATGGCTGATAGCAAGCCCAGTGCACGTGAGCCTTATTTCTGGATTTTCGTAGTCGCCCTGATCCTCCGGGTGGTCCTGATTTTCTTTGGCCACACCTACAAGTTTTACGATCACAATCATAACTTCAGCTTCGGCTGGGAGATGGGCAGCATCGGACGTTCTCTCGCTGAAGGCGATGGCTTCGGCAACCCGTTTGGTGAAACGACAGGCCCCACCGCATGGGAGCCTCCACTCTACCCATTGTTGATTGCTGGTGTATTCAAGATTTTTGGGATTTATTCCCTGACATCGGCGGTTGTATTGCTAGCCATCAACAGTATTTTTTCAGCACTCACCTGTATCCCCATTTTTTGGATTGCCCGCCGCTGCTTTAGCGAACGAGTCGCGCTCTGGACCTGCTGGTTGTGGGCCTTGCTACCCCCGATCATGGCTTGGGCCACGCGCTGGGTTTGGGAAACCAGCATCGCCACATTTTTGCTCACTCTGCTTTTTTGGCTGACGCTAGTGATGGAGGAGTGCGAATCCTCTCTCGCATTTTCCGGTGTAGCCCACGCTGAACCCGCCCCCCGGACTCAACACTTTCGTCCCTTGCCTTGGGCACTCTTTGGACTGCTATGGGGAGCAGCGGCACTTCTCAACACCTCCCTGCTCGCTTTCCTTCCTGTTTCTGGTTTGTGGATTTCGTGGCGACGCTCGAAGTTGGGCAAGAGTTCGCTGGCCGGAGTCGCTCTTGCATCGGTCGTGTTTCTTGCCTGCATCTCTCCCTGGACAATCCGTAACTACCATACATTTGGGAAACTGTTTCTAATTCGTTCAAACTTCGGCGCAGAACTCAGGCTGGGAAATGGCCCCGGAGCAGATGGTACGTGGATGCAAAGATTTCATCCCACGCAAAACGCCCATGAGATGAGCCGCTATCGCGGCATGGGCGAGATCGACTACATCGCAGTCCGCAGAGAAGAAGCGTATGCCTTCATTCGCGAAGACATTGGGAGATTTCTGATTCTTTGCGGAAAACGTTTTGTCTATTACTGGGCAGGAGTTCCACGCCCCTCGCAGACCTTCGGGCAGACGATTCTGAGAAATTCTTTATACTTCGCATCTTCTTTGCTGACTTTTTGGGGTTTGTATATCGCCTGGAAAAACCGGAGACCGGGAATAGGGCTATTTTTCTGGCTGTTTCTGGTTTATCCACTGGTCTACTACGTGGTCTTTCCTCACCCGCGCTATCGGCATCCCATCGAACCAGAAATGGGTATGTTGATTGTGTATGGCATTGTAGGGAGTTACGAGAAGATGCCGGAACGTGGGGATTGATGCAACCGTCAAGTCCAGGGTTAGTTTCGTTCCCTATTAGTCCGCAGCTTTGATGTCCACCACATGAATGGTTTTGGTTTTGGAATTGAGCGTGCCGATGATTTTCACTTTTAGCCCCGTAAATGAAGCCGGCCTTTCCTGATCGTCCAAGCGATAAACTGAATCGCCATTGGCCAGAACCAGATCCCCGCCAAGATACTTCACACAGTAGTTGGTGCAATTGGTTGCCGTTCCTCCCATATTCTTGTTCTTCATCATTTCGGTGTGGGAACGCGTCAACGAATGGACGTTCATTGAGCACTGGCTGTCGGCAATTTCGCCGGTGAAGGTGCGCGTCTTTTCTTCGGCCGTTGCCATCACCAGCAAACCCAAGGTCAAGATTCCTGCAAACACCGCCTGCTTATTCATCATGCGCTCCTTGTATCTTGTCAGGGGATGACAACCAATTTCATGTTCATATTCTCGTGCTCGTCGCTGCAGATCACTGTACAGACGACGATGTAGTCACCGGGTTCCAGCGGCGCAGTCAAGTGGAGTTCTTGTATCCCCGGATGCAGGGCGAAGTTCCAACCCGGAACTTTCGTTCGATTGCTCGCCCGCAGTAACGTAAACCCGTGCACCGAGCCGTCGCGATTGAACGACTTGCCTCTATTCGCCGTGATGCGCAGCGTAACCTGCTCTCCGGCCTTTAAGGTAATTTCTGGTTTCGCTTGCCCAGCAATCTTGTAGCGGCTGTCTTTATCCGCTGTGATTTCAATGATGCGTGATTGCTCCTGAGCTACAGCCGATCCCACGAGCACACAGACTACCCAAACTGCCCAGCACAAATAAACTTTCATTGACTGATCCCCTGACTAATCCCTAGCTACTGCGTCATGTAAGCAAGGATGTACCGCATATCTGCATCCGTAATTGTGGCCCGCACACGCATGTGGCGGACGATGGTTGCCATCATGCGGGGTGGAAACTTGTGCGGTGCAGCGTGACAGCGGCTGCAGTTGGCACGGAAGCGTTTTTCGCCTTCCGCACGGATGTTCTCGGCTTCGCTGGTGCGCTCAGCGGAGGCAGTGGTGGTCGAAATCGTGGCTGGATCCGCGGTTGAATTGGAGCTTTTTGGTGGGTCAGCAGCAATGGCGGCAGCGGTCAACATCAAAATCCCGGCGAGCAACATGAATTTCGATTTCATCGCGCTCCTGTCGGCCCGAGAGGCAGGGCAAAGCGATAGGCGATGCCCATCGTCCAGACATTCCAGTTGCGGGTACCCAACCAGCGGCCGTAGCTGGCGGAAGCCTTCAGGCCATCGCGGACGTAAAAGTTCAATCCAAAGTCGGGCTGGCGCACGTTGCCGTGGGGCAACCCGTACTCGCTCAGCTCACTCGAATCAGTTTCCTCACCGAGGAAGAACTGCTGCATGCGGGCGACAAATTCTGTACGACGCATGGCGGGACGCCAAAAACTGACCTGATTGAAGCGATATGCGCCTTCCACCCAATAGCCGCTGCCATCGTGCGACCGCGCATACTCCGAGCGGAGGTTCAGGGGTACGCGCATTGGCTGCCAGGCAAAATGAAATCCGAAGGCATTGGTGCGATCTTCCTGAAGCTCTTTCTGGAAAGAGCCACCTACTTCAATCCGTGGCCCAGGGAAGAAAAATCCGACGCGCCCACCGGCCAGCCGGTCTGATTCGAACTTATTCACCGAGCTGTTGGTAGAGAAATACGCAGCGTAGTTCAGATTGGCTTTCGGGTTGATCGTGAAACCACCCCGTAGCATTGCTCCATCACTCGATCCGGTTCCCAGCGGGAAAATCAATGGTACTTCGTGAAGCTCACGTATCCAGATGGGATACAACCGCTCGTTGTAAATGCCAAACGGAGTCAGGAACCTTCCCGCCGTGACCGTCACGTAGGGATTCACAATGTAATCGATTTGCAGGTAATCAATGTCTTTTCCGACAACGCCTTTGTACGGGCCGTTGCCGTTCTCACGCTCAAACTCACCTTCGAACGCAGCACGTGCCTCCACCAGCCAGTGATCGCCCATGGGCACTAGGAGCACCGGTGTGATTTCCGGCGCAAGCTCGGTTTGCCCACGATCCACATTGGTGAAATAGCCGGCATTGCCGGTAAGGATGGGAATTGGCCGTTCGTCGTTGGAAGTCTGGGCGACTAGAGACGATGCCAGAAAAAGCAGCGAGATGAGTGCGAAAAAGACAGTGTGTCTTTTGGAGCAGACCTCAGATTCGAACCACGAATACTTCAAAACAACTCTCCGTCCTCACGTCTCGAGCCCCTACCCGAGATTGTCCTGCACGACGGTAAATGATTGAAAGATAACCTTAGTAACGGTCACGGGGCCATTCCAGAAATTGAGACGAATCGGCTAAAGCTCACAAATCCCACACCGACACGTCTAAGCTGCGGCGGATTAAGGAGGAAACATGTCTATGCGCATTCGGCGTTCACCAATTCTGTTAGCGGGCATCGCGGCCCTGCTACTCACCGTCCAGGCCTATGCCGGGGACCACTCCGGAGAACTTACCGCAGAGTTTCACCAGACTTATCCACTGTCGGCCGACGGCCGGGTGTCGCTAAGCAACATCAACGGGGCGGCCCATATCGTTGGTTGGGACCGCAATGAGGTAAAAGTCGACGCGATCAAGTACGCGCGGCGACAGGAACGGCTGGATGAAGCCAAAATCATCGTCGATGCCAGCAGCAGTCGGGTATCCATCCGCACCCAGTACCCCGAGCATGACAATAATTGGGACTGGAGCCGAGACGACAATCCCGCCAGCGTGGAGTACACGATCACAGTCCCGCGTGGTGCCGGGCTGGACAAGATTGAACTGGTCAACGGAGGGCTGGATATTAAGGGCGTGAGCGGAGAAATTGAGGCCTCTTGCGTCAATGGTTCGCTGGTCGCCAGCGAACTGGGAGGCCGTGTCGAACTTTCAACCGTGAACGGCTCTCTCAAAGCGCAGTTGAACCAGCTAAGCAACTCTCCCATGCAGTTGTCATCCGTGAACGGCAGCTTGTCGCTGACTCTGCCGTCAGATGCCCAGGCTGAGCTTGAGGCTACTACGGTTCATGGCGCCATCAGCAATGACTTTGGCCTGGATGTGGACCGCCATCAGTGGGTGGGGCGCGATCTCCATGGCAAACTCGGCGATGGACGGGTTCATATCAAACTAAGCAACGTGAATGGGCCAATCCACATTCAGCACGCAAATGATGGACGCATGATGAGTCCAGTGAAGAACCTGATTCAAGGAAACGACGACAAGATTTAAGGTTCTCTGCGCCCTCTCCTCGATCTCAGCGCACCTCTGCGTTTTAAGGTTTTGTTCCTATAAAACCCTGAACCGCAGAGATCGTGGAGAAGCCGCGGAGGGCGCAGCAGACCCAGTTACCCTACCGTACTCTTCCCTTGTCCCTGAAATTCGCGAACAATAGGTGGCGTGTCCGCCACAAACACACAATCCGCAGATAGCCTGCTGGCTTGCGCAATTCCGCGTTATTTTGAAGTTGCGCTTTATCTGCTGGTGCTGATCGGCTTTCTCACTCTGGTCTCCACTCATGGGCTGGATGCGCCATCCACGCTGCTTGTGGCCGCTGCGCTTATCGTTCGCGGATACGTTCTGGCTACCAATCGGACGCTGCTGATTCCAGAGCGCTGGACCAGCGGGCTGACCATCGCCTACGTGCCGTTTTACGTGCTCGATTACTTCCTGCTGTCGCAGCAATTTGTTTCCACTACCGTACACCTGGTTCTTTTCCTAACGGTGATGCGACTGTTTTCCGCCCGCCGCGACCGTGACCATTATTTTCTGGCGGTCATCGCTTTCTTAATGGTGCTGGCTTCCGCAGTGTTGACCGTGGACAGCACTTTTCTTTTCGCCTTTTCGATTTTCATGCTCTGTGCCATCGCAACTTTCATCTTGCTGGAGATGAAGCGCACTTCAGCAAAATCTACAGTGAGCGCCGAAGAGCTCAACAACGGCAAAGGTGAACGCAGGCTTGTGATCTCGCTGGTGGGGATTGCACCTGTAATTCTTTTGCTGATCTTGCTGACCGCGACAGCGATTTTTTTCGTCCTGCCCCGCCTCTCCACCGGATATTTGAGCGCTTTCTCACCCAGTGGGGCGATCTCCACCGGCTTCAGTGACCACGTTGAGCTGGGAAACATAGGAGAAATTCAGCAATCGAATACTGTCGTGATGCACGTGGAAATCGTCGGCGAACAGCAGGGGACTTATACACAGAACTGGCGCGGCGTCGCGCTCAGCGTATTTGATGGCACCAGTTGGTCGAATCCGTACCACGCATTTCCATTGCGGCCGGGGATGAACCAGCAATTTGATTTGCGTTCACGAGACATCCGCTCCAAATCGCCACTTGCGCTCGATCTTTCTTCACAGATCCACTACCGCGTGCTCATGGAGCCACTCGGCATCAACGTTTTCTTTCTCGCCCCCCAGCCGCAGGCCTTGCAAGGAAAGTATCGCGTGATCGCCACCGACCGCGGCCGGGCCGTATACGACCTGGATCCGGAACATCCGGTCAGTATTTACGACGGTTGGTCGTTGCGCAATGCGCCAGCATCTCCTGAGCGAATTTACACAGTCGACGAACTTTCCGATTACCTGCAATTGCCAAAACTGGATCCGCGGATACCCGAACTGGCTGCGCAGGTGGCGAATATTTCGAGCAGCGACTATGACAAAGCCACATCCATAGAACACTACCTGAAAACAAAATTCAGCTATACCCTGCAGCTCCCATCTACACGTCATGCCGATCCGTTGGCCCATTTTCTTTTTGAACGAAAGCAGGGACACTGTGAATATTTCGCATCAGCCATGGCGGTGATGCTGCGCACACTCAAAATCCCTTCTCGCGTAATAACCGGTTTCACAACCAACGAATTTAACGACATCACTTCGCAATACATCATTCGCAGCAGTGATGCCCATGCCTGGGTTGAGGCATATTTCCCCGAGCGAGGTTGGGTGACATTCGATCCCACGCCTAGCTCAGGCGCTTACCCGCAGAGAGGCTGGGGCAGAATTTCTATGTACACCGACGCCATGGCATCGTTCTGGCGGGAATGGATCGTAAACTACGACGTAGCACACCAGTACACCCTCAGCCAGCAAACCGTGCAAAAGGGACGGCACATGGCATATCAAATCCGTCGCTGGTTCCACAATCAGTACCAACAAATGCTCGCCTGGGCGCACAATGCGGCCAATAGAATTTCACTTTCGCCTGGTGGTTGGACCGGTCGCCTGCTACTGATCGGCACTCTCCTATTTTTATTGTTGAACTTGCGGCGACTCTGGCAGGCTGTTCAGAAATTTATGCTTACAACTCGCCCTGACAAGTCCCCTCGCATGGCCGCCAGTCTCTGGTACGAAAAAATGTTGAGGAGAGTGGAACGCAACGGCTGGCATAAAAAGGACACACAGACGCCGGCCGAGTTCGCTAGCTCAATTCGAGACGAACCACTGCGAAGGCTGGTGTTTGTATTTACATCTCGTTACGAAGGAGCTCGTTTTGGCGGGTCCGCCGAGGATGCGCAGGAACTTCCGGAACTCTACCAAGAGGTCGTCAGTTGGTGTCGAGTAATCGGGCAGCGGAGCGGATAAGAGTATCCGCTCTACGCCCAGCTTTAGAAGCTAGTTGGCTTCGTAGGTCGGACCGTTGCCGAAGTGAATATTAGGATTCGAAGGATCGGCGCCCAACACGCCTTGGTCGCTGATGAATATGCGACCTTATTGATCCCGCGATTTCATTTTCTGGGCTGCGGCGTTTACCGCTAGCAATGCCATCGCGATGAGTACAGCGATCCCAAAACCTTGACGCGTCATCTTTCCTCCCGTGCGAACCAGGCCACGGGGGTCTAACAGAATGCTAAGATTGATATTGGAATGTCGCGCAAAACCCCATCTGTGCTGGCTGAAGACAATCTGGAAGCACGCACACCAGAGACGAAGAGCCCAATCAAAGTGGGCTTTGTAAGCCTGGGATGCCCTAAGAACCTCGTGGACAGCGAGGTCATGATGGGCATGCTTGCACACAATGGAGCAGAGCTGGTTAGGCAGGCGGAAGACGCGGACGTCATCGTTGTAAACACCTGTTCATTTATTGAGAGCGCGCAGCAGGAATCGGTGAACACGATCCTGGAAATGGCGCGGCATAAGACTGATGGAAAAGCGCGCAAGCTGGTGGTGGCAGGGTGCCTGGTAGAACGGTTCCGGAACGATATTCAAAAAAATATTCCCGAAGTTGACGCGGTTGTGGGAACCGGCGAACTGGAAAATATTCTGGCAGCGGTGGGGGTTGCTCGAGCACAGCCTGCCGATTCACTTTTCCGAATCCTGACGTCTCGTCCCGAAGGAGATGCCAGAGCAGCACAAGGCCGCTTCTCCCGCGAATCCTGGGACGGTACAGTTTCCGATCTTCCCAACTACCTATATGACGAAGCGACGCCTCGCATCTTAGCCACGCCGGGGTACACCGCGTACATCAAAATCGCCGAGGGGTGCGATCATCCTTGCACCTTCTGCATCATTCCGCAGTTGCGCGGCCAGTTCCGCTCGCGGCGTTTTGAGTCTGTGGTTGCAGAGGCAGAGCGGCTCGCTTTGAGCGGCGTACGTGAGGTCACATTGATCGGTCAGGACACAACCTGTTATGGCGAAGATTTTGATCTGAAAGATGGCCTGGCTCTATTGCTGGAAAAACTAGCTTCGATTCATGGCCTGCGCTGGGTACGGTTCCTCTACGCCTATCCCAACAAAATCACCGGGCGTTTGCTCGAAACCATCGCATCCCACGACAAAATTTGTTCGTACATGGATGTTCCCTTGCAGCATGCATCTCCGACAGTTCTAAAACGCATGAAGCGCGGCGGGGGGGCTGAAATTTTCTTGCGATCGATCGAGAACATGCGACGCACGATCCCAGATGTAACTCTGCGGTCTTCATTCATTGTCGGATTCCCCGGCGAAACCGAAAAAGAATTTGAACAGCTGTGTGAATTTGTGCGCGAAGCCAAGCTCGACTGGATGGGCGCATTCAGCTACTCCGATCAGCAAGGTGCGGGAGCTTTCGAATTGGGCAAGAAAGTTTCTCCCAAAGAAATCGAACGCCGGCGCAAACACTTGATGCATATCCAGCGCGGGATCAGCCGCAAGAGCAAGAAAGCTTTGGTCGGAAAACAATTCGATCTGCTTTTGCAGGGCCCCTCAGAAGAAAGCGACCTGCTCTACGAAGGCCGCACAGAAATGCATGCTCCAGAAATCGATGGCAAAGTTTTTGTGAACGATTTTCCCGAGGATCGCGAACCGAAAATTGGTGAATTCTATCGCGGCGAGATCACCGAAGCCCACGACTACGATCTGGTAGCCAGGATCATCTGAGAGTTTCCATGCCACGCAAGCGCGCGCTCAAGCTGAGTTGTCCTACTTGCAAGAAACCGGTCAACAAGGACAACTCCGACTTCCCTTTTTGCAGTGACCGCTGCCGTTTGATTGACCTTGGAAAATGGGCGAGTGGAGCCTATGTGATTTCGTCGCCGGTGACCGATATCGAAGAAGAAGTGGATTTAAGACCCCGCCTAGACTCGGACAAAAAGATATGAAGGCGGGATCGGCAGGCAAAGCGCCACTCTGGGCATCTCTCACCGCGACGTTGTTTGGCATAGGCTACCTGCGCCCCGGCCCGGGGACCTGGGGATCCGCCGCAACGGTCTTGTGCTGGTGGGCGCTCACCCATGTGATCCCTGCCCATATTCAGTTGTGGGCTGCACTCGCTATGGTGCTCTTCATTGTTTTGATTGGCATTCCCGCTGCGACTCAAGTTTCTCGAGCTTCAGCTTCCAAAGATCCGCAATTCGTCGTGATCGATGAAGCCGCAGGACAGCTCATCGCCCTGATCGCTGCCCCGGTCACGTGGAAAACTGTGCTGGCCGGCTTTATACTTTTTAGAGGGTTTGACATCGTCAAGCCGCCGCCGGTCCGCCAACTCGAACGTCTCCCGGAAGGTTCCGGTATTGTGTGCGATGATGTAGCCGCTGGTCTTTACACTCTGGCCATCATGCAACTCTTACTGCATTTCGGCCTTCTACCTCGATAACGGGATTTGGAGTGCATGGGAATTTCTGATCGCTTCCTCGGCAAGAAAAACGTGAATGGATTTCCACGCATTGACGCCGTGAGTCCATCAGCCGCGCTGCCGGGAGGCGAGATTCGTATCACGGGTCAGGGCTTGCGCCCTGCGGAGTTCCGTCAGCCCAGCGTAAAGTTTGGGGAAATTGAGGGGGCGGTGGTCATCAGCGCCGACGATTTCTTGGTGGCGCGTGTCCCGACAGGAGCAGCATCAGGCCCGGTGGTGGTTTCAACCAACGGTCATTCCAGCAATTCTCAGCAAATTCAGGTCGCTGGACTTATTACCGACAATCTGCATCCTGTGACCAATCCCGCTCTGGATGCTGAAGGCAATATCTTCGCGACGTTATCCGGATCGCGCGGACAAAAAGTTCCTGTATCCATTTTCAAGATCGACACCAACTACGAAATCCAACCGTTTCTGGCCGACATTATGAATCCCACTGCCATCGCGTTCGACCGAGTTGGGCAAATGTATGTTTCCTCCCGGCATGATGAAAAAGTTTATCGCGTAGCGCGCAACGGAACGATGTCCACCTATGCCGAGGGC
>Ga0157374_10004971_pt1 | contig 11155 bp, 13 predicted proteins | sample M25metaG_FD_115308 | JGI IMG/M metagenome (GOLD analysis project Ga0157374, IMG submission 115308) | Miscanthus rhizosphere microbial communities from Kellogg Biological Station, Michigan, USA - M2-5 metaG | ecosystem: Host-associated > Plants > Roots > Rhizosphere > Soil | place: USA: Michigan... | reverse complement strand
GAACGGCAGCGAGGTACTGCGTGAAGGACTGCGCCTCATCGAGGAGCGCGAGCGCATTGGGGAAGTCAAGCTCAAGGCCCTCAAGCAGGCGGCCCGCCAAGGCTGGGCGGATGTTTCCGCGGGGCGGTACGCCGATGTTGCCGATGATCAGCTTGAGGACTTCGTTGGGCAGTTGGGCCGCCGTGCCGCCCAGCTGACCAAGCCGGCCAGCTGATGCTTCGCTATCGGATGTCGGACGTCGCCCAGGTAGATGTCATCAACATCCTTGCCTGGACCCACCAGCAATTCGGCCCGGCCGCCCGGCTGCGCTATGAGAGCCTGATCGTCGCGGCGCTTCGCGACGTGGCGACACAGCCAGACCGACCGGGCAGCATCGCGCGGCCCGAACTCGGCGTGGGTGTTCGATCGTGGCACCTGCGACTGAGCCGGGATCGCCTGGCTACAGGTGCGGACGTAGTCCGCCGGCCGCGTCACTTTCTGGTTTACCGCTTTGAGCCCGCCCTGCTCGTGGTCGGTCGGGTATTGCACGACGCCATGGAATTGGCGCGGCACTTGGACCCCGATACGTCCTGGGAATAGCCGGCGGCGCACGTTGCCCGACCGTTCGATTGCAGCAAGCTCTTTGTGGGGACGCAGCGGAAACGCAGGATCCAGAAAGCCGCCCGTGGCGAGCGATTCTTGATGGCCGGTTGCCTACATTCTCGCTTGTGGGCAGTGGTGGCTTTTTAGTCGCAAGCGCACACCCTTGGCGGCCGCGCGCGTGATGGCACGCGCAGCGAAGGAACTTCGCAGTCCGGCACGAAGAGCCGCAGTTCCCGCTGCTACACCGCTTCCGGAGAGACCCCATAGCTCCCGGAGCGCCGAGTCATCTTCGCGAAGCTGGGCGACATCCCAGCCGCAAGCACGTTCGAACGAATCTCGCTCATTCGCTCCGAAGACATTGCCATACCGAACAATATCTCCTTGATTGCCTCTTTCGGAATTTGCGCAGACCGGCCGCCGCATTTCGCGATCAATCGAACCTCTTGCTCATACGCCCAAGCCGTTGACTTTGTCGTCAGCGAGGACATCAAAAACGCACTCCCGTTGCCAAAGCTCCTCGGATCCAACGGAATATCTTCATACACGACATCGTGAAGAAAGGATTTGTCGGTCCCATTGGCTCGTCCAAACCATGGGTGAGACATGTCCCAGCCAATCGCGAAACCTTTGTGCGCGGCGGCATAGTGAGACCAGAGCAATGGATTAGTCTTGGCGCGACAGAAGCAGGCAATTCCGACGTTTGAAGCAAGCACATCGACGTCTGGAAAGTCCTTTGCTTCGAGCAACCCTGCGAACTCAAACGGATCGTTGAGTGCTTCGTACTTGGACAACCAAACGGAGTGCGCGACTAAGGTTGAAAGATCGCGATCCTTCTCCTTAAGATCGCGATCCTTCTCCTTAACATCCGGCCGATATTGGTACATCGTGTAGTTCATTGCCATGGCGTTCGCTCTGGTTATTCAGAATGGGTCGTTCCCGACGCCGAAGGCAGATACACCGCGTCGCTTGCTCCATGCCAAGAGCAGCGTAAGCGCTACACCCCAGCGCACACAAAGCAGGGGAATTGTGCCCCCAGGAAGCCCGACATTCGCCATCGTCCGTTCCTGGCCGAACGTCATCGCTCCTCGGCATTGCCACACGGTTCGCATTGCGTCGCGGGAATTCGGATTCCGGACGCCGGCGCGCTTGACGCTCAAAACAAGCTCGCCCCAATGTTGATCAACAAGGCCAGCACCGTTGTATTGAACAAGTACGACAAGATGCAATGAACCGATCCGATGCGGCGCATCGGCTTGGTCACGAAGGACACGTCGGCGGTCTGGCCTGAGGTGCCGATGACGGAGGCGAAGTAGAAGAAGTCCCCGTAGTCGGGCTTGTCGTCATCGGGGAATTGCAGTCCGGCCGGGCGGCCGTGGCAGACGGCGGCGTAGTAGTCATGGGCGTAGTGCAGGGTGAACATGATCTGGATGAAGCCCCACGACGACATCACCGTGACGCCAGCCAGCGCGATGTGCGCGGTCTTGAGCCAGCCATGCATGTCCTTCACCACCGCGAGTTCGCCCGCAATGGCCGCGAGGCTCGCGACGGTGGATACGACGACCAGCGCCAAGATCACCAGCTGCCCATCGTCTTGCAATTGCGCGCGATGCCGCATGTGATGCTGTGCCGAGCGAATCATCATCACGGCCGCGAGCACGATGTACAGCAGCGTGCCTGCATTCCACGCGACGAGCAGCCGTGTCACGCTGTGGCTGGCCAGGTCGTAGGGCAGGAAGATGCCGACGGCCCCTGCGATGCCCGTGGCAATGAACAGTCTCGGGCGTGCCCGGACAAGGCGAATGAAGCGGCTGCGCGGGATGCTCATGCAGGGGGCTCGGAGGTTTGTTCTGTGGGCGCCAGTGTCGCTCGGGCGTGGCGCCTGTCTCAGCCGAGCATGCATCCGGCGTGCATGCAGCCGTTGAGCATGCAGTCGAGCATGCGGCCCTCACGAGCCAGAGATGACGCTTCAGCCGCCGAGTTCGGCAAACAGTGCTTCGATCTGGGAACGGGCCTCGACAGACAAATCGACGAACACGAAGCCAGCGTAGACCGCATTTTCGCGATCGACGGAGTGCATCCAGACATTGCGCGCCTTGACCAGGATCGGGCTGCGATCCTGGCCTTCCATGCGGATGTCGATGCGCATCTCGTAGGTGGATCGTCGCTGCAAGGCGCATTGCTGCTTCAATCTCAGGCCACCGAGGCTGATGTCCTGGATTTCCCCGAGCAGCCGCCCACTGGCGGCGTCGACTGCGAGCAGATGGGATTCGGCGGGATAACGTTCGTGGGCGCGGCGGTCTTCCTGTGGCCAATCGCCGTGCGTGGTTGTGGACTTGCTGCTCATCGATCTGTTGGCCACCAGGGGCCCCTTTGAGAATGAAATGTCTGACGTGTCATGTCGGCCCATTACGACCAGACAGTCGCAAAGATTCGCGAGGTGTTGATGATCGGCACGGGGTGTTTGCCGCCGTCACTGAAACAAGAGTCCGCGACGAGGGGCCACAAGTCGCTTGTCTTGGGTAATTCAGATGCTTGGCCATCGTGAATCTGGGCCGTGCGCGGCAGACTCACCGAAGCCAGCGCTCCGTATTCGACGGGCTGTCTGGGCGCCCTTTGGTAAGCGACGATCACCACGTATTGCACTGGCGGGGCGGAGGCCTTGCGGTAAGCCTCGAACAGCGCATGCAAATCGATCACTGAGATCCAACGGTCTTGCCAACGCATCATGCCCAGGGCGTAGTAAGGCGACCCTGGAACTTCGACGATGGAGGGCTTCTCAATGATCGCCAAGGCCATGTGCATCGGCAAAGCGATGTGGTGACCCCAGTAGTATTCGATCACTCGAGCGGGCGCATGCTGTACACCCCAGAGGGCTTCGGTCGCAGCCGGTGAAGCATCGGCGAGAAGGGTGTCGTTTTCGCTCGCTTCCATGGTGCTCAATTCCTTTGTCCGAAGGCCCGGTCCGCAAGGCGGCTCGCGTCGCAGCAGAACACCACCTCGCCGCCGATCTCGACGAATTCGCTCACGAGGCCATGCTCCCAGTCGAGTGGCGCAGGAAGGCGTTGCGCCGGCAGTGTGGCGTCGATGAAGATCTTCACCTCGCTCCAGCAGAACGCCACATCTGCCTGGGGTGCGTGCAGCGTGGTGATGAGGAATCGGTCTTCCGGGAAATGATCGAGCGGCCACATGCGTGCGGACATCGCCACCACGCCGTCCCCGCTCTCAACATCGCTGCGCAGAAAGAAGCCTGGAAGGTCCGTCGGCTCGGGGCGTGCTTCAAGGTAGCTCGCTGCGCCTACCTGCTCCTGCGGCAGCAGCAGCCGCAACTGGTCGGCACGCAGCATCACGAAGTTGCCGCGCAGTGTCTGGCCCGTCGATGCGTTGTCGTTCATGTGGGTGGTTCCTCGTCAGGCCGTGACGGACAAGGCATGCCGGATCTTCTCCAGCAGATCGGTATCGCTGTACGGCTTGGTGACGTAGGCATCTACGCCGGCTTGCTGGGCCATGCGTCGATGCTTTTCCTGGGATCGCGAGGTCACCATGATGACGGGCAGCTCCTTGAGGTCGTCCTTGCTGCGGATATACGCGGTCAGCTCCAGGCCGTTCATGTTGGGCATCTCGAGATCGGTGAGCACGATGTCGGGTTTGAAGTCGCGGATCGAGTCGACGGCATCCAGTCCATCCCGGGCGGCCATGGCTCGGAATCCCGCGTCTTCGACCATCTGAACCATCGAATTGCGCACGGATAAAGAGTCATCGACGATCAGCACGCTCGGCAGTTGCTGCTTGGCTTGCGCCTGCGCGGCCTGTCGAGGAAATGAGGGGGGCGTCGTGGTGCGTGCTTCGCTGCTCAGCAGCGCGGCGAGATCCAGATTCACAGCCACGCTGCCATTGCCCAGGATCGACAGGCCGGCCACGCCGCGTATGTGCCGGGCATACCGCCCCGGGCTCTTGATGAGGAGTTCGCGTGAGTCGATCAGGCCGTCGACTGCCAGGGCGTGCATCTTGTCGTCCACGCGAACGATGACCGCGTCGCACTGGTCCAGGGGTTTGGGGTCGGCTTCGTGAAAGCCCGCCAGATGAGCCAGTCGCGATGCAGACAAGACGCGCTTCTGATGGCGATACACCAGCCTGTCCCCCTGCATCTCGAAATGGCCGATGCCTCGGGGAACCGCCTGTTCGATCTGAACCGAGGGCAGTGCGAAACGCTGCCCCGCCAGATCCACCACCAACGACTGCATCGTCGACATCGAGGCCGGGAAGCGCAGTTCAATGGTGCAGCCTTGTCCGGTGATCGATTGCACCCGCACCGAGCCGCTCATGCTCGACACCCACTCGCGGACCACGTCCATGCCCACGCCGCGCCCGGACAGTTCGCTGATGGTCTGTCGCGTGGAAAAGCCCGACATCAGGATCAGGCGGGCAAGCTCTTCGTCGTTGACCTGTTGATCGGGCGCCAGCAGTCCCCGCTCGATGGCGCGACGCCGGATGGCGGGATAGTCCAGTCCGCGGCCGTCGTCAGAACATCTGAGAACCACCTGTTGCCCCTGCCGGGTGAAGCTGAGCTTGACCAGTCCGGCTTCAGGCTTTCCGACGGCACGCCTCTCGTCGGGAGTCTCCATTCCGTGGTCCACCGCATTGCGAAGCACATGCAGCAGCGGGTCGGCCAGGCGGTTGAGCACGTCGCCGTCGATCAGCGTTCCAATTCCTTCGATCACCAGTTCGGCGCGTTTGCCTGTGGCGCTGCAGGTTGAACGAACGTTGCGCTGCATGCGGGAGGACAGCACGCCCACTTCCGTCATCCGCGTGGATATGACGAGGTGCTGCAGGTCTCGCGACAAGCGCTGCTGACGCGCATGCACCACCGAGGTCTGAGCGATGTCGTCCTGAAGCCTGAGCGACAGCGCGCGAGCATCGGCCGCTTCTTCCATCAAGGCATGCGCGGTGCTGTGAAGCTCGCTGTACTGATCGAGTTCGAGGGGGTCGAGCCCCGTCTCGCTGGAGCGATAGGTGCGGGTGCGCATCATGGTCAGCGAGCGCACATCGACCAGGGTCTCGATCTCGAACAGCCGCTTTTGCACGCGCAGGTTCTGTGCCATCAAGTCACGGGCCCGCTCGGTCAGCGTTTTCAACCGGGTTTCCATGGCGGCCGTGTGTACAGACACTTCGCCGGCAACGCGGAACAACTCGTCGACGCGCTGCACGCTGACTCGCAGGGCGGCCGTCGGCATCGCGGTGGTGGCCGATCTGCCGTCGTCCCGTGGGCCAGCGGGCGCTGCCGGCGGCGACGCAGCAGCAGCCTACGTCACTCGGGTGGCTGGCGAGTCAAGCGATTCGCCGCGGTCAATGCGGTTGGCCAAGTCGAGCACGGCCTGCAGAACCGCCTGTGACTGGGTGGGGTATTCGTCTTCGCCGAGTACGTGCGTCACCATCTGCTCGAGGCAGTAGGCGGCGTCGAGCAACACGTCGGAGGCGGCACGGGCAACGACCGCGTCATGGCGTTCGAAGTGGTCGAGGACGTCTTCAAGATGGTGGCCCACCGAAGCAAGGCCGCGCAGCCCGATGATCGAGCCGGACCCTTTCATGGTGTGAACGACCCGCTTGGCGGCGATCAGATCGGAACTGTCTCCTTGACCCGAGCCGATGTTGCGGGCCAGCTCGACCAGGTATCTCGCCTGTTGCGGGGCCTCGGTGAAGAAGCCTTCGAGAAGCTTTTGATCGACGTCGTCGGGCACGACCAGGGCGACATCTTCGGGCGTGGCGAGCACGGGGCGGACTTGTCCGTCATCGCCGAGAGCAGGGCTCATCTGTCCCGGAATCGAACCCAGCATGTGCGCAATCTTCAGCGCCTCGCTTTCGTCGAGCGGATGGGGTGCTTCGCGCAAGTGGTCCACAAGCCCGGCCGCACACGACGGATCGTCGAGATGGCGCAGGTACTGAACCATCAGTTGCGGCCAGCGGCGCAGGAATTGAACCAGAGGGCCTCGCTCAGACACCTCGGTGGCTGCTGCGAGCAAGGTGTTTTCGACGACGTGGTTGCAGACGGCTTGCAGACCCGGGAATCCAGCCATCTCGGCCGCTTCGCCCATGCGCTGTGCCAGGCCGCTGTACTGGTCGAGCGAATCCATGAACTCGGGCTCATCGGCCTGGAGTTGCACCAGCTTCTGCAGGCACTGCCCGAGGTCGTCTTGCAGTGCCTCGATTTCGCCGGCTAACGCGTCGATCAGGTCGTTGAGCTTCACGAGCAGGGTACTCCTGTCATTTCTTGTGGTCGCGCTGGCCGGCACCCACTGTGGTGCGGGATGCCGGGGCGCGTCATGCAGCCTCAGGCCGCTTGCGGCAGCTTGAACACGTTGACCGACTCCACCAGCCGGCGTGCCGACAGGAGCAGCGTTTCGGTCTCCTGGTTCTGTGCGCCGATCTGCTCGGCGGTGCGTTGCGTGCTCTCGCCGATGTGCTGCACAGACTCCAGCAAATGCACCGACATCTCTTTCTGAACGTCGGAGGTTTCGGCGATACGACGCACGAGCGACACGAGTTGGGCCGTGATTTCCTGCGTGCGGCGCATCTGTTCACCAGCCTTCTGCGCTTGCTCGGAACCCTGCACCACCTGACCGATGGTGTGGTTGACGGTGTTGATCGTCTCGTTGGTTTCCAATTGGATGTTGTTCACCAGCGAGGAGATCTGCTGAGTCGCGTTGCGCGAGCTTTCGGCCAGTCGCTGCACTTCTTCGGCCACCACCGCGAAGCCTCGGCCGGCGTCACCGGCCACCGCCGCCTGCATGGACGCGTTCAGCGCCAGCACGTGCGTACGTTCCGAGATGGTGTTGATCAGGTTCACGATGCCGGAAATTTCTTGCGAACGCTCGCCGAGCCGCTTGATTCGCTTTTCAGCCTCGGCAATCGTTTCGCGGATCGATTCCATGCCGCGCACCGTGCCGTTCACCGTGTCCAGAGCCGTCACCGTGGCCTGAGTCGCTTGCTCGGCACTGGTGTTCGACTGTTCTGCCAGGGCAGCCACCTGGTTCATCGTCTGGGTGGCATCGGCCAGCGAGTTGATCATGAGCTTGACGCTTTCGCGTTCGTCTTCAGCGGTCTTGGACACGAGGTCGGCCTGCGACTTCACCTTGCCCGACACCAGCTCCACCTGTCCCGCGATGTGGGTCACGCCATGCAACACCTTCGCGGTTTCGTCGGTCAGCAGGTTGATCGAGTCAGACACCGTGCCGATCACGTCCTGCGTCACCGGTGCCTTCGCGGTCAGATCGCGCTGCGAGAGCTGATTCACCGCCTGGAGAATCGAAATCACCGAGTTGTTGAGTGCTTCGTTCTCCGCTTCGGCCTTGCGCTGGGCGGCGATCCGCTCTTGCAGCAGGTCGTTCACCGTGCGGCCCAGATCGCCCACCTCGTCGTGCGATTCGATCGCTTGCAGAGCCTCGAAGTCACCTTCGCGAACCTTGTCGACCGACTCCTGCAGTCTGGACACCGTGCCGGTGATGTTTCGCACCGTGAGCAGGGCAATTGCCACGCCCACCAGCACCAACACCGCCGTGGCTGAGAGAACCAGCGTCATGTCGTGCTTGGCTTTCGTTTCGCGAGCGGCCAGCGAGGATTCAAGCTGCTTCAATGCCAATTCACTGCCCTTGATCGACAAGGAACGGGGGCCGTTCAGTTCGCGCAACAGGGTGGCTGGATCGACCGTCGGAATGTCCTTGCTAATGATTTCGCGCCGCAGGAACTGCGTGGCCTGCTCTGTCTGAGCCACCAGTTGACTTGCCTGATCGGTCAAGTCGCCCTTGAGGGCGGGTGAAGCCAACACGGCCTTGCGGATGTCTTCGCTGTAGTTCTTGCTTGAGGCCTCTGCGTTCTTGATCCAGTCGAGAAAGCGGGCGCGGTCGTCCGGTCGGAAGGCGTCACGCATGGCCTCGGCCATGGCCTGACCTGTCAGCGAACGAGCGCGGCCAATTTCTTCCAGGCGGTCGGTCACCGGGCTGCGCAAGGCGCGCAACGCCTCCTTGAGCTGTGGCAGATCCGCCAGCGCCGCGCGGAAGGAGTAGTAGGTCACCGCGTCAGGGTCCAGGTCGATCAGGGAGTACGCGGTCCAGTCGGCGATCATGTCGATCGACTTCTGAATCAGCGCCGTGTGCTGTACGAGTACCTGCCGTTCGTCGAGTTTGCGGGCATCAACCGCCGCGCGAAGTGTCTGCCAGTCCTGCTTGACGTCGGAGAGGCGTCGTTGCAGCGTCGAGTCGCCGGTCGCGGGTGCCAGCTTGTCGAGGCGGCCCAGCGCTTCGTCGATGTCGGCGATGGCCTTGCCGCGAGGCGCGGCACGGGCCGAGTCGTTCAGCGCGAGGTAGCTGCTGGTCGTGCGGTGATCCTGCAGGCCTTACACCAGGGCCTCGACAGCGGAGATGCCTGGCAGGCCGCTCTGCTCGGTGTGCACGTTGTCGATGGCGTCAAGGTCGGCCTTGACCGACGTGTACATCGGGTACGACATCATGGCTGTCGTCACGATGCCCAGCAGCAGGAACTTTTGCCACAGGCGCATGCGGCTGAGCAAGCGGGCCGCGATGTTCTGCCGGACCGCATCGGATCGGCGTGTGCTCTTCGGATTCATGTTCACCTCGCATCAAGTCAGTACTTCTGGAAAGAACGGAACTACGGGCTGCCCCACGCCGGCGGCGTGGAACCTTCGTGGTCCAGCGATTTACTGCGGCGGTCCCAGCGCTTGTTCCACGGTGCTCAGGAGGCCGGGAACGTCGAGGTCGAACCACACTGCGTCATCGATCAAATGGGTTGACCGAACGAAGCGCTGAATGGCATGAGGGGCGCAATCGTCCGCTACGGCGGTGTCATGGGCGTCGTAGCGAAGTCGCACGGGAAGTCCGTCGATCAGCACGCCGGCTGCATCCGGTCCGTGGCCCAACACCAGCAGCATGGGCTTGGCCGCTGTCTGCTCCTTGGCATGGAGCCAGAGCGCCAGATCGAGTGCCGGTATCAGCAGGCCGTGCAGATTGACCATCCCGGCAAACCAGGCCGGCGCATTGGGAAGCAGGTGCACGTCAGGGATCTCGGTCAGCTCGCTGCCGTCTTCGTAGCGCAGCATCACGTTGAGGCTTCCCAATCGCACGCCCTGACGCGCCTGCAACTGCTGGCCGCTCGTGATGGGGCGAGGGCGCGTTGATGGCAGCTGCGCCATCGGCGTTCGCGCCGCGGAATCAAGGTCGGAGTCGGGCGTCGCATGCTCGTCGTCGAGCGGCAGCTCGAACGTGGCCAGCAGCGCCTGCGTGGGCGTCATCGGCAAGCCGGCGGGCAGGGCGTCGTGGGATAGGCGATCCATGGAGAGGTCTCAGCCTTGCAACTGATCGAGGATTTGCTCGCGGGTGTACGGCTTTGGCACGTAACCCTTGGCACCTAGCATCTGGCCCCAGGCCATGTCGGCCTTCTGGTTCTTGCTGGTGACGAACACGACGGGGATGTTCTTGGTCGCCGCGTCCGCTTTCAAGTGGCGGGTCGCGGCGAAGCCGTCCATCTCCGGCATGTTCACGTCCATGAAGAGCACATCGGGCCGGTCTCGCTTGGCGCGTTCGATGGCCAGCTTCCCTGAGTCGGCCAACATGGCCGAGTGGCCGGCTTCGGTCACGATCTTCTCCAGGTTCTGGCGATCGACCAGGGCGTCGTCGACGATCAAGACTCTGCGGCCCATGGGAGCTCCTTGTTCTGTTGTGTGATCGTTTACAGCGCGCGCATCTGCGTCAGCACTTGTTCATCCGTGTAGGGCTTGGTGACATAGCCTGCGGCGCCGAGCATCTGTCCCCAGGCCTTGTCAGCCTTCTGATCCTTGGCGGTGACGAGCACCACGGGGATCGCCTTGGTCGCGGCATCTCCACGCAACGCGCGAGTGGCGGCGAATCCGTCCATCACGGGCATGTTCACGTCCATCAGGATCGCGTCGGGCTTGATGCGCTTGGCTGCGTCGACTGCCAGCTGGCCGTTCTCGACGCTGCTCACCATGTAGCCGGCATCCGAGAGAATTTTTTCGAGGCGGTTGCGCTCGCCTTGGTTGTCGTCAACGATCAGAACGTTTTTGGCCATGTCGTGCTCCTGAAGGGTTGTGTGGGAGAGATAGGCTTGGCCCCGCTGGCGGGTGCTGCTGCCGGCTTTTGAACACCCTGAGGCAAAGCCTCGGGCGGCGAAGGATGGGTGGGGTTGGCGGACCGCGCTCTCAGCGCGGCGAGGGCCTGTGCGATGGCGTCGAGTGGCTGGTCAAGCTTTCCGGGGCGTGTGGGCCGTGCGGTGCTGGGCCCAGGGTGCGATGGGCTTGCCGGACGCGTCGGAACAAACGGGCTTGACGATCGCAACGGTGAGGCGGGTGCCGTTGGCGTCGGGGGCGGGATCGCGACAACCTGGCTGACGTGCGTGGCGGGCGCAGAAGCCGGCGACGCTTGCGAGAAGGCCGCAGGTGCGCCCGGCGAATCTGAGCGGCGCCTGAGTTGGGAAGGTATCCCTGCCATCGTCGCCGACCCAGGAGTCGCGACGTGGTTTGCTTGCATGGTGGCGGCTGCGAGTGGCG
>Ga0157374_10004969_pt1 | contig 11156 bp, 10 predicted proteins | sample M25metaG_FD_115308 | JGI IMG/M metagenome (GOLD analysis project Ga0157374, IMG submission 115308) | Miscanthus rhizosphere microbial communities from Kellogg Biological Station, Michigan, USA - M2-5 metaG | ecosystem: Host-associated > Plants > Roots > Rhizosphere > Soil | place: USA: Michigan... | reverse complement strand
GAAAGATCAGCCGCAGGCAATATACTGCTGCCGGGGAAATGGCCACCTACAGGGACCAGCTTGATATCATCCCAAAGCGGCTTTCCATCGCCGCCCCATAGTTTGACGTTGGGACCGCGGTTGAATATCCAGGGTTTGTCGTTCTCGTGGATGTAGATGGGGCAATTGAATTCGGCGGCCCATTCGTTCATGTTGCTGTAAAAGTGCGGGTGCGAGAAGGCGATGGCTTTGAGGCCGCCTTTGCTGTGGATGAATTCCTTGGTGGCCTCATCCAGCAGCGGGATACAATCCCACAGAATGTTTCCACCCGGCGATTGCAGTAAGAATGCGCGTTGACCGATTGCGAAATTGGGCCTTACCGTCAGATAATGCAGCCGGTTGCTCATCTTGCGTATCCTTACGGCGTGGGCCTTTTCCAGGCATTCTTCGCTGATCCAGCTTTGACCTTTGAGATCGATAAACTGGCGGTCGTCGTTGCAGATGGGACAAAGTGCGGGCACCTTTTCGTTGTGCGGGAATTTGGTGCCGCAGGTGGTGCATATCGAGTTTCTGTTAATGACTGTCATATCTTTTTGCTTTTGACAATTCAAAATTATCACTACATTGGACTACTTTAATAGTCCAGAATTTATAATAAAGGTAGTCCAGTATGAATTTGGTTGAAAGCCTGGTACAGATCAATAAGGAGTCGCAGGTGCCTGTGTATTTGCAGATAGCCAACAGCATTATCGTACAGATAAGGCGTGGCACGTTAAAGCCTGAAAGCGCTTTGCCGGGGAGCCGGGCGCTGGCCGATGCATTGAATGTTCACCGAAAAACGGTTGTTGCGGCCTATGATGAACTGTACGCGCAAAGCTGGGTGGACAGCTATCCTCGTAAGGGCATTTTCGTAGCGAAGAATTTGCCGGATATTTCTCCAAAAACTCTGAAGGAAAATGTAAAGGCGGGCAGCTTTCCGGTTACCACTTTTTTTGAGGTTGACGAAAAACGGGTGCCGGGAAGCAGCTTGTACAGGCCTGCGCCGCAGCAAAATATTGTGATCAATGACGGCTTCCCGGATACACGGCTGGCACCCATTGAATTGCTGGTGCGCGAATACCGTCGGTTTGGCAATTACCAGTTTACATCCAAATACCTGATGTATGGGCCGGAACAGGGGTCGGAAAACCTGCGGAGCGAACTGGCGAAATTTTTGGCCGAAACCCGCGGCATGCAGGTGAGTATGGAAAATATCCTGATCACTAAAGGTGCGCAGATGGCGATGTATCTGGCAGCCCAGGTGCTGCTATCCAAAGGCGACGTGGCAATTGTGCCGGAACCGGGCTACCCGGCGGCAAATGCCTTGTTTAAATACGCTGGTGCGCAGTTAGCATTTGTGCCGATGGATGAACACGGTATGGACTTGAATGCGGTGGAGGAAATCTGCAAAAAGAAACAAGTTAGACTGCTCTATGTGATACCACACCATCACCGCCCAACTACGGTGACGCTTAGTTCGGAACGCCGTATGCAGCTATTGGAATTGGCGATGAAATACCGCTTTGCCATTTTGGAGGACGATTATGACTACGACTATCACTATACCAGCAGCCCGGTTTTGCCACTGGCCAGTGCCGATTATTATGGCAGCGTGATCTATGTCGGCTCGTTTTGCAAGACGATAGCGCCGGGGATACGCGTAGGTTTTGTAGCCGCGCCGCAGAGCTTGATCAGTCACCTGGCCCGGTTGCGGAGGATGATCGACCGGCAGGGAGAGCAATTGCTGGAAGAAGCTTTGGCTAATTTGCTGAAGAATGGCGACATCGGGCGGCACCTGAAGAAAACCAATAAGATATATCACGAGCGCCGGGATGTGTTTTGCAATTTGCTGCGGGACCAGTTGGGCGAGCACGTTTCTTTCAAAGTACCGGACGGTGGCTTTGCGGTGTGGATGCGTTATTTGAATGGGATCAATGCCAAAGAGGTTGCCGTGAAGGCGGAGGAAATGGGGTTATCGTTGAGTAATGGCCAGGAGTATTTTTATGTGTCGGAGAATACGGAGTTTATACGGCTTGGCTTTGCTTCGCTGAATGAAAAGGAGTTAGAAGAGAGCGTGGGTATTTTGAGTAGGGCGGTAAGGAAGGTAGTTTAAGGCTCACGCATTATCCCTCCTTTCTTATCTCCCTCAACATCACATTAAACCGCCATTTGTGCAACATGGCATTTGCGGTATTCACCAAGCGCTTAGCCCGTGTCTCGGCGGTTTTGGCTTCGTTGATCCATTTGATAAAATATTCGCGGTGTGATTTGGCCAGGCTGTTGAAGAATTCGAGAGCTTCCGGCTCATCATCGAAAAATTCCTGCAGGTCGGCAGGGATATCTACTTTGTAATCCACATCTTCTTCCAGTTTGCAGTGGAGCATGGCGCCGGCATTTTTGCGCAGTTTTTTGCGTATGCCGGCTTTCAGTGCCATAATGAAATTACCATCGCCCATGGGCATCAGGGCCATGCCGTGCACGGGCAGGGCATCGAGCATGCCGCGAACGCGGAAAGACTTCTTGTTATCCGGCTTCATTTGCAGTGCCAGGTGAGCAGCAATATCGATGTAGGTCCAACCGGTTTTTTCGCCCTGTTCGGCAAACTGCAGCATGATGGTGTCAAACTCAACCATGGCGCCAAATTAAAAGATAATTGTAACCGAAAAGTAACAATTGTTAAAGAATGTTAAAGAGTGTTAAATCGGGATGAGTTAGTGTAACGACCGTGGTTTTGCGGATGTCTTATCTACAAAAAACAACGAATAAAAACTCAACAACAAATATTATGAAAACACTAAAAGCAATGATGATGGGACTGGCGCTGATGCTGGCCCTTGGAGTTGCCAACGCAGCACCCATCACACATCACAACCAGGGTAAAGACGAAGTAGTAGACACTTACATGAACGCGGTGGTCCGCGGCGATATGAACGGCGTATCGGCGGCGATAGATGACGACGCTCAATTTTATACCATGCATAGCGATCGCGTAACCGAACAAAATAAAGGACAGGTGCTGGCTTATATGAAAGCTAACCCGGCCGTGAGCCAGGATTGCAACTGCACAGACACCGTGCTGCAGGACGCCGATGATGTATATGTGAAAAAGGTAGATGTAAAATATGAGGGCGTAACGCGTACCGATGTGGTTACTGCCCAGCGCAGCGGCGACGGATGGAAAATTACGAAGGTGGAAACCTCATTCAAATAAATAGGTGGTTTATTGTTTGTTTTGCGAGAGGGCCCTGTGAGGGGCCCTTTGCTTTTTGACTGTCTGAACTAAGATTCGTAGGATTTGAAGATGGTAGGACGTCAGGTGGCAAATAAGAGATCCTTCAATCCCTTCATCTTATAAATCTTAGTTCAGACTATTGAAATTTTAATAAAAAATAAATTAACATTGCATTTGAACCAATCTATTTCAAAACTTTAACCTTATTTACCTTATCATGCAACACGAAGATATTACCCGCAAGATCATCGGCTGTGCTATGAAAGTTCACAGCACTTTGGGTAGCGGTTTCCAGGAAGTTATCTATCAGCGTGCGCTGGCTATAGAAATGGAAAAGCAAAACCTTGGATTTGGAAGGGAAATAGAGATGACTATCTACTATAGCGGTATCGACATAGGAACAAGGAGGGTAGACTTCTTTGTTGAAGAGAAGATAATGGTCGAGTTAAAAGCAGTCGCAGCTCTCGACGAGCTACATCTTGCCCAGGCAATGAATTATCTTGAAGCTTATGGCCTGCCCGTTGGATTGCTTATAAATTTTGGAAGCAAAAGCTTGGAATTCAAAAGGGTTTTTAACGTCAGGCACCCTGATAACGCTGATTATAGAAGTAAATAATTTTGACTGAACCAAGATTCGAGGATCATAGGATTTCTATAGACGATCAGGCATCCTGCAATCTTCAAATCCTACGAATCTTAGTTCAGACAGTTTGGCTTATTGTCCCGGCTGTACCTTCATGATCTCCTGTGGTATTAGCCCGTGCGCTTCCTTATGCGTAGCGATAACCGCGGCTGAATCAGGTGCCTGCGATAAGCAAACCACGGTTCCGCTGCGCGGATCGACCCAGTAATTGATGAAGTTTACGTCGTGCTTGCCTTCAACAGCCAGGTCTTTTTGATGCGCTCCGGCTACATCTGCGGCCGTAACTTTACCCGCACCCAGGTAGTGAATGTCGAGATAAAAATCTTTTCCTTTCTGGATCTTTGCTTGCATGCCTGGGGTTACCTGCAGTACATGATCAGGCAGTAAACCGTGCGCCTCTTTGTGGGTTTCGGCAATGGCTGCGGAATCGGGAGCTGATGACAGGCAATAAACATTCCCGTGTTTCTCATCGACCCAAAACTTGATGAAGTCGACATGGTATTTTTTTTCAACGGCCAGGTCCTTTTTGTGGGCCGCGGCTACGTCCTTGTAGGTTACTTTGCCGGGACCCAGATGGTGCACGTCGATGAACATGGGTTTCTGATCTGTTCCGGATTGGGCAAGCGCGTTTAGCGAAAAGACGCTTACCGCTGCAGCCAATAGCGATGTTAATTTTGTTTTCATGATTCTCAATTTTGATGTGAATTAATATTTACCAGTACAAAGGAACTGACACTTATAGAGCCGGATATAAGAACTTTTCCCTATTTTGCATTGCGGTAACCCTCATTTTATTAATAAGTAATAATGGAACTGGTTGAAAGAGCCGGGTTTTTAGCTTCACTGGAGGAAAAATTCGATGCTGTTGCCACGGGCGAGGGACATTGTGTGCTGGTAAGCGGCGAAGCGGGAATAGGAAAAACCTCGCTGGTGAAGGCATTTTGCAATGCGGAGAAAGGTAAATGCCGGATCGTACGGGGCAGCTGTGACGCCTTGTTTACCCCAAGGCCACTGGCGCCGCTGTATGATATAGCGCTGCAAATGCAGGGCGACCTGCTGAAAGATTGGGACACCAGTGACCGTACCGTACTCTTTAGCCGGTGGTTTCATAAACTGAGTGATGACCGCGAACCCACTATCATTATTTTTGAAGACATTCATTGGGCCGATGAGGCCACGCTTGACCTGATCAAGTTTATGGCGAGGCGCATCAGCCTGACCAAATGCCTGTTCATTCTAACTTATCGCGACAACGAGATCCATTCGCGGCACCCCTTGCGGAGCGTGTTGGGGCAATTGCCGCCTGATTCCTTTTCGCGGTTGCAGTTGTTGCCCTTATCGCGCCAGGCTGTGGATGCGATGGCAACAACGAAAGGTTATCGCGGCGAGGATGTGTATACCATATCCGGCGGGATACCCTTTTATGTGAACGAGATACTGGCCAGCTATAGCCCGGGTATACCTGATAATATCAAGAATTCCATCATCGCGATCTATAACCGGCACGTTGACAATACCCGGAGAGTGTGGACGATCCTTTCTGTACTGCCCGCGGGTATCAATCCAAATTACCTGGAGAAAATGGAGCCGGGTTACGATACAGCAATCGAAGATTGCCTGGGCTCGGGTATATTGGTGGTTGAATACGAAAATATCCACTTCAAACACGAACTGTACCGCCGAACCATAGAGGCATCGTTATCGCCTCTTAAACGTGTGGTGCTAAACCGGGAAATACTTTATCTTTTTAAGAATGATTTTGAACAAAACGGCGAAATAGAACGCATTGTGCACCATGCAAAAAATGCGAACGACTATGACACAGTGGTGCAATACGCGCCCATTGCAGCGAAAGCGGCGGCGCAAGTCGGGGCACATATTGAGGCGGCGAAATTGTATTATACCGCTATTGAATATTACCAGGGCAGCGATAAGGATAAGTTGCTGTGGCTTTATGAAGCTTACGCCTATGAGTGTTACCTGACCAACCAAATAAAAGACGCCATCATTTACCAGGGGAAAGCGCTGGAAATATATAAAGAGCGGGGCGACATGCTAAAAACGGGCGATTGTATGCGTTTCCTGTCGCGGCTGTGGTGGTTCGACGGTAACCGGAAGCAAGCCGACCTGTATGGCGACCAGGCAGTTGAGGTGCTGCGGGATCAGCCGTCCTCAAGGGCAAAGGCCATGGCGTTCAGTAATATGTCGCAACTGAAAATGCTTTCGAACGAGCCGGAGGCTTGCATTTACTGGGGCGAGCGGGCTATAGCAATTGCCAAAGAGATAGGCGATGAGGAGGTGCGCTGTCATGCGCTGAACAATATCGGTGCGGTGCAGGTACCTTACTCGGCCCAAAAAGGGATCGGCCTGCTGCAGGAAAGCCTCAATATCGCGCTGGAACATGCTTATCACGAACATGCCGCCCGGGCTTATACCAATTTGGGCAGTACCTGTACGACAACAAGGAATTTTGATTTCGCTGAAAAAGCAATGGACGAAGGTATAGCCTATTGCAAAAGACTCGACCTGGGTTCATGGGCGGATTATATGTCATCGCAATTGGCTAAAACCTACCTGGAAACAGGCAGGTGGAACGAGGCCTTTAGCCTTGCATCACAATTGCTGGAGAATGAACTGCAAACGCCGATCATAAAGGTCACTGCCCTGATGGTGATAGGGGTAGTAAAGCTGCGCAAAGGCGAACCTGGTGCTTTGCCCTTGCTGCTTGAGGCAAAGACGATGGCTTTCAGGGCCGCAGAGGTACAACGGATAGGCCCGGTTGTGGAAGCGCTGCTCGAGTATGAATGGCTGACGGCTACGGAAGTGATCGAAAAAGATGCACTTGACGAGACGGTCGAAATGACTTGCGCAAAGGCAACCCTGGCCGAGATCAATGACATGGCCTATTGGCTGAAAAAGGTTAGAGGATTGAACATTCCTTTGCCCGAAATATTGGAAGGGTATGATAGCGGCACCGTGAAACAGGCTCAAAAGGCCGCTGCCTGGTGGGAAAAACTGAACTGTCCTTACATGAAAGTGCTTGCCTTGTTTGAAGGCAATGAGGACAACAAACGCGAGGCTATCGCAATTGCACAGGAACTTGGTGCGATGGCGGTGTATGAGAAATTGAAGCTGGAGATGCGTGCATCGGGTATCAAGAGCATTCCCAGGGGCAAAAGAGAATCGACCATGACGAACGCTGCCCACCTTACCGGCCGCGAGCTGGATGTGCTGCAATTGCTGAAAGAGGGCCTGAAAAACAAAGAAATAGCAGACAAACTTTTCATATCTGCCAAAACCGTCGACCATCATATCTCGGCCATACTCGTAAAGCTTGACGTGGATTCCCGGGCGAGGGCGGTAAACGAAGCAACACGCATCGGCATTCTAAAATAGGGAAGATATTGGCGATAAATAGGGAATATCCCTCTTATTCCGGGTTAGGCGCCCGCCTACCTTTGGGCTTAATATTTAGTATCTGAAAAATTTAAGCTCATGAAAAAATTCATCATCGAAAGAAACCTTCCGGGTGCAGGCAACCTATCGGCCGAGGAATTGCAGGCCATATCGCAGGTCTCGTGCTCGGTTGTAAGCCAACTTGGTAACTCGTACCAATGGGTCGAATCGTATGTTACAGGAGATAAGCTCTACTGCGTACACCTTGCTGAAAATGAAGAGGCTATTCGCGAACATGCACGCCTTGGTAATTTCCCCATCAATACAGTCGCTGAAGTAAAAACAGTGATCAACCCACTCACAAGCAATCCTTTATAATATTCTCCCCGCCTGAAGGGAGCAGGATGATACCCGGAACGAGCCGATCCGATCCGTTCATTTGCAGTATAAGTTTAGTTAAAGCCCGGCGCCTGCTTCCCTAAGGTTAGGGAGGATAGTTTGAGACGAATTAAAATAAAAATGTCATTTCGGATCTGCGGAAGGGTTGAGTGCGTTGGGGTGAGGAGAAACCTTAAACGATGTGCATGGCGGGCTTTGCAAGTCGTTTAAGGTTTCTCCTCACCCCAAAACGCCAAGGCCAGTCCCGTTCGTCGAAATGACATGGATTTTTAAACTACAGGTTCTATTGCAACTATTTCACGTATGGCTCCAAAACCTTCTGCCAGCGGTCATAACCTTTGCTATTGAGGTGCAGGTAATCGGCTTTAAAAAGCGCTGAATCGGGCTGGGTGGTGCCGGGTTTATAGATCGACTCGTTCATGTCGATGTATTTGCAGTTGCGCTTGTTGCGGATATAGTTTTTCACTTGCTCGTTCGAGTGCAGGTCGTCGTCTTTATATTTTACGCGGCTGGGGCTTGGCTTGATGGACAGGTAATAGATCTGTGTTTTCGGCAGCTTTTTACGGATCAAGCGGTACAGCTTTTTGAAATTGACCAGCACCGAATCGGCCGGATGGCCGTAGGCAATATCATTCTCGCCGGCATAGATGAATATTTTGCGCGGGTGGTAGGGAAACAGGATGTATGGGGTATAGAAGTTAACGATGTTTGACAATTCGCAACCGCCGACACCGCGTTTGACGATGGGTTTATCTGCAAAGCGCTGCTCCAGGTCGCTCCATAGGCGGAAGGACGAGCTGCCTATAAACAGAATGCCATTGGCCTTTGGAAAGCTCAGGCTGTCCTGGTGCTTGAACTCGCGGACCTCGTTCGCATAGGGGAAACCGCTTTGAGCAAAGGTTTTCGCACCGAAGCTGATCAGCAGGAAAAGGAATAATAATTTGATTTTCATTATTGATGGTTAAGCCTATCCTCGAAGAACAAAAATGGTAAAAAACTTTCAACGCCGGTAGCCAGCCAGACCGGTCCGCGCTGGCAATAGAGTAACATTTTTATGGCTTTGCCTTGTTTCTTCTCGTATTCGGCCAAAACCTGCAGGCAGGCGCCGCAGGAAGTGACAGGTTTGTTCAGCTTAAATTCATCCGTTTCAGCAGTGACGGCCATAGTTACAATGGGGTCATCGGCATGATTGGCTCCCCAGTGAAACAGGGCTACACGCTCGGCGCACAGGCCGGAAGGATAGGCAGCGTTCTCCTGGTTGCTGGCGCGGAGTATCTTGCCGCTTTGCAGTTGCATGGCCACACCTACGCGAAATTTGGAATAGGGGGAATGCGAGGTTTTGAGGGCCTTTGTGGCCTCCGCACAAAGCGTTTTATCTTCTGAAGTCAATTCCTCAATAGAGGCGTATTCTTTGAATTTTATCTTGATCTCGTGCTCTGTCATTTCCTGCAACTCTAAATTAAAGAGGGTGTACAAGATACGGATTACGAGCGGGAATAAGTTATGTGTGACGAGAATATTGCAATCCTTTTAAGACGTCATTGCGAGGAGGTACGACGAAGCAATCCCCGAACTGTGCATGCGATGTACCGGTCCTGTGCAGAGATTGCTTCGTACCTCGCAATGACGTGGTGGTGATCACACCGCTACCGGCAACTCCTCCGTATCCTCTGCGATCACAGCAATTGTCGGATTAATACTCTCATCATCCTTCTCCACGCGCAAATTCTTCACAATATGCTGCTGCCTGTCAGGTGTGTTTTTACCCATGAAGTATTCCAGCAGACCTTTAATGTTCGCATCCTTCAGGATCACCGGGTCCAGGCGCATGTCCTTGCCGATGAAGAGGCCGAATTCTTCGGGTGATATTTCTCCCAAACCTTTGAAGCGCGTGATCTCGGGTTTGTTGCCTAATTTGGCTATGGCGTTGCGCCGTTCCTCGTCGCTGTAGCAGTATATGGTTTCCTTTTTATTGCGCACGCGGAACAACGGCGTTTGCAGGATGGATACGTGCCCGGCTTTCACCAGGTCGGGGAAGAACTGGAGGAAGAAGGTCATCATCAGCAGGCGGATGTGCATACCGTCCACATCGGCATCGGTAGCGATCACAATGTTGTTGTAGCGCAAGGCGTCGAGACCGTCCTCGATATTCAGCGCGTGCTGGAGGAGGTTGAATTCTTCGTTCTCGTAAACGACCTTTTTGGTCAGTCCGTAGCAGTTGAGCGGCTTACCTTTCAGGCTGAATACTGCCTGTGTTTGCACATCGCGCGATTTGGTGATGGAACCGCTGGCCGAGTCACCCTCGGTGATGAACAGCGTGGTATCCTGGCGGCGTTCATGCGTATCGTCGAAGTGGATCTTACAGTCGCGCAGCTTGCGGTTGTGCAGCGAGGCCTTTTTGGCACGGTCGTTAGCCAGTTTCTTGATACCGGCGATATCCTTGCGCTCGCGTTCCGATTGCATAATGCGTTTCAATAAAGCATCGGCCGTCGCAGGGTTTTTATGGAGGTAATTGTCGAGCTCTTTCTTTACAAAATCGTTGATGAAGCCACGCACCGAAGGACCCTCGGGGGCAACGTTTTGGGATCCCAGCTTGGTTTTGGTTTGCGATTCGAATACCGGTTCCTGTACCTTAATGGCAATAGCCGATACGATAGACGCCCGTACGTCCGACGCGTCGAACTCTTTTTTATAATATTCGCGAATGGTTTTTACCACCGCCTCGCGGAAGGCCGCCTGGTGGGTACCGCCCTGAGTGGTATGCTGACCGTTGACGAAGGAATAATATTCCTCGCCGTATTGCTGGCCGTGCGTCATGGCGATCTCGATATCCTCGCCTTTTAAATGGATTATAGGGTAGCGTATCGTTTCGACATCGGCATTTCGCGTAAGCAGGTCGTAAAGACCGCGCTCGGAAAGGAATTTTTGTCCGTTAAAATTGATTGTCAAACCCGAGTTGAGGAACACGTAGTTCCAGATCATATTTTCGACAAACTCGGGTATAAAGTGATAGTGTCTGAAAATGCTGTCGTCCGGTGTAAAGTTGATGGCGGTGCCGTTGCGCTGGGTGGTTTCTTTTTCGGCCTCATCGCGTATCAGTTCACCTTTCTCAAATTCGGCGATCTTGGTTTTGCCATCGCGATAGGATTGAACGATAAAGTTATTCGAAAGCGCGTTCACCGCTTTAGTACCCACGCCATTCAAACCCACCGATTACTGAAAGGCTTTGCTATCATACTTACCGCCGGTATTGATCTTGGATACGCAGTCGATCACTTTGCCCAGCGGAATGCCGCGGCCGTAATCGCGAACCGAGACTTTGTGGTCGCTCATACTCACGTCGATGGTTTTGCCTGCACCCATCACAAACTCGTCGATCGAGTTATCGACGATCTCCTTCAATAAAACGTAAATACCATCATCATAAGCAGAACCGTCGCCTAGTTTGCCGATATACATGCCGGGGCG
>Ga0157374_10004967_pt1 | contig 11162 bp, 10 predicted proteins | sample M25metaG_FD_115308 | JGI IMG/M metagenome (GOLD analysis project Ga0157374, IMG submission 115308) | Miscanthus rhizosphere microbial communities from Kellogg Biological Station, Michigan, USA - M2-5 metaG | ecosystem: Host-associated > Plants > Roots > Rhizosphere > Soil | place: USA: Michigan... | reverse complement strand
TTTCAAATCATTCACCGGTTTAACAATACAAGAGTTTGATTATATCTATATAATGAAGGATATCCAAATTTATGAAGATTATAAGATACAACATTTATCATCCATCAAAAGAAAAGTTGTTATAGAAAGAAAGTTTGGTGCAGAAGGCAGACGATTTAAGATGAATGTTAAAGACAGATTCTAATAATTTAGTGTATTATCGCCTTTACATAACCGATACTCTATCTGATGGCTTTCTCTTTGAGTTGGATCAGAGCAACGTATGCAGAGATGTTCAAAAGATAGAACAGCCAGTGTCAATTAGAATCAGTTTACCGATTCCACAGAAAATATATGGTGTAACAAAAAGGTCAAAAACTTTTGAAGGAGTTGAACAACATTTTCCTGCAGGCTTTGTTGTATTTATAGATTATACATAAAACAACATAGAAACCAACAAGACCTGTAGATATTAATAGAAAAAAATATACAAAAAAGGAAAGGAGAAAATTGCATGGTGTAAAGACCAGATGATGATTAACAATCGTTGGCTCTTCATCCATAAAGTAGGTTATAGAAAAGTAAGAAGGAATATGATTATGATATTTATAAAAGGAATCATCCTGTAACTCCAAAACAAGTTGTTAATGTAGTTGATTTAGGATACATTGGTATAGATATGAATTTTACACAACAACTACGTCATCCTTACCTAATAGAAAGAAAATAAACTTGCTACAGTTATCCCAACAACAAAAAGAATACAATCTGCAACATAATAAAAATAGAATAGTGATAGAGCATACCATTTGTCGATTGAAAAAGTATAGAATACTTGCACAGATGTGCATAGAAACAAACTACTAGATATTACAAGATATCAGATATAGTATCTGGCCTTGTAAACTATAGGGTAATGAATCGCTATAACTAGGCAAGAACTAAACACAAAATCTATGGATGCTGTAGACAGATTCTAATTGTGCAAGATCTAATATCTATTTAAGAAAACTTTGCTTTAATTCTTCAACCCATTTGTCTTTATTCTTGTAAATCTTTTTTTTACTTCGTGGTTTGCATTTGGTTAATAAATTTGCACATAGAATTGGAAAATATACAGAAGAATCACCATATACAATTACATTTCCTTTATGAGAAGTTTTAATTTTTCCCCAACTTTTACCTTCTTGTAATGTTGCTCCTGAAAGACCACCTGTATCTGGCCTTGCATCAGTTAACTGGATAATAAAATCATGACCACCTTCCTTTATTTTCAAGATTTGATAAAGGGCAGGTCCTGTTTGCTGGAAAAAATTTTTTGGAACACCTCCACCTAATTCTATTCCTCCAGATTTATTGCTTTTCCATAAGATAGCTGCAGATTCTGCAATATCTTGAATAACACTTATTGATATTTTTTTAGTTAACATCAAAGGCAGCATGTTCAAACCAATTGAAGAATCACTAATGGCCGGAATATATACTGGTACATCAGATTTAAAAGCAGAAACCATAAATGATTTTTCAGGATATTTTGATTTTTCAAACGTATTTTTTCCAAGTAGGTATGATAGATCTGCAGTAGATCCAATGTCTATATCTTTATTTTTTAAATATATGTTTTGAAGATCTTTCTGTACTATCTCATCTTGAGATTGAAGCGTTTCATTTTCTTTAATATAGACATCATAAATCCTAACAATTTGTTTTGAATATAAAATATCATCGTCAACATCAAAGTGGCCTTGTCGTATAGGCAAATCGTATGCAAAATGCAAATCATGATAAGCATTTGCACCGGTTGTAACGATCCAGTCAATAAATCCATTATCTATCATTGACGATATTATTTTTCCAAAACCTATAGGAGTCATTGCTCCTGCAATTGTTAAACATACTGTAGCATCAGATTCAATCATTTTTATCATGATATCAGCAGCTTCTGCCAACCTTCTTGCATTATATCCTGTTTTCCCAAATAGATCTATCAATTCTGATACAGTCATATCTGCAAATATTTCTGGAGGATCTATCTTTTTTCCAGAAAAACTATGTCTATTACTACTCAATTCCGTTTATTAGAAATTGATTATATATATTAATTATATTTTAAAATAGATTTTACAATCATAATAAGTAATGTATTTAATATAAAAATTTTACATAAATCCTATTGGATCCTATCAAAAAAAATACAAACATAGAAACTAATTTCAAAAACCATTTATCAAAAACTGTCAAGGATTATGATATTGAGCCTTCCTCAAAGTTTGAAAACATCATTGCATTTATGAATGAAGCTGGTGGATTTGAGGGAAGACATCTAGCAAATGGTATAACTATTCTTCAAAATATGATAAATGACAAAAGTTGTACAAAATTTTTGTCATTTGTTGGAGCTCTTATTTCTACTGGAAATAGAGGAATAGTTCGCGATATGATTAAAAATAAAATGTTTGATTGTATTATAACAACTTGTGGAGCATTAGATCATGATATTGCCAGATCTTTTTCTTCTTATTATGAAGGTGATTTTCATCTAGATGATAACTTTCTTTTAAAAAAAAATATACACAGATTAGGAAATATTCTTGTTCCAAATGAAAATTATGGGCCATTGATTGAAAGTAAAATTCAACCAATATTACAGGATTTATATAACAAAACAAAAAATCCTAAAGAATTTTCGCCTTCTGATATTATCAAATATATAGGCAGTAAATTAAATGAAACTTCATTTTTGTTTTGGGCTTTTAAAAATGATATTCCCGTTTTTGTTCCTGGAATTGTGGACGGAGCCGTTGGAAATCAGATTTGGCTATTTAATCAAAATCATAAGGACTTTAAAATTGATATATTAAAAGATCAAACTAAATTATCTGAAATAATTTTTGATTCTAAAATTACAGGTGCATTTATGATGGGAGGGGGAATCTCTAAACATCATACATTATGGTGGAACCAATACAAAGGAGGTCTAGATTATGCTGTTTATGTTACAACCGCATCAGAGTGGGACGGAAGTTTAAGTGGTGCACTTGTTAAAGAAGCAATTTCTTGGGGAAAAGTAACTTCCGAGGCCAAGCAAATTACCATCCATGCAGACATTAGTACAGTGTTACCTTTTATCTATTACAGATTAATACTAAATAGATAAAAGATAAGAAGATAGGTAATTCTTTTTCCTTTTTTAATCGTGAAAGTATATTTTATTAAAAAATTAATGGATTATTATCTTATTTATTTTGGCCAAGCTTGGATTTAGAGGTTGATCCATTGCATTAGTAGGTAGATTGGCTATTTTGTCCACAACATCCATTCCCTGCGTTACATTACCGAATACGGTATATTGATTATCCAAAAATTTTGAATCGTTCAATACAATAAAAAATTGAGAACCTGCACTATTAGGATCTGCCGATCGAGCCATAGAGACTATTCCTCTTGCATGAGAAATATTATTAAATTCTTCATCTATTTTGTACCCTGGATCGCCTGTTCCCCAAGATCCCTTATTACTATCGTTCTTTGTGTTTGGATCACCGCCTTGAATAACAAAACCCTTAACTATTCGATGAAAAACAGTACCATCATAAAAGCCCTTTTTAGCCAGGTCTATAAAATTTTGTACGTGATTTGGGGCGTCATTTGGAAAAAATTGTATTTTAATATTACCTTGCGTTGTTTCTATATCTGCACTAACATTAGTTTTATTTGTTGTCATATTGCTTGAAAATATGTTATTAGTGTTTGTAATATTAGATTTATTATTTGAATTAAGCAACAACGCTTTTTGTGATTTAGTGGAGTTTATTGATGCTGTTGATGTTGATGATAGTGTTTTGTTGTTGTTGGTATTTATAGAGTTTTTTGTACTATTGCTTTGAGTATTATTGTCAAAATTAAAGTTATGGTTTACTTTGTAAATCAAAACACCAAAAAATAATCCAGGGGTATCGCTCTCAAAGCTCTTTGATGCATAAGCTAATGTAAGCGGCTGTGACGAATTTCCTTTAGGATATTTTATATCCTTTACATAAAATGGAGTAGATCCTGGTTGATATGTAGGCGACAATACACCGGCATTTGGATCATAATATCCAAGAGGCTTAAAAGGCATCATATGACCTAGAAGAGTAGTCCAAAACTTTGGTTTTGGGGTAGATAAATCAGATTCAGAATATTGCGATTCATCAAAACCTCCTATTGCTATAAACCAGTGCTTTTTACTTTCATCTCCTCCGCCACCTAGAACAAAAAGAGGACTTTTAGATACTGGATCAAATGCAGGTAGTTTTTGTCCGACTACATATATTACAATATAATCAGATTTTAGATTATTAGCTATTTTCCAACCTTCTTGTTCTGGGCTAATAAACATTTTTGCAATTGATTCTATTCTTGTAGAATTAATAGTAGCATTATCTGCTAATGAGGTTCTATTTCCAAGAGATGTAATCCAATATCCATAATCCCACCAAGAGGCCACTACAGAATCTTTGGGTGTATTTTTAGACATCCAGTTAAGAGCATCTATCCAATCGTTTGTTGTAATTCTGTAACTTGTACCTCCATTAGCAATAGATGTAGGAACATCTGCAGAACTTATCCAATTTGAACTGCTATCATATATCATTGGAATAGTTATCATAAAAATCAAAATAGCAGAAAATGCAATGTATACAAAATAATGTTTTTTTGTTTTTAATTGACTCATTATAGATTTCTCGCTATTTTGATTTAATCCAGAACTTTGTCTTTGGAAATTTGATTTAATTGATGTTATACTTCTTATTATATCATAGATTCCAATACCCGAAAGTATAACTATACTTATAGATGCAAATACAAGTAATCTAGCAAAAGTTGCACTAATATAAATTCCACTTAAGCCTATTATTAATGCCAAAATCATCATAGGATTAGACCTATTTTTAAAAGCAATCCACGCACCAAGCCCTGAAAATATTATCAAAATAGAGAATTCTTTAAAATAATCAACAATTGTTGGTGTAGAATGTTCTGCAACCGATTGAACCAAACTATTTTGTGAAGATAAAAATGGATTTATTGCATTAAGATATCTAAATGAAGGCGATTTATATATACCAGAAGATATCACTGCGAACCCTATAACAATAAAAATTCCAAATATTATAGCAATATTCCTTAAAGCTTTTTTTTCGGAGCTTTTTTTTCTGACAAAAGTTGCTACAGCTAAAAATGCAGTGCTACCCATCAACAAAATTCCTGGTAATCCAAATACAAAAGATACTCCAGGTCTTGGAAAAGACAATGAAACTAATAAAATCGATATTGTAAATAGAACAGACACTAATAAAGGATTTTTTAAATCATTTGATACAAATGCTAAAATTAATATGAAAATTGCTATTGGAATAACAAAGTATTGACCACCACCCCATGATGCTAATGCTAATCCCAATAATATTCCACTAAAAATTGCTTTTGGAATTAAGAATTTATATCGGGTTTCCCTTAATGCTGAGACAAACAGATATGTTCCCCCTAAACCATAAAAAATTCCCAATGGTTCTGATTTAAACCAACCAAGGTTCCCCCTTTGAATTATTGCAGGGCTAACAGCAAAAAAAATAGACGCTATTAAACCAGGAACGTTTTTACCGGCTATAGAACGGACCAGCAAGAACATCAAGATTGTTGAAGCAGATCCTATTACTACTGGAAACCAGATAACAAAATCCAACAATGACATATTGAATCCAAAAATTTTATAAAGCACTGCTGCAGTAATATGCAAACCAGATTGAGAAGTGGCTACAACATCTCTTCCCTCAGGATACCACGACATATTATCATGCCAGTGAAAATATGCGCCTATCCCATGATCTACAATATATTGTGTAGCTCTAAAATCAAAAAATGGATCAAATTCGTTTAGATAAGACCCATATTTGATGGGATATGCTCTTAGTATAAATGCAACTGAAAAAGATAAACATAAAATTGCAATTATTAATAAATATTTTATTTTAACACCTTGGTTTTCCCCTTTTCCTACTTTTAAAAATGTTTTCTCTGACATCTTCTGCTACACGTTTCCTCTATTTTTTTTTGATATTTCTTATTTAATATTTCTTTATTTTATCATAATCAAAATTATTTTTAATTTAAACTCAACTCGACTTATTCTATTTCCAACATCATAGTTTTACAAACATTCACCATTTTACAAAATGTTTCTGCATCTTTAACTGAGCCAACTATTGAATTATAATGCATTGGAATTGCAATTTTCTTTGGCTTTATTAATTCATTTGTTGCTTTAGCAGCTTCTTCAGCTGTCATTACATATGTACCAGAAACTGGAACTAATGCTATATCTGGATTGACTTGCCCCATCTCTGGAATAATATCTGTATCGCCTGTATGGTAAATTCTCAAATTATTTATATTTAAAATAAAACCGATTTTGTTATCTTCTTTTGGGTGAAAGTCTTTATTGGTATTAAAAGCCCTTATAGATTCTATTTTTATGTTATCAATTTTTATGCTATCGTTTGGTTTGAGATCAATTATTTCATTTTTGTTATAGTTTTTATGCAATACTTCAATACATTCAGATGAACAAATTATTTTTGTATTATTATTTATAATGTTATCAATATCTTTTGTACTTAGATGATCAAAATGGTTATGTGTAATAAGAATCAAGTCTGCATCTTTTTTATTATTATATTCTGAAAGCAGTTTAAAAGGATCAATATAGATTATTTTATTGTCAGCATTTAATCTATAGCCATCATGTCCATTCCATTGTATAGTTGTACCATCAACTTCTAACATATCAAAAAATGAACTAGAGTATATTTAAATTTGCTTAGCTTTAATTTTTGAATGCATATAAACTATTTTATTATTTTTTAAAGTTATTATATCTGCTCCATTTTTTAGTGCTCTTTTCATTAAATTTTTATCAATTGTTGCTAAAGGGCATTTTTTTTTAATAGACAATAAAAGTAAATGTGAATCTACATCAAGTCCTCCTTCTTCTTCTTCTTCTTCGTCGTCGTCGTCGTCGTCGTCATAATAACCATTATCATCCAAATATTTAAAATTTTTATTTATTATTATCTCTTTATTTATAATCTCTAATGCTAAATTTGCTATTTTTGATCTTTTTATATTGCCTTTCTGTTTTATTTGTGTTAATTCTTTAATAATCGACGGATGAATTAAAAATATTGGTTTTCCGACTTTAAATTCTAAAAAAGTCATATTTTTAATTGGCTCATAGCATAAAATCATTAAAAAACTAGTATCAGAAATAATATTCATTTTATTTATACAGTTGTACCAGCACCAATCAGTCTCCATCTATCTGCTATTCTTCTACTTATTGCAACTTTGCTTTTTGGCATCAAACAAACAGGCTTTTTAATTTTTATTTCAATTCTTTGATTTTTAGAATTTGTAACGGTTCCTGTTGTAACTGCAGTTCCAATATTCAATCTAAGATTTTCTTTAGTTTTTATTGGTTCAACCTTTACTAAATCCTGAGTTCCTACTGCAGTATCAAATAAATTAATATCAATAGGTATTTCATCAACAGTTTCTGGCAATGTATTTGGCTTTCCAATAACAGATCCTATCAAAGAATCACTTTTAATAAAAGACGGATCTAACTTTGAGCCAATCGCGACTAATCCTCCAGGTTTTACTTTATCAACTATTCCAGCCCCAGTTGCTAATGATGCAATTTTGGAATAAATTGGTTCATATCTATTCTTTTTTTCATTATAAATACCAGGTAGAATTTCTATTTCACTATCGGTTTCAAATTCTCCTTGAATTAGTGCTCCACCTAATGCACCTCCTTTTATATTCTTTATAGGTGTTCCAGGTTTATTGATATCAAATGAACGTAAAATATGCATTATTCCAGTTTGGTTATTAATTCTTTCAGGGGTAGGTATATATTTTTCAATGTTTTCAATCAGCACATCGATATTTATTTTATGTTGAGCAGAAATTGGTATTATAGGAGCTTTTTCAGCTACACTTCCACTTACAAAATCTAAAATTTGATTGTAATTTTCAATAGCCTTTTCTCTTTCAGTTAAGTCTACTTTATTTTGAACTATAACAATATTTTTTATTCCTAATACTTGTAATGCTAATAGATGTTCTCTAGTTTGAGGTTGAGGAACTTTTTCATTGGCTGCAATAACCAATATCGCTCCATCCATTAAAGCACCTCCTGAAAGCATATTAGCCATCAAGCTCTCATGACCAGGAGAATCTACAAAGCTAACTACTCTAGATAATTCAGCATCAGAATTACATAAACTACATTTTGGTTGAACTGAATAATTAAAGGGTGGTTCACAATTTGGGCATTTGTAAAATGCTGCATCTGCATAACCAACTTTAATAGTAATTCCTCTTCTTAGCTCCTCACTATGACCACTAGTCCAAACACCTGTAATAGACTCTATTAAAGTAGTTTTACCATGATCTACATGTCCCGATGTACCAATATTTATACATGGCTGATATCCATATTTTTGAATATACCATTCAGGTAAAGTATCCTTCCAATGCAATATTATTTTTATTTTCTAATTCAAATATTAATTTACTTAATTCTTTTAAATTTATTGAATCGTTAAATGAACTTTAAAAAATTTTATATTGTTATTCTAGTGTATATATCTATTGATTGTTTTCTGCTTTAGAAGTTTCAGCCTGTTCTTTGCTAGGTAATAATGAATCAATTAATTGACAATTTAACTGATATATTTCTTCTGTAATTAAATTTCCTCTTACTAACTTTCTTTTTCTTTCACCTGGATCTAAATTTCTTGCTCCTACACTGTCTGTCATAAGAATATATTTTTTTACTCCTCCATGAAGATCTGAACGCATAGGGGTCCCAGATTTATCACTTCCCCCTGTCACCTTTATTTTTCCATCTTTAAATCCAAAAATTGCCGAGTCTATAATATCACCAATTTTAGCACCTAATAAAGGCTGAGCCCCTTTATCTTTAATCTCCTGACTAGTACTATTTCCTTTTGAATCCGAAATTACTACTTTAAACTCAACCAAATTCTAGTATAGGTAAATTTTTAGCCTTAATTAATCTTGCTAAAACTTTAAAAATTATTTAATAAAAAATAAAATAAAGATTCCTACAAGCAATTTAGATTCATTATTTTATTTATATTTTAAATTCAAACAATAATAAAGATATATTTTTATTTTTATTAAATAAATCTTTATATAAATAGATAAATAATTTGCCACCTTTGACAGTGACCTAAAATGATAAAATCAATAAAATGGATTAATACTAATATTTATCCCAATTGTTTTGGAATTCATCTGCCATGGATAATGCTTTTTCCTTCATGTTTTCAATATATTCATCATAATCTATTTCCATATTACATTTGGTGCATATTATTTTATTTATATCAATATCAAAATTTGCTTTACTGTTACAATATAGACATTTTGCATCCATTATAACATATATGTAATTTATAAACTCTTTATACTTTTTTAAAGCAGAAATAAAAATAAAGAGAAAACCAAAAATACATGTGCCTTAATTTTTAAAGTATTTGAAAATTAAAGATTTAATGGAATCATGTATTGTAGGAACAGGTTCTGATTATGTTGTGGTAAAAAAAGAGAATAAACGATATTTGATAGAAATATTACCAAATTCAATCAAAGAATTAAAAAATGCCTCTACTCCATATGGTTCACAAATAGATTAACTATAACAAATTTTTTTATATCTAATATAGATAAATAACGATTAAATCAAATAAGGTATTTATATATATATAATATTTGAAACCTCTTAAATCTGTCGCATCAGTTATAAAGTCTAATGAGAAAAAAATCCAAAACACAATACAATCACCTTCAAGCAATATGGAAAAACATAAAATAATATATAGCAAAAAGGCAGAATCCGAATTTTTTGTAGATAATTCGGCTTTAGCAGGTTTTTCAGGCGAGCGTATACTGTATATGGCAGTAAGAGAATTAATAGAAAATGCTCTTGATTCTTGCGAAACATTTTCTATATTACCATCAATAAAAATTTCGTTAAAAACATTTGATCAAACCAATGATTTATGGATGCTCTCTTGTGAGGATAATGGAACAGGCATAACTTCAGATAAACTTCCTGTTGCTGTTTGTTCTTTTTTAACATCTGCAAAATACATGGAAAAACAACAACGAGGGCTTTTTGGAGTAGGGTTAAAAATGGTCGCAGCTTTTTCTACAAAAGATACCGATTTTCCAATCAAGATTTGGAGTAAGTCAATAGAAGAAGCAGATGAATACTATTTTGAACTTAGAACGGACATTGGAACTAATAAGCCTATTGTTTTAAAAAAAGTCATAAACAGATCTGAAGCAATTATTAAAAGCAATTCAGGGTTTAAAATAAATGTTATTTTAAGGGCTAGACTTGTACCTATTACTAAAAATAAGATTTATGATTATGTCACTCAAACAAGTATTGTAAATCCTTATTCTCATATAACATTTGAAACTGATGATGGGATTTTTACTTTTGATAGGCGTACTTCAATAATGCCTGCCCCAGCAATGGAAATTTTACCTCACCCTTCTGATATGGATCTTCAAACATTAAAAAAAGCTATTTCAAAGTCTGCAGGGCAAAAAATAACCTTGTCAAAAATTTTGTGCACCTCTTTTCAAAAACTTTCATATGAAAAGGCAAAAGAAATAATATCTTTGGCACAATTAGATTCCAATCTAAAGAACTCGGCTACAGAGTTAAGCGAACATGATCTTATAAAAATCGTAAACATATGCAAAAAGACAAAGTTTCAGAATCCTAATACTGATCATCTCAGTCCTATTGGACAAGAAATCCTTACTATAGGAATGATGTCTGAATATACAATAGTTTCCAGTAAAAATATAGTTGAGCCTTTACCATCCATTAATAATAATGACAATAATATTGCAAATTCTCAATCAAAAAAAATAGACAATGAAACGGATAATGAGAACATCAAAGATAATAATAACAATACTACATCCAAATCCAATTTTTCTGTCAAAATATTGCAACCTGTTCTTACCGCATATACATCAAGAATTGGAATAATAAATAACAGGCCTACCATAATAGAAACAGGATTGGC
>Ga0157374_10004966_pt1 | contig 11163 bp, 9 predicted proteins | sample M25metaG_FD_115308 | JGI IMG/M metagenome (GOLD analysis project Ga0157374, IMG submission 115308) | Miscanthus rhizosphere microbial communities from Kellogg Biological Station, Michigan, USA - M2-5 metaG | ecosystem: Host-associated > Plants > Roots > Rhizosphere > Soil | place: USA: Michigan... | reverse complement strand
TATTTTTCTGATAAAGGCGACGAATATAAATTGGACCTGTTGCAAAATCTGAATGATGGAGAAATAACTTTTTACTCGCAGGGTAACTTCACTGATCTCTGTCGTGGTCCACACATTCCCAATACAGGGTTTATTAAAGCGATCAAGCTTACAAACATTGCTGGCGCATATTGGAAAGGCGATGAAAAAAATAAAATGCTGACAAGGGTATATGGTGTCACATTCCCTTCCCAAAAAGAGCTGGATGAATATCTCCAGATGCTTGAAGAAGCAAAAAAAAGAGACCATCGCAAGTTGGGAAAGGAGCTTGGCATCTATACCATGGACGATGATGTCGGACCTGGCCTGATCATGTGGATGCCCAATGGTACCGTTATCATTGAAGAACTGGAAAAACTGGCAAAGGAAACGGAACTTGACGCGGGGTATAAAAGAGTGGTTACTCCCCACATTGCAAAAGAGAGCATGTATCTTACCAGCGGGCATTTGCCTTATTATGCTGATAGCATGTATCCACCCATGGAGATGGAAGGCGAGAAGTATTACCTGAAATCAATGAACTGTCCGCATCATCATAAGATTTTTGCGGCTGAACCTAAAAGCTATCGTGACCTTCCTTATCGTCTTGCTGAATATGGAACAGTTTACCGGTATGAACAAAGTGGTGAATTGTTTGGTCTGATGCGAGTACGGTGCCTTCACATGAATGATGCTCATATTTATTGTACTAAAGAACAATTCAATGATGAGTTCAGAGCCGTGAATGATATGTACCTGAAATATTTTAAAATTTTCGGGATCGATAAATATGTGATGCGCCTTTCGTTGCATTCGCCCGAAAAGTTGGGAGTGAAATATGTAAATCACCCGGAGCTATGGAATGAAACGGAAGCAATGGTAAGAAATGTATTGATCGAATCAAATATTCCTTACGTAGAGGTCCAGGATGAAGCTGCGTTTTATGGTCCCAAAATAGATGTACAAATATTCAGCGTGATCGGAAGAGAATTTACACTCGCCACAAACCAGGTGGATTTTTCACAGAGCAGAAGCTTCAAATTACAATACACCACTCACGATAACAAAACGGATACTCCGCTAATCATTCACCGGGCCCCGCTGGGAACACATGAACGATTCATCGGGTTCATATTGGAGCATTATGGAGGGAAATTACCAGTCTGGCTATCACCGGTACAGGTGAAAATCCTGCCGATCAGCGACAAATTTTTAGAATATGCTAAAACTATCTTACATAAGTTGAAAAAAGCGGATATTCGTGCAGAGATAGATGACAGGAATGAAAAGATAGGGAAGAAGATACGCGATACTGAGTTGATGAAGGTCCCTTATATGTTGGTGATCGGTGAAAAAGAAATGAATGAAGGAAAGGCAGCGGTTCGCAGACAGGGAAAGGGGGACTTGGGTGCGAAACTTGTGGAAGAGTTTATTACGGAAATAGTCGGGGAAATTAAAGAGAGAGTAGGAGAATAGAAGAATGAGTAATAAATAATGAGTGATGAATGAAGAGCACTCATTACTGATCACTCATCATTCATTTATCAAATGGAGTTGCCAAAGTGAAAATAAAATTCCTTTGCCTCAAAGGAAGATGAAAAACAAAATAAGAATTGCTCAGAGAGGCAGAGCATAACATAAAAAATTTAAATGGCAGTACCGAACAAAAGTTTTCAACCAAAACCAGGTGGATTTAAAAAACCGAATACAGGTGGGGGTGGGTTTAACAAAGGTGGTTTTAACAGGGGACGATTCGCTCCCCGCAAAGAAGCAGAACATCGAATTAATCATTTTATCAGGGCACCGCAGGTACGGTTAGTGGGAGACAATGTAACAGTTGGAGTTTATCCAACGAACGAAGCTCTTAAAATGGCGCAAGCACAGTCACTTGATCTCGTTGAAATTTCTCCAAACGCTGATCCGCCGGTTTGTAAGATCATTGATTATAATAAGTTTCTTTACGATAAAAAGAAGAAGGAAAAAGAGATGAAGGCAAATGCCAAAGTCTCTGAAGTAAAGGAAATTCGTTTTACTCCCAATACGGATGAACACGATTTTAATTTCAAGGCAAAGCATGCAGAGAATTTTTTGAAGGATGGCAATAAAGTGAAAGCGTATGTTCAATTCAAAGGCCGGGCAATACAATTCCAGGACAGGGGACAATTACTATTGTTAAAATTTGCGGAACGATTAACGGATATAGGAGTTTTAGAAAGCATGCCGAAAATGGAAGGCCGCAGAATGCTGGCTATGTTTGCACCAAAAGGCAAAAAGAAAGCAGACAAAGCAGACAAGAAAGAGAGCAGCGAATAGACAGATTAAATAATAAAATTATCAAACCGTCTTTTTTATATAAGGCGGTTTTTTATTGTGGATCAAATGAAAACTATTTCTTCTTCATATATTCCAACCGTTCTTATAAAAATTTTCGCTGCAATGATGAAATAAATTTTCCTTTAGTATATTGCTCCCGTCATTTAAAACAAGCAAGTCAATATGAGAAAGTCACTGTTTTATTCCACCCTACAGGTCGTTGCATTATTGATCACCTGCACATTGTTTGCCCAGCCGCGTCCGGCCACTACACATCCTACTCCTTCCCGCACGGGTCCAAAACCCTACAAAGATGTTATTACGGATAAGGCAAAAACCGATGAAGGTTTGTTCAAGGTGCACAAGATCGATGACAAATATTTTTTTGAAATTCCTGACTCATTACTGAATCGTGAAATACTCGTAGTTAATCGCATTTCAAAAGCTGCTGCGGGTATGCGCAGTGGTTTTTTTGGTTACGCCGGCGACCAGATAGGACAGAATGTTGTGAAATTTGAAAAAGGGCCCAATAACAAAATTTTTCTTCGCACCATTTCCTACGCAGAGTATGCAAAGGATTCTACATCGCCGATGTTTTGGGCCGTTACCAATTCAAATATTCAGCCCATTGCCGCTGCTTTCGATGTCAAAGCTTATGGAAAAGATTCATCGGGAAGCTCGTCTTCAGCCAGTAGTGTAATTGAAGTAACTGACTATGTAAATAGCGACAATGATGTTTTATTCTTCAACAGCAATTTAAAATCGGCTGTTCGCATTGGTGGTTTACAGCCTGACAAATCATATATAGTAGGCATCAAGTCGTTCCCCATTAACGTTGAAATTACAACCGTAAAAACTTACGCACGAACGCCGGTCGCACCGGGCGGTTTTGCTGGTGGAGGAACTCCTTCGGGAGGTAATCTCACCGTTGAATTAAACAGCTCAATGGTATTATTACCCAAAGTGCCTATGCAAGCAAGGTACTTTGATGCAAGGATAGGTTACTTCACAGTAGGGTATACTGATTTCGATGCAAATCCACAGGGAGTTGAATCCGTTCAATTGATCAAACGGTGGAGATTGGAGCCGAAAGATGAGGACATGGAGAAATATAAACGTGGTGAACTGGTAGAACCAAAAAAACAAATCATATTTTATATTGATCCGGCCACTCCCAAAAAATGGGTCCCTTATTTAATTGAAGGTGTCAACGACTGGAACGTCGCATTTGAAAAAGCCGGTTTCAAAAATGCAATTGTTGCAAAAGCCGCTCCGACGAACAAAGAAGATCCTGAATGGAGTCTTGAGGATGCACGTTATTCAGCGATTGTTTATAAACCTTCTGATGTTGCCAATGCAAGCGGTCCAAGTATTTCTGATCCACGAAGTGGTGAGATCATGGAAAGCCATATCAACTGGTATCATAATGTGATGGAGCTTCTTCAAAACTGGTATATGATACAGGCGTCACCCAGTGATACCGCCGCAAGGAAAATGGTTTTCAGTGATGAACTCATGGGTCAGCTGATCCGTTTTGTGTCATCGCATGAGGTGGGTCATACATTGGGTCTTCGTCATAATTTCGGATCCAGTTCATCAGTGCCGGTAGAAAACCTGCGCAATAAAGCGTGGGTTGACGCCAATGGCCACACACCTTCGATCATGGATTATGCCCGGTTCAATTATGTAGCGCAACCTGAAGATCATGTTGATGAAAACGGTTTGTTTCCACGTATCGGCGATTATGACAGATGGGCCATTCAATGGGGTTATAAACGCTTTTATCAATTTAAAGATAGCGATGGTGAAAAAGCGTTTGTAAATAAATGGGTGATCGATAGTTTAAATAACCCAAGACTTTTCTGGGGTGATGGAGAATCCAACCAGGATGATCCACGTTCTCAAACCGAGGATCTTGGTGATGACGCGATGAAGGCAAGTGCATATGGGATAAAAAATCTTCAGTACATGATGCCTAAGCTGCTGGAGTGGACAAAGGAAGATAACAGGGATTATACCAGCCTTTCTGACATTTATGCGCAGATAACAGGACAGTTTAACCGTTACATGGGCCATGTATCAAGAAATGTCGGGGGTATTTGTTTAACACCCAAAACTGTTGAACAATCGGGAGCAGTATATGAGTATGTCCAAAAAACAAAACAGAAAGGAGCCGTTGATTTTCTCAACAAGCAATTATTCACTACTCCCATTTGGTTAGCCGATAATAAAGTTTATGATCGTATCGGCGGCACACCCCTGGTAACCATCGGGAATATACAGGACAATGCATTGAATCGGTTATTCAGCACGAGTACAATGAATAAACTGATACAGTTTGAAGCAGAAGAGGGTAGCAAGGCATATTCGGTGACAGAAATGTTTTCCGACGTCAAAAAAGGAATATGGAGTGAACTGGCCACAAAAAAGAAAATAGATGTGTACAGGAGAAATTTGCAGAAATCTTATATAAATATTCTCAGCAACATTATTGCACCTCCGAAAACCTCTGAAACAACAATTGTAATAAACTTTGGAGGCACATCACGGCCACAGCTAAATGTAGATAAATCAGATATAAAAAGTATAGTACGGGCACACCTTATAACATTACGAACAGAGATCAAAGCTGCAATACCGACTATGCCTGACGAAATGAGCAGGTATCATTTACAGGATGTAGTAACAAGGATTGATGACGCACTGAATCCGAAAGATTAAAATAATAACATAATTGGAATATAAGGCGACAATTAATGTTGTCGCTTTTTTATTGTTCTTTCAACTGACGCTTCGAGTTTTCTTGCATGTCCTATTTCTGCCTTGTCAAGTGAATGCGAAGTATGAATATCGTTTTCTTTTTTAGCCAATGCAGAAAGCCTGGTGTAGAACTTTTTCAACACCTCCAGTTCATCCGTTGTCAGATCTTCAGCGCTTACGAGGCGGTTACTGGCAGCTTCGCTGCTTGCGATCAGTTCATTCAATTTTATTTGCAAGGCAATGGTGTCCTTATTTTGTGTTTGCTGAATGATAAATACCATCAAAAAAGTAATAATGGTAGTGCCTGTGTTTATAACGAGTTGCCAGGTGTCTGAAAAATGAAAAATGGGGCCGGTTATGCCCCAAACAATGATAAGAAGGCACGCGATAATGAATGCTGCGGGTTTGCCTGAGGCTTTTGTGACTTTTGTAGCCATTTGGTCAAAAAACACGGCAAACCTTTTTGATTTTTTACTTTTCGATTTCATATTCATGATTTTCGCAAATACAAGTAGAAAAACTCAGGCCAATTAAGTTTTAGGCGCTGAAAATCAACCAAGATCAAAACATAAAAATTTGGTCATTTACCCTTATTTTTGCGGCTCAAATTTTAATATAGTGCCAACCCAAGTTTCAACAGAAGCCCAGGTGAAATTTTCGAAAGAGACTTATTTGTACTGGTACGAACTGATGCAACTCATTCGCCAGTTTGAAACTACAGCTGAGGAGAAATATAAGATGGAAGGAAAGATCCGCGGATTTTTCCATGCCTATGTGGGGCAGGAAGCCATCGCTGCCGGATGCATGACTGCAACAAGACCAGAAGATCTTTTTATTACCGCCTATCGTGACCACGGTCTTGCCCTTGCAAAGGGTGTGTCTGTTAATTCTTGTATGGCCGAGCTGTATGGCAAGGCAACCGGAAACGCAAAGGGAAAGGGCGGAAGCATGCACTTCTTCGGCAAATCGGTGAATTTTTATGGAGGACACGGGATCGTTGGCGCGCAAATAGGTGTAGGTGCGGGTCTTGCATTTGCCGAACAATATCGTGACACCGATAATGTGGTGCTTTGTTTTTTTGGGGATGGTGCAGCCAGGCAAGGCATCCTTCATGAGACATTTAATCTTGCCATGCTCTGGAAGCTGCCTGTAATTTTTGTTTGTGAAAATAATAATTACGCCATGGGCACATCGGTTGAGCGTACTTCGAATGTGATCGATATTTATAAATTGGCAGACGCTTACGAAATGCCCGGCGATGCTGTTGATGGCATGAGTGCAGAGACCGTTCATGATGCTGTGGCAAGGGCAGTCAAAAGAGCAAGGGAAAAGGGCGGGCCCACTCTCCTGGAAATGAAAACCTATCGCTACAAAGGCCATTCTATCAGTGATCCCGGTAAATACCGGACAAAAGAAGAGTTGGAAGAATACAGAGGTAAAGACCCCATCCAACAACTTTTGAAAACGATCTATGATAAAAAAATTGCTTCGGAAGAACAGGTAAAAAACATTGATTCAAGAGTAGAAAAAGCTGTTGCCGAATCAGTAAAATTCGCCGAAGAAAGTCCCTTCCCTGATGACAGTGAGGTGCTGAAAGATGTTTATGTAGACCCCAATTATCCATTTATTGTTGACTAATCTTAAAAAATCTAAAGAGAATTTTAATTATGGCCGTTAAGAAACAGGATGTGCATGATCCTAACCAATTGGTAGTAGAAAGAGCGAAAGATTTCTGGACAAGATATAATAGGCCTTTGATGATCGTCTGCGCTATTATTATTTTGGTAGCCGGGGGTTACCTGGGTTATAAAAAATTTTATAAGCAACCAAAAGAAGAAAAAGCTGCCGATGCTTTGTTTAAAGCTGAAGGTTATCATCGTAATGCTTTGACTTCTCCCAATCCCGATTCACTGATCAAACTGGCGCTAAATGGCGACGGAGCCAATGTGGGCTTTTTAAGAATAATCAGTAAATACAAAGGGACCGATGCTGCTAACCTCGCACAATTGTATACCGGAGAATCTTATTTGCTCTTAAATGACAACGCTAATGCCATTAAATATTTAAAAGACTTCAGCACAAGCTCTAAATTTTTCCAGGCAAGGGCTTATAAGTTACTTGCCGATGCGTATGCTGACCAGGGAAAACTTAAGGATGCCCTTGATTATTACAAAAAAGCGGCACATCATTTTAAAGAAGATGCAGAAAATTCTTCTGAAGCCTTGTTCCTGGCTGCTTATCTTGCACAAACAAAATTGAATAATAATAAAGAAGCGATCGAGCTTTTTAAAGAACTAAAAGAGGATTTTCCAAATACTCAGCGTGGATCAGAGGCAGATAAATATTTAGCGCGCCTGGGTGTTTATAGTGTTGAATAGGTTGAGTAAGGCGCAAGGGACAGGGCGCAAGGGACAAGGCACAAGATTCAAGGGACAAGGCACAAGTTTAATCACCAGACTTATGTCACAAGAGTTAGAGGACCGGTTTCATGCTTATGGAAAAAGAGTTCGGGACTTTTGCCTTAAGTTGAAATGGGATATTATCAACATTGAATATATTCGACAACTTATCCGTTCAAGTGGCTCCATTGGTGCAAACTACATCGAAGCATCTGATGATCTCGGTAAGATGGATGAGAAGATGAAGATTAAAATTGCAAGAAGGGAATCAAAAGAAACGATTCACTGGCTTGATTTAATATTGACTTATGGAAACAAGGACTTGGAAAAAGTGAGAATAGAATTAATAGATGAAGCCGTTCAAATTAGAAAAATACTTTCGGCGATTCTGAAAAAGCTTGGACCTTGATCCTCGTGCCTTGAACCTTCTACATTATGGCAGACGTTAATAAAAGTAATCTCAATAATCTTACAGGCATTCTTCCAAAGGATGCCTTTATTGTTTTGGTAAAAACGGAATGGAATGCCGCTATTGTTGATGAACTGGAAAGAGGATGTATCAACAAATTAAAGGACTCAGGAATAAAAAAGATTACAATGGTGACAGTTCCCGGCGCCGTTGAGATCCCTTTTGCTATAAAAAATTATTGGGAACATTCAAAGAGGAAGAAGAAAAAAAGACCAGACGCATTCATTGCAATGGGTTGCGTGATCCGTGGAGGAACTCCACATTTCGAATATGTTTGCCAGGCAGTAACTGAAGGAGTGGTACAATTGAATCTCTTGCTCCCCGTTCCCACTATTTTTGGAATACTAACAGTTGACAATGAAGAACAGGCAAAGGAAAGAATTGGCGGTATTCATGGGCATAAAGGAGAAGAGGCAGCGATAACTGCCATTAAAATGATTTCGGTAACTCAATCGTTTAAAAAATAATATTATTCCCTTTTGCGCCAACGCTGAAGCTTCAGCACAAGCGTTAGGGGATCGGGGCATGAATGTTCAGCTTTTCATACCGTGTTTTGTTGACCAGTTATATCCACAGACTGCATTCAACATGATCAAAGTGCTGGAGAAGACGGGTTGTATCGTTAGTTATAATCCCAATCAAACCTGTTGCGGGCAGCCTGCATTCAACGCCGGTTTTTGGGACCAGGCAAAAGATGTATGTACCAAGTTCATCAAAGATTTTGTTCCAAAGGATTCGTTTGGAGACGATGATTACATTGTTGCGCCCAGTGCAAGCTGTGTAGGGTTTGTCCGGAATTATTATTCAAAGCTCTTCGAGAACTCCTCGCATCATAATGAAGTAAAAGAACTTTCGAAACGAACTTATGAATTTTCAGAATTCATGGTGAAGGTCTTACAGGTGCATAATGTAGGAGCTAAATTACAAGGCAAAGCAACTTATCACGACAGCTGTGCAGGTTTACGCGAATGCAGAATAAAACAGGAACCGAGAAAACTTCTTGCCAATGTAAAAGGTCTGGAACTGGTTGAGTTAAATGATGTGGAAACCTGTTGTGGTTTCGGTGGAACATTTGCTGTAAAATTTGAAGCTATTTCGATCGCAATGGGAGAGCAGAAAGTTGAAAACGCCCTGGCCACAAATGCAGAATATCTTATTTCAACCGATCTTTCCTGTCTCATGCATTTGGAGGGTTACATAAAACACAAAGGTTATCCTCTAAAAACTTTACATATTGCCGATGTATTGGCGAGTGGGTGGTGAAGCCCATCCTACGTCGTGCCACCGTTTTAAACCGTAGCATGACTTAGAACCTGTACCCTCTAAGGAAATCTTCAATACCCATTCTTTTTTTTCCTTCAACCTGTATATCCTTAACGTGAATGTAGCCGTCGCTGCAGGCGAATTTCAAATAAGTTTTTCTGTCTGTTTCCCATCTTCCGGGTCTTGAAGTGGGAGGAGCATGTTCCTTTTCACTTCGGAAAACTTTCAAAGTTTTATCACCGAAATCGGTAAATGCGGCAGGGTAGGGTGAAAGGCCGCGAATTAAATTGTAAATTTCGTCGACTGATCTTTGCCAGTCAATTTGACAAGTTTGAGTCGTGATCTTCGGAGCGTGTTTGAGCTGTGAGTGGTGCTGCGCCGTCGGCAAGCCTTTGGCGACCGATGGAGTGGTGAGTGGTGAATGAGTGTCTTCACTTGAAAATTGATCATTGAGCATTGATTGTTGAGTATTTTGCTGCGGCAACTCCTGCAAAGTTCCTTCAACAATTCCCTTAATTGTATCAACCAATAATCTTGCTCCGATCTCTTTCATTCTATCATGCAATTCACCCGCCGTTTCATTATCACCGATCTCAATTTTTTCCTGTAATAAAATATTTCCTGTATCAATTTCGTGCTGCAGTTTAAAAGTGGTCACCCCTGTTTCTTTTTCACCGTTAATGATGGCCCAGTTGATCGGAGCAGCTCCGCGATATTGTGGCAATAATGAGGCATGAAGATTAATTGTTCCTTTCGATGGCATATTCCAAACTACTTCAGGTAACATCCGGAAAGCAACTACCACTTGCAGATCCGCATCAAGGGATCTTAATTCAGAGAGAAATTGCTCGTTCTTTAATTTCTCAGGCTGAAGAATTTTTAATCCACGTTTAAGGGCGTATTTTTTTACCGCGCTTTCATTCATTTTCATCCCCCGTCCAGCCGGTTTATCAGGTGCGGTAACAACTCCAACAACAGTAAACCCTGCTTTTATCATTGCATCCAGGCTTTCCACGGCAAATTCCGGCGTCCCCATAAATACAATACGTGACAAAGAAAGAGCCATGTTAAACGTAGTTGGTTCTGTTTGTTTTGATTTTAACTGGTATTGAATCATACTCCATGTTGATCATTCGAAATCAGGATAGAGTAAGTATTTCTTCCTCATCTTTTTGAATTCATCCAGGGCCGGTTCCCAACTCTTGCGGATCTCGTCTTCACTCTTACCGTCTTTTACCTGTTGCATCAGTATATCATTGCCGGCAAGACGATTGAAATGATTTGTTTTTAGAAAGAAACTATCCTTTCCCGGAAAAACTTTGTATGCATCCAGCAACCATTTTAATTGAATGCGGCCGTTCACTTCCTTCAATACCTTTTCCGGTTCATCATGTAAATTCCATCCATAGCAAGTTTCAAAATAATGCTTTGAACTTTTAGCCCCTTCATTAGGTTTTGGAACAAATGAAAAAAGAACTTTTGACAATAAAGGATGGCCAAAGACCTCAAACGGTTTATCTGTGCCGCGGCCCTCACTAAAAACTGTTCCTTCAAAAAAACAAGTGGATGGATACAGGTAAATGGATTGTATCTCAGGTAAATTGGGTGAAGGCTTTACTGGTAAAACATATTTACTGTTGTGTGTATAATTCTGGCATTTTATGACCTGGAAATGAAACGGAGTATCAGGAGAATTATTAGCCGTGCGGTAATAATCATATTTCTGGTTGGATTTTTCAGAAAGCCATTTTTCACCGGCTATCATAAAAGCATATTCAGCGATAGTCATTCCATAAACAACAGGGACGGGTTGCATGCCCACAAAGGATTTAAATTTTGGATCGAGTACGGGGCCATCTACATAAAAGCCATTTGGGTTTGGCCTGTCGAGGATCATTAATGGCTTGCTGTTTTCAAACGCAGCCTCCATGAAATCCTGTA
>Ga0157374_10004964_pt1 | contig 11166 bp, 10 predicted proteins | sample M25metaG_FD_115308 | JGI IMG/M metagenome (GOLD analysis project Ga0157374, IMG submission 115308) | Miscanthus rhizosphere microbial communities from Kellogg Biological Station, Michigan, USA - M2-5 metaG | ecosystem: Host-associated > Plants > Roots > Rhizosphere > Soil | place: USA: Michigan... | reverse complement strand
GACTCTGGCCAGGTGAAGATTTCGGGGATTTCGATCAGGCGGTGAATGCTGCCGTGGCCAAGCTGCGCAGCGCATTGGGAGACTCCGCTGACAATCCGCGGTTCATCGACACGATCCCCAAGCTGGGATACAGATTCATGCCCGAGGTCATTCGCGAGTATCCGGAGACAGACGAGGTACTGGAGTCGACTGAATCGGATGCCTCACACCCGGAGCCCCTGAAGTCGCCGGCTGCTCCTTACCCCGGCCGCTCCATAAGAAAGATGGGCATAGTTGTCTGGATCCTGATGGCGGCCGTTCTTTTAGTTGCTGCGGGATTCGCCACCTGGAAATTCAGGGGTGGTATCCACAAGGGCGGCAGGATCGAGTCTCTGGCGGTCCTTCCACTCGACAACCTTTCCGGCGATGCCTCGCAGGACTACTTCGCCGAGGGAATGACCGACGAGCTGATTACCGATCTTGCCCAGATCAGGGCATTGCGAGTCATCTCGAGAACATCGAGTGGCATTTACCGAGGTGCACGCAAGTCGCTTCCGCAGATCGCGCACGACCTGAATGTAGACGCGGTAGTCGAGGGAAGCGTCGTCAAATCAGGCGACAGAGTGCGCATCACTGCGCAGTTGATTCGCGCATCGACGGACGAGCACCTGTGGGCGCAGAGCTACGAAGGAGACATTCGCGACAGCATCGGACTGCAGAATAAGGTGGCCCGCACGATTGCCGAGCAGATTCGGATCGAGCTAACCCCTCAGGAACAGCAGGGGCTTCACAGAGCAAGAAGCGTCGATCCCGGTGCGTACGAGAACTATTTGAGAGGCAGGGCCTCCTGGAACGAGCGAACGACAGACGGCCTTGAACATGCTGTGAGCTACTTCAATCAGGCCATTGCCAAAGATCCGAATTATGCGCAGGCGTATAGTGGTCTCGCCGATACCTACGCGCTTCTCGGCGATTGGCAATATGCGGCAATGACCACCAAAGAAGCCCTGCCGAAAGCCAAAACGGCCGCGACGAAGGCCATTGAACTTGATCAGACCTTAAGCGAAGCGCACACATCGTTAGCTTTCACGCTCGATGGCTTCGATTGGGATCTACAACGAGCTGGACAGGAGTTCCAGCGCGCAATTGAGCTCAATCCCGGGTACGCTACAGCTCATCACTGGTATAGCTGGCACCTTGCGCTTTTTGGGAAATACGAGGAAGCCATCGCTGAGATGCGCAAAGCACAGACGCTCGATCCGCTGTCGCCAATCATCAATGCAGATCTGGCAGAGCTTCTGACGATCGCTCATCAGGAAGATGAGTCAATCCAGCAAAGCCAGAAGACGATCGATGCGAATCCTGACTTTGCCATGGCGCACAACCAGTTGGCGCAGGCATACCTCGCCAAGCGCCTGCCCGACAAAGCCATCCCCGAGCTAAGGAAGGCTATCGATCTTTCTCGCGGCAACGCGGCGTGTACCGCAAACCTGGCCCGCGCCTACATCGCAACCGGGGAACGAGACAAGGCGATTTCGTTGCTCAATGGTTTGAAAAAGCGTTCGCGTCCGGGGTTCAGTTTCGCCGCCGAACTCGCAGTGATCTACGCCGCGTTGGGCGATAAGGACGAGGCGATTCGTTGGGTTGAGATTGGAGCCGATGAGAAGTTCAATCCAGGGGTGCTCATCCGTCCGGGCTTCGATCCTCTGCGGGGCGATCCGCGATTCAAGGCCGTTCTTCGTCGCATCGGACTCCCGCAGTAGCCTTAAGCTATTGTGCGATCAAATCTTCATAAGTTGATCCAGGTAAATAAGATCCGCGACAAATCGTTCTCTACGTCACGGGCGACTAATTTTACGGCGATTTTTCGACACCGGAGGAGCCGGTTTGGGGCCACAATAGGAGGCGGAGGATTAAGCCATGGAACGCTTTATTCAGCTAAATCTCCGCAGCGACAGTGAGAAAGGCGCGGCCGACAATTCTCCCAACCCCGGTTATCGAGAGCCCGAGCCCTCTCCACTGGGAAGCAAGCGACTTAACAAAATCCTGAAGAAAGCCGCACACAAGGCATCCGCCGAATATGGACGAGGCGGCAAAGGCGGCATCTTCTCGAAATAGGGCCTGACAATCTGATCGAACGTGTGTCGCAGTGCATACTTCCGGTGGGCTGGCCGATCCTTTTCACCTGCAGGTCAGCCACCGTAGAAGTGTGCGAGACCGTAAATCGCAACTCTTAGTTCTGAAACCTCATTCGATCCTTATGCCGTAGCAATTCAAATACGGTCATCGTGAGAATCAGTTTGAGGTCCGAGGGGCGGGGGGTCAGGATCGCCGTGGTCTTGGCGGTCATGATTGCTGTCCTTACTGTCCTCATTGCGCCATCGATCGACATGCCGGAGACGGTGTTGCGCGAGCATCACGTTGCTGCGCATTCGGTTGTAAGCGGTAGTCCCGGAACCCTGACGGTGTTAGGAATCGTCTCCCTCACAGAGACATTTCACGACGACACCTTCCATGTAATCGAGAACTCATCGAATCTGGAACACGGGCATAGCAAGACTTCTCTCGTTCTGCGCTGTTAGAGAAATCCCTGATCCCTTCCTTCTGACCAATTCAGCAAAATTCTGCGATCCGCAGTTCAGAGCCCTGTGGCTGTGCGCGAAAACCGTGCGTATCTACAGAGTGTCAACTGTGCTGCAAACGTACCCGGCAATATGTTTTTCTCCGGCCTCGTTCGCTGGCGCAGATCGGCCATGACGCGAATCCGCTGAATGCCTGCATTGGTATCGAGCAACGGAAACCTGCACTCGAAAACTATTTCAGGGAGTTCTCATGAGACGAAATGGCTCAAGGATTTTTGCTGCTCTATTCTTGGGGGTTGCCGGTTGTGGGATCGGCGTTGCACAAACTGCTGCCCCGGCACTCACTGTTTCAAACGCAGACAATGCGTGGATGCTGGTCAGCTCCGCTCTGGTTCTGATGATGACAGGGCCTGGGCTCGCACTGTTTTACGGCGGACTGGTCCGCAAGAAGAACGTTCTCTCCGTGATGATGCAGAGCTTCGCCATGATGGCTCTGATCACGCTGCTCTGGGCGATTGTGAGTTACAGCCTCGCCTTTGACTCGGGAACGAGTTTTATCGGCGGTTTGCATCATGCATTCATGCGCGATGTTGCACTGACGCCCGATGCGGACTATGGCTCGACGATCCCTGTGCAGACGTTCATGGTGTACCAGCTGATGTTTGCCATCATCACGCCGGCACTCATCACGGGCGCCTTCGCCGAGCGCATGAAGTTCAGCGCGATGGCCGTGTTCCTGGTGCTGTGGTCGATCGTGGTTTATTCGCCGATGGCGCACATGGTGTGGGGCAAGGGTGGACTTCTGAACGCCGCGCTCGGCGGAGCCATTCCGACGCTCGACTTCGCGGGCGGAACGGTCGTGCACATCACGTCGGGTGTCTCGGCTCTGGTGTGCGCTATCTACCTGGGCAAGCGGCTTGGATATCCGCATGAGCCGGCGCCGCCTCATTCGGTCGTTCTCAGCTTTATTGGTGCATGCCTGTTGTGGGTGGGCTGGTTCGGATTCAACGCCGGAAGCGCCTTGTCTTCGGGAGCACTGGCAACGAGCGCATTCGTTAATACCCATTTCGCAACTGCCGCGGCGGCGATGGGCTGGGCGGTCGTGGAGTGGATTCGCAATAAGAAGCCGAGCGCGCTAGGTGCGATTTCAGGAGCAGTTGCAGGATTGGTGGCGATTACCCCGGCGGCGGGTTTTGTGCAGCCGATGTGGGCGATCGTGATCGGCCTGATTGCGGGCGTGTGCTGCTACTTCATGGTTGCGAAGGTCAAGCACATGTTCGGATATGACGACGCTCTGGATGCGTTCGGAGTGCACGGAGTGGGCGGCACGCTTGGAGCGATCCTTACGGGCATCTTCGCTTCGAGCGCGATCAATCCCGTGTTCAAAGATTCGGCCGGGAATGCGCTGCCGTCAGGATTGATTGAGGGAAATGGGCATCAGTTGCTGAACCAACTTGGCGGTGTCGGTATCGCATGGGGCATTTCCATCGTCGGCACGCTTGTGCTGCTGTTTGTGGTGGACAAGACAATCGGGCTTCGCGTTTCACCGAGCGAGGAAATCGAAGGCCTTGATATCACGCAGCACGGCGAAGAAGGCTACGACAGAGTTGCGTGAGGATCGGCGCAAATCGCGCAGCGTTTTCCGATAACGAAGTTCAGAACCGAGATGCGGAGGTTTTAGAAATGCAGAAGGTCGAAGCGATTGTTCAGCCGTCAAAGGTTGAGGCAGTGAAGACCGCGCTGATTGAGGCCGGCATTACAGGAATGACGATAGTGGAAGCTCGTGGGCATGGCAGACAGAAGGGGCACACCGAGTTTTATCGAGGCAGGGAGTACTCCGTCGACCTCCTGCCGAAAGCGAAAGTGGACGTCGTGGTCCAGGACGAAATGGTGGATACGGCAATCCGGGCCATCATCGCCGGCGCTAGAACCGGGAAGATCGGCGACGGAAAGATCTTTGTCTCGAAGGTCGAGCAGGTGATCCGGATCCGCAACGATGAGCGGGGAGAAGGCGCTCTATGACAATGAGAATTGGGCAAAGGCGGAACACATTCGAGCGAGTCCGATTCCGCTTCTTCCCAGTTCGGAACATAGCACCACTGATAGCACGAAGGTAATATTCAATTACAACGTTAGTGACCATGAGCACAGGGGGCTTCCAGTAACCCAGCTAGGATTACCTCGCTGGACAGAAGCCGTCTGTGCTTTTCTCTGCAGGAGAAAAAGCCCCCAGATAGATAGGTCCGCTATTACATTTAGAGGTAGAAGAATTGCAATCCATCGGGACCTTAATTTCTTGTTTTTCTTCACGTTATAGTCATTCTTGTTCCCGTAGCCGCCGGAGCGGATACGGCCGTCTGCTGGTGATTCTAGTCATTCTGTCTCCGGCCTTCTTTCGCGAGTCACTAGCCCTGGGCCGTTTGCCTGTTGTCCCGGGGGGTGTGCCAGCGGTGAGATCGGTTTCTTCGATCAAATGGCGCAGACAGGTGCTGATTCAATCACTGCAATGCGCCAACCAGTCCATGACGGGAGCGGGAACGACGACATGCACCGTTGCATTGAGTGCCGGCGCCCCGAGCGGCGGGGTCACGGTGGCTCTGAGCACGAGTAATTCAGCCGCCTCCGTGCCTTCCTCGATCATCGTGCCCAGCGGAAGTTCAACTGCCAGCTTTGCCGTGACGGTGGCTGCTGTAACCGCAACTCAGACAGCGAATGTCACAGCAAGTGCTAACGGATCGTCCGCGACGTCTGGGATCCAGTTGAATGCATATACCCCGTCGCTTTCGATCAGCAGCACGGCGGTGTCGTTCGGCACCGTCAATGTGGGCCAGACAGCGACAAAGATGGTGACATTGTCGTCCTCAGGAAGCGCGCCGCTCACAATATCGGCTATTTCGGTCGCGGGATCGTTATTTCAGGCAACGGGAGTCAATACACCCCTGACGATCAACCCGGGACAATCTGTTCCCTTGACGCTTCAGTTTTATTCCGATCACACCAGCTCTTATACGGGTGTCGTGACGATCTCCAGTAACTCTGCTCAGGGCGCGGCGACAATCAACATGACTGCTGACGGCGTTCCCTCGGTAAGCGGCTTGACGTGCAATACGGCGTCGTTCGCATCCGCGGGAACAGACTCCTGCCTGGTGAGTCTTTATGGGGCCGCCTGGTACAACGGTTTCACTGTCTCACTTTCGAGCAACAGCGGATCCGTGTCGGTCCCTGCCAGTTTGACGGTGCCGCCCGGGGCAATGAGCGCTTCGTTCTCAGCCAGTGTCAACGCAGTAAGCACGAGCCAGACAGCGACACTGACGGCAACCGGCGGAGGCGTTGCTAAGAGCTTCGCCTTGCAATTGGGCCCGGGAAGCACAGTGCTGACGGCCAACGCGTCCAGCGTGCCGTTCGGCAGCGTTCTACTCAAATCTCCGGCAGAGCAGTCGATCACTCTTACCTCATCCGGCACCTCTGCAGTGACGATCACTTCTATTGCGATCAGCGGTTCAGGCTTTGCATATTCAGGCCTCTCAGCTCCGATGACGTTGAATCCAGGGCAGACGGCGCTTCTGAATGTGCAGTTCACGCCAACCTCTTCCGGCAACTTCTCGGGGCAGCTCACAATCGCGAGCAACTCGAACAGCGGCCCTGTTATGATCGGGCTCAGCGGCACCGGGTACGGACATAATGTCCAGTTGAGCTGGAACGCGGTTAGCGCGGCCGCAGGTTACAACGTGTATCGAGTCCTGACGGGGAGCACCGGATACCAAAGGCTGAATTCTTCTGTCGTCTCGCCGACCGCATACACAGATCAAAACGTGCAAATCGGAACGTCGTACACCTACTACGTGACGAGCGTAGACGGTTCCGGAATAGAGAGCCTGCCCTCAAATACCACAGCAGCGGCGATACCAACCCCGTAGTGTTGCTTCACGCTTTAGCCCTGCCGGCCCTCTGGACGGCAGGGCTTTTTCCTCTACGCGATCCTCTTCGGTTTTTTTTATTTGACTGGTCAGGCCGGTTCAGGTGCCGATAGCATAAGGGCACTTCCCGGAGGTTCCAAGTCTGAGCACGATGCGTCGTCTGCCGGCGTTATGGGTGATGGGCCTGGCCAACGGCACGCTGGGGTTTGCCAGCGGGATCATGAACTTCGTGATGCCGCAGCTGATGGCGAGCGTGCATGTTCCCGAGCCGAAGATCGCACTCATTACGGCCATCGCCGTTTCGCCGAACTTCTGGTTCGTGTTGTTCGGGCCGATCCTGGATGTGCGATTCAGCCGTCGCTGGTATGCGACCCTGACCGCTGCTTTGTCGGGCGCAGCGGCTGCAACTGCGGTGCTCAGTCTTCATCATCTGATCGTTCTGCAGATTGCGATGGTGGTGTGCAATGCAGCGGCGATGCTGTCGAGTTCGGCGCTCGGCGGTTGGCTCTCCAATATTGTCCCGGATGAGCAAAAGAATCCCCTGAGCAAGTGGATGAACATCGCTTTGGTAAGCGGAACAGGGTTGATTGTCGGGCTTGGCGGGGAACTTGTGCGCGGGCTAGGCGTCGTGCCTGCGGGACTGGTGCTGGGTGCGCTGATCTTTGTTCCGACCGTTGCGTTCTTGCTGATTCCGGCGCCGGGTCCGGATCGGCGTCTGGCCGGCGAGAGCTTTGCGCAGTTCAATCGTGAGGTCGCCGCGATGTTGAAGCGGCGTCAGGTGGTTGTTGTGCTGATGCTGTTTCTGACCCCCTGCAGTTCCTTCGTTCTGCCAAATCTGATGGGCGGCCTGGGAGCGGACTTTCACGCTTCGGCGAGGGCAGTGAGCTTCTGGGGTGGAGTCGGAGCGTTCATACCGGGGTTGCTGGGATGCTTCGTGTTCCCCCTGATCGCGCGAAAGGTTCGGCTGCGGTTCTTCTACCTTGGGAATGGAATCCTGGGTTGTCTGTTCACCATGAGTCTCCTGCTCTTGCCACGGACAACCGGAACGTATGCGACCGCGCTCTTCGGTGAGTACTTGTTTCAGGCTGTGGCCTTTTCCATTCAGATCGGGATCATATTTGAAGCGATCGGTCCCAATAATCCATTGGCCGCTACAACCTTCTCATTTCTGACTGCCTCGACGAATGTGCCGGTCACCTATGTGACGCTGGTGGATGGCCGTGCCTATGCGCGCGCCGGGATCCCGGGAACGCTCTTCGTCGATGCGGCAATCGGCATTGTCACCTGCCTCGTGGCCGGGCTTGTGTTGAAGCGGCTGGATGGCAGGAGCGGTTGGGTGCAACCTGATCAGCCGGCCGATACTGTGCGGGAAGAGGCATGAATTGCTCAGATTTTTGGGGCCGGAAGCAGGAGGAGCAGCGTTTTCAAAAGGGCGTATCGAAACAGTGACTAATTGTCTGAATCTTCATGGCGGGTGGGATTGACGGAATCTGACACCGGCGCTACTCTCTCCCCATACACCGCCACTTTGTTCGCCTGCGCCAATACGAAGTTCGTCGCCAAGGCCTTCAATCGATTGCGCTCGACCACCCCAGCGACGAAGACCTGTCGCCGAGGGCCCCAGGAAGTGTATTCTCACCCGATCGTCAACAAGAAATCCCACCAAATTACGCCAATGCAACATCCAATAGACATCAGTTTCCTGCCGTTGAGGCGGAACTTAGGGAGGCACTCTGAAAGCTGATCTGGAGATCACGCCAAATCTTGAGCCCCTTTTCGGGACCCGCGATGAAAACCTCAGACTGATGGAGGACGCACTCGGAGTCAGGATCGATCTGAGGTCAGACTCCGTACACGTGGAAGGGCCGGACGAAGCGGTTTCCAGAGTCCAGCGGATATTTCAGGACTTCGAGTCGCTGCGGCGCCAGGGGATCAATCTTCATAATGGCGAATTAAATGGGATGTTGCGGCTGGTGGTCGCGGATCCGGCAATCACACTGCGCTCGCTCGCGGATGCGGGCAAGGCACGCTCGACGGGAATCAAGCGGGCGGTGCAGCCGCGGTCGCTGAATCAGCGGAAATATATCGAAGCCATCGAGCAGAACGACATGGTGTTCGGCGTGGGCCCGGCGGGTACAGGCAAAACATACCTTGCGGTCGCGATGGCCGTTGCGGCCATGAATGCGAAGAAGGTGAGCCGAATCGTCCTTGTGCGGCCGGCGGTGGAAGCCGGTGAGCGGTTGGGTTTCTTGCCGGGCACGCTGCAGGAAAAGGTAGACCCCTACCTGCGTCCGCTCTACGACGCTCTCTACGACCTGCTCGATCCTGAGAAGGTAGACAAGATGCTCGAGAAGAACATCATCGAAGTGGCTCCTCTGGCGTTTATGCGCGGACGAACGCTCAATGATGCCTTCATCATCATGGACGAAGCGCAGAACACGACCGTCGAGCAAATGAAGATGTTCCTGACGCGTATGGGGAACAACTCAAAAGCTGTGATCACCGGAGACATCACTCAAATCGATTTGCCGAATCCGCGCAAGTCGGGACTGCTGGATGCGATCAATATCCTTGACGGGGTGGAGGGTATTTCGTTCTGCCACTTCGCCGATGGCGACGTTGTTCGGCATGCCCTGGTGCAGAGGATCGTTCGCGCGTACGACGCAGCCAAGCCACAGCAGCAGGAGTTGCCCTTGAGCATGGGCGAGGGGATGCCCGCGCAGGCGGGGGAGCAGCAGCAACCGCAGCAAGCGGTGCATCCGGCGAAGCCGCAGTAGAGATTGAACCGAGCAGGTGGTATGAAGGTCCGCTCTTGGAGCGGACCTTTTTTGCTGGAGCATTTGCGTGCCAGGAGTAACGCAGTTCACTTGGCGTCACCGTGCGTCTCCGCGATCGTCCAATACTATGTACAGAATGCCAGGAGCGCTTTGTTTTGCAAGTGTTTGGAGAAACAGTGCTGTCATGCATAGTAGCTACACTTGCCTGAAAAGGCTGGAGGAACTGGGCCAATGAGCGAAAGCAAACTGACAAGCGCTCTGAAAGCAGCGATCGAAGATCCGAAGTCGGCAGCAGACAAGATTGGAGAAGTCTCCCAAGGCGAGATCACTACTGGGGAAGAAGCGGAGCTCATTGTCAGGCTTCTGAAAGTCCTGCCTCTATCAACTGAATCATCAGCGAAACGGGCCTTCGGATCGGCACTGACTGACGTCCTTGGCCTGATGCAGAAGCCGAAGAGCGAAGATGCGGTTCAGGTACTTCGAGCAAGCGGAGGACCTGAGCTTCTTCGCATTTTCGACGTTGCGAGTCCCACCGCTGATAAGCGCACGCGAAACGACCTACTTCTACTTCTGAAAGTTGTTTGTATGTATGCGCCCGCTGGAGGTTTGGAGCGGGTGGTGACGGCGGCGCGATCTCCACTACTCAGGGATGGTTTCCCATGGTCGATGATCTTCCATCTGGTCGCGAAAGACCGGCATCCATGGAGAGCGGATGTTATCGAGGCGCTCCGCAAGCCGCTTCCTGAAGGTTTTGTTGCTGTCACGTTTCTTGATTTGTGCAATTCCGCGGCTCGGTCAGGCAGGCTTGCGTGTCACCCTTTCGATTCCGAGGCTGGATTGGTGCTGCTGCGACAGTGGCTGCATGAAACAGACGAAGATCGTTCTAGCTACGCCCACAGCGCTGCGGCGAGTATTCCGTTTCTTTCTAAAGGTCATCGAGAAGAGGTGCAGGCGCTCGCAGATCAGCATTCCGATCGGGGCGTGCAACTTGAGGCGGCGTGGGCAGCGGCCGCAACGGGCGATGAGCGCGGCTACCAGAAACTTGAGGCGGCGAGCGTTGTTCCGCAAGAGGCTGCTGCGGCGATGCACTATCTGACGGAACTCGGTGCCGAGAATCGAATTCCAGCGCAGTCTCAGACAGACGACTTTAAGGCGATCTCAGAAATGTGTCAGTGGCTGGCGCATCCGATGGAATTCGGACAACCGCCAGATGAGATTGAGCAGGCCGACGCGCGCGAGCTTTTTTGGCCGCCAACAAATGATCGCCGCAAGCTTTGGGTCTTCAGGTATGAGTATGCGCCGGAAGAGGACGAGACGGAGCCAAGAGCCGGATATGGAATGGTGGGATCAACGACGTTCGCATTATTTGGCGAATCTACGCCCGACCTCTCGACTCAGCAGGTGTACGGGCTGCACTGTGCGTGGGAGTTGGAGTGTAAAGGTGACGCACGAGCTCCCAAGAAACGCTCGGCTGAGACAGGACTTCAAATATTGAAGGAGCACAATCCTGACTTTGGGTGAGTCTGATGGTCGGCTGTTGCGAATTCAAAGCAACTGCGGGTTCCTCCGCTCCGGTCGCCGACGGCGACCTACGGTCGGAATGACCCACGTTCTTGAAATCATGGGTCTCCTGTATACTCGCGGGCAATGAAACTGCGCGTTGCGCAGAGGAGATGGATGGACATGTCCCTTAGTCGACGTAGATTGCTGATTCGCTCTGCTGCAGTGGTGGCCGCTGCTCAGGTGGCTGGAGTGAGCCGCCTTTTTGGCGCCGACGAGAAGTCAAAACCCGGTGTGCAGATGTACATGGTAGCCGCGGACTTCAAGAAAGATCCGGCTGGAACGTTGAAACAGCTCTCGGCGCTTGGATATGGATACGTCGAAGCGTTTGCAATGGCGATCAGCAATATT
>Ga0157374_10004962_pt1 | contig 11169 bp, 10 predicted proteins | sample M25metaG_FD_115308 | JGI IMG/M metagenome (GOLD analysis project Ga0157374, IMG submission 115308) | Miscanthus rhizosphere microbial communities from Kellogg Biological Station, Michigan, USA - M2-5 metaG | ecosystem: Host-associated > Plants > Roots > Rhizosphere > Soil | place: USA: Michigan... | reverse complement strand
TAATTTAGCATGTGAAGACTGTAACACTTATACTGATTCATACGGGTTAATGTTAGAGGAAATAATGAACCTGTATGTATTGCACGAGGGTAAGGGAGTAAAACTCGAAAGCTTCCATTTGGCTACCTCGGCCGTGTTATTCATCAGAAGTGGATGTTGCCTCCTGCTTTTGCCTATAAAAACTGCGAATGCAAACCAATAAGGATACAAGGATAATTACCCACGAAATAGAGTCGTTTTCCACAAGTTTCAGGAGCTCCTCCTTACTAATGGCCACAGATTCCGGATTGACTTTTCGTTGCAGCCAACCAGCTTGTACTGTCGTCACTTCAAAACCTTCAACCTTTGATGTCCCGTCGACCAACTGAGAAATCTTGAACCAAGGAAATAGAAAAACGTATCGGTAGGAATAGTACTTTATAAGACCTGATAATCACGGATCACGGCTAACTCCTTTATGATGTCCTTCGGCTTATTAACTTTTGTGGAATTCAATCGTCTCTCTAAATTCCATCAAGCTCAACAATTTCTAATGCGACTTCATTGGACCAACCTAGTTTATTGAGATACTCGTTGTCAATATCGGATTCGGTTCTTTTGGCACTCATTAGCTCCAGCAATTGGACTTCGAGCAATATTCGATAAAAATTTGTGCCAAACTTCCGCGAAAAGGAGATTTAAAACTTGGAGGTCTGCATTTAGCCGGATCCTTGGCTACTTCAATGCTCCAACATCACTCCATCATCCACGAAATGAACGCGCTGAATTCTAATTCGACGATAGGTGACCACGCATTGGAATTGATACGAGAGTTGGCCAGCAACCCGGACATTATTCCGCCGTTCAGAGAGGAGCTATTCCGGAAGTGCACAGAGCAAATTGTCGAACTGTATAATCATAACCTTACGGCACTGTAAGCCCCTTCCTCCATCTGTGCTTCTATTTTTGTTCACCGTCTTTTGTCTTCAGGCTGGAGCATCGATCAGGAGGGACTGTTGATGAGGAGAAGGTAATGACCATGGTGAAGGCACGACAAACTTCCATTGACCGGATCAAGAGGTGCTGCTGTACGTACATCAACATGCGGATGGAGAGGCTGAGGAACTTGAGATGGAGAGCAGGAGGGCAGCTACCCAATGACGTTAAGGTAGGCTCAGCTTTCGGTATTTACGAGCTAGTATCGAACGTATTCTTATTTGCTAGTTCAGGCAAACTTGTCGATGGATGAACAACGATGGTTGAATGAATATGCGGGCATAGTATTCAAGTATCAGAGTGCGTTTGGGGAGAATGGAGTCAATTTGCTCGATGGAGTTAAGCCTCCTCAGGCTCTACATGTCTTCGTAAGTTATTTTCAAAACATTCACTTCACAGCTTATGTTCTTCATTTGGTTTAGGTCCGTGCTGTAAAGGATTACGGGAAGTTTGAAACGTCGGATGGCGTGACTGTGTGCCTCACAAAGGATTCGATGGTAGGCTAATTTTGTAGTTACGTTTTAATCTGTCGTGTGATATCTGTATGATACGTTAGCACATTTAGCACTTTCTCTCTCCGCGTGATTGCGAGAACCTCATTCGTAGAGGAATACTGGAGCTTGTCAATTGAGATAACTTGCTGTCTCATTTCTGTTCTTTCATCGTTTGGGATAAAGAGACCTTTGTGGAGTAGGAGTTGTACTGTATTTATTTTGCTGGAGATCACAATTCACAATGAGTTAGCAGTGTATTAACGTTGGAATCTGGAATATATAGACACCTTCTTGACATAGCGAAAGCCTGGGTCACCGCTCGTAGAGATACGTCCCGATATGTCCCTATCTGCATTGGGCTTACTTTATGCTCTCATTAGTAAATGACTGAAGCCGATGGTAACTACCTCGCAACTTACCTTGGTTAAAGCCATCATAATTGGGAGCGCGATTGTCTCTTCGGCTTTCTAGCTCATACTCGCCACACCTAATCTGCCGCCCCATATGGGGATCCTTGGCGCCGATGTGTATGACGGACATACTCATTGGTTTGTACATTATCCTAGTAGGAATGATTGCACTTGTGGACATGCAGCGACTGTCTCGGTCTTTCCTCTGGCTGCTTGTGCCTTTCCTTCTTTCTTCTCCATTTAGCGTGTCTTCCCTGCTGTTGGATGAGTCGAGGCCACGAGATAGTGACTTCTCTATGTTCCTCTTCAAATCCCATTGTACAGTTCGATTCTGCATCTTCTTCCCTCCTTTGTGGCGATTCCATCGGTCCTTCTCGTGCTGCCCTTTGTACTTAAACAGGTGAAGTTTATAAGTTGGTTCTGTACCTTTGTTATACACACAGGTAGATATACCTGCTGAAAGCCACCACCCCAGCTTGTGCTTCTCCACAAACCATTCTCCTTCGCTCGCCGAACCCTATCGCTCACCTCTTGAAACTGCATTTTCCGGATGTTCTTTTCCATTCTCACTGTCTGCAATATCTCTGCATGAGTGATTAAGAGTGGGAAGTCAAAATCCGTCCGCACATTCAGGTATAGAGAACATTTGAGCACCACGAGAAACAAGTAGCACTGGAAGCCGAAGAATACGAGCAGGAGTGTTGATAGCCACATCCGCTCGACGAAATATTCTAACTAAACTCTCAGATTGAACATTTAGTCGCAGACATTCTCACAGAAGACGTACGGAAAATTTCCGATTCTGAGTGTACAGGTCACCGTAGAAGTAGGACCAACCATAGAGTATGAAGTAGGCAAGGGAGAGCACAAGACCAATAGCCTGAACAACCAGATGAGGACGCAGGTATTTGGGCTGCACGACCAGTACGCCGTAGAAGAGGAGGAGCACCTATTAAGTAAAAATTTAATGGCTGAAATTGAATTGGTGTCGGTATAGCTTACACAGAGGAATAGTAGGCACAATAGAAGCGCGATGAGGTAGTCGCTGATGAGGGTCAGATTGAAGTGTGAAAAGTGAAAGAGGACCTAATGAATCCAAGGCTCTAGACGGAATGATAGTAAGCTCCTTGTTATTACACAGTCGTTCCATTTTCCAGCAATGCAGCTCTCCAAATCCTTGTTCTTCCAGCGAAGCTGTCTTACGAGTTCGTAGAAGAGCAATGCAATGCCCAGGAGTTCGAGAATTCCAAGCAGTACTGTGCCAGTTTTTATGTGCAGGATATTGCAGCACGTGCTAAATAGCGAAGCATGGAAAAGGTGGATATAATTGTCAGCGCCAACCTGTATCTCCTATTTGGTAATTGTGAAGGCCATTTGGCACGCTGACCTCCGATCCAAGGACTTCTGGTGATCATCACGCGATTCAGGGGATTAGATCAAGCACAGGGGTGTCTCATATCAGATCAAAAGCTTAACCCAGTCGCGTCATTTTAAACTATCTCTCCGCAAAGAAACTCCCTCTGTGGTGCAGCCAAAACAACCTGACCCACTGGTGCTGAGACACTGAGGAGAATTCCCCTGGCCCTGAGACACTTGGTGTAAGGACCCAGCTGGCTCCAAATGGCTTGGGAAAGCAGGTGAGTGGAGAATGAACGTGCGAGTCATATCAAGGACCTGACAACTGCCGTCTCTTGTAGCAGTTGCTACGCTTATACCCTCTTTATTGGACTATACTGCTGATGAGACAGTGGTTCGAGGAGTGCTCATAATGATGAATTTATTGTCGACGATGACTTGACCATTGAACCAAGATGACTTGAATTGACCACGCTCGACAACTCTCGAAGATATAGGGCATGTTGTGAGTTAGAGGGCAGGGGTTAGAGGCAGAGACAGGCATCTAGAGATGGCTGATAACCGTGACAGGACGCATCCAAGCGAAAATTTGGCAAAAAATGACCGAATGTCAAGTCTACAGGGCTTGTAGCCGACAGGCAATACTGCATAAGCACTATTTCGTAGGGTTCACTACTTCCGATTTGATCTTGGCCGCAATCGCCTTGCGCCGTTCAAGTTCGGAGAGCTCGTTGCCGTTTGAGCCGCGCGAAAGTGCACCCCGGGCGGCTGAAATAATGAATTGTATTTATTATGTCTGACACCCAAATGCACCCTGATCGCCAACCCTTAGCTGTCTGTGGCCTGTTTTGTGCACCAAGTTTCATCGACTCCTCAATTAAGAAACTCTTAGCTATTTATTATTGAGTTAAGGGAGTTCCCACCACGAGTTGCCTCTCACGCTCCTTCCTCTTCTTTTCCATAAGCTTGTCACGCTGTTCTCGTAAGTATGCCTCTCGGCGGCGGATACTTTCCTCCGGAACCCCCTCCCGTTCTTTCAGCAGGGACTAAAGAAGAGAACTGTATTCGAAATAGACTTGAGCCATGGGCAGCATACTCTGTAGCCGTAGCCGGGAAATAACTCCGCACCTCCCGCTTCCTTGGCTTTAAGTGGGTTAGCAGTGATTGGTGCACGAACATCGCCAAGAGACATTCGCTTTTTAGCTGTCACATCACGACTTGCGGCTTGCGACCTGGCCAAGCTATGTTCGACTTTCTGCGGACGGTTTACGGGCTGGGCCACGGCAAGCTTAGGCGCCTCATCACTGTCGAATTTTAAGTCGGTGAATTTATCCTCTATCTGTAAAAGAGTGTAAACAAAGGGGCCAAATGCATAAAACGGCTACAGTTCGCATGGCCTGCTCAATCCTCTTCGACTCCAATTGAATCATTGATTCGAGGAGTTCCTTTTCACGTAAGCTGGCTTCTGTCGCTGCATCTATCTCCTTTTGCAAGCTTTCTCGCATTCTCTTATCCTTCTCCCATTCGAGTTTGCTCTGTCGCAGAACGTGGACCAGTATCAGGCGCTCACTTTCATCTTCGTTCATTAGCACATTCTAAAATGGGCGTATAGATGAATATGGGTGGAAAGAAGCAGCTAAAAAGGCGAACCCAAATTTCCGAGTCCTCGTCATTGAGCTTCAGAGAAGAGGGAAGAAGACCGCTTATGTGCTGAACTTAGTATAAATTCGGTAGAGTAAGGAATGGGAATCTTCTCGGGATAAGATATACTTCCATCATCTTAAGGGCCTGAAGTTGCAGCTCTACATTTTTGCGCATCATCATAGGGACGAAGACGTTGAAATTCCGTGCAGCTACAACCGGCTCGAGCAGAATCTTCAATTCACGATTGGCACGATGAAATTATGCTACTTATACACTCACACTACTACTTGCCTTCTCTCGCTGGCTGGATTTTTGCCCGTGCTCCTTCAGAGCCTCAACAAGTTCACTAGAGTCTATCTTCGAATCGTGGCAATACGATTGTACAAGGCTATCGACTAGATCATTGAATTCGGTATGTATGTGTTGGTAAATTTGGGGATCGTTTTGCTCTCGATCAAATACTTAAGAAAGAAGGATTTTTGTAGGCTTTAGCAGACAAATTGGATGTGAGTCTTGATTTACCAATGGAGTTTCGTTCCTCGAAGTCGGTGACAGGTATCTGCCACATGTCTGATTCCAAAAATCCGATGAAGTTTTTGTATGTAGACTTCGATTTGGAGTTCGAAGACGTCTTGCTCAGGTTCGGGATCGATTGGCGTCTGCCGAACATGATTGCTTGTGAGTTTGCAATTCAAGTAATTAACATGAACAAGTGTCCGGCGCAAGAACACAAGCTTCTACGACGTTTCCATAGCTACACGCTGCATCTTATTCCCCTCTTCTGCACGGACAACTCGTATTTCCATATGCACCACTACACTATAAATAAACACGAAACAACGATCGGTCTCGTAATATGTCTGCGTCGGAGATTCTCAGCTTTACAGACATATGCGGGGAATTCCCTTGTGTGGGACCTTGTGTATGCCACAAGGTGATATCTGACCCGTCATTATTCACAGAGCAGTCGACATTGATAGGGCATCGAAAGAAGTGGATGGGGGTCGACGAGTGTTGTACCCGCCTCCGGGCTGTGCCAACTAGTGAAAGGGCCTCGCTCGTTGATCGAATCATTAGCATCGCATGACCACAAATCGTACAGCGTGATGTAGTGCTCGCGTGCCGACGAGGATGCTTTTCTTCTTGACATAAGAAGCCCAAATATGTTCCAGTCGATAAGGAGGCGATATGTCCACTCGACGGCGAAAAAAGTGGCTGCATTGGTGGGGAATGCCCTAAATTTACACTTGAATGTCTTCTCATAAAATCCGTTTGACTCTTCTTACCTTATCAGTGTCGAGTTGAGTCCAAGAAAGAAGGCTTTTGAACCCCCTTCTGCGTAGGTCCCGTGAATGACCTGCGAGTAGGATTTGTATGAGGTATCGGCTTGGAACCGCGTCTAAACTCATTATCTTACTAACACTGTTCACATCGTTACTCATCTTCCTGCCCACCTTTACTACGTCGACGGGGTAGTTGAATAGCCAGGAGAGCATACCCGAGAGGCCACCCGCCACTAATAACTTTGACTGTCCTTGAGATATCTTGGATAGGAAGAAACTAACGAAGTAATTGCGCAGAAGTCAGCGATTCCATCTGACCGTCCTTACTCATTCGACGAGCAAGGAATTCGTAAGCTAAATTTCAATCTGCATAATATCAGTCATTCTAATGTAATAGTAGAGTTTTGCCTGCGAAATAAACAGCAACACCGGTTGAGTCACGTAGCTGCGTCGCTGAACGCATGGGAACATGAAAGACTCTATACTACATACTTGTTGCTCATACCGAACATTCCTCTTTTCAGCTCCCCCATTCTCCGTTCGTTGAGCATCTGCTTGAGGCAGGTGAGAGGCGTTTGGAGTGAAGAGCCGCTGTTGTGCTGGAGCTGAACACGAAGCTTCAACAGCTCAGACGGCGAAGCTAGGAACGATTGTGCGTAGCCTGCGGCAAAGCCCGCCACAAAGTGAGCAGTAAGCGACTGTCGATTCTCGAACTGCTTCACCACCCACCCATGAACACTGAATATCGTGGCGTTGAGAAATGCGACGCTGGCAAGTGGGCTTGACAATCCTTAAGAAAAATTATCCGATGTTGTAGACAGAGTTGATCAACACAACCATCACCACCTTTGTATAATCCTCTGATACCCTCTACCTTAGCTATGCTCGTAAAACATTGGAGAGTGCCCTGGGGCATTGCCGCATTCCTCGTCTGGAGATGCACTTTCACAGTGTCCATGGGATGACCAGCGAACACCCCCGCAGCGCCTATAAGGTAGAGAGAGGTTATCAACCAAACTGTAATATGACCCAGTCCCACCGACCTCCAATGCTTCCCGCCGCAAAGTCTATCAGTAACTCCGGTGGCATTATGCTCTGGATGGTGATGCAGTGGATTATGCAGTATTATGGCAGTAGATGGGCCGAGTTGTGCAGACGTTGGCAAATAAAGAATAATACAGACAAGGTGGAAAATTGTCTCTTGGGCGATCGTCCAGATCAACTAGCGCGTTGGTTTATTTTATTCATGCGCGCTCGTGGGGCAATACCCGGTAATAACTCAGCAGAGATCATGAGAGGTTCATCTGACGCCCATCCCACCTCCACCTTTATAGTGGGTTGTGATAACCGTATGATTTATATCCATCGTTGTCACCACCACCATCAACTCCCACAATGCTTAAACCGCCCCTCCTGGTGGTGTGCTCCACGCGACCAATACGCCAGTGGCGTTCATGTGGAGGGGAGAACACTCACTTGTGGAGATGGGTACGCAATGTTTAGGGCATCACTATCGTTGATTTTATTTCCGCGCCACGATGCACGATTTCATAGAATCTGTCCTCTGTTTACTGGACAAGAACCCTCGTGGAGCCCCTTTTGCGATCAAGGTAGTGACCGCCTCTTTCAGCTCTGACTGTCCCAGTGAAGCGTAGTAGTTTATTTCGAAGAGTTTGCAAATTGTCACGAGTGGCATAAAATAAACCAATAGGTAGAGGGTCTTGCTACAGAAGCATACACTCGTGCTATCAGTTATAACATTCGGAGTGAATAAACGTCGGGAGGGTTAGGCGAAGGTTTTTCGCATCGTTTGGTGATGACTAAGTCGGTAAGCGTTAACAGTAAGAGCGGTTTGGTTGTTCTATCATTTTTAGAACTGCTTTCACGCCGAACATTGATTGCGGGGTGTGTGACGGTAAAGTGCTTATATAGGAGGTGGATCGGATACTCTTATTTCCAGCCATAGCATTCGTTGGAAAAGGGCTGGAGGGCACTCAGGGCTTGCATTCACTCCAACTCTGTCTTCTGCCTCTACTGCTCCTTCTTTTCGCCCTCGAGCAGCTTCCTGAGGAATGGTGCCTGGAAGGATTTAGAGTTTTTGTAGAATAAAATTAGGTCCATAAATCCTGTAGTACGTGCCTTATCGTAGACGCTAAAACGTGAGATTATAGCTTTGTCTTCTCAGTGCACATATAGATCGAGTTACTCACGTGTGCTGGACCTTTTCCACGTGCTCCCTTGCGATCGCGATATAGTGATCGATTGGGTCCTTGTAGAGCTCGTACACCTTTGGAACGGAGAAGACAGCAATCACGACTAAAGATGTGGATTGGGAGAGTTTTAGTGCCGATGAAACTCATTACAGATGAGGACCAGCGTGATGCCTGAGAACCATGCGCCAACGTATGTCAGCGTGTAAAGCAGCAGTCCAAACTTGACGGAGTCGACGATGCTCTCCACCAGGAACAGGTGACGGAGGTGCTTAAAGATGAATTAAGTTGTTTAAGTTAGTGAAGAATGCAAGAATAGAGAAAGTACCGTAAAGAGGCTCTGGGCGTGCTCGATGCAGATGTCCACCTAGAAGACATGGATGATGTGAGTGCTTACAAAATCCGGTCAAAACCCAAGACAACCTGAGTGTGGATCTTCTCCTTCGGCACTTCAACATCTTGCTCCAAATACTGCTTGAATGGGTTGGAGCCATCCGACTTTTTGACCTGCGCCTCGGCCACCTTGAACAGACGGAAGCCGATCGTGCCGGCGAGGACGGCCAGCGAAGCATAGGCAACCAGGGAGATGACCGAGCATCGAGAAACCAGGTAGAGTGCGAAGAGGACAGCAGCCAGTGCAGCGGCGCTTCTCTTCGGGTCCCGCCAGTAGACGATCTCCAAGACTAAATCGAAATGAGCTCAATTCCCAAGTGCATACGGGATTTTTCCGCTATCGTTTTGCCTCCTTCTATTATGTTATTTTCTCAGCCCTCACGGACATCAGAGTTAAAAAGCTCATATAGGCATCATGATCTATCAGCCTTTATGGTTTCTCATCATCTGTCCATCACCAATTCGTGCTGGCCTACTTGCCTGGCCTAAAATCGATTACCTTTTCCCTGAAAGTCCGTGGCAGGCTCGTAGGTTTTGCGTCGAATATCCTTCTTAGCCATGTTGGCTGCTTATGTTGTTACTGGCTATGAGTAGAGGATGTTTCAAAACGGAATTACTTTGGACTATGGGATAGTGGACTGAGTAGGTGACTGCTTTATGGGCTGAAAACCGTAAGGGAACCGGAGAGATGGACAGACGTTCTATGTGTCACTGTGTCCTTGAGAAAGTGTTACACGCTGTGATTGATGGAATGCCAGGCTCAAATACAAGAACACAGTTCCCGTGATTTCACCCTGTCCTGGTTATCCGTTCGAGATATAGCCCGACGCGAGAATTGGCACTGGTGATATTTGCTAATGTGGGCTGTCGTTGCATTATTACCTTGCTTCTTGTCGCGAATAATCTGCCGTGTATAGTCTCCGATTGTGTAGACCGTCACTCCGGCTGACACGAATAACGCCACATATTGGAGGATAGAGGTGGAGAGCTGCACAAAAAAGGAAACTAGCGAGTACAGACCGCTCGCTGCCGATCCGGTCTTGCCCATGTTGCCAACAGGGGGTAGTCGGAAATGTTTTTCAGCTCTAGACTAAATGGCTGGATGTAAAATACTTTTGTCTATAGCATCAGAATTCGATATAGACATAAAATCGGCATTGAATGAGCTTGATATGAGAGAATAATGTGGGAGAAGGCCTTAGTGCTATTAGCTGGATGGCCGGTGTGATGTGAGGGAGGATCTTAATAAAATTTCAAGAGACGCGGGCCGATAGCCAAACCCGTAAGGCACACTGGTACTCCCGCCATTGGACTGGCCAGTCGGACACCAACCGGCCAATGAGGTTATTTCAAAACAGAGCAACATCCTCCCAAAGGGGCAGCGATGAGTTGGGAAAATTGTCGTGCAAGATGGGCGGGAGAATCACCCGAATAGGGAGAAGTGTAGGAGGCACGGAGAAAGCACTGGCACACTGCAAGAGAGCGCGCTTATTGTTTCCCCTGCAGTGTGGTTGGCATGAGAAACCGTGCATATTCAGTGCAGAGGGCACGGGATGTTGCCTGCATGCGACATCGCACATCAGCTTGGCCGTTGCACAACAAGGAGCAGAGAATAAGAGGGGATGAGAAGGGCAGAGAGGGTGGGGTGAGCGAGGCCATGCCATAGGCCCTATTTCCAGCATTATGACAGGGTTAAGGAATGATGAGATGGGGCGGAGAGTGTCGTATTGATTTTGTAATGGATGGATAAGGTGGTGTGGCCAGATTAGCAAGTCACTCTCTCGCTGCAGTGCCATGCACGGGAGGAGCCGCTATGAGTTAGCATGGAGTGAGCATAAAATGGAAACGCTTGCACTCGTGGAAAGGAAGAGGATTGCTATAATTATTGACTCGGCTGGCTAGTGGCACCTCTTATTGGCAAACTAGAGACATGGTCATTACTACTTCCAATTCCTACCCAATGATACATAATTGCATAGAAAGAAACAATAGTATGGACGTGGGCATTGGGTCATTGACTATGATTAAATTTCGCTAGGATACTCTTCTGCGGTAACACTCAGGCAACATGCTAACTGACTGAGAGTCAGTAGAGTAAATTCGAATGTGTGGCGGTTGATTGTGGCGTCTATTGTTGCTCATCTTTGCCTGCAAGCATACTCACATGAGAAAGATGTGAACAGGGGTGGCGATGCAGTGGGGCAGAGAACACAGAATGGCAGCAACTCGCCGACTTCATCCTCGCACGAACTACTACAAAGTACAGGATACCGAGCAATATAGGAAAAGGAGAAAGGGGCTCCAAACAGCACAACAGCAAAGGGCAAAGAATTGAAATATAGTACTCGCAGCAAGGAAGTCATATGATTTCCCCTCTTCATCTCCGGCATTGGCTGTCTCAGTC
>Ga0157374_10004959_pt1 | contig 11171 bp, 9 predicted proteins | sample M25metaG_FD_115308 | JGI IMG/M metagenome (GOLD analysis project Ga0157374, IMG submission 115308) | Miscanthus rhizosphere microbial communities from Kellogg Biological Station, Michigan, USA - M2-5 metaG | ecosystem: Host-associated > Plants > Roots > Rhizosphere > Soil | place: USA: Michigan... | reverse complement strand
TATTAAATGCGCTGCCCCAACCCGTATCGATATCCACCAGCAACGGCAGCCGGACAACATCGGTAACGCGGCGGACGTCTGTCAGAACGTCTTCCATTGTGCTGATGCCGAGATCGGGCAGCCCAAGTGAGTTGGTAGCAACGCCTCCGCCTGAAAGATATAGTGCGCGAAACCCCGTAGCCTGCGCCAGTCGCGCAGTATAGGCGTTGATTGTGCCGGCAACCTGGAGCGGCTTCTCTTCTGCCAGGGCCATCCGGAAGCGCCCGCCTGGCGAGGTGGCCGTTATTGCATCTGACATGCGTTCTCCCTGCGCGCATAATATCAGGCGCAATCAACAACATAGATGGGTTAATGCAGCAGTTTCCGAACAGGGGCGATTGGTGCGACAATCGTTCGGTTGGTAGTTTCTGTATTTTGAATGTGCTCTGCCCAAGGAGAAAACGCAATGAAATATCGAGTCATTCTTGCTACCGCTTTAATTGCTGCAACTCCACTCATGGCTCAAAACGCTTCCAGAAAGCCGGCGAGCCCACCGGCCAATGCAACCGCGACGATTGGTGGAAAGACAGTTTCGATCGTCTACAGCTCGCCCGGTGTAAAAGGCCGCGAAGGCAAGCTGTTTACCAAGGACGGACAGATCGGCAAGGATCCGCACTATCCCGTGTGGCGCGCCGGTGCGAACGCTGCAACTACTCTCAAGACCGATGGTGAGCTGACGTTTGGCGATTTGAAAGTTCCCGCAGGAACCTACACGTTGTTTGTCGACATTTCCGACCCAGACAACTGGAGCCTCATCGTCAACAAGCAGAACGGCGAGTGGGGACTGGCCTACGACGGCAGCCAGGATCTGGGCAAAACTAAAATGACCATGAGCAAGCCACCTTCTATGGTGGAGAACCTGGTTTACACGCTCACCGACAAGGGCGGCGGCAAAGGCACGCTGACTCTTGCCTGGGAGAACCACTCGGCTTCCGTGCCGATCAAGGCGAACTAGAGCATTTCGAAGCCAGCAAAGCAAGCGGCCGTCACTGCGGAAACCCTGCAAGTGACGGCCGTTTTGCGTTTCAGCGATTTGCTGCTGTTTACAGCGAATTGCGATTTTGCCAGTACAATGGAGATAGTGGTTCATTTCGTCCCGGAGGGGAAAAACCTTGCCCCTGTACCCGTATCGCTGCACAAAGTGTGGTCATAAATTTGAAAAGATTCAGAGCTTTAGCGCTGCTCCGGAAACGGAGTGCCCCAAGTGCCAAGGCCAGTTGGAGCGACTATTGACGGCTCCCGGCCTGCAATTCAAGGGGGCCGGTTGGTACGTCAATGACTACGCGCCTAAAGGCGACAGTTCCTCATCTGAAAGCACCAACGCCGAGGCCAAATCAGAGTCAAAAACGGAGTCCAAAACCGAAACCAAGACTTCCTCAGGTGAAGGCTCCTCCGCAACTCCTGCGGCTGCGATCCCAGCGCCGGCAACGCCAAACCCGGCTACCTGATCGGACGACGCGGCCTGCATGCGGCGCCCGCACGTAGGATAATTGGTCCTTGAATCCCCTCAAGGTCCAGCAATGTCACTAGGTCCATCGCAATCTGCCAAGGAGCAGACCGCCGTTCGCATAGCGATGCTGCTCGCAGCGATGCTGCTCGCGGTCGGGCTCCTTGCATCTCTGCTCCATGCGCAGCCCGTGTTCGGAATTGCGTTGCGCTGCTGCGGGCTGTCCCTGTTGCTTCCAATGATTCTCCGGCGTCCTTCGCTGCTGGCGTGGACGTTCCTCGCCATGCTCGTGGGAGCCGAACTCGGTGCTGACGCGCCGCATATCGCCGTCGCGGCGCAGATCCTCAGCGAAATCTTTCTGCGCCTCATTCGAGCGATCGTTGCGCCGCTGATCTTTGGCGGCATTGTCACCGGCATTGCAGGACATGGCGAACTCAAGGGTGTTGGTCGCGTCGCGATCAAGTCGATTGTCTTCTTTGAAATAATCACGACGCTCGGCATGATCATCGGCCTCATCGCTATCAATATTTCGCAGGCCGGCGTTGGTGTGGTGCTTCCTGCGGTCGCCGAAACGGTTGCTCCGGCGGGTCATACCGGCTGGCACAATGTCGTGCTGAACATTTTTCCCGAGAATATTGCGCAGGCAGTCGCACAAAATCAGATTCTGCAGGTGGCTGTCTTCGCGCTTCTTTTCGGAGCAGCTCTCGCCACATTGCCGAAAGCCAAAAGCGCGCCACTGCTGAATGTTTTGCAATCCCTGACGGACACGATGTTCCGCATCACGCGCATCGTGATGTATATGGCTCCAGCCGCAGCGGGGGCGGCGTTGGCATATACCGTAGGTAGCATGGGGCTGGCAACGTTGCTGCCGCTTGGCAAGCTCATCGGCACCTATTACATTGGCCTGCTCGTGTTTGTTTTGCTGGTACTGTTTCCGACGCTCCTGATCGCCCGAATTCCAGTTCGGAAATTTTGGTCGGCCGTCGCTGAGCCCGCCGCTATCGGCTTCGCAACCACAACGTCTGAAGCAGCGTTGCCCCAATCAATGGAAAACATGGAAGCGTTCGGCGTGCCCCGATGGATTGTGTCGTTCGTTATTCCCACTGGCTACAGCTTCAACCTCACTGGATCGAGCCTTTATCTCTCCATGGCCGCCATCTTTGCGGCGCAGGCGGGCGGCATCCATATGGGTTGGGGAGAACAAGTTATGATCCTAGCCACGCTTTTGCTCACCAGCAAAGGTGTCGCGGGCGTAGCGCGCGGCTCGCTCGTTGTGCTCATGGCAACTGCCGCAACTATGCATATTCCCATGGCCGCAGTGCTCATGATTCTGGGCGTAGACACGCTGATGGACATGGGCCGCACCGGCATGAACGTCATTGGCAACTGCATGGCCGCGGCGGTTGTCGCCAAGCGGGAAAAGGCGTAGCTCGCAGGCAGAGGGCGATACACACCACAATCCCGACGCTGCGATAATGAATTGGTATGTCTTTGCTTGATACAATTCCGGCGCCGGTAGAGCACGCTGATTTTGCAGCGCTTGAGTGGGAGCCGCTGCTGGCGCTCGTCGCCGGTCATGCGTCCTCACCGGTGGGCCGCAAAGCGATTCTCGATCTGCGGCCCTCAACTGACGAGTCGTGGATCACGCACCAGCACCAGCTCACCAGCGAAATCCGTTTAGCGCTTGAAGAACAGGTTTCGATTCCTGTGGGCGGCTTGTTTGATCCCACCGAACTCGCCGCCAAGGCGCAGATACCAGGCGCGGCACTTGAAGCAACGGAATTGCAGGCTGTGGCCCGGCTGGCCAACGATGTCGCGTCATGGCAGGCGTTGCTGCGCGAGCCTCCCATGCGCCTTGTTGGCAAGTTGCCCGGGCTCTCCGCGATTTCGGCATCTCTAACTTCAAGTCTGCGTCCACTTGCCGAAATCATTGAGCGCACAATTCAACCCGACGGCTCTCTCGCTGACAATGCGTCTCCCGAACTGAGTCGCATTCGCAGAGAGCAGGAGCGGCAGCAGAAAGTCATTGAAGAAAGTTTACGCTCAGCCTTGCGCAAGCTCTCTGGCGAAGGCGCAACGCAAGACGACGTTATCACCATCCGCGGCGAGCGTTTCGTAATTCCGGTGCGCAGCGAATTAAAGCGGCGCATCTCAGGAGTGATTCACGGCGCCAGTTCATCTGGACAGACCGTGTACGTTGAGCCACTGGAAACGATCGAGCAGAACAACGAACTCGTTCGGCTCATCGAAGAAGAGCAGGAGGAGATTCACCGCATCTTTGTTGGACTTACGCGGCAGGTGGCTGGCTATGCGCAGAGCCTGGTTGAAGGCGCGCGCGTTTTGGCCCTGGTTGACAGCCTACAGGCGCGTGCGAAGTTTGCGCGCGCTTACGATTGCGTGGCTCCGACATTTGGTGAAGATTTACTCCGCGTCGAAGACGCTCGCCATCCCTTGTTGGAGAAACGTCTTCGGGCGTCGAATGGGAAAATTGTTCCGCTCACGTTGGAGCTGACGGCGGCAAATCGACAGATCATCATCAGCGGTCCAAACACGGGCGGCAAAACTGTAACGCTGAAAACCACGGCTCTGCTCGCAATGATGGCGCAGGCAGGTCTTCCCGTTCCCGCTACTGTTGCAAGCTTCCCGGTGCTCACGGCATTCTTGGCTGACATTGGTGATGCGCAATCAATTGAAGAGGCGCTCTCCACATTTTCCGCGCACATCACCAACCTTGATCGCCTTTCACGGCTTGCGGGGCCGCGTGCGCTGGTGCTGCTCGACGAGCTTGGCTCGGCAACTGATCCTGAAGAAGGCGCTGCGCTGGCCGTTGCGGTCGCGCATTATTTTCTGGAAGCGCGCGCCTGGACGCTCATCTCAACCCATCACACATCGCTTAAAGTCTATGGCGCAAATACCGAGGGAGTGATTAACGCGGCCGCCGGAGTGGACGAGTTGACGCTGGCGCCAAACTATCAGTTAAGGCTTGGTGTGCCGGGCGCATCTGCCGGCATTCAAACAGCAGAGCGGCTGGGATTGAATCACGAAATTGTTTTGGCGGCGCGGGAGCGACTCGGCTCGCAGCAGGTGGACATTGCACGCTTCCTTGATCGCATGCATAGCGAACTTGCGCACTTGGAAGAAGAGCGCAAAGCAACACGGACGGAGCAATACGCGCTCAACCAGGAACGTGCCCGACTGGCTCGCGAGGGCGACGTAGAGTTACGCAATCGCACGCGCGAACTTGAGAGCAAGCTGGGGTCGCTCATGAAGGATTTTGAATTCCAGATGCGCGAGACCGTGCGGGCGATTGAAGACCGCGCGTCACAGCAGAAACTTTCGAAAGAAGCGGAGCGCCGCATTCTGCGCCTGCGCCGCGAATTTCAGGAGAGCTTCAACCAAGCCGTGGTAGCGCATCGTACCGGAGCAGACCAGGGGGATGCCAACGCCGAACCGCACTTGCTGCGCCACGTCGCCGTTGGCGATCAGGTCCGCATCAAGTCGATGAATAAGATCGCCGTTGTGCAGCGCGAGGTTGAAAAGGACGTTTTTGAAGTTGCGCTCGGTCCCATCAAAATGCGTGTGAAGCGCGATGAACTGACGGATGCGAACGCTCTGACTGGCGGCGCTGCAAGGGAGAATCCTTTAGCAGCCGTGCGCAAGCAAAAGGGCGTTCACGTTTCGGTCATGAGTGACAGCACCGACGACATGCGCATGGAGATCAACCTCATCGGCCGCACCGTCGACGAAGCGCGCGATGAGTTGGAGAAATATCTCGACCGTGCGTTTCTCGCTGGCCTTCCGCGCGTGCGCATCATTCACGGACACGGAGCAGGCATTCTTCGCCGCGGCGTGCGCGAGTTTTTGAAGGGTCATCCACATGTAGCGGGAATTGAAGAAGCCCCGCAACATGAAGGCGGTCAGGGCGCTACGCTCGTGGAGTTGCGTCAGTAAAAAAACAAAGGCCGCGCTCTGTAAGAAGCGTGGCCTTACTTACTCGTCAACTCGTAAACGAGTCAACTTGTGAACTGGCTTTAAGCCATCGCCTCGCGACCCATTGGCTCAAACACCAGATGGTTGGAGTTGCGGTCCACGTCGATCCTGACGTGAGCGCCATGCAGCACTTCGCCGTCCAGTATCTTCATTGCCAGCGGATCCTGAATCATGCGCTGCAGCGAACGCTTCAGCGGGCGAGCGCCGTACGCGGGGTCGGACCCTGCCGCCAAAACCAGCTGACGTGCGGACTCGGTCAGCTCCAGCGAGATGGCACGGTCCTCAAGCAGTTTGCGCAGTTCGTTCAGCCGCAGCTCCAGAATCTGGCTCAACTGCGAATTGCCGAGCGGTTTATAGATCACGATATCGTCCACGCGGTTCAGGAATTCGGGACGGAAGTGTTCGCGCAAAGTTCGCATTACTGATTCGCGCGCCATCTCGAAATCGTGTTCCGTCTTCAGAGCGTCGCCGTGCAGCATGGCCGCGCCCAGGTTCGACGTCATAATCAACACTGTGTTTTTGAAGTCCACCGTGCGACCTTTTGCATCTGTCAGGCGCCCGTCGTCCATCACTTGCAACAGCACGTTGAATACATCCGGGTGCGCCTTTTCAATTTCGTCAAAAAGGATCACCGCGTAAGGACGGCGACGAACAGCCTCAGTCAACTGGCCGCCCTCGTCGTAACCAACGTATCCCGGCGGTGCGCCGATCAGCCTCGCCACCGCGTGCTTCTCCATGTACTCGCTCATGTCGATGCGCACCATAGCCTGCTCATCGTCGAATAGGAACTCGGCAAGCGCGCGTGCAGTTTCGGTTTTGCCGACGCCCGTAGGTCCGAGAAAAATGAACGAGCCAATCGGACGCTTCGGATCGCTCAGGCCCGCGCGCGAACGACGAATTGCATTTGCCACCACGCTCAACGCATCATCTTGACCCACGACACGATCGCGCAGGCGTTCTTCCATTCGGACGAGCTTCTTGACTTCGCCTTCGAGCATGCGCGAAACGGGAATGCCGGTCCACTTGCTTACGATTTTTGCGATGTCTTCCTCGTCCACTTCCTCTTTCAACATTGGCGCCAGGCCGCCACCGTCCTTAGCGCCGTCCTGCATGGCATTCAGCTGCTTCAATTCAGTTTCGAGTTTCGGCAACTCGCCGTACTGGATCTGCGCCGCGCGATCGAGCTGACCTTTGCGCGTCTGCTCTTCAGCTTCGAAGCGCAGTGCTTCAATCTTCTTCTTCAGTTCGCTGATGCGCGAGATTGCATCGCGCTCGCGCGTCCAGCGGGCACGCAGCGCGGTAATCTGCTCGCGCAGTTGCGCCACTTCGCGCTCCACAGCATGCAGGCGTTCCTTGCTGTGTTCGTCGGTTTCGCGCTTCAATGCAGCACGCTCAATTTCGAGCGAGGTCGCTTCGCGTTCGAGTTGATCGATCTCTGTCGGCACTGATCCAATCTGTATCGCGAGCGAAGCCGCAGCTTCGTCCACCAGATCAATCGCCTTGTCCGGCAGAAAGCGGTCGCTGATGTAGCGATGCGACAGCGTTGCCGCCGCCACAATTGCCGAGTCCTTGATGCGCACGTTATGGTGCGACTCGTAGCGTTCCTTCAGCCCGCGCAGAATCGCAATCGTGTCTTCGACGTTTGGCTCGCCGACGTACACAATCTGGAAGCGGCGCTCCAGCGCGGCATCCTTCTCGATGTACTTGCGATATTCATTCAGCGTGGTAGCGCCGATTGCACGCAGCTCTCCGCGAGCCAGCGCAGGCTTGAGCATGTTGCTGGCATCGATCGCGCCTTCAGCAGCTCCCGCACCCACCAACGTGTGCAATTCGTCGATGAAGAGCACAATCTGCCCATTCGACTCTTCAATTTCTTTCAGTACAGCTTTCAAGCGGTCTTCAAATTCGCCGCGGTATTTGGCGCCGGCAAGCATTGAACCCAGGTCGAGCGAGATGACGCGCTTATCCTTCAGGCCCTCGGGTACGTCGCCAGAGACAATGCGGCGCGCGAGCCCTTCGACTATGGCAGTTTTGCCAACGCCGGGTTCGCCAATCAGCACCGGATTGTTCTTCGTTCGGCGACTCAGCACTTGCACTACGCGGCGAATCTCCTCGTCGCGCCCGATTACCGGATCAAGTTTGCCGCGGCGAGCGAGTTCGGTAAGGTCCTTGGCGTATTTTTCGAGCGCCTGAAACTTGCCTTCGGGATTCTGATCCGTAACGCGTTGCGAGCCGCGAACCGCGGTCAGCGCTGTCAATATGGCCTCGTGCGTGGCGCCCGCTGCACTGAGTGCATCGCGAGACGCGTCACCTTTCAAATTCGCGATGCCAAGCAACAGGTGCTCGGTAGACACGTATTCGTCTTTGAAGTTCGCAGCTTCGCGGAACGCCTGCTCCAGCGCCTTGTTCAGCGCTGTGCTGAGGCCTGGCTGCGCGGCCGCACCCGACACGTGAGGCAGTTTCTCCTCGATGGTGTGCAGGTCATGCTCAAGCCGCTCGATGGGCACGCCAATTTTTTCAAGCACCGCGGGAATAACGCCCTCACGGTCTTCAAGCAGCGCCAGTAGCAAATGGACCGGCTGCAGTTCGGGGTTGCCGAACTCGACCGTGCGCGCCTGCGCCTGCTGGATCGCCTGCTGCGACTTGACGGTAAATTTATCTCCACGAATAGCCATATAAATCAGCTCCCAGCTATCAGCATTCAGCTCCCCGCCGCTCGTACGTCTCGCCGGCCGACTTGCCACAAACCTCGGGCTTCTGCATTCAGCTTGAAATTTGTTCTCGCCCGAACTCGAATCGGGATCTACCTGTTTGATACTGTTGACGCCCGAAAAGCCGCATTACCCTCTTCAGTGCGGATTGCAAAAATGCACAAGCGCCGGGACGGCCTTTCTGCCACCCCGGCGCTGCTTACTTCACGCCATCGGCTCCAGCCATAGAAACCTGAGAGCTTAATGCCGACGGCTTGTGGCTGCTTTTACGCCGCCAGAGTTTTACCCACGTTCACCTTGATCTGCTTGGGCTGTGCTTCTGGCTTTTTCTTCAACTCCAGTTTCAACACCCCTGCGGTGTAGCTTGCATGCACGTTCTCGGTGTCGACCGTAGTGGGCAAAGTAAACGCGCGGAAAAAGCTTCCGTAACGGCGCTCTATGCGATGGAAGTTTTCTTCCTTTTCTTCCTTCTCGAACTTGCGTTCGCCCTTCACGGTGAGAGTGTGGTTCTCGACGCTCACGTCAAGATCCTTCTCCTCAATGCCCGGCACCTCCAGCTTAAGCACGACTGCCTTGTCGTCTTCATAGACGTCGACGGCAGGCACAAAGCTGGCCGTGGTCAGAGGGCCTTCTCCCTGGTTCATGTCCTGGAAAAGAGAATTAACGCGGTTCTGCAGAGCTACTACTTCACGAAACGGGTCCCAACGAGTGATTGCCATGTTCTTTTCCTCCAATAGTTCCAAATGGATTCTCGATGATTGCTCCGGGACATTCCCGGGCGGCTCAATCAATCTGATGAAACTATAGCACAAACGATTCATAAAAAGTGAGTGTTAAGCACTCATATTTATGAAAATTTTATCTTTTAATATTTTCAACGGTTTAGTGGCAAAGACCTTCACAAATGGACCTTAAGAACAGAACACTGAGCGCCTGAAAACCTCTTTTGGGACCTTGGTTACGCCGTCAAAGCCTAGATTTTTCTGTCTTCCTCGCGACGTTCCGACTCGTATTTGGCTTGTCGGGACCGCTGCAAGTCGCATGGTTCCTCTGCCCTCTACAATGGAAGCGAATGTCTGACTTCTCCGGACTTGTTTCTTCAATCGATTGGCATTGGGTTTGGCTGATTGTGGCCGCGTTTCTGGCTGGCATATTGAACGCGGTGGCCGGCGGCGGATCGTTCCTGTCGTTTCCCGCGATGCTCGGCATGAACATCTTGCCGGTGCAGGCCAACGCAACAAACACGGTCGCGCTCTGGCCGGGGCAGTTGACCTCCGTTGCAGCTTACCGTCACGACATTCGCAAGAATGTGCCCTCGGCCATCCTGATGGGGGTGGCGGGCCTGCTGGGCGGCACTGGTGGCGCGGTGGTGCTCCTGAATACTCCGCAGCGGACGTTCATGCACATGGTGCCTTGGCTTCTGCTCGTTTCGGCAATCTTCTTCGCGCTCAGCGGACCGGTGTCGCGCTGGCTAGAGCGGCGCAAAGTCCGCATGACAGAAGTGCCAGAGCCAAAGCGGTTTCCGTTGTTCTTTGCCACGCTTGCCGTCAGTTTCTACGTCGGATATTTCGGCGCTGGCGCTGGCTTTTTGTTTATGACTATGCTGGCGCTCTTTGGGTATCAGGACATTCACGTCATCAACGCCCTCAAAGTAGTTGCCAACACGCTGGCAAATGGAGTCGCATTCATCATCTTTGTCGTGGACAAGCAGGTGGTATGGCGCTATTGCCTGCTGGCCATGATCGTCTGCGCCGTCGGCGGCTACACCTCCGCCAGCCTCGCGCGAAAGATCCCGCAGAAAGTATTGCGCAGCATGGTGGTAGTCATCGGCCTAAGCATGGCCGCATGGTTCTTCTGGAAGAACAGATAAAGCAGGGAACAGGGAATAGGGAAGAGCGGCCCCTGATCCCTGTTCACTGTTCTCTGTCCCCTGTAAACTGGAGACATGAGCCACGAGGGCATCCGGATTCAATCGAAGGAAGACGTTGTGCGGGAGCGCGCAGACGAAAAACCGTTGCCGCGCATTGCGGTTACGCCTGAAAAGGTGAGGGTTCTGCTTACCGAGGGCAAAGGTCTCGAAATCGATTGGTCTGATGGACATCGGAGCAAATGGGGATTTGCCTGGCTGCGCGACGCGTGCCCATGCGCCACCTGCCTTGAAGAGCGCTCGCAACAGGGCCGCAAAGCCGGTCAGCCCAAACCGAAGCCCGCCGCACTGCTGCCGAGGTATGCGCCACCTTCGAAGCCTAAAAGCGCGCAGCCTGTCGGCCGCTACGCCATCCAGTTCAATTGGCTTGATGGACACAACGGCGGCATCTACTCATGGGAATATCTGCGCCGCATGTGCCAGTGCCAGGAGTGTACCTTCGCCGCAGAAGAGACCACTGGAACGCCCAACTGATTCCGCCGCTACTTTGGGGGTGCAGGCATTGGAAGGTCGGAGTTGTAAGTATCCGCCACGCACTTCCACTGTCCGCCCGGCTGCTTTTTCCATACCTCAAGAAATTTGCCAGTGTCATTGACGGGCCCGCTCTGGCTTGTGGCGCCCATTTTGAGCTTGTAGCTGCCATAGATGTAGGCCAGCTCACCTGACTGCGACACCTCAATTTTCGACCACTTCCAAGAGACAGCTGTATTCGGGCCCAGCAGCCCCGCCCACGATTCGCGAATCGATTTCCTGTCGGTTGCTATGGGCGCATTCGGAGCCAGCAAAACCGCGTCGTCTGCGTAGAAGGCAACCGTCCCATCGAGGTCGTTTTTTGCAGCAGTGGCCGACCACTGCTCATCGAGGCTGCGCAACTCAGCTTCGGCTCCGCGCCGGCCTGCAGCAGATTGCTTTTGACTAAGGCAAGCAGCGGCGCACAACACCACCGCCACGGCAGAAAACAGAACTCGCGACATGGGCGGAGTCTATCACTCCGTGCTGGATTTACAACCCCTGCGTGTGCAGATAAAACACCACTGCCGACGCTGCCAGGCAGTAC
>Ga0157374_10004958_pt1 | contig 11172 bp, 9 predicted proteins | sample M25metaG_FD_115308 | JGI IMG/M metagenome (GOLD analysis project Ga0157374, IMG submission 115308) | Miscanthus rhizosphere microbial communities from Kellogg Biological Station, Michigan, USA - M2-5 metaG | ecosystem: Host-associated > Plants > Roots > Rhizosphere > Soil | place: USA: Michigan... | reverse complement strand
TCGATAACATAACCAGATAAATTAACCACTAAAATGCTTTATTATTTTATTTTTAATAAAACTTGGATACAAATCAAATGCTCAAATGTTGTATCCCCATCCTAATATTTTCAACAATTTTTTCAAAATCAGATTCATTTGGAGTCAAATAAACGCTTTGATTCTCTTCGTCTAAAGAATCCATTTCGTCTTCGGAGTAGTAGTCCTTTACAGTGTGAGCAGAGATTAAGTCGATTAGTTCTTTAACAGATGTCTCCATGTGGGTTACAAAACTATGGGAATTTATAATCATTGTCAAGTTGTCTATGATAGCAATTATTTGAGGAAAGTTCTCTTCATTGATTTTAGGCTGATTAAAGGGTCCTGCTAATTCTTTTATGTCATTTATATGGGCTTGAATTATAATAGAAAACTCGTTGATGCTCTTGTTTGCATTTTTCAATAGATTAGCAATTATTCTCAAATGAGTTCTGTCGTAGTCATTAGTTACAAGATATAATCTTTTCTCAACCCATTCGATTGGAAACTTTAAAATTAAAGAACAAAAGTTTGCATTTTCCGTGAACTTATTTATCTGTAACTGAAGTAGATTCAGTCTCATCTTGAAAGCAAATGGTTCAGAGATTCTGTTCGGGTTTTGTATGAATTGAAGGATCATGTTAAAGGATTTATGAACCAACTCATAGGATTCATGTCTTAATCTCTGGTTGTTTACCTGAGCCATTTTGATATACACATTTAGTTGTTCAAAGAATGTCTTTAATGACTGACCATTAGTTGCTTTTTCTTTAAAATCTTCCAAACCATATGCGACGAAATCATTTCCAAATAAAGTGATGAAATGGTTGTCAACTCCATCCTTATGTGTTGCCAAACAACCATATCCAGTCAAAAGACCGACGAAAATTACCAGGATCAGCTTCATTTTTGTCATTTAATTTAATTATGCTTTTATTGGTGGCAAAAGATCACTGTTTTTATTCCTTTAATAACATCATAAGACATTCAACTGCCTCGTGTTTTTAAAAATCCCATGATTTCTTTGACGCAAATTCTAATAAAGCATTTTACACTTGTTTTTCAGATGAAAACGGGATAAAAACAAATTTTCAACCTCGATTTATTTTTTAAATGAAGAACATCTTTATAGATGTTGGGATACAACGAGTTTATTGAACAGCGCTTCCACAGTAAAACTAGAATAAAACACGACAACTGTCAAGGTTCAAGAACAGAGTAAAAGTGAGATACAGAAGACCTCCAGAGAAAAAGTATTTATAAGAAAATAAGTCCTTGAAGACCTTCAAGAACTTATGACTTGACAGTCTCTTGAGAAGGTCATCGTCAAAGGGATTCGATGACTAAAGTTTGGTACGATAAAGAGTTCTCTTATCAACAATAGATCTAATCAATTTCATCCATTTTTGATGGTCAGATATAAGAGATCCATTTAATACGTCGAGCATTTCTCAACAAGATTTCGAAATGAATCCAAAGCAATGACGTTGTTATTAAAAGATTATTTTCAACAAAAGAATTCATATTGTATTCTTATATGAATACAAGAATACATATAATTCTTGTATTAGAAATAAATAGAAATAAATCATATTTATTTCTACATCAAATAAATAATCTGTTGTTGTAATCAATCAATAACAATGTAATGACGTCAAAGATGTCGTCATTATTTAATCAATAAAAAGATAAATAATGGACACTAAAATATAACATTTTTGCTACAAATAATTTAAAGAATGAGATTCTTAATTTTGTTTTTGGTCTTAATTTCTGTCGGAGTTAATACTGCAGATGACAATCTTGGTATCAAAAACGAAGAATCTGATAATGAGTTTTATGAATCACAAGTTGTGTTTGGTCATCAGAATGAAATTCAAGAGACTTCTGATCACAAACTGCCGGCCAAAGAGATTGAAATTCAAGATGAAAATCTAGAAGAATCAGAAGTTAAAAAGGAATCAAATAAAGTTAAATCCAAATTTAATCTCGAGAAACTTGTCTATGAATCAGAGAAATTTGTATCCTTCAAACTTAAAGAATTCAGACATAATGCGAGAAGAGATCAAAGATTGGACACTTATTATCAGGATTTATTGAAATACCTTCTTAAAATAAAGAATAATACTAATCAGTGGACTCGTAACTTTAAAAACATAGTCAACGACTTGAACAAAATGAAAGATAAGGAAGAGAAAACGAGGGATTCATTTGTATCCAAAACTTTAGTCAAAAAAGTAGTCCAACTCAAACCGATTACAATAAAAATTGAATTCAAACTTGAAGTTGCAAACAAATGGATTCATAAACGATTTACTCATCTAAGGAATCCTCATGACACTAATTTGTTAGACAACATCGAGAAAGAGATAATAGACCTCGAAAACATGATTAGTTTGATTCATCAGGTCATCATTTCAGATGGAAAAATGCTTGATCAAATGACTCGAGAAAAGGACTTGGAAGAAAGAAAATCAGATGAAATTATTAAACGAATAGATTGGTTCATTGAAAACAAAGACTTTGTTTCCCTTGGAATTGATCATGTTATCGAGGAAACACTGGACTTGATAACCAGTCACATTGAAATGATTCAAGAGAGAAACAAAGAGAACAATAACAGAGACAAGAAAATAAGAGAAATGATGTTGAAAAGAAGGGAATCGTTTTTAGAGAAATTGTTTACAAGAAATACTTCCAACAAAGAGATTCAAGTTTTCAATGAAAATAATGAGGAGCAAAAACCAAGCCTAAAAATTAATCACTTTAACAATTTTATATCTCTTATGAAACAAAAACATCGGTACCAATCCTTGAATTTGATTAACAAACTTAGGAATAAAATTAATACGAAGAAATTGAAATTAAAAAGACTTTTGAAAACGAACAAGAAGTTGACAAATATTTCAAACAAATTGAGGATTAAATCATCAGATACAACTGCTTTCAAAGAAAGGATAATGGCATTAGTTAGCCGCTTGAGGGTTATTTAATTATAAGTGAATAAAAGAAATTTATTCAAAATAATAATTGTAGAAGTATATGATGACTCAGACACTCCTAACAAGATACATAGCAGGCTTCCACATAGGAATCAATAAAAGTGATTTAATAGAGAAATTAAGGTATAAAATGTGACGAATTACAAGGGGTCGGCAAGTAATGACTCGCGTGAAACTGGACAATTTATATATCAATCGAAAGCTCTTGATGAGTACATGTCAATTCATATAATTTTAAGTGCTATCCTTGGGGTTAAGGTCACCAAATCAGAGGTCAAAGGTTAACGGATTTTTGTAGGAAAAATGAATTGAATAGAAATACAATGCATTTTATGTTATCCATGACATACGTGATAATCAATTACATCAGGATTAATGCCAACAAAATGATTAAAACAGAAATACTCTTCGCTGTGACTGCATCTGGCAAATGCATTGCTTTGAGTTTCTTCACTTAAACATGACAAACAGTACTTGCCATTTGTGTTTGATTTGAAGAAAAATTGAGTAGGAGTTTGAAATGTCTCAGGTTTTTCATTAGAATAACCAGACTTAAACCAGGCATACTTTATCATGGGTTTAAATCTTTCAGCCGAGAATTGAAGATGAACAAGTAATTGAATTTTGATGACGTTATTTCTTTGCTGAAGAGAAATATTGATGTCCATAAAGACAATGTAGTCAGAAATGTATCTGACAAAAGAACGAATGATTTATTGAATTAATAATAAAAATTTTATTATTATAAACTCAGTTTGGATTCATTGGTAACCAAGTAATTCTTGTTCGATTAAATCTTGTGCTGAAGTTGACTTTTTCAATCGAGAAGGTTGGTCTCCAGTCTGTTTAGAAGGAGATTTTTTATGATAACGTTGTGGGTTAATAACTTTGTCCAGATGTTGGTTTACTATTCCGAGGACGGGTCTGGGTTTTGGAGGTTCTGTTTGTCTCTGTTTCATAGACAACTGTCTCAGTTGATTCACAAGATTCTCTTTGTTAACAGGAGTTCCAGTTCTAGTTGGAGTCGTAGTTGGACTTCGATTTGGAGATAAAGATGAAGGCCAAGCCTTTGAAGACAGCTTTGCTTTTAATTCCAAAGAAGTAGCTTTTGGCTTCGATGACTCAGGTGTGTCCTTGTTTACCTTGAGATATTTGATATAATCGTTTATTATTTTCTTTGCTGACTCGTGTTTATCAAGGATGTCTGTGTCAGACAAATCACTCTTCAATTGATTTACAAGTAAAGTGATCTCCTCTTCACTCTTTTCTTTTAGAATTTTCTTCTTGAATTCCAATAGTTTTTCAAGTTGGATTTCAAACACCTTATTTGCAGTGGAAATGACTGATTTTGCGTTATTAAGTTGCAACGAAACAGTGGATAAAGAAGCCATGGCTACAGAGCTTTTCTTTAAGTAATCAAATCTCTTTGAAATCCACTGCGATTCTGCATCGAATGAGTGCCATACTTTATTGGAATTTTCTTTGAATACTTTTACAGCCTTGTTTATTGAATCCAATTCCTTGTCAATGTTTTCTTTGGGATCCTGTTTTAAAGTCTCAATAATTTTATCGAAATCTTGGTTAACTTGTTTCAGTTCTTCATTCACTTTGATTCTCTGGTCTTCATCCACAATAAAGTCATTCAAGAGGTCTTGGAAATGGGACACAGTATACTTCGGAACCCTTGCAGTCAGTTTGAATTCAGACAATCTCTTGATTGAAAATGCTTGTGATCTCCTAAACAAGACCTCTTCCGTTTCCTGTCCATGGACTTGACTTGAAATCAAGAGGAGGACGAAAATCAGGAAACGATTTGACTTCATTTTAACTGAAAATTCAATGGATAATTAATTATTGTTTGTTTCAACTGTTGTTTTTATATATTTTTTACAAGAAATAAATTAACCCATGACTTATTGCTCAATCAATCTAACAATTGACGTCAATTTAAATGATCACGAGTTTTATATGAAAATATTTTCAAGGAATTACCTTGTTATTTTCATTAAATACTACGTCGACAACCTATACAATTGGTATGACTGAGTTATTCTGATGCCTCTAACTTCCTAATCGAGAGTCATAGTTAGATGACGTAGAAGGGAACAGGGCTCCTCCCTCTTCCTTCCTCATTAGATCACTTAACAAGCCCAGCCTCACTTGATAACTATTTGATTGACGCTTTAAAAACAACCTTGAACTTGTTTACCAGACATAAAGTGCGCCAATAAATATGACGCAGATACAATACTAAGGAATGCGATCAAAAACAATACTCTGAGGTCTAATTAATAATTTGGACTTAATAACACGTATTGTCATTGATAACGAAATTTTCGTTATAATTTTATCATGGAAACGGATATTCTAATTTTATTGTTGGTCATCAACGTCGTCTCTTGTGTCCCTCCTGTCAATCCAAATGACAATCAAAATGAGAAGCCAAACCCATATAAAAGACCGAAGTTTAATGAGATCAATGAAGAGGGAAAGAAATTAAACTGCGAAAGTTATCTACAGGACTTTAGAAAACTCTCAAAATCAGGCAGAGGACAACTTTCTTTTTATGAATCCTTGTCAACTTACATGGAAGAAGTCGAGAAGAATAATATAAAGTTGGCCCTGGATTTGAATAAAGTAGTTGACCTTCAGATGAATAACTTGGAAAAAGTCGTCAAATCAAGGAACCCAAGACAGGTTTCTATGAATATTCAAGTAAAATTACTAGAAAATTCAATTAAAAATTATAAAGAAAACTCATTGGCCTGTTTTAACCGAAACCAATTTGTGATAAAATTCGTTGATGACAGAACGGATTACATAAAATCCAAGGAAACAAAAAAGAAACTCTTGTCAGTGAGAAACAGTATCCTGACAACAAACTTCATGATAACATCCTTTTCTGATTCAGTTTCCAAAGCCATCACGGAGTTAAGTCAATTGTTAGATACAATTAATAAGGATTTCAATAACAAACAAATTAAAAAGGAAAACAGACTAAAAATGAAGGAAATCACAAGCAATATCATGACCACAATAGACTTTAACACTTTGATATCTAACTCTAAACTGGCCAACTTGAACGCAAAGAAACTACTCGTTTATGACAATACATTGAGCTTTATTTCATGTTTCAAACTTAATTCAAATTAACAGATAAAGAAAGTAATAAAAATATCGATCTTAATATTAATTGATTTACTTTTTATTCTTTTACTTCATTCTCTTCTTGAACTTCAACATGAGTTTCCTTTTCGATCAACTCCTTAACAACTTGAACGGCTTCCTTAGTTTCATCCGAAAAAGATTTGTCATCAATTTTGACAATAATTTCTTTAAAAATTTCGATCAACTCCTGAGGAATTGAATTGTCTCCGCTTTTTTCTGTGATTTCGTTGAGTTTCTTACTCATTTTGTCTGTTATTTCAATGACACTGTTAATGTCGTTGATAACTTTCTTGAAGTCGTTAACAATTTTGTCGAGACTAGTTTTTGTTGCTTCATTTTTTACCGAAGAAACTCGTAGTTCAATCCAGTCTACGATGAATTCCATTCTAATGGAACATGAAAGTGCGTCCACATGATAGTCAGCCAATCCTTCCAATGCAGACCAGCAGTTGAAACCTACCCCTCCAAAGTCGACCAGAAGTTTAAAGACATCATACAACTCATGCAGCTCTGTAGTCAAGATGTCGTTTTGTTTGTTTGCATTGATAACATGAGGAGACAAGTTTTCGAAAAAACTTGCCAGGGATTCTTGTTTTTTTGCTGTCTCTATAAATTCGTTCAATTTATTGGAGACAAAGTATCTTCCCTGACTCTTGACTGTTTCAAAATTTTGTCGGTTAAGCCTTCCTCCTGAAGTCATGCTGACTAAAACGAGAAAAATAAAACAAGAAAAATAATTCATTGTTAAATTTGATTATAATGTGTTACAATTATTTTTTTTATTTCATGCATTTTCTTTTATATAATTTCTTAGTGAAAAAGAATGATCAATTGATTCGTTTTGTTTCCGTTAATTTTATTGAGCAATAAATTCAGGGGAAAATTATTGTGTATAAAGCCCACTTTTACTCTTGATTATTAGATGACACTTATTAATTAAGTTGAAGGTTACATTAATTGAAGGTGACTAAGTGGTCTTCACTCTTCGTTGACTTACTCTTCTCAGATCACACACAGGTGTCTCTGACTCTAATACTAAATCAGTCATTCAAGCTTATTGACAAGACTCTCCCTTAAGTTTGAATCACCAATCCATGTCTTGGAGACCACATTAAGTCTCTGACTAAGTTTCTTGAAAAAGTCTGGTGTGACTGCTTTTGTCATGACATCAGCCAACAGTTCTTGTGAAGCGACATAACTGACACAGATGTTTTCCTTTCGAACTTCTTGTCGAAAAAAGTGATACTTGACATCAATATGTTTAGTCCTCTGATAGAAATTAGGATCCTGAATCAGTCTGATTGTATCAGACTGATACAATTCAACTTCCTCTTCCCTTTTCTTTGAAGGAAACTAATGCTACACTTGACTTCTGAATCTTTTACCTTTAACACGGGCTTTTACCATATTCAGTTTTACCTGAATTAAACTACATTGACTACAACTTGAAGGAAGCTGCTGTAATTGTTGTTCCAACTAAATCTTCTAGAATATATTATTGTATTGTCACAATAATATTTTGCATTAATCTTGGCTCCAATCTTTACAAAAATGGGTTCGAAGAACCCATCTGCTCCAAATGCAACCCAAACTAAAATCCTTTCGTGTAACTGCTCTGTTTGATGACATCCATTTTAGTCCGACTTTGGTTGAGTTTTATGTATTGAATCCTTCGTTTCCCTTGATTGTGAGTTAGATAAAACCATGCCTCGTCACTGGTTTTCTCTTGTTCATCCCATTCTTTTTAAATGAATGGGATTAACAAGAGTACAATGAGGATAAGGAAGGAATAGCTTATTATTCATTAACAATTGAAGCGATCCTTCAGGAAGATTTTTCTCCACTAATTTTGTCATCGGGAATCAAACAAATTCAAGTATCCTTTGTCGACACGATTCGCTTTTCCACTCAAAATACAAGTAAATGAATAGTCAATAATTTAAGTCAGTCATAGCATTCTCAAGATTTTGATAAATAAAATACAACTTATTCTTTGTCTCAGGATCTTTAACAGAATCCTTTCTCTTGTTTATCCTGAGGCTTGCATTGTCAAGTGAACTCACAGCCTCAAATCAATAACAATTTTATTTTTTAATTCCTTTATTTTTTACCCTTAAACTCAATCAAATAATTAATACAATGACTGAATGGTCTTCAGAGCATCCTTAGTTTCTCGAACATAATTCTTTCCTTCGAAGATGTTGTTCTGCTGTTTCTTAAGAGTATTGATTGCAGACATAATGTTGACTGAATTATTTTCCCAGTTTTCATTGTTTTTTCCTTTGTATTCAATGACAATGATGTCAACGGAGTTAACCTTCTCGTAAAAGTCCTTTACGTCTCTTTGGATGGACTGCAGGTTTTTGATCACTTTTTCCAGACCAGTTTTAACAGGAGAATCCTTTTCCAAGAAATTCAATCTGTTTACAATCCATTTCTCTCCATGGGATCCAAGTTCAGGTGTCATTCTTATGTATTTATTGATTTTTTTCAGGTTTACTTGAAACATATTGTATTGAACAGATGCAGGAGTATATTGTTTGTCTGCAACTAAAGTGTTTATTTTGTTGAAAATGTTGTCCGAAGAGTCGACGAAGTGGGCCATTTGGTCATTGATTTGATCGATGACTTGGATGTAGTTGTACAACTTCTTGAGATACGAAGTCAACTTTGGATTCTCCTTCGAAACCTCTCTTGGAAAGGAATTGATATCTTCCAAGATAAAGGCATTTCCTTGTTTCTTTAACTGCTCTTCATTCAAGACTTTGACTGCATTAACTGAGACAGCAAACAAGAGAACCAGGACTGAAAGGGTTGACTTCATTTTGGGGTGAAATTCCTTGAATTCCTTTTGACAAGAATCGGACTAAGAAATTCTCAATGCCTTTGTCCTTTTATCTCTTTAATTGATCTATTCTTATCCTAAAATGAATTGAATGTCATGACTCGCACGTTTTCATGACTAGAACACAAACTTGAAAGCGATTTACGTAAATGATTTCATTTACAGTATAAATGATTTGCGTCAAAGTTCATGTGAATTTGTATGATTTCTCAATAACAAGCCAAACTAGCTATCAATCAAATTTATTGCAAAATAATACGGTCACAGTCATGCAGTCATGAGATATTTTATTCTGAGAACAACAAATTATGAAATAAACAATAAATATAATATAATATTTACATGAGCATTTTTTTGATAAAAGTACATCATGATGTCCATCTTTTTTTTTGGTATTATTTTTAGTAAACTCGACTGTTGCCGTGAAAATTAAAATAAAACTCGGAGAAGACGTTTATATTGTAAGTGAATATGAAGGGGAATCATTTGCTTCCAATAGACTATCAGACTTTAAGATAACATGTAGAAGAAAAGACTCCTGTGACACTTTCTTTCAAGATTTATTGGATTTTATTATGAAAATACAGGGGAATAACTATATTCTATTGAATCAATTGAGTTTCATTGCAAAACACAAATTTCTAGTAAACAAGCGATTGATAATTTTGCCAAGAAATTGTATAACAATATTAAACGCAATAGAATATCCCTGTGAATGGATTGAGAATCGAATTGAAAGAATAAAGAATGAAGAAGTTAAGAAGACGTTAAGTCGAATTCAGGATGACTTGTTTATCGGAAAGTTTTACTTAGAACTGATTGGAACCAAAATAGAAAAATATTACAAGATTTTTAAGGATAAAAATCAGGAATTGAATGAAAATGAGGCTGAGAAAAAGGAAGAAGTTGTCATTGAAAACATTAAGATTTTCAATGAAATCGATCAAAGACTCTTTACATTTAGAATTAACAGGGTAGTAATGAGAATAAAATCACTTATAACACAGTCAGGGTTCTTTGAGAGGATTAAAAGCATGATATTTAGGAAGAAAAATATATTATTTATACAACGTTATTAACAATGATATTTACTCTCAAGAATAACTTTATAATAATAAATACAATAGAGAACTGAATTTTAAATCTTAAATTTTAGTACTAATTTATTATTAATTTTATTTTATTATTACTATTCGTTCGTTATCATCAGGACATCATTAACAGTTTCTTGTCTGCTGAAGGGAGCTAATCTTGACTGGTGTAGCTATCCTTTGTCATTAGATTTAGATGAGAGTATAGTCCCCATTCTTTTACATCCTGTTTCCTGGGGTCTCTCTCTCTTTTACTTTAAGACATACACTTACCACTTGACACTTGATTTGTGAACACGTGCTTTTATCTTGCCTTTACTTTTACAATAAAACTGCCTTTTCTAATCTTTAAATCAACAATGTCTAATCAATGCATTGGTCAATGAGACTGCTTTGTTTATCTTGTCAAGGAAGACTGCATTGTCTTTCTTTTCATCTAATTCTTCAAATGTCTCTTTGATAATCTCCTTGTTTATCTGTCTCTTGTAGTCGTGTTTCTTTTCGCCATCATAATTCAAATCATATCCTTCGTCATATAAAGTCTGTAGGAACTTTACTTTTTGTTCTATTTTCCACTCAAATTCATCGATCTCTTCGGCTACTTCTTCTAACACATTTCTTATTTTAAGGAGATAACGTGCGTGGAAAATTATTTTGACAAGAACGTTCTATCGTTTTATTTCTGTGTTATTGCTTCCCTGAAGATGAGTCTTCACAGGGAAATTGACTACCTTATTGCAATCAATGATAGGCCACTTCCACTCCTTGTCGACTAGCCCTTCGCAATTTGGCCGGAACTCCCGACATAAGGTTCTCAAGTTCAGTTGGCGAGAATGTTTTGATCTTGTTTTTGATGCGGTTGATAAGATTTTGATCAGATTTTGGTGTCCATCCATCCTCATAAACCCTACGAGACAGAATAGCAAAAAAGTCTTCAATAGGTCGTAGTTGAGGAACGTTAGGGGGGTTTTTTCCTTGTCGAGTCGTCGAATTCCCAACTCGTCAATCATCGCATTCGTTTCTGCAGAGTAATGGCATGAAGCGAGAT
>Ga0157374_10004956_pt1 | contig 11173 bp, 11 predicted proteins | sample M25metaG_FD_115308 | JGI IMG/M metagenome (GOLD analysis project Ga0157374, IMG submission 115308) | Miscanthus rhizosphere microbial communities from Kellogg Biological Station, Michigan, USA - M2-5 metaG | ecosystem: Host-associated > Plants > Roots > Rhizosphere > Soil | place: USA: Michigan... | reverse complement strand
TCCACAATGCTGTTCAGGGAATCGCCAACGACTCCGTAAATTCGCTTTACTCCGGCATTCACCAGTGCCTCCACCAGGTGCGTCGCTATGGTCGTCATGATTTGCCTCGCTTTTTTTTAGTGGACGCTGCTTTCTTTGCAACGGATTTCAATTTCCCCTGGGGATCGCCCGAAGCCGCTTTCAGCGCGTCGCCGCCGCCATCGCGCGCAATATCTGCGAGTAACCGGCGGCTCAATGCGGAACGTGGCTCCTCTGCGGTGATGTCTCTGGTTGAAGCAAATTCGTCGCGATGTTTGATCAGCAGCCACGATTTTCCTTCTTTACTTCCGTAGCCGTGCGTGCGCACCAGAACCCAGGAGCCTTTTAGCTTTGTTCCGCGGAGAGTAAATTTAAGATCGCCCTTTGCCAGCGCCACTTCCACGTCTTTGCTTTCCGGGCTCCACTCTCCCGTGTCCCAGACCATTACCGTACCGCCGCCGTATTCGCCCTCGGGTATGACTCCCTCAAAATCGCCGTAATCGCGAGGATGATCCTCCACCTGCATGGCTAGGCGCTTGACGGACGGATCGAGCGATGGACCCTTGGGCACCGCCCAGGAAAGCAAAACGCCGTTAAATTCCAGGCGGAAGTCATAGTGCAGTTGCGTAGCGCGGTGTTTTTGAATGACGTAGAGCAGCTTCTCTTTCGCGCCGGGCCTGATCGTCTCTCCTGAAGGCTCAGGCGAAACCTCAAAATTCCGCTTCTTGCGATAGATGGTGAGCGGCATGTTCCGGTTTCTCCTCGGACGCAACGATGGCCGTTGCAATCAAAACGTTTACATCACATCCTGGGAAATGTCATTGATCGCATAGAAGCACGAGCGCAACATTCGCCCCGGAAAAACGTATTAGATAACACGGGCTTTACTTTTTCTCTCCCGGAAACAATGTAGGGCTGTGCTTGTGCAGCGGAATGAACGGGATAGAAGGGAAGTAACATCAGGCCAGATGAGGCGGCATTGATTACCTCGGCAGAATGCCAACCCCGCAGAAGCAGCCGTCTATGTCGAGATGATTCCGTACGCGGCAATCCGCGTGTCAAGACCACAGTTCTACCCAGTGTCTCTTGGCCCGCATCCCCATTTCGGTTCCCATCCACCCGCAGTCACAGCGTAAAACGAAAGAGCGGGCATCTGTTTCGTCGACGTTCCGCTCGCTCGTCGAAATGGCGGAGGACAAGGGATTCGTGCAAGACGGACATTGAAAAAGCAGAATATGAACGAATGGATCGGCGCCTCGGCTCACGTAAACCTCCACTGCGTGCAGGCTACGGGAGAGCGATCGTCCGGCCCATACCGCGAGCGCATAAATTTCAACTTTTAAAGTCCTTAGAAAAAATAACATTTTTTCGGTATTTCTTTCGTAGTAATCATACAGTTATCTTCCAGTAGACGAAAGCTTCGGCGCACGGAACGGGGCATCGAACCGCGAGCGACTTGAACGGTTGGAAATTGTTGGAGATGAGCAGGAACCGATTCGCATTGAGTACAATAATTAAACCGAGAAGAAGCGCCGGCAACCGCGGGGCACAGGAGAAAAATGACGAGGCCTCGCAAAATGTACACGGCGTTGGTGCGACAACTCTCCGTCAGATCCACGCCTAATGGCTGAGTTCTGAGGAAGTTATGAACTAAACGCGCCGGTGGAACCCTGATTGCTCCGCAGTCCCTCGTGCGCGTTCGGTAATTGGCGCGCCGCGAAAGTCGGCACTCAACATGACCGCTCTCTCAATCATCCAGGCCAGCCTGCAGGAAATATCGTCATGGTTAATGTCACTTCTAGCCGTGATCGCCGTGTTTGTGTCAGTGGTGGTTGCCTTCGTTGCCGTTGAGTTCGCCTGCGGAGCGCTCGCTCGCGCTTACACTGTTAAGACTGCCTGTTGCGACGAGCATGGCGTTTCCGCAACGTCTGCACGGCCCAGTTAAGCCGTCGCCTGCCTGAGTAAACGTTTTCAACCCTAACTATCCTGTTATTTCACCCGGGTTCTAAATGTATCCATGGATTTCGCATCCGCCCTGAATGCTCGAAGATGACAGCGGGTTGAACTTCCCATCTGGATCGGAAGGAACCGCCGCAACGTTCGTCAGGAGGCTATATGGAAATGGGATCTGTTGACGCTCAAGCCAAGCCAGACCGCTTCTCGACCAGCGACGAAATCCGGGCGGCTCTTTCGTTCCTGCCCGATTTTAATATCGAAAATGCCAAAGACGTTCTCTGGGAGGTCGAATCGGACCTTGGCGGACACGTGCTCATCGAGACCGAGGACGAGGCAGTCATGACGTTGCTCGAAGCGTTCGATACGCGGCCCAATTAAGCTGGTTTAGACCGCTCCGGCGCACTTTTACGAGGGCGCCCGATGTGCCTCTTCAATTATCCAGATACCATCTGATTACACGGCTTTTTACAGGGTTCACTTGATTGGCCGAAACTGCAGTCAATGCTATCTAATTCAACGCAGTACCAGAGGTATTTTAAGCTCTGGTCATCGATGCGCCTTAGAAAGCCATCCTCCATGAGCGTGAGTCGAAACTCTCCGCAGTCGAGTCGCAGAAAGCGCATGGTGGAGGCTCGACCAGAGGCCAGCGATTTTATCGTAAAGACGCGCTCCATGACCGTTGATTCGCCGTCGCGTTCTGATCGAAGGGTTTTGGTAATGAGCCGTCAAGATAATACGACAACCCAGGAATCGTTGGACGAAAGCCTGACCTCCGCCCTTCTGGCTCAGGACAAGGATCTTGCGCAGATATTGCACGAAGTCGATAAAATCTCGAAAAATTTGAAGTCCAATTCCGTGGATACCCAGGCGTTGAGCGGGGCTCTTCACAGGACCGTTCTATGTGCGATCAAACAATCGCTGCTGGACAGGGAACTGCGGTCGCTGGCCCTGACCGATGATCTGACTTGTATCTACAACCGTCGCGCATTTTATGCACTGGCGGCCCAGCAGTTAAAAGTCGCACGCCGCAAGGGTCGCGGCCTGCTGCTTTTCTTTGCAGACATCGACAATCTCAAAAACATAAATGATACCTTTGGGCACAGAGAGGGTGATCTGGCTCTCATCCGAGCGGCGGACGCTTTAGAGCAAACGTTCCGAAATTCTGACATCCTTGCGCGCCTAAGCGGAGATGAGTTCGCGGTGTTGGCTCTGGATGCCTCACGCCAGGATCAGGATGCGATCTTGCGTCGGCTGGATCTGCATCTCCAGGCTGTAAGCGCCGAAGAACCTCGCTACAAGCTGTCGCTGAGCGTGGGAATGGCGCGGTTTGAGCCCAAAGCCGATAATTCGCTGGCAGATCTTTTGTCCATGGCGGACCGTGCCATGTACGAAGCAAAAAAAGCGCATCCGAAGCCCTGGATGTCCCGAGCTTAGTGAGTCAAGACATCCACCTGCTCAGATGTTGCTTGGGCACACGCACCAACCCGGCCAGAAAGTAGGGGGGTAGGCCATGATCATCCGACGGTTTGTCGCCGTTGCTGCCGTTGCGCTGATCGGATTATTTGGCGCCTTGATTCTTGCCCAAGGACATGGCCAGAGGCAGGAAGCAGACCTCCGCCGAGGCGCCCAACACACCCGCGTCGATGCCAGAGACCGGGCCAACGTCGGGGACTGGTATCGGGCCAGGCAACATCAAAATGATCTTCCGAACGGCTTCCAATCGAGCGACCTCCTGAGTTCCACCTCGGAGTCGCGCCTTCGCGTCGGCGAACTACTGGATCCCGATTTGCGCTCCGAGACGCTTCCGGTTCCCTCCGAATTGCTACAAAAGCTTCCGCCTGCGGCCGGCGATTATCGTTATCTGGTTCTGGACGGTCACCTTCTACTGGTGGATCAAAAGAGCTGGACTGTTTCCGATGTGTTGCACTTCGAGCTCGATTTTGGGCGTGCCTAGCAGTCTCGAACGGGTGCGGCGCGAGCTAGAAAATATGCATTCCGCCTCGTGGAGATTTCGATGCTGATTTACGAACATCCCGCCAACCACCACATGAGCCCTGTTGCGATACTCGACAAGGAAATCGTCAAGGCTGCTTCCTTTCAAACCAAACTATTCGAGCTTTGCACGCAGTGCGGCGCCAGGTTCGGGATCGGATACTTTGGCGCATCGAAGGAGGATATCGGGCCGGCTGAAGAAATGGATGAGCTGCCTGGAAAGTTGATAGAAATTTTGGCCAAGGACCACCGCCATCAGCGAGATCACAAAGGATTCATCGAGCTCGACTATCGTTGACGTTCAATCCCTCCGGTTTTTTCGGAAACATTTGTTCTGAACATCACAACTTATATCCCGCAAACGCCCGCCGTCTGTTCAGGTGAAATTTGCCGACGAATCAAGGGTTCCGCATATGGGCACGCGCCCGGTTCAAAAGTAAGATGCGAGTTGTGAAACCGTGCAGTGCCGCCGCGATTTCTGCGAGCGCGGCGTAGAAGGGAGGAAATGGAATGAGAAGTTCTCCGATATTTATTGTGCTTTTCGCGATGCTGGCGCTGTTTTGGCTTGGAGGTTTTCTGGTTTTTCACGTCGCCTCCGCGATGATCCATTTACTTCTGGTTTTCGCGCTGATCTCCCTGGTTCTTCACTTCATGCGCCGTAGCGCGACCCCATAACCCGAACGTTATTTCAAGGAGAAAACCGATGGCGGCTGACGAAGCTAAAAAATGCGCGCACCCACCCTGCACCTGCGTGGCGAAATCCGGAAAGTACTGCAGCCCGCAATGCGAAGCGATGGAAAAGACTCCGGACATCGATTGTCGTTGCGGCCATGCCTCCTGTGGTGGCCGGGCGCACTAACGGAGAAGTTTGTTCTGGACCAGGTCGTTCAAATAAAAAGGAGCATTGGAATGAACACATGGAAAGTCGTCAGGACTCTGGTTGCCGGCATGGCCGTGTGTGTGATGGCGGCCGGTTGTTCGACCGCCTCTAAATCACCCGAGGTTTCAGACAAGATCCGCAAGGATCTGAAGGACGCAAACTTCGGTGATGTCAGCGTGAGCCAGGATCGGGATAAAGGCGTGGTGACCCTTGGTGGACATGTAACCTCCGACGCTGACAAGGCGCAAGCGGAATCCATCGCCAAAGCGGATGCTGCTGGACAAGTCGTCGCTGACGAGATCGCCATTGATCCGCCGGGTCCAGATAAAGTCAGTACGATAAATTCTGATCTGGATAAAGCGATTGACAAGAACCTTGACGCTGCATTGATCCAATCCAAGTTGGATAAGGACGTACGCTACGATGTTAAGAACGGCGTCGTCACGCTAAAGGGCGAAGTGAATTCCCAAGCGAAACGTGCCCAAGTCCAGAATGTCGCATCCAAGGTGCCCAACGTGCAGCAAGTCGTCAATGAGCTGCAGGTCAAGGGTCAGAAGGCGACTTCATCCAAATAACGGCCAACAACGTTCGAGCCATCGTGCGGAAATTCCGTACAGTAAACCGGCAACTTCGATCGTGAGGAGAACCCAATGATTCAAAGCGAGGCCGACGCGGTTATCATCACGCGACATCTTCGAATCCTGGGAATTTGCTGGGTACTGTACGGAATCATTCGACTCGCAACGGCCGTCTGGCTGGCCCTGTTCAGCAACACCGCAACATTGATGTTCGGCGCTCTCCTCAATCGTGTTGCTGACCCATTCACGTTAATGAACGTTTTTCATTTCCTATACGCTGTGGTGGTTACAGTCTCAGCGGTTTGCGGAATTCTGGGTTTCCTGGCGGGCCTCGCTCTATTGTCGGGCGCGCGTTCCGGACCAACCCTCGCGATCATCGCGGGTTTTCTTTCTCTATCGAGCATCCCTCTTGGTACAACGCTCGGAATTTACACTCTGATTATTCTTCTTCGTTGGAACCCGAGTCCCAATCCCAACGCCGCAGCTCTCCCGAGTGTCCACGCTTCCAGCCTCAAGCGCCAACCCACGGCCACGTAAATTAATTGTCGTCAAATTCCGATCGCGAAAGAGATATTGCTGCTGAGACGATCCTGCACCGATGGGGCGGGCGATTTCATACTGTCGAGCACAGTATGCGGCTTCCACCTCGGGCTGAGACCACATTTGAATTGAAGGTGATCCAGTCGAGGGGGTCGTCTTTTTCTAAAGCGTGAGCTTTTTAGATGGGGAAGGAAGCTGAACGCCAGCCCAGCCCTCTTTTAGCTTCCAATCCTCCTCCCCCATTCGGAAATCTTAAATTCCTGCGGGAGTCAAAACAATACACGCGATCCCGTATCTGTCGTTGGTAGAGTCCCGTACAGATACAAATAAGGACGGAAATATCACGGCTGGGTGCGCCGAATCGAAAGTCACTTACGATGACAATCATGCAAAAACACGGGAGCGCCATCGGTGAGGCAACGATCGTAAATCTCTCTTTTTATTTGTCGTCATTGTGGTCGGACTGAGGTCTACTGCAAGCAGCATTGCAATCTACATCCTTCACTCTATAGCTCCATTCGGCATGCTGCGTTACGGTCAGCGAGTCGGTGCAATTCCAGTCTTATGTTGGATGTGCGCTGAGTGAAAATGTGTGCCAACAAGACGTCCACACGTCGGAGGGACCATGAACGGATTGCGTAAGAGTAGAAATGTTCTAACGGTTTTCGGGGCGGCACTGCTGATGGCCGTAGGGCTGTTCGCCGTACCTAAAGCCGGGGCTTTCGGCTTTCAACAGGCTGACAACACCAAGATGAACAAGGGTGATGCCAGTAAGGATCCCACCACCGCTGATCAACAAAAAATGAATTCCACCGACCGGACGATGACCCAGAAGATCCGCGCCGAGATCATGAAGGACAAATCACTCTCCACCTACGCCCATAACGTCAAGATCATCACGCAGGACGGCAAAGTCACGTTGAAGGGCCCCGTCCGGACCCAGGAAGAAAAGGCCGCTGTGGAATCAAAGGCTACAACGATTGCGGGCGACGGCAACGTCACGAGTCAGATTGAAATCGTGCCTCCTAAGTCATAACGATCTGGTACCGGCAGGTATTCAACAAAAAGGAGAAACAACATGGCAAGTAAGAAGACAGCGGTGTTCGGAATTTACTCAACAAGAGAAGGTGTGGAAAGGGCTGCCGACGTTCTTGCTAGATCCGGTTTCCCGGTAACGGATATCTCCGTGCTGCTTCCGGAAAGCCTGGGGAACAAGGACATCGGGACTGAAAAAGCGACCAAAGCGCCGGAGGGCGCCACGGCTGGCGCAGGAACAGGCGCAGTTCTCGGAGGGACGTTGGGTTTACTTGCCGGAATTGGTGCGCTGGCGATTCCTGGAGTTGGTCCACTGATCGCAGCTGGTCCCATCATGGCTGCCTTGGCCGGCCTGGGAGTCGGCGGAGCGGTTGGCGGCTTCACGGGAGCGATGATCGGGTTGGGAATCCCGGAGTATGAGGCCAAGCGTTACGAAGGCCGACTGCAAAAGGGCGGCATCCTGCTCTCCGTTCATTGTGATACTTCAGAGGAAATCGACCGTGCCAAGGAAATCCTGGAGAGAACTGGTGGAGAAGATATCTCGTCGACTGGAGAATCTTCCTCCGGAACAGCAAAGAGCGACCAGAAAGCGCGTCGCGCGGGCGGCGTCGACTAGCAGTTGCGCACGAATCCAGCGGCTATTTCTTGGGAGGAAGGTCCGCAGCGGACCTTCCTCTAATTTCCGGGCCAAGTCCGAACGACGAGAACTCGAATTGACAACGGGAGGCCGAGATGTCTGGCAGAAACTGGCAAGGAACGGCATCTGGAATAATGATCGGACTCGGAATTGGCGTGGGCTTAGGCATGCTGCTGGCGCCAAAATCCGGTCAGAAGGCAAGGGAAGAGCTTGCGGGCAGATTGAAAGACGGGCTCGATGGAGCAATCGCGCAAGGCCAGAACCTTGGCCGGCACGCGCAGCAGGCCTTCGAAGACACGAGGGACCGCGTAAAGGACGTAGCAGACGCGGGCCAGCAAGTCTACCGTGACGTCAAATCCAACCTTTCTTAGCCTTGGAAGTAACTGTTGCCTTGGCAAGAAACGCGCTCCTATTTTCAAGCTCGGTGGATTCTGCGAATGCAAAGCGGGATCCGGGAGAAATAAAGAGATATGAAGTCGAAGAGTGTTCGTCAGCCCGCACCGATGAAACAGAGTGTGTTGCTGGACGTAGCGCGCACCATTGGTTCTACGCTGGGTGCCCTGGCTGCCAAAACCGCGGGAACGCCGAAGCGGGCGGCATCTTCTTCAAGAGCGAGGAAGTCCCGGCGGAAAGCGGCCAAGAATCGCACCAAGCGTAGCACCTGAAGCCACCATTCGGGACGCGGGCATGAACTCCGCGTCTCCGAATTGTGCGCAGTCTTCCTGATTTTTCCACTGTCTCGAGCGCAGTCCATTTCCCCAAGTTAGAGTAAGATGTAGCTGCATAAATTGAACGATGACTACTACTATCCCAACTGTGCGCTTATTCGCTGAGACAGACGGCCCGATTCGCGGCGAGCTGTTCAGCGCAGAACGTCTCGAGCAACACGCGGAAAACCTGGCGGCTGCACAGGTTACCACGGATGAAATAGGAGAAGGTCGGCCGCTCATCCCTCGCGTCTTGGAGAACGGCCGCATTCTCCTGGAATATTACCGTGCCACAGCCAGCGCCATACAGCAGGGCGGAGCCATAACGCCGGCGGCAGAATGGCTGGTCGACAATTTCTACATCGTTGAAGAGCAACTCCGCGAGATTCGCGACGACTTGCCGCGCGGATTTTATCGACGTCTGCCCAAACTAGCCTCGGGCCACCTGGAAGGTTATCCCCGCGTTTTCGGTGTGGCCTGGGCCTTCGTCGCCCATACGGACAGCCGTTTCGAGCCCGACTTGCTCAAGCGGTTCGTGAACGCCTACCAAAAAGTCCAACCGCTCACCATCGGCGAAATGTGGGCCCTGGCTATCACCCTGAGAATTGTGCTGGTTGAGAATCTTCGTAAGCTGGCCGACAGCATCGTTCGAAGCCGTCGCGCGCGAGAGGAAGCGGACCATCTCGTCGATGGGCTGCTCGGCATCGGCGATCTACCGGCAATTTCCCCGGTTGTTTTTCGCCGTTTCGAGAACAAACCGCTGGAACGAGCCTTCGCTGTGCAGTTGGTTCAGCGCCTTCGCGATCTGGATCCCAAAGTCGGACCGATTCTGCTTTGGCTGGACAAGCGGCTGGACGCTCAGGGTACGAATTCCGATGAAATCGTAAGGGCCGAGCACCAGGACCAGACCGCCATGACGGTCACTGTCCGCAATGTCATCACCAGCATGCGCCTGATGTCTGCTTTCGATTGGCACGAATTCTTCGAGAGCGTCAGCATGGTGGACGAAGTGTTACGCGAAGGCAGCCTCTTCGATGAGATGGATTTTGCGGCGCGCGACTACTACCGCCATTCCATTGAGGAGCTTTCGCGGGGCTCAAAGCACTCCGAAATTGACATTGCCAGGAGGGCTTTGCAGCACGCCAAACAATCCCGCGCGAAACATCTGACAAATGGTTCGCTGGAGCGCCTGGATCAGGCCGACGACCCGGGCTATTACCTGATCTCCAAAGGACGCAGAGATTTTGAGCGCGAATTAGGTTACCGCGCCCCGTGGAAACAAAAATCCTTGCGACTCTATGTGAGGACCGCGGTTTCGGGTTACCTGGGAACTATTCTGGTATTGAGTGCCGCGATCCTTGCGCTACCCCTGATCCACTCATGGCAGTATGGCGTTGCCTTAAAATACCTGATCCTCCTCGGTGTTATCGGCGCCATTCCCGCCTCTGACCTGGCGATCGCTCTAGTGAATCGCACCGTCGCGGCCCTTCTGGGACCTCGCGCGCTTCCGCGCCTGGAGCTTATTGACGGCGTACCTGAACATCTGCGGACCATAGTCGTCGTTCCGACATTGCTCACGAGCGCGGAGTCAATCAAAGAACAGGTTGACCGGTTGGAAATCCATTTTCTGGCCAACCCGGACGGCGACCTGCGTTTCGCTTTGTTGTCCGACTGGTTGGACGCTCCATCAGAGAACGTACCGGGCGACCAGGAACTCCTTGTGGCCGCTGCCGAGGGGATCGATCGCTTGAATCGCCGGCACGGTCCAGCACCGGGAGGCGCTGAACGTTTTTTCCTATTCCATCGGAAGCGCGTGTGGAACGAGTCGCAAGGGAAGTGGATGGGATGGGAAAGAAAACGCGGCAAGTTGCACGAGCTCAATCGCTTCTTGCGCGGAAACACCGACACTACGTTCATTGAGACAGGCGGGCGGCCACCGCAGGAAATTCCTGGCGTCCGCTACGTTCTGACGCTTGATGCAGACACGCGCGTTCCTCGCGGAACGGTCGCTCGCTTGGTTGGGACGATGGCCCATCCACTCAATCGGCCCAGATACGATGCTCGCGAAGGTCGCGTCGTCGAAGGATATTCGATCGCCCAACCTCGCATCACTCCAACCCTTCCGGCCAATCGAGACGGTTCGCTTTTTCAGCAGATTTTTTCCGGCCCCAGCGGAATGGATCCTTATGCGTTTGCCGTATCCGATGTTTACCAGGACTTGTTTGGAGAGGGAAGTTATACGGGCAAGGGAATCTATGACATCGACGCATTTGAGCAGGCACTCGGTTCAAAAGTCAAAGACAATACCCTTCTGAGCCATGATCTCCTCGAAGGAATATTTGCCCGCGCCGCCTTGGCGTCGGATATCGAGTTGTTCGAAGAATTTCCCTCCCATTATGGAGTCTCCGCGTCGCGGCAGCACCGCTGGGCGCGCGGTGACTGGCAACTTTTGCCGTGGCTTTTTGGGAAGGGAGGCGCGTCGCGGGGAGGCGGCGGGCAATTTACGATTCCGCTGATCAGCCGTTGGAAAATGCTGGATAACCTGCGGCGCACCCTGTCTTCGCCCGCACTTTTTCTGACTCTGCTTCTCGGTTGGCTGATACCAGGATTGTCGCCCTGGACGTGGACGGTCTTCGCGGTTTCAATGATCTCGATCCCGCCGCTGATGCCGTTTCTTGCAGGACTTCGCCCGTTGCGCAGCGGGACTTCCACGCGAAGTCACCTGCGTTCCGTGTTGTCAGATCTGGCGCTGGCCATGTCTCAGATCGGCCTTACGCTCACGTGCCTGCCCTCGCAGGCATGGCTCCTGCCGGACGCGACCATGCGCCCC
>Ga0157374_10004955_pt1 | contig 11175 bp, 9 predicted proteins | sample M25metaG_FD_115308 | JGI IMG/M metagenome (GOLD analysis project Ga0157374, IMG submission 115308) | Miscanthus rhizosphere microbial communities from Kellogg Biological Station, Michigan, USA - M2-5 metaG | ecosystem: Host-associated > Plants > Roots > Rhizosphere > Soil | place: USA: Michigan... | reverse complement strand
GCAAGCGACAATCGTACGCACGTGCTGCGGCTGCCTCGGAATAGCCAACGTACGGTAGTTGCCTAATACAAACCAAACGACCTCAAAGATCACTCTTTGAGGTCGTTTTGCTGCATGCCTGGAATTGTATCAGGTATGAACCCTGTTCTTGGGCGTACCTTTACGGTATGCCTCTATGTTTGCCACGGTTGTATCTAGAATTCTCTCCACGGCTTCGACGCTGTCAAAGGCGATGTGTGGGGAGATGATTAGGTCGGGCCGGCGCAAAAGGGAGTAGTTGCTGATAGCCTGCTTGAGGTTGGCTTCCGTGGTGTTAGGGTTGTTTAAGAGCTGCTTTTCTTCGGAGAATACTTCCTCCCCTTCGAGTACATCGAGCCCAGCGCCGCGCAGTATGCCTTCGTCCAGTGCGGCAATCAGCGCTGCCGTTTCGACCAACTCTCCGCGCGCTGTATTTATCAAGAGCGCTCCACGCTTAAAGTTGTGGATGTTGTGAGAGCCAATGAGATACCGACTGCCCTCGCTTGCCGGTGCGTGCAGAGTGACAATGTCTGAGTTCTTCATCAAGTCTTCCAGCGTCGTGTACTTGAAGTCAAAATGATCTGCCTTTGCGGCATCCTCGAAGGGGTCGTACGCGAGCAGCTTCATGCCGAAGCCCTTGGCAATTCGCATGACATATTCGCCGATATGTCCTACGCCTACCACGCCAAGGGTTTTACCTTTGAGGTCGAAGCCCTCAAGTCCATCCAGAGAGAAATTACCAGCTACGGTCCGCAGGTATGCCTTATGAAGATTGCGGGATAGGGACAAAATCAAGGCAAAGGTATGTTCTGCGACGGTGTTTTCCCCATAAGTTGGGACGTTGCAAACTGGGATAGAGCGAGATTCTGCCTCGGGCACGTTGATATGGTCGAAGCCTGTTGAGCGGGTCGCTATCATTTTTAGATGAGGGAGTTCAGCCAGCACATCGGCAGTAAGCCTGGAGTGGACGAACGGCGAGATAATCTCCGCGTCTTTAGCGATGTGTTTCGCCTGCTCTGCTGTGGTCAATGTCTCGGTATGGTAGACGATGGTTTCATTTGGCAGTCGGTCGGTCAAGTACTGCTTCTGTTCGTCGGTGATTTCGAAGAAATGTATGCTCACTTTTGTATCCTTGGTCTAATGCGTCTAATATATCGGGACTAAAGCCAACGTAATTCTTCTGAGGCAGTGTACCCTGGCTGCAGAGATCTTATTATAGAACACAATATCATGCGATCTTAATTCCTAAATTCCTCTGTTTTGACGACTTTATTTTCTGCGTCAACGACATATGGATTGGACAGCGTAGAGGAAGTTAGGCTACCGTAAGCTCTGGCGGTTGAAACGTTGTATAAGCGCTCTCTCGTATAAGGAGAATAAAAAGATACAAACTACTGAATCTGGGTGTACTGCTATTACCTCAGTTTGGGATCGACTTTCCCAACGTTGCATCGCACACGCGGTACATTAGAACCCGCATAACCTATTCGCAAACTTAGCAAGCATAACTTGAACGCATTCCAGAGGATTTCGCGAGACTACTATCGCGACAAAATCGATTGGACGCTACATTAACATAACAGCAGGAAACCAAAGGGTGGATCAAGATTCGCAAGAAGTAACAAAACTTGCTGTCTTCCTTATATCAAAGGAAGCAGAGAGCGCCGGAAAATCGGACGAACTACTCAGTTCCGTTGAGCCAACATTTGAAAGGTTGAAAATTCACCTTTCGGGGCGGCTTGGCAAGGGAGGTTACCGCGCTTTGCTCAAACGAGCCGTAACTCTTTCTATTGTTGACTACCCATGGTTGGAATGCTTGACAATTTCTGATGATGGGACGCTTAGCGGCATGGATTTAGCGCCAAGCTCTCTCTCTGTGTCGCAAACTGCCGCAGGGGGCATTGCCATACTTGCCAGGCTCATAGGCTTGCTGGATACCTTTATTGGAAGAAGCCTTTGTCTGCGCGTCCTACAAAGTGGATGGCCGAGCCTGACGAATTTCTACACCGACAGCTCACAGGGAGACAGTCATGAATAATCAGGGCAAGGCAACAATCGCTGTGCTGCCGACGGGAGTGCCCGATTTAGACGCGGTGCTTGGCGGCGGATTCCCGGAATACTCGTTCAATGTGATCGCAGGCGCTCCCGGATCGGGCAAGACGACGCTAGCCCATCAGGTAGTTTTTGCCAATGCGTCACCTGAACGGCCCGCTCTGTATTTTACAGTACTCGGCGAGCCTGCCCTAAAGATGCTCCGTTATCAGCAGAGGTACGGCTTCTTCGACGAAACCAAGATCGAGAGTGCAATTAAATTTATCAATTTAAGCGATGAAGTACTTGCCGGAGACCTGGCAACCGTGCTCGAGCGGATTGTTGCCGAGGTTGAAGCGACTAACCCAAGAATAGTGATTGTCGATTCGTTTCGGACCGTGCTTCGACGAAATCCTAACCCGGCCACATCTGAATTTGAGCTGCAGTCTTTCGTGCAGCGGCTGGCGCTGCATCTGACGACGTGGCAGGCAACTACATTTCTCGTTGGCGAGTACATGATCGAGGAGATGCGCGACAATCCGGTGTTTACAGTCGCCGACGGCCTTATTTGGCTTTCTCAGAGCGCGGAGCGCAACTCGGTGGTGCGCAAACTCCAGGTTATTAAGTCGCGTGGTCAGGCTTCCTTGCCTGGTCTGCACACATTCCGCATAACAGACAACGGTCTTCAAGTCTTCCCGCGCACGTTCAGCTTCCACACCAAGAAAACGCGAAACTACAGCACTCAAAGACTTTCCACCGGGGTATCGGGCATGGACGAGATGATGGGCGGCGGTATACCAGAAGGTGACTCCGTTATTGTGGCCGGTCCATCGGGCACGGGCAAATCGGTTCTCGCCACGCAGTTTATCACGGAAGGCCTGAAACAAGGTCAGAACGGCGTTATTGCGGTGTTCGAGGAGCGACCCGAAGAGTATGTAGCTCGTTCAGAACAGCTCGGAATGCGATTGCAAGAGAACGTGGACGATGGGACGCTTAAGGTGATCTACCTCAGGCCGCTAGACCTGTCGGTTGATGAGACGCTGCGTGAGATCCTTGACACTATCGCATCTATAGACGCAAAACGTCTGGTAATCGACTCTATGAACGGCTTCGAAATGGCGTTGGCTCCGGCTTTTCGGGAAGATTTTCGGGAGTCTTTGTACAGGATGGTTGGTGCGCTTACTGGAATAGGCGTCACGATTATGACCACTGTGGAAGTTGTGACATCCTTTACGGAACTCGAGTTTACGCCGCACGGGATCTCATTTCTCACGGACGATATCGTGTTGCTTCGGTACGTTGAAATAGAGAGCCAGCTTCGAAAGATCGCTACAGTTGTTAAGATGCGCGGTGCAAGTCATAGTAAAGACATCCGCGAGTACGATATAACCAGCGAAGGAATGATAGTGGGGGAACGTCTCTCAGCATACAGACACCTGCTTTCAGGCGCTCCAGACAGGATTGTGTCATGACACCGCGATCCGGCATTATCACGCACTCCCCACTTGCGATGGCGACTACGGAAGGCCCCAAGCATATGCTGCTGGCTGCCAATCTCGCTTTCTGCGCCTTGCAAGGCAAGGAAGCCGTTGATATTATCGGACGTCCAATCTCCGAAGCCATTGGTGAGGTAGAGGCGGCTAGTGTGGTTGAGCTGCTGGACCGGCTTTATGGCGGTGAAAGCAGCGGTTTTGTAAGCAATGTGCACGATATCGACGAAGAGCGTCAAGTTAAGTACAGATCCTATACTGCATGGGGACTTCCCGTTGTTGACGGCCAAACCGATGGACTGGTCGTTCAGGTTGCAGATTTCGCCGAGGAAAAGCTAGAGGATGGCCGTCTGGACACGGCAACTGCGGAGATCCTGGAACTCAATGCTGAAATGGCCGAGATTAACGAGCAGCTTGTTATTACCGCGGTAAATCAGCACACTCTGGCAGAGCGGGCTGCCGCTGCAGAAGGCCGGATGCTCAGTGTCATCAACGGACTGAACGCGATGATCTGTGAAATTGACGCTGTGACCGGCAAGTTCACGTTCTTGAGCGAAACGTCAAATTTGTTTCTGGGTTACAGCATTGAGCAGTGGGCATCGAATGGCTTCTGGCGGCAGATTATCGAACCGACCGATTACGACGCCGCGCAGTCCGGTTTTTCCATGGTTGGCGTGGTGGGAGACGCCTATCAGCATGCGTTTAGGGTGACGGCCGAAAATGGATCTGTGGTCTGGCTGCGAAATGTCATGAAAGCGGTTCGCAACGCCGATGGTACAGTCGTAAAGCGGCGGTGTATTTTTGTTGATGTTACAGAACAACAATTCGCTCATCTTGCGATGGTTAAGGACCTGGATAGAAACCGCAATATTGCCGACGCGCTTCAGTTTTCCCTGGTCTGGCAGAACTTTGAAAAGTCATTTTACAATCTTGATGTGGCCGTGTCTTATGAGCCGGCTCTGGATGAGGCCTTGGTGGGAGGGGACTTTTTCGACGCCTTTATCCTGCCGAACAAGTCGGTGCTGCTTTTTGTTGGGGATGTTACCGGAAAAGGTCTGAAGGCGGCCAGTCGTACCGCTGAGATAATATACGCCTTGCGTGCGTTTGCTCAGAATTACAAAAGTGCCACGGACATGATTACGCAGCTAAACGAATTTATTTGCGACTACCATATGGTTGAGGATCATAAGCCTAATTTGTTTGTGGCCCTGTCTCTTGTTGTAGTCGATCCCATAACGGGGCAGGCGCAGGTTACGTCCGCTGGCGCTGAACCGGCACTGATCCTACGAGCGTCCGGGGAGATGGTTGAGGTACCGGCGGGAGGGTTGACGCTGGGTATTGATTATGACAGCACCTACGAAACCGTAGACTTGATTCTTGAAGACGACGACCTGTTGATTATGACCACAGATGGAATTATCGATGCGCGTGATGGATCCAACTTTTTTGGAGCCACAGGCGTGCTGAACGCGACGCTAGCAGCAAACGCCACAGATAAGCTGGTCGATATTGGCTCGGCGGTATTGGAAGCCGCTCGGGCATACGGCGGCGGCGGCTTTCGCGACGACGCGTGCCTGCTGCTCGCCAGGCTTGATAGAATCCTACCACCAGAGACGTTTTAGGTTATCCAGGTGACCTTAACGGGGCTTGTTAAGTTGGGGCGGCGATTGGAGTTTGTCGTGGAACCCGCCGGAAGGTGGGGGGCATCATCCGGCGGGTTTCGTGATCATGAATGTGTGGTTGGCGCCGGTGCGTTGGCCGGCGGCGTAGATGGAGATGCTGGTGCTGACGGCTTTGTAGCTGCAGACGCGCCTGCCGCCGGTGCTCCAGGCGGAGCATTCATTGCCACGATGGCAGCGGCGATTTCAGCCTGGGTGGGGGGATGATGGCGGTCGGCGTGCCCATCCACAGTTAGAAGATAGAACTTCAATGCCTGAATCTCCTCGTCGCTGGCGGCCAATTTCGGCATGAAGTTGCGATATGGCGAATCCGGCGGATCGTCGCGCATCATCACAAGCACATTGGTGAGCGCTTTGTCGTCCCTATCCTGGAGTAGGAAGTGCATCGAGCGGTACCCATTGAGGGTGTGGCAGCTCATGCAGAGGCCATGGTAGAGGAACTTTCCTTCGTCATACTCTGAGACATTACTTCCCCTTGGAGCCCAGACTGCGGAGTTGGCCATGTAGCCTTCACGCTGATAGGGCAGAACGTCGGTCACCAGGACTCCATTGGAATACATATAGGATCCGATGACGTATGGCTTGCGGATGGCCTCGCGGGCGTACTCCGTGGACGCGGTGGCCATTAGCGCGATAAATAGCACTGACGCCGCATGACCGAGAGTGAAGTCCTTTGGCGATTTGTAGGCCAGGAAATAGGCAATTGCTGCGATGGTGGCGGAGCTCATTACCGAGACTAGCGCAATGCGGGTGACTTGCGTGAACGAGCCTGATCCGATCGTGGCAATTCCCAGTTCAGTTAGATGACGATTAGCCACGGGAATCATGGCGCGGTACCAGAAGAACGCGATGGGCATCCCAAGGAACGATGGGATTAGCCACGTGGCGCTCCATCGTATCATCTGGTCGCGAGGCTTTGATTGCTCCAGTCTGGAAAACGATACCAATCCCCAGATACCGGCCAGCGACATGCAAGCGAAGATACGCATGAAGAGGCTGGGCCAATAAGTTGGATTGAAGAAGGCGTACCAGAATAGATAGGGTTCGTTTCCTGTGCCCGCTCCGTGCAGCCAAACATGGCCGGGAGTTAACATAAACGTTAGAATTCCGTTTATGATAACCAGCGTGAAGATTGACGAGACGGCGTAGACGTAGGCTACTTTCAGGTGCAGGTCTTCAGGGATACGGTCCCAGGTGTAATAGAAGACTACCGCCGAGGTAAGCTCCACCGCGAAGAAAAGCCATTCAATAGCCCAGCCGAAGACGAAGTTGTGAATTAGGGCGCTGGTTGCCGAGGGGTTGACGAGCCCAATGGCGAACCAGATCCCAACGCCGCTTATTGTACCAAATACGCCTGTAAGCAGCAGAAAGAAGCGGGAATGCTTCTTAATGATGGGCAGCCATTCTCGGCGGTTTTCCTTTTGCGCCTTCCACAGCGCAAGAGCTATGTACAGGCCCCCGCCAACAGCAAAGTGCGATATCATGACATGGAAGATCGCTATCATGCCGATCACCCATGGCGTTCCAATCCTGGGGACTTCCCATACAGGATAATTCATTCGATGGTCTCCTAATTTCCTAAAGCGCCATGTAGCCCCAGATTGTGCTGCCCACGAGGACGAAGAGCACGCCCATGCCAAAATACAAGGCGTTGCGCCCCCGTCGTCCGGAGGTCGTTTTGACATCGTACAAAGGGATCTAAAGCCACAGAAACAGGCCAATTGTAAACGATCCCATTCCCAGAACTTCGCCGAATGTCCCGGGGACGTACTTGCCGACCACCTTTAGCAGTTGGAAAGGAGCCATGAAATACCATTCCGGGTGGATGCCCATGGGCGCCGGGCTTAGCGGGTCGGCTGCCTGGCCGAGCTGCCAGGGAAAGCAGGATGCCAGCATCGCGAGGACGTTGAGCGTGATTAGCCACATCGCCAGATCTTTTATCAGAAAGTTCGGGAAGAACGGAATGGACTCGCGCAACTCCTTTGGTTTTGCCTCTTCGCTTTCAGGTACGGCGTTTCCGTGTTTTTGCACCAGGAAGAGGTGGAAGCCGAGAAGCGGCAAAAACAGCAACGGAAGCACGACGACGTGAAGAGCGAAGAAGCGCTGCACTGTGAGCGGGCCAACGTCCAATCCACCGCGCAGCAGGTTGCCGATGAATGGTCCTACAACGGGGATTATGTCTGCCATCGCAAGGCCTACTTTGGTGGCGAAGAACGCGAGGTCGTCCATGGGAAGCAGGTATCCGCTGAAGCCAAAGGCCATTCCTAGGAAGAGCAGCAGCATTCCTGTCCACCAGCCGAACTCACGAGGTCGTCGATAGGCCTTCATGAAGTAGACACTGAACATATGGATGAAGGCCGAGGCCAGGAACAGCGTGGATGACCAGCTGTGCGCCGACCTGATTAGCCATCCGAAATTGATCTCATACGTGATTTGTCTTACCGATTCGAAAGCCTCTGCTCCAGGTCGATAGTAGACGAGCAGCAGGATGCCGGTGAACAGTTGGACGATGAAGCAGATCAGCGTGATGCCGCCCCAGTAGTACCAGACGGATTGTTTGTGGACGGGTACCTTTTTCTTTTTCAGTAGAGCGCGCGCCTCATCGAGGCCCAGGCGCTCATCAAGAAACTCTTGTAGTTTAGACACGGGTTTTCTCCTTAAGCGCGCGAGACCATCACCTTGCCGGGGACGATCTTTACTGTGTATTTTTTCAACGGTCTTGGGGGCGGTCCGGCAAGATTCTCCCCGGAATGGGGATCGTACTGCCCGCCGTGGCAGCCGCAGACGATGCGCGGAGCAGGCGGCAAATAGTGCAGAGTACAGCCAAGATGGGTGCAGACGGCGGTGAGTGAGCTCCATGTGTCGTCGGCAAAGTGAATCAGCATGGCGGGGTGCGGGCCGAACATAAACATAAGGGTTGAGCCCTTAGGAAGTTTGTCAGCGCCAGGAAGGTCCACCTCCTTAACGGAAGCTTCTGCAATAGCTTCTTCGACGGGAGACGCCAAATACCGGTAAACGGGATAGCCAATTGCGCCTGCATAGACGCACGCCATGCCGCCAATCGCTACCTTTACGAAACCACGGCGCGAGAAGCTATCGTCGTCGTCGTTTGTTTGCACGTCGTCGAGTGATTTTTCAGTATTCATTTAAGCCACCTGCTCCGAAATTGGTTTTGCCTGGCGCATAACGAGCAGCAGCCAGCCGATAACGCCCAGCGTAATCACAAACAGGGCGAAGAATATCCCGAGAACGCCCCAGTTGGATACAACGTGGCGGTCCCACACGTCGAAGCCTTTGTGGCCGAGGGTAAGATCCCGAATCCCGTCGCGTACGAGAACAGCGCCGGCTAAGCTGAGGAATCCGGAAACGCATCCAACCAGGGTCAACCAGAGGTTGTACGTCTTTGCATTTATTCGTGTCAGGCTCAGCAGTACGGCGATCACGGCTCCGGCGGCCCAGATCATCGCGGACACTTTGTAGAAGGCGTTGGACTGCAGGCCAATCTGAACGTATGACGGTTGTGCGGCGAATACAAGGTAGCCGAGAGTAATCTCGCCGAGTCCTCCGAGGAGGGCGAGGACGGCGCCGGTTTTGCGAAGCAGAGCTTTGGTGTCGTCTTCAATAGTCTGGAGACCGGAGTGAAGGATCATCCAAAGACCGGTAGCGAGGAGCGAGCCGATCATTACAAAGGCCCAGCGAGGAGTGCTTGTGGGGTCGGACGGGGGCAGGTGCGTGCCTGTTGCGGTCCTGGCATACATCCCGTACCACACTTCAGGGCGGAGCATCAGGGTCATGTTGTACGAAAGCAATCGCCCTACAGACATAGCTAGTCCAAGGGCCAGGACCGTCTGGAGAATGGGGGATACGCCTCTAGATGTTCTGTCGACTATGCGGTACAAGAGCCAATAGCAGGCCATTAACAGGGGAATTATGGATATCCAAAAGGCTGCCATTAGGACGCTGCTCGTGTAGAGCGCGCGGCCATAGAGGACCTGGGCGAACAGCAGAGGTGGAATTCCCAGATTAATGACATAGGTCATAATCAGAGTCGTTCGTCTTGCCAGAACGTGGGCCGCCGTCTTGCGGGCTGCTGAGTTAGAGCCGGATCCGCTGAGGGAAAAGCAGAGGATGGCTACAAGGCTGCCGATAAGAAGCTGTACGCATACAAGGTGTAGCGATAGCGTCAGCAGGCTAAGGGCTTTCATAAGCCAAACCGGGGCTGGTATTGGTATTTGGTCGACTTTTGGAAACATAGTGTATACCGGGGTGTCCTTAGGGGGAAATCCTCCAATTCTTGGTGGGCGCGTTCGAGATATTACTCATCAATGAACCTTACCTAAAGCGGGAGACCGTTTTCTTCCCCCATTTGACGGATTTCCGGCGCTCGCTTTAGGCTTTTTTGAAGGTTGGCCGTTTGACTTCGAGTGGTCGATCTGCTAAAATCCGGTAAAGCCCGTGCGGCAATTGCCGCGGATCCCCCGGAGACGTAATTATGTCCACCCCTTTGCAAGATGATCTTAAGCTAGTTCTCGACCTACAGACGGTCGATTTGCACATTCAGCGTGTTAAGAAGAGTTTGGCTTCGTTGGATGATGGGACCAAGCTTAAGGCTGTCGCAGATGCGGCTGCGGCTACGCTGGCTGAAGGCGTAAAGACGCACCATCACATGCAAGGCGAACTTAAGGACAGCGAACTGAAGCTTTCCACGCTGGAGACGAAGCTGAAGAACTACGAGCAGAAGCTCTATCAGGGTACGGTGACCAACCCGAAGGAACTGTCCAATATAGAAAAAGAGATCGCCATGCTCGGAAAACAGCGGTCGGATCTCGATGGACGGATACTTGAGCTGATGGAATCCGTGGACGCGCAGCACAAAGAAGTGCGTGGCCTTGAGGCTGCCGCGGAGCGGGAAAAGGCTTCCTACAATGCGCACATGCAAGCCTACAAAGAGCGCAAGGAATCGCTTACCAAGGAGCTAGCAGCTGTTACAGCGCAGCGGCCGGGCGTTTTGGCGGCAGTGTCTAGCCAATCGCTGCTCAAGAAATACGAAGATCTTCGCGCCCGAACTTCGGGACAGTCGCTGGCCCATATTGTTGAAGGAAGCTGCGGCGGCTGCCATATGCGGCTGCCGTCGTTTATGGTGACGTCCGTTAAGTCCGGCAGTGAGCTTTGTACTTGCGAAAACTGCGGGCGGATACTCATCGTCTAGAGCAAGGCGACCTGGGCGCCTCTGCAATTTGGGCCAGGTTTTCCTTGACATCCCACCTGTCGAACAGTTATACTTAAGGGATTACCCGGAGGTCGTTAGCCGACTACAAGAACCCCGGGATTTGCGCCGGAGGACGTGCATTTGCAGAAGATTTACACTGTGGGCGGGCACCGGCTGCAGGGCGACGTTCGCCTCAGCGGGAGCAAGAATGCGACCCTCGCAATCCTGGCCGCCTCTCTCCTTCCCGATGTCGGTCAGACAGTCCTGACCAACGTTCCTCGAATAAGTGACGTTGTAAACATGCTGGAATTAATCCAGCGTCTTGGTGTTCGTGCTGAGTTTATTGAAGAGAACACAGTTCTCATCGATTCGACGCAGATTACGGCGAACGAAGCCCCATATGAAATTATAAAGAAGATGCGAGCCGGATTTTCCGTGCTCGGTCCTATACTTGCACGCTACGGTAAGGCGCGCGTTGCCCTGCCTGGGGGATGCGACATCGGCGCTCGGCCGGTGGATTACCATGTCAAGGGACTGGAACGCCTTGGCGCAAGCATTACAACAGAATATGGCTATGTCAACGCGGTAACGCCGAGCGGGCTGAAAGGGGCGGATGTCTATCTGGACTTTCCGAGCGTCGGCGCGACTACGCATTTGATGACTGCCGCCGTTCGGGCTCACGGCATTACCACGCTGCGCAACGCAGCCGAAGAGCCCGATGTGGTGGCTACGGCTGAGATCCTGAACT
>Ga0157374_10004952_pt1 | contig 11181 bp, 5 predicted proteins | sample M25metaG_FD_115308 | JGI IMG/M metagenome (GOLD analysis project Ga0157374, IMG submission 115308) | Miscanthus rhizosphere microbial communities from Kellogg Biological Station, Michigan, USA - M2-5 metaG | ecosystem: Host-associated > Plants > Roots > Rhizosphere > Soil | place: USA: Michigan... | reverse complement strand
GCGACATCCGTGATCGCGTGTCAATGTCGGAGTCAGTTTGATGTCATTCCGAACGTACGGAGCGAAGTCCCAGTTGCGAAGGCTCTCTTCCTGAGAGTTGGACCGGTTCGTGTTATCCGGCAGGCCCAGGAGGAAGCTGGCGAACGAGCTGCCGTAGTTCGAGAAGTTGGCGTCGGCCGCATTGTGGATCGAGGTTTGCTTCTGGCTGAAGTTGAACTGGCCACCTTCGGTCTGTTCTTCGTTGTCGTCCTGATAGGAGCGGCGAAGCTCACCACCGATGTTGAAAGTGTGGCGGCCTTTCGTCCAGAGCCAGTTGTTCACGAAAGCGATGCCGAGCTTGCGGTTAACCGATCCGGAGTTTGAACCGTTCGTTCCGAAGCTGGTGGTCGCGTGCGGACCGTCGAAAGTGATATTCGGCATGATGTCTTCCTGAAGCACGCCGAAGAAGTTATCGACCGGTGGGAACTTGTTTAGGTTGAACTGGTTATTGATTTCACCGATCCAACCAGCGCCTGCCGTCATGATCAGGTGCGGGCTGAGCGTATTGGTGTAGTTCAACAGGAATGCGGTGCCGACGTTGGGGTAGTCACGGAGGCTCTCCAATGGATTCGGCGCGACTACAATCGGGTTATTGTCGAATCCCTGACTGTGGTAGGTGTTCCTCCACTCGGTGTAGTGCAGGCTTTGAGTGGGCGTGAGCGTCTGGTCAACAGTGAAGCCCCACACATGTTGGATGTTCGGCGAAATGTAAGGGACAAAGTTCTTGTTCTTGTCCTGCCCGCCAATTCCTGTACCCGAGTTGTCAGGATCAGGGATGTACTGAAGAATGCTTGCCGCGATGGGGCTGATACGGTTGGCAGGGATGATGTTGCCCGGAAACGGCGCGCCCGTCAGCGGATCGTAGATGGGCAGCACGACCTGTTGCTGATCCGCGTTGAGACCCACGTAGTTCGAGAAGTCTCCGGCCTTCTCAGCTGCGGTCGGTACCGTTCCATTGTTGGTGTTTTCGTTGTTCTGCTTGTACCACTCCTGCGCGTAGTAGCCGAAGGTCCTGTTCCGGCCGTCGTAGATGTGGGGGATGCGGATGGGACCGCCAATCGAGAAGCCGTAGTTGTTCTCGTGGTCAACTGGAGGTTTCTTGTCCGGATTGTTTGACACCCATGGCGCAGCATTGAAGAAGCCGACGGAGTCAAAGAAGCTGTTTCGGTTGATCTCGAAGAGATTGCCGTGATAGCTGTTGGTTCCCGATTTCATCTGGTAGGTCAGAGCGCCCTGTCCCAGGCCGTACTGAGCCGAGAAGGTCGACCGCTCAACCTTGTATTCCTGAACCAGATCGAAAGGCGGGTTGTAGTTCACCGTGTATCCTTCGGTCTCCGACTGGGGAACCGGGATGCCGTTGTAGATGATTTCTTGCTCGAAGTCGACGCCACCGCTCACTCGGTGCGAGAAGTTGTCGCCCGTAGTACCGGGAGCAAGAAATTGCAGCTGGTCGATCTGGCGGCCGCGACCGGAAACCTCTGTCGGTAGTGAGTTAACCACGACGGGTTCGATCGTGCTTCCCAATTCAGGTGCTGTCGTGTTTAGCGCAATCTGATCCGCCGTAACCTGTACAGTCTCGGTGGCCTCACCGGTTGTCATCTGCACGTCTATTGTTGCTGTTGTACTGACCTCGACATTGACATCTGCCTTCACCGACAGCTTGAACCCTTTAGCCTCAGCCTGAATGCGATAACGGCCTGGATTGAGGCCTCTGAAGAAATAGGTTCCGGCACTAGTGGTGGCGGTCTCGCTTGAGATCGAGGTGTCTTCGTTCTTTACGGTCACTTTGGCGTTGGGGATGACGGCGCCTGTCTGATCGGTGACAGTGCCGGTGATGCCGGCGCTGGCCTGAGCAAATGCCATGCGCGGAGCCAACGAGATTAAGCATGCGATTGCGATTATGGCCGAAGCCCATACGCCCGCCTTCGAGCGGCGCGACACTACGGCACACTCCTTGGACACGGGTAACAATTTCACTTTGCCTCCTGGTCTTACCCAGTTCAGTTGTCTAACTCAATAGTTTTGAGGGTTATTGCGGTTCCGGAAGGGCTCTATCTGGCCTTGGCTCCGGGCTATACGATGGAAACGATACCATTTTTATGGTAGCGATTCCATTCCGCAAAAATATACGTCCCCAAAAATTAAGCTGTCAAGAAAATTCTCAATGGAATCTTGTGACGCGGTTCGAGGCTAACAGCCGTTTTGCGGCAAACTTGGTGACAAATGGCGTTCCAGGAAGCGTGAGACGCAGGACCCGTCGCATGAAGCGAGGCGGCCTGAGGTAAGCCGTCATTTAGCACTGAAACGATTGAGCTTTAATCACCTATTTGAGATTCCGCAGGACGGAGATCCCTTTTCAGACGGAGTCTGGGCAGGTTCGTCTACGTCCAACTGCCGATCCCCTTTGACGGCTGTAAGCGTTTGCACGATCCCGCTCGGCCACCTGATCTCGATGCACGAGGCTGCCGGACTCTGGCCAAGGCCGAAATGCACGCGAGGATCGCTCGCCGACAGATAGCCGCTGGAGGTGGTCACGGTCGCCCACTGCGTTCCGGCGTCCGTCTTTGCCGCGACAACGGCCCCGACGCCATCGCGATTGCTTTTATGTCCGATAAGTCGCAGCGTGATCCAGTGGTCCGCATGCTCTGTCTGGTTAAGGAGAACGTACGCGGGACCGCCGTTCGTAGTGACGACCGCATCGATCCGGCCGTCGTTGTCGATATCGCCGATCGCCATCCCGCGGCCCACCCAGGCCTGGTGAAAGACATCGCCGGAGATCGACGATACATCGACAAACTTGTGGCCGGTATTGCGCGCGAGCAGCATTGGTTCGCGGTAGTGAAACTGCGGATTAATCCGTTCGATGGTATCCAGATCGTGTCCCTGCGCCACGAGCAGATCTTTCCAGCCATCGTTGTCGTAGTCGAGAAACCGGAGGCTCCAACCGGAGTGAAGCAGCGTCATCGCTCCAATACCGCTCTCGCTGGAGGCGTAGTTGAAAGTGCCATCGCGGTTGTTCTGATACACCGCGTAGCGTTGATTGGCGAGATCGTCGACGATGATGTCTGGCCATCCATCGTTGTCATAGTCGGCGAAGTCTACGCCCATACCAGCGTAGGTCTGGCCCTCTGCATTGACGGCAGCGCCAGTTTCGAGCCCCACTTCTTCAAAGGTTCCGTCTTTCTTCTGGTGAAAGAGGAATTCGGGCATCGAGTCATTCGCGATAAAAAGATCCATTCGCCCGTCGCGATCGTAGTCTGCAAATGCAATGCCGAGCGCCTTGGCCGGCTTGTCCAGCGCAAGTTTGTGCGAGACCTCAGTGAAGTGGCCGTTGCCTTCGTTGTGATAGACGAGCATAGTGATGGGCTGAAATACGTCGGGATGACAGTAGCCGCGGAACCCCTCTCGATGTTCTCCGCACCATACGTCCTCCCAGTCCCACGTCACGTAGCGATCGACGACAAGGTCGAGCAGGCCGTCGTTGTCCAGGTCGACCCACGCCGCGGAGCTTGACCAGCCGCTTCCCGCAACTCCCGCTTTGTCGGTGACATCGGTAAAGGTGCAGTTGCCGTTGTTGTGGTAGAGCTTGTTTCCACCGTATGCCGTGACGAATAGATCTTGATTGCCGTCGTTGTCGAAGTCGGCCACTGCCACGCCCATCCCGTAGCCAACTCCCTGCAGTCCAGCCTTCTCCGTAATGTCCTCGAAGGTGCCGTCGGCCTTCTGGTGGTACATGCGGTTCCAGTCCTGAGGCCCCGCCTTCTGCGGAATGAATCCCTTCGGCGTCGGATCGCTGTAGGGCGCCCCATTCACGAGAAACAGATCGAGACGGCCGTCGTTGTCGCAATCGAAAAGAGCAACACCGGATCCCATGGTCTCGATCAGGTACTTGCGGGAGGTGTGCGGAGCCTGGTGCAGAAAATGCACACCAACCTTGTCGGTGACATCGACGAACTTGCCGGGAACATCGGGATCCGGCTTAGGGGCAGGCTTCGCAGCAGGTTGTGCTGGCTGAGCCGGAGACAACGGGCCCAAAAAACAAGCAAGCATTGCAGCGAGCAGAACGCTCCGAATCCAGATTCCCTTCTGACTCACTGTCTGCTCCCTGACGTCACGGATGGGGAGTCGGCGCAAGGCTTCCCCGCACAAAGCGATGATGTAATTCCCTTTCCTTCCGTAACGGTATAGATGCGATCGACAGCGGGAAGCTTGAGAGTCTCCTTCGCTCCTGATGGCCAGTGGATCTCGGCAGTACCAGCGTCGGTAGCGTCGGCGAGGCCAAAATGCGGGTGCGGGTCGTTTGTCGAGACGTAACTTCCGCCGCTCATCACATCCTGCCGTTGCCGCATTCCATTCGCTGTGAGGTAGACGGTTGCACCGACGGCATCGCGTGGGCTTTTTGGACCGCCGATGAGTTTCAACTCGACCCAGTGATGGTGATCGGGGTCGACATTTCTGAGGAGTACGGGCGGCCCGTCCATCTGGCTGATCACCACGTCGATCTTTCCGTCATTGAAGAGATCGCCGAAGGCCGCGCCGCGACCCGAAACTATTTCGGCCAGCGCTGTTCCCATCACCGGGGGAATCTGGCTGAACTTCCCATCGTGATCGTTGTGGAAGAGCAAGGAGCGCTGCGCGTAAGACGTGCCCCAGTCGAGCCGATCGGCAGCTGGATAGATGTGGCCATTCACGAACATCAGGTCGAGCCATCCGTCATTGTCGTAGTCGAGAAACGCATCTCCCCAGCCGAGAAACGGGATCGAGATCTTTCCAATGCCCGAGCGCATCGACACTTCGTTGAATCCGCCTTTACCCTGGTTACGGAACAGCAACTTGGACTCATCGGAAAAGTCACTCACGGCGAAATCAAGCAAGCCGTTGTTCATGTAGTCGCCGACCGCCACTCCCATCGCAGCTACTTCGCGGCCATCTTCGTTGAGTCCAAAGCCGGTGCCATAACTTGCATCTTCAAACGTCCCATCGCCGCGGTTGAGATAGAGGTAGCTCAGGGTTGAGTCGTTGGCTACAACCAGATCGGGCTTGCCGTCGTTGTTGACGTCGACGAAGACCGGCGTCAAACCGTAGTACTTGTTCACTGAGTCCGCGACCCCGGCCTTCGCGCTGACATCCGTGAAGGTACCGTCGCCATTGTTGCGAAACAGGTGGTCCGGCTCGCCTTCAAGGTTCTTGGGCCCACACATTACAGGCTCGCCGCGAAACTCGCAGTAGGAGAATGCGGTGGCCTTGGTGTGTTCGTAGGGCAGGTTGTCGCGATCGAAATGCACATAGCCTGAAATGAACAGATCTAGCCTGCCATCGCCATCGTAGTCGCCCCAGGTTGCACCTGCGGACCAGTTGCCCAGCGCAACGCCGGCCTTCTCGCCGACGTCAGTGAAGGTTCCGTCGTGGTTATTGTGATAGAGACGGTTCTTGCCCCAGTTGGTGACAAGAATGTCGGGCCAGCCATCGTTGTCGAAGTCAGCGATGGCTACACCAAAGCCCCAGCGGTCGTTCGTCACTCCGGCTTTGGCGGCGACGTCGGTAAAGGTTCCGTCGTGGTTGTTGTGGAACAGTGCGGCGTGCGGCGGCTCCTCTTTGCCGTCCAGCGCCTTGAACGTGGAGCCATTCACCATATAAATGTCGAGCCAGCCGTCGTTGTCATAGTCGATTAGACCAACACCGGATCCGTTCGTGTCGATGATCAGGCGTTTATCCGCATTGCCCATGATGTGTTTCCAGCTTGAGAGGCCCGCTGCCTTTGTTACGTCCTGGAAGGGCACCGGGCCGGAATCGACGAAGCCCGTTGCGGTTATCGGCAGCTTGCGTCCATTCTGCTGACTCTGACCGACCTGGGCCGGAGATGGAACGACCGCAACTATGGCAGCAGCCAGAGTCGCAGACCATGCAAGAGCGCAGATGCCCAGCCCGTGCGGCAAAGATAGACCTCCAATCGGAAGTCTATAGCACGCTCAAACTCTCAGATCGCGTACTCGAGGATCATCGAAACGTCTGTCATCGAGATGAAAAATGCATGCTCTCTACGGTTGAGTGCTGGAACGGCTTGCCCACTTGCTCCACATCTGCGGATCGGCGAGCATCTTGATGTACACACCGCCGACCACCGATCGCGCCTGGAAGCCCGGGTGTTTTGCGGATATCGTGTCATACCAGTCGGTCATCGGTATCCGCTCTGGTGTTTTATCCAGAAAATGAAACACCGGATGCACAAGCGTCCTGAAGTCATCCGGGCTCGAAGCCAGCGTAGCCGACCAGATGGTCCAGTCGAGTTTCGTGTAGGTTGCGCGGTTATCGAGCGGCAGTCCGTATGGATTCAGGTGCGTTTTGTAGAACGCAATCTCGCGCTGCGCGATCTCCGGCGAAAACATATGAAGACCAAGGATGTTGTCCCACACCAGGTTGTATTTCTGGCTCCATGTGCCGCTCTTGTCGAAGGCAAGCTTGTAGTGGTCGCCGTCGAGAGCCATGGATGCCCACTTGTCTGCCATTGATTTCGCAGCTGTCTCGTACCGCTTTGCTGCCTGCTCGTCGCCCAGCTTCCTGGCGACTTGTGCATACGCGGCTAGAGCCTCAATGGCCTTGATGGAGAGGTTCGTGTTGTGGGCGAGGTGGCCTGCGAAGTCATCCGTGCAGAGCTGCTTCTCCGGATCAAAGCCCTTGGCGAGCAAGAAGTCAGCCCATTTCGTTATGAGCGGCCAGTAGTGCTTCGCGAATGCTGTGTCGTGTTCGGCATTGGTCAGGGCCGCAATCATCAGAATCATGTTGCCCGATTCTTCGACCGGCATCTGGTCTTCTTCACTGCCCTCTCCGCCGCCGTATAACTGTCCATTTGCGAGCGGATAAACTCCGAGATCATGTGGCGCGAATGGAAACTTCCAATGCGACGTATTCGAATAGCGCATCACAGGTTCAAGCTGAGCCTCCACCAGCTTCGGATTCAGCAGAAGGAACATGGGCGACGACGGATAGAGCACATCGACCGTCGATATCGACCCGTTGCTGAAGTTCTCCTTCGGCATGAAGAAAGGCACACCTGCGTCATCTTCGACCAGCTTGTGCGCGCCGATCGCCTGCCGGTATGCCAGGATGGCAACGGCTGCGTAGTCCGCGCCGCCTTCCTGTTCTAGATCGTGCTCGAGTTCTGCATCAAACTGCTCCGCCCGCCTGGCCAACGATGCATAGTCGTGGTTCGAAGCCTCAAGCATATCCGCGAACGTTGCGAATTGCTTACGCCAATACGGCAGCAGCCGTTGCCGCATGTACTCCACCGAGTAGATATCGTCGTAGGAGAGCAGCACGTACCGCGACACAGCCGATCCGCCGACAGATCCGAGCGGCATGGTAACGATCAGCTTCGGCGAAGCGGGGTGCTGACTCTTCGGCATCCGCGGCTGCTCAAGATCGTCCTGCGCCGGGATCTTGCCGCTTTCCAGAAAGCTGCGGCGATCGGACCAGTTGCCCGCTGTTGTGACCGTCTTGCCCTGATTGTCTGGTACACCGATATAGAAGTATCCCCAGTTGATGCGCAGATCGTCGCCATACTCTTCCAGCATCGGCTGCTTCTGCGATCCGATGCGGAGAAGATCGAGACCTTCAACTCGACCATGCGACCACACTACCTTCTCGGATGAGGTGTTGGTTGCGATCGATCCGTCCGCGTCGAGATACAGAGTTACATCGTGCTGTGCGCTATCGCGCGACTTTACCTGCCACGAAAGATAGGTGACCGGCCGCGCCATCAGCGCCATGTCGCCTGCAAAGGCCGGAGTGAAGAAGCACACCTGCAATTCGATCTGCGAATTTGCAAGCGTGACGATGGTGCGAGTGGGAGTGATCGTCCGCTGCGTTTCTTCGAGGGCCGGAACCTCATCGCCTTCTTCGCCCAGATAGCGGTAGTTCTTGCCGTCAACGCGGATGATGCCTGCAAGTTCCTGGCGAGCACCGGTCCAGTGGCGCGTCGTAGCATCTGTCAAGTGATCGGCTTCTGACCAGATGCTGAAGTACGGGTCATGCACAACGAGGGGAGTTGCCGGCGCCCTCAACTTCAGATTTGATTGCGATTGTGCTTGCAGAGTGGTGACAGCGCCGATCGTGAAGGCGGAGATCACGATCGTGCGCAGAAAGGATGACGTCATACAGCTTTTCCTCTGACTATTCGGCGGTTTACCTGGATCCATTCCGTGCGGAATTACGCAGACGCCCAGGTTGGCTTCGAAGAATACACCGGTAGGATACATGCGCCCATCAGGCCGGCTTCAGCTCCGAGTCGCGCAGGCAACACGCGCGTGCCTCCGCCGGGCATGCCCGCCGAAGCGGCTCTACCTGGCGCAGTGAGAGCGTAGACATAGCTCCGGCGTTCCAGTTCCTCGAAGAGCGAAGGCGAGAGCAAATCCCACGAATTCGCAACTCCTCCGCCAACAACGTAAAGCGGAAAATTGAAGATGTTGACCAGTCCTGCGAGGCAGATACCGAGCGAGCGGCCAGTCTCGCAATAGATTCCCGCAGCATCGGCGTCTCCGGCCTTGGCGGCTTCTGCGAGGCTCTGCGCCGTCAATCCTGTGCCATTGGCCTTGAGCTTCGCAAGCCCCGGCGCATTGCCCGAGCTGATCATCCGTTCCGCGGCACTCACGACAGCTGTTGCGGAAGCGCATGTTTCCAGGCACCCGTGGCTGCCGCAGCCGCAGAGCGCGCCATCGGGATACACCGTCATGTGTCCGGCCTCGCCACCCATGCCTGCAGATCCGTGCCACAACTTTCCTTCAAGAATGATTCCATTGCCTACGCCCGTGCCAAGCGTAAGCATGCACATGGAGTCAACGCCGAGTTCTTTGCCCAGGCCGAGTTCGTACTCAGCGAGCACCGCAGCGTTCGCGTCACTCTCCAGAATCACGGGGCGATGCAGCCGCTTCTCCATTTCCGCGAGCAACGGAAATCCGTCCCATCCTGGCAAATTCGGCGGATGATGCAGGACGCCAGCAGGTAGTTCCAGGGGACCGGGAGATCCAACTCCGATGCCGGCGCACTCCCGACCCTTTGCATGTTTTGCGAGCAACTGGGAAATCGCGTCGCACATGTCTTCGACAACGGCAATTGGGCCGGCCTCAAGACGGGTGCGAAGACTGACTGACTCCAATACGCCGCGGATCGGAGTGTAAGCGGCAATCCTCAGACTGGTACCGCCGAGATCGACTCCAATGGTGAGAACCTGCGAGTTATCCAAGGCCATTTGCGATCACCGCGGCAAATAAGTAGATAGGAAACATAGTTGTGACAAGAGCACTCATTCAAAAGCAGACAACACGAAAAAGGGGAACTTGGAAAACAACAAGCGGGATCAATCCATCGGTCCGGCGTTGCTCTTGGAAACGATACCACACAAAGCGAAACAGCCGTCAACCTGACTAATGTGCCATGGCGCTCGAGAGCAGAGTTGAAACTGCGGAAGTTAGAGCGCAATGACGGGCACTTATCGGCCCCATTATCGCCGCTTGGATCAACCAACACAGCCCGCAAGCGATGGGCAAGCAGGATGGTACCGATTCCAATTGATTGAGATCAGAGACTAAGAGATCAGGAGCTGGCCGGTGTGCAACCGCAAGAGCTTCTTTGAATAAGTCTCGTTTCGAGCGTCACTAGCCTCGAGCGCTTCACCTTGGGTTGCGGATGCCCAATGCGTTTGCCCAGCAGCTGTTCAAACAGAAGCTCCGCCGCGACCCGGCCGATTTCTTCAACCGGCTGCTGAATGACGCTGATCGAAGGCCGAACTGTTGAAGCCAGCTCGAAGTCATCGAATCCAAGCAACGCCATGGTTTTCGGAATCTGTACGTTCAACTTCAGAAGGACTTCAAACGCGTAAATCGTAGTGCTGTTCTTCAGCGTGAAAATAGCGTCCGGGGGATTGGGACCGGACAGCATGCTCGCGATCGCATACTCGGCCGATCTGTAGTCCTTCACGGAAGTGTTCAGTGTTGCCGGCATTCCCGCCGACTCCATGGCCGCACGGTATCCGCGAATGCGCTCGTGAATCGTGAACAGCATGCTCTCGCCCGTAAGGCAGACGATCCGCTTGTATCCGTGTTCGATGAGATGCTGCGTGGCGAACCGCGCGCCCTTGAAATTGTCTGAGACGACCGCGGGGATCAATGACTCTGCGACCGGTCGGTCAATGGCGACGACAGGCACGGACAGGTGTTTGAGAAGGTCCCTAAGTCCCTCGCTTTGCGAATTGGCCGGAGCCACGATCAGCCCATCAACACGATGGCTGATCAGGATATTCAGATTTTCCAGTTCGATATGCGGTTCATTGTGCGACGCAGTCACGATCAGCAAGGAATCATTAGACTGAGCAACTGCCTGGGCTGCCTCCGCGCAACTGGAGAAGAACGGGTCGGCGATGCTGGGGATAACCAGGCCGATGGTTTTCGTCCGGTGTCCCTTCAGGACGCGGGCTGCCTGGTTCGGCCGGTACCCCATTGCTTCGATCACGCGCTGGACATGAGCCAGCGTCTTCGGGCTTACGCGGTCACCGCCGTTGATGACTCGGGAAACAGTTGTCGTTCCTACATTTGCTGCGCGAGCCACTTCGCTGACAGTGGGAGGGGAACCTCTCTTCTTCATCTACCTTCCAATGACTTCCAGTGCAGTACGAGAAGTCTAAGCCACACACCCCAAGGGCACAATTACGAGTGCCGCCCAGATTCATAGAAGCTGGACCCTGATCTGCACCCATTCGCGATCGGCCCTTGGAGTAAGCCGGCATCATTCCGGCAAGTGAGCCGGTTCGCCAAAGCAACAAAACCGACCCTGGACGGGAACGGATCGCTGTTGTGTTAAGGGAAAGCTTCCGAAAACCGCCTCTGGTTCAAATGAACTATGGCGTACTTGGACAGAGAGCGCCAATCATAAGTAGTACCAGCATTAGAGTAAACGATTTCCGAATGTTCAGGCTCAGCAGGAAGTTGAACCTAAAACAATCCGGAGCAGAGATCAGCAGGATAACCCCAGCTATTCTTGACAGCCCGCCTGCTCAGATTTCTACTCGATCTGCGGGCTTGATTCGCTTTTCGGGAAACGTTATCAGCCGGATTCCAACGCTGCCGCCGACTGCGACACACTAACCTACGG
>Ga0157374_10004949_pt1 | contig 11183 bp, 14 predicted proteins | sample M25metaG_FD_115308 | JGI IMG/M metagenome (GOLD analysis project Ga0157374, IMG submission 115308) | Miscanthus rhizosphere microbial communities from Kellogg Biological Station, Michigan, USA - M2-5 metaG | ecosystem: Host-associated > Plants > Roots > Rhizosphere > Soil | place: USA: Michigan... | reverse complement strand
CGTGCCACGCTTTATCGTTGTCAGGGCACGCGCAGATATCAACAAGTTTCAACCCCTCGGACCGCCAACGCAGTCTGGCGCTGAAAAGAGGGTGGCTCTGCGAAAGAATCTCGAGCAGGTTTACGGATGTTACTGTACGGAAGTTACATCAACTACCCCAAGTGGAGCTACCGTTCTGCAACCAAAGTTTACTAAGGTCACTCTTACGTCAGATGCATGGGTTAGATATCAGGAAATCGAGAAGCAGCTCAATAGTGAAGCGTATTACTCAGCAGACTCAGAGATCATCCTCCCCATCATCGGACGAGCGATCATATCTCTACTAAAGATGGCGTCGCTATTGGCGGCGTCATACTGTCGTGATACAGAGTCAGACGAGCTAGCAGTTACGGTCACAGATATAGCTCGAGCCGCTGTGTATATGCAGCGATGGTTGCCCAACGCAATCCAGCTAGGAATTGCTGCCGACTCTAGCATGCAGGAACGTCAGATCACTAAGGCACTAGACTGGATCGGACGTAACCCAGGCAAGACGTCTGCACACTTGCAACGGCAGATGCATTTGGATAGGGCTGTGGTTCACGCGATTATCACGACACTACAAGACCGTGGAGAGATTGACACCAAGACAAACGAGAAAGGAAACGTAGCCCTGTGGAAGATCGAGAGCGTATTGAGCTAGACGACGAGCCGGGCATTTACTGCTTCGAGCGCCCGGACGATGTAAACGAGATGGACGAAGAGGATTGGCGGGAGTATGCCGACGATGTAATGGAAGCCATCAACGAATGCATGAAGGACTTTCAAAAGACCCAGGTTCATCCCTCCGCACTTACAGACTTTGATCCGTTCAAGACTCAGGCACAGAAAGATTCTCTGTCTCTGCTGTTGATCGACAAGGGGATCATCACACAGCGCGAGCATGACGCTGTATTTATCGAGCTAATGTGGCGACGTATCCAGGAGCTTCGCCGCGACAGTCTGCCTGAGATTCGACGCCAGCAGATAAGGGCGCAGATGAACGGCGACAATAAGGGATTGCTCGGAGCCGATGGTAAGCCGCTGTTTTAGCCTGAAAAGGCAACACCCTTGCCTCGGCAGACAACGCCTGAATCGCCTTCTCCCCACAGGGGGATGGGACAGTCCGGCCACCCGCTCGCGTGGTCACAGATCGACGCTCAGGCGGCGCAATGGCCGATAATCAGCAGCTTGTCATAGCCGATCCAAAGGCACCAGGAGCATTGTGCGGACAATGCCCACTGTTAACAAGGGCATGTGCGCCCAGCTCTGGACCGAAAGATGCCAAGGCATTTATCCTGAGCAGAAGTCCAGGATATTACGACACACTTAACGGCCGGCCATTCAGCGGACCATCGGGTAAACTACTTGACCACTTGTTGAGGCAGAATGGAATTTCGCGTAAAGACGTATTCACTACTAACATCGTACTATGCGAGACAGACGATCCGCCCGAGGAAGCTATCGAGGCTTGCGCGCCACGTCTGGACCACGAGTTGTCTACAGTTAAGGCCGACGTATACCTTGCGGCAGGAGCAGAAGCAAATACGCGACTCACTGGACGGCCAAAGCTTAGAGATAGTCGAGGTAGACAACACGACCTCGTTGGCAATGTACGCTCTCAAGCCAAGGTTGTTTCAACGTATAACCCAGCGGCGGCCCTCAGAGATGATGGCGTATTCCCTGATTTGGTACAGGACTTTCGACTCGCCTTTAACCCAATTGTCCCAGCTCGACTTCCAAGCGTGGAAATCTATGAGGATGAGCGAAGCGCGAAGGATCGAATTAGTCAGCTCTTGGCGCACGTTTCCAGGGGTAATAAAATTGCGTGTGACATTGAGAGTACCGGCCTTTCTGTGTGGGATGATGTGCTTTCAATTGGCATTGCTCCTGACGCAGATACCGCATATACATTCAGTAAGTCTGTACTCCACCTCTTTCACGGCGATAATGACGGGGGCAAGTTACTTAGCAAGAGCGGCGCGTGTATATGGCATAATGGGCAGTTCGATGTACGACTCCTTAGAAGTAACGGGTATCCCGCGGAACTTGGGGACGATACCCTTCTTCTTTCCTATAGCCGTGACGAGCGCGCTGGCGTACACAGCTTGGATCATCTTGCAACTCACGAATTAGGCTGGCATTCCTACGAATCAGATGCTGTCAAACTCGGCAAGAAATACCAATTCAGAACCGACCCCCTGTGGAATGTTTCCTACTACCGTGGCAATCTCCGCGCTAAGCTTGAGTACGAAGGTTTCGTAGAATGGGAAGACCTGTGGAGATACAATGCGCTGGACGCATCGGCGACATTTAAGCTCTACGAAATCCTGCTCCCAATTGTCAAGAACGAGCGCACGTATGCTGCGTATCAACAGATCCTTTTGCCGGCGGCAAGAGCGTTCGTAGATATCGAGAGCTACGGACTACTGTTCGATGAACAAGAAGCACTGAATCTACTCGTCAAAGAAGTCACTCCACAACTGAAAGCATTACATGAACAAGCAGCGAAAATCGTGGGCCACCCGATTAATCTCAACTCCCCTAAACAAGTTAGCGACTATCTCTACGATACAGCAAAGATCGAGAACCCTGTCTTCCGACGAGGAAAAGACCGATCAGTGGATAGTGTGGTGCGAGAGGAATTACTTTTACAGCCTCACTTGCGAACAGAAGTACGAGATTTTGTCGAGACACTGGATCGGTTCAAGAAGCTGGACAAGCTTCGGGGCACATATCTCGAAGGAATGTTCCCGAGGGTGGATCGGGATGGTAGAGTGCGAACTTCTCTGCTACTACATGGTACTGAGACAGGGCGACTTTCTTCTCGCGGGCCGAACCTGCAAAACATACCTAGAGAGGGTAAGTTTAACCTTCCAGATATCCGCAGGCTGTTCCGCGCGCCTCCTGGACGAACCTTTATCCAAGCTGACTACTCTCAAGCAGAGCTAAGAGTAGCGGCGATGTTGAGTCAGGATCAAGGTCTGCTCAACATCTACAGGAACGGACTCGATCTGCACACGGAAGTAGCCACCACGTTCTACGGTGAAGATTTCACGAAAGAACATCGAACAAGAGCGAAGAACGTTAACTTCGGTATCCTGTACGGGATCGGCGCATTCAAGCTGTCACAGATGTTGCGCATAGAAGTGGACGAAGCCCAGCGACTTATCGACGAGTGGTGGCGCAAGTTTCCTGACGTGAAGAAATGGGTGAATAAGGTACATCATGAAGCCAGAACACAGCAAAGCCTTTACTCAGTGTATGGAAGACGTCGCCGATTCCATCTTATCACTAAACAGAATCTTGACCATACACTTAAGGAAGCTGTCAACTTCCTTGTCCAGTCAACCGCGTCGGACCTCACTCTACTCTCCGGTCTATCTCTACATCAGAGATTGGATGGAGATGGACGAGTGTGTCTCTTGGTACACGATTCGATACTTATCGAATGTGAAGAGAGCGACAAGGAGAAGGTTATGGGATTGGCAGTCAAAGAAATGGAGGTTATCCCCACAACAACTCTTGGGTGGACAGAAATCCCATTCCGTGCAGACGTTACATACGGACCGAGTTGGGGAGAGCAGAGCAAATAATGAAACGGATATACGTCACGTGTCCGCACTGTAAAAAGACGTCGTACACTGGAATTACTGCCGACGTGAGTCGCAACGTCTGGCTCGAGAATAACCGTACCACTTGTGAGCATTGTAAAAAGCCGTATCGTTGGTCACAATACGGAGAGGAACTACAGGAGGTAGTTGGTGAATGAGCATTCCTGGCGCAACTTCATGCAGACAATCGTCGTATCAGCACGAGTTATCCCGAGGACATTTACCTATCAGAATAAAGAGTTTACTGCTGGCGACTATGAAGTACGGTTCCAGGATGGAACAAGACTATGCGTACCGCGTGACCAATTTGAGTTCTACTACCAGGAGGTAAAGCAGCTATGACGGCATTCGTCGGATACTACGATCAACGTAGTGGATATGCAGCATCGTTAGAAAACCAGGTTGGTGTCGGCTTCCGATGCATCCGTCTAAACTATGGTTTCAACGAGGACGGAACGACCACACCTAAGGGTGGCGGGGGCTATCTAGATAACGAGCATGATCGTATCCTGGCACGGTGGGGATATAAGCCGCGTGGTTACTGGAACATGAACCTCGAGCCTGGCATTTCATTTGCCGACGTAAAAGCGCGCAAGCCTGACGTGGTAGCTTGTCTGCGTTCTCGGGTGCAGCTTATTAAGACCAATCCTCGCTGGACCAAAGACTCACCGATCTTTGTGAGTTTCCACCACGAGCAGTCTGTGGATACGCACACACTCTACGAACCTGGCGACCCGAATTACGACAATCAGCCGAGCGGTGGTAAGCCTGAGGATTACGCCGGCGCATTCAAGGTGTTTCACGATATCTGTGCTGAGGAAAATACGCTGCGTTCTCAGGGTGGAGCAATCATGCTCTGTTTCGTACCGACTGCGGGACAGTTTCTGCCGATCGATAAGCTTGCAACTTGGAAGCAGGCTTGGCACGTCGATAAGATCGCACCCGATCCAAAGCTTTACCAGTACGCTGGCTGTGACTTTTACACGCGGCCTAGCCGTCCGACAAGTGCTGATCTAGACTACGTCAATGCGTTCGCACGTAAGGTCGGCAAGAAGTTTATCATCGGCGAGCTAGGTATCCAGAACGACGTAGACCAGGGTGCCTACATTAACGAGGTACGCACCAGGCTCAAGAGCTATGGTGACAAGGCTGGCGGTTGCAACGCAGCTTGCTTCACGTTCAAGGCTGACGCTGGCAATCAGATTGAGCCAGAGGCAATGGACGAGTTTAAGGCACTGATGAACGATCCATTCTTTCAAAGGACGCTCTGATGAAATTTGGAACAGGCAGAGGCCGCAAAGCCCACATGGTATCAGACAAACATACAATGCTACGTTCAGCATGTGGACGACGTCTGGATGCTGTGTTGGATAGACGGTTCATCGACCGTGATGAATTTTGTGGGAACTGTCGGCGAACAGTGGAGTACAGGAATGCTGACAACGGAGTACCAGAATGACAAAAGCAGAGGCGTCAAAGGTTATTGGTATCCTACTAAACGTAGATAACGAGTGCATCGTGTGTGCAGGTAATGCGTGCGAAGATTTCATCGGGTTGTTCCCAGATCATGAGGACATTACCCGCGTAATGTTTGAAGCACGCTATGACCAGCCGTTCAGAACGTATGCCGAACGCACAGCGACTGAATGATTATATTAGCTCTAGACCCAGGTGTTACAACCGGCTATGCAGTCGGGATTGTCGAAGGCACCACGTTCAGCTACATGCTGAATGGACAAGCAAAGCTGACCCCAGGCGATTTACATACGATGCTGAGCAGCATTTCGCCAAGTATCATAATCGCCGAAGCTTTCGAGTATCGTAACAGGGCACGGTCGGGTCTAGAGCTATTCTCTCGTAACCTGTTGGGGGTGACGGAAGCTTACGCCGAAAAACTAGACGTTAAGCTCACCGAACCCTCGGCAGGTTACGGGCTAGGATTTTTCGACAACGCCAAACTAGAAAAGCTAGGGCTTTATCGAGCCGGCTTACCTCACGCTATGGACGCGACACGTCATCTGCTACAGTGGGTACAGTATGGCGGCGGGCGCGAGTTCGTAGGTAAGCACTGGCATTGGAGTAAGGACTTAAAAAATGACTGAGGATTATAAACTTCGCCAGGCCGTCGGCCGGTGGTGGCGTATTAAAATCGAGAACGAGCCGGATAACAGTTATCTTCGACAACTCTGCGGCGAGAACTGGTACTCGATCACGCAGCAGATCGGCGCGGACATTGACCATAGCGATCTGCTAACACGATTGCTTGGCGGTGAAGAACCGTACGACCAGGAGCCGCCGCAATGTGGCGCGGATAACGCCGAAGGAATCGTTTAACGGCTTGAGCCGTGGCTAACGCAGGAGAGGTACGTTGCCACGGCTCAAGGTTTTTCTACCGACTATCGGTAGAAGCTTCTTCTTTGGCTCCCGCTGCAAGAACGGTTGCGGCAGAAGATTCGACTAGCGCATACCAGGACATAAACGTTACCCACGGTATGCTATCTCGGAGGAACCAGGAGAGAACAGCACCAGGCAAAAGCCAGAAGATTAATCTGGCGATTGCGAATCTCCGTGCTGTCACGCTACAGGCTCCGTCTTATTTGCAGAGGTTGCATCTTCGATTGTCGGTGCAACACCATTCGGCTTCCAGAAACCGAGATATGTTGCGAGCGACGGCACGAACACGATCAAGAACGCCATGAACAACTGGCGAAGATGATCGCCGTCCAGATTGCCCTCGGTATAGGTCAGCACCAGTGCCGCGATAAACGCGAGCACGGCGTGGACCATAGCCTTGAGATTGCTGGACCAGTGCCGCTGCATAACAATGGCTGTGCCAAGCGGAAGAAGAAGGCCGACAACAGCCGAATAGAATTGAAGGTCAGTCATTTGTCACCCCCTCTCACTCGATCGATCTGTGTAACAAAATAGCGATTAGCGGTAAAGTCATGCAAAAAGATTTCGCAGATACGATCGTCGATACGAACGATCATACCTTCTTCTAGCTCCCACAGTTGCGGCGGTAGAGCATCCTCCGTAACTTTTCTGCTGATCTTACACAGATTCTGGGCTTCTATCCATACGCCCTTGTGACGCTGCTTGCCAAGGGTGTCTGTGTCCATAAGTCTAGAGAGTGTAAGTCCTAATCTGAGACACTCTTCGGTAGCCCATAGCCAGGTAATAAGGACCCGGTTCGCTACCGTGCGAATACACGCTTCCGCTGCCGGCATAAATTGCCACGTGATCCGGGTACGAATAGAATACCAAATCACCCGGCTTCGGTGAGTAGGTTCGTGTGCCGTGAACCATGAGTGTTCCCGTGTAGCCATATCCGTTGTATCCGAATCCGTTAGGATCGTTTGCACCTGCTACCTTATAGCACCAGGTAGCGAAGTACGAACAGTCCATGTAGTTTGGCACGTTCGGCGGCGGAGCCATATCAGACATTGGCCTGATCTGACTATAGTGGATATTGCCGCGGTTAAGATAGGCATAGTGAGCTGCCTTGATGATCTTCTCTCGCTTGGTATCCCTGTGGACTACCGTGTTCTGCATCAGCCACTTGGAGTATCCATCCATAAGCGTGGCGAGTTTCGCATGCGTTGTCGGTCCGTAAACACCGTCCTGCTTAAGACCGTTACGCCGCTGGAATTCCTTGACGGCATCTCGTGTCTGTGTGCCGTAGTGACCTGACGGCTTACCCCGCTTGTAAATCCCACGCTGAGCTAGCGTCCGCTGAATCGCCAGTACATCTCGGCCTTCTGTCGGATGCAGAGGATGATAGCTAAGTGTGCGAGGCAACCGCAGCATGCGCATCCCCTTCATCCTGTGGGATTTCTGTATCGTAGGCCGTCGGTCGATCCTCACCGAGATAGTCGTCCTCGTCTACCTCGACAGGTACCGGCTCTTTCAGCGCCCGTAGCTTGTGCAAAATATCCATACTGCTCTCTCCTTATAGATGCCTACAGACGTTATCTGTAGTCAGACCCTTGAACAGTCGCAACGTCCCTGCACGTCGCGCCTGATATTCCGCCTCAGTCTCGGTCGGTCGTCGTGTGCCAACGACGACGAGAACGTTGCGGCGAAGCTGCTTCCAGTTCTCTTCGAGTGTATTGCATACAAACCTGACCGTTGTTGAGTCCGGCTTGTCGTCAACTCTTCGGCTGAGTGCTGCAACCTCAGCTTTGGTAGCAATGTCGCGGGTATCCTCACCGCGATAAATTGCTGCTAGTACCAGCGCAATGCTGATGATTACTCCAACGGTGATCGAGTAGATTAGCACGTTACTGTGCCCTTCTCGAAAAGGGATATCACGTTCCTCACTCAATTAAAACCTCACTAGAATGTGAATGCCGAGCTGTGCAAAAACCGCAACTACTATGTAAACGGCGAGGTACATGTTATTCTTTATCATCATCCTTTTGGCCGTTCTGCCGCCGCTTCTTGGCACTCCGGTCCATAGCTATCGGAATTCCTAGACCTGCGATGAAAGCTCCGAAAGCCATCACTTCGATGTTCTTCTCTCCAAATGCCTCGTTTATAATGATGACAAGACCGACGACAATTCCTGCCAACACCTGAATCCAATGGATCCACTTGTCTATGATTTCGTCTGGGTCTTTCATGCCTATAGAGTTCCGTCATAGCACCCCCGCTTAGACAACGGTGCTGTTCACCTGGCACTTGCGGCCAAGTGGATCAATGAAGTACATCTTGTTATCGTCGAGGCTGATCCAGTATTCAAAAGGACCGAAATCGATGAGGTTGGATTCGGCGTCAGTGTAGCCAGGAATAGAGGGGCGGCTGTGGGAGATATGCCGTTTCAGATCGCGGCGCAAACTACGCGCCTCTCTCGTCAGTCGCATAGTAGGGTCACGTTCATCAAGATGCATAATCGTATACCGCCGTCGCGTCGAAGTTAAATACGATTTGTTCATCCCCCTGGTTGTTTACGTAGCCCTCCATAGCTACGCAGCGAAATGTACCTGTAATTGGTGGAAGATCAGGCTCCTGCCAATCGAGATGAATGATCGAGCCAGGCTCAGCCAGAATCCAGTAGTTTTCTCCTGGACTTGGAATGGCTGTAACTACAAACTCAATCGTTCGGTTGTTCTCTGACAGTGCATGCTTCGTCAATCCTGTCAACTGATTCGGTGTTCTAATCGTACCGAAGTCTGTGGTGCCAGATCGGTGCCGGAGAGATGCATCGAATTGCGGATCGATTGCCACACGCAAAGCTCGAGTTGAGCCGCTGCCTGAACCAGTGCCATACATGCGCGTTAGAGGCGTCACGACGCTCGGGTCAAAATGGAACTGCTTGATGTTTGACCTATCTAGCACAAGTGGTGACTCCAACCGCTTCTCCGGAGCGTACATTCTAAACTCACGTCCAGGCCCGATATCGAAATCGAAACCTTGTGCCTGCTCCGAAAGTGTTTGGATCATCTCGAACAAAGATGACAAGTCAGATGCCAGCAATGCTGTCGTCTGAACGATGCCCGTAAGCATGTTCTGATGATCGTATGTTAGGGCTGTTGGAAACTGTCCTGTTACGAAGTCTATCAGACCTTCCACGATTTCCGTCAGGTCTTTATCGCGGCGGATAAAGTTAACCGGATTTGCAGGATCAAAATGCATCCGGATATCGTTCATGTATTCGAGATAGTCTTTGCCACCAACGATGAGGTAGGGATCGTCTGTATCCCGCTGCAAAGAACGAATCTCGCCCTCGATCAGATTCTGGTCATCACGCCAGAGTTTAAAATCGGTAAGGAATGGGAAGGTGAGACTTGGGTTAGCTAGATAGTGAGTTCGGGGTATTTGATAGCTCACGTATCCGGCTTGATTAAGGTACTTACCAAAGCGGAAGTCATCGCCCATGATTTCGCCAAGAGGCTTGTCGTGAGTATCGTAGTGTTGTACCACGAAATTCGCCTTTTGACCAACCACAGGTGCGGGCACAAATGCAGACCTTAGCAACGTGCCAGATGGACTCGGCCCTGGATCGGGATTTGGGTTCGGGTCTACAACTTCCGGTACAGCCGTTACGTTAAACGCCGCTGTGTCAAACTGACCATCGCTGCCTGTGCCGCGCACAACAACGCGGGTAGGTGCGCTGGTGATCGGGATGGTAATGACACCGGAATACCTGTCGCCACTACCGGAGTAAGGCAATGGCTGCTGTGGGTCGCTTCCTACCTTGGTCGTGACAGACTGTACTGTGCCGCTTGGTACGGTAACATCTGCCTGTACTAGCAGGTCTGATCCTTCAATTGTAGTGTTGTCGGCAGGTGTTACAACAATTACGGTCGGCGGTCCAGAGACAGACGGAATGGTTACGTTCACGTGTCTCTGGACCGTCGTTGTCCTCGGCGACGAAGGGTTAGCGTCCGTTGCCCGAATCGTTATTGTAACCGGCACGGTAGTACCTGGCGCACCAGGAACGCTAAGTGTTTTGTCGTATCTACCTTCGCCGCCGCCGGAAGGGTTTACAGTTACCTCCCAGCTATATGCGACTGTTCCGGAAGCACCATTTACATTGGTAGCTCGGAACTGAGCTTGGTGCGATCCTGCTGCCAATCCTGTGACCGTAAACGGATTGGATGGCATGTCAATCCACGGATCGCCTGTTGCAGGGTCAATCCGGTACTGAATCTGCGCACCAGCTTCGGTGTCAGTAACGTTGAATGTTGCGTCTGTTGATGTTGTTGTTGCTGCCGGCCCACTATTCACCACAGGGTCCGGCGGAGGCGGAGGCGGGGGTGGCGGCGGAGCTACATCGCCAAAGTCGTAATACTGTGACTGCCACCGTGCCAGCATATCTGCCTTCGTAGCAATGCTGGTATCCTTGACCGCCTTCGTCTGTACGTTACCGAACGTACCGTTGTACTTCAAACCGATAATGTCGTTCGCTGAGAATCCTGAGACTCCAAGCGCGTAGACATTTCGGCTCTGATTCGTGCGGCATGGTGAGGACTCCTGTAGAGCCGCAAGATTCGCACCATACGCAAAGCAGTTCAACAGCTTACAGGTGCCGGGTGAGATACCCTGTCCTGCCAAACCGTTTGGTCGGTTAGACCTGAACGCTTCTGCACAGCCCCACACCAAGTTGCTATCCATCAGGATATCCGAGTGAGGCTGTGTCGGATCGGTGGACGGTGAAATGGTCTGTAGTGCGTTCAGACCCTCACCATAGATGTTGTACTCGTAACCGTTGTGAATACCTGTGCCAACACCACCGTCAGATTCGTGACGTAGTGGTGTACCACCAATCGTGCGGATATTGACGATGGCGTACTTCTCAATACAGGAAATCTGCCAGCCACCGTAACCGCTATACTGACCGTCCATATCAAGATCGTGGAACAGGATATTCGTAACTGGTCCCTTAGACGCCGCTGGAATGTTGTTAGGAATACGAGGCGTGAACAGCGACGTATTCTGCTTCCATGACGTTGGGGTTGCACCGAAGTCACCTGTGCAGTCGTTCGAGCTAAGGAAGTAGATGTTAGCTACTACCCAATACTGCTCCTTGCGCCCGAAGTCCATCCACTT
>Ga0157374_10004946_pt1 | contig 11185 bp, 11 predicted proteins | sample M25metaG_FD_115308 | JGI IMG/M metagenome (GOLD analysis project Ga0157374, IMG submission 115308) | Miscanthus rhizosphere microbial communities from Kellogg Biological Station, Michigan, USA - M2-5 metaG | ecosystem: Host-associated > Plants > Roots > Rhizosphere > Soil | place: USA: Michigan... | reverse complement strand
CTGGGGCTGGAGCAGGTCCCAAGGGTCCGGCTGTTCGCCGGTTAAAGAGGTACGTGAGCTGGGTTCAGAACGTCGTGAGACAGTTCGGTTTATATCCGCTGTGGACGCAAGGAAATTTGAGAGAGTTTGCCCCTAGTACGAGAGGACCGGGGTGAACGTACCGCTGGTGTATCAATTGTTCTACCAAGGGCATTGTTGAGTAGCTATGTACGGAATAGATAAGCGCTGAAAGCATATTAAGCGCGAAACTAGTCTCAAGATAAGATTTCCCTATGAGACCCCAGAAAGACTATCTGGTTGATAGGCGCAAGGTGGAAGTGTGGCAACACATGTAGCCGAAGCGTACTAATAGGTCCATCGACTTTTTACGAGTAATGAGACAAACCCTTGCAGGGTTTTTCTCATCGCTCCTTGCGAAGTAAATTCGCATTCCAGCTTGGCTGGAAACGGAGCTGCTCTTTTCCCCGTGAGGGGTAAGGAGAGAGAAAATCCCGCTTTTACAGGGGATGGCTCATTACTGGCAATTGACTAGTTATTGGTGCATATCAGCACCGAGCGTTTGTCTTAACAAATGCTTGAACATTTCAATCCGTGACTTTGTCGTCATGGACATCAATTAGGCAATTCCTGCAGAAATGTGGGAGTTGTGCTTGAGTGAATCGCTAGGAGATAGTGAAGATTCGAATGAGCCGTACTACTGTACGGTGAATGAAAAGCTGAGCGTAATCGACACCGCGATTTGCCAAGAGTATCTCTGTAAGGCCAGCTTTGCTGGCGTGGAAGGGATGCGGCACAAGTGCCACATTGGTGCCCATAGCGCGAGGGAAACACCTGTTCCCATTCCGAACACAGCAGTTAAGCCTCGAAGCGGTGACAATACTTGGTTTTTAAGCCTGGGAAAATAGCACGGTGCCAAATTATAAAAGAGACTTCCGAAAGGGGGTCTCTTTTTCGTGGCTAGTGAACTGGCGACATTGTGAAAAGCCTCCTAAAAAGAGGCTTTTGCTTCTGAGTGCTGAGTACACAACAAAGGCATACTTGAAGAATACTTGTAAAGGTGATATAATGTATTTAGCAAGGTAATTCTAATTCTATGCATATATCTGAACGTAAAGATGGCAAAGTTACTCTCAACTTCTTTAACTATTGGGAGCAAAAACGTGTCGGACGAGTTATAAGTCCATATCTTGATTTAAAAGGAAGGCTTAAACTAGCTGTAAATGCCGTCATTCCTCCATCTCCGTGGCATGGTAACAATTGGCGTCTAAATACAGAAGTGCAGCCAGGTAAATTACCAGACATTCTTGATTCTATAGATGACCGCGGGGCCGCGCTTATATCGCAGGTTGCTGTCGGTGGTAATGACGAAGTTGTTAGTGAAGGACGATTAATGGATGAAGCGTCTGTAGTACTTCGAAAATTTATGGGACAGGTAACCCGGCAATATCTGGAACAATAAGAAAAAATCGCGCCAAATTTCTGTTAATTTGTTAACTTCAATACTTTGCGCAGTAGTTTCACCAAGCAGCCCAAAATTATCCCCAACTGGCTCAAACTCTAAACTTCCAAATCTCATAATTTTAATTGTACCAGATGTGAAAATATAGGATTACTTTACTTGTGCTTTGTTATTGACATGAGCGCAATGAGGTGATATCATAAGCATAATTTCGTGAGAGATTACAGAGGGTTTCGGCACATACTGCCGGAGCCCTTTTTCTATCCCGAGAGGTGTATTAAATCTATAAGGAGTTAAAACTATGGCTGGAACCAAAGCTGGCGGTAAAGCCGCTGCTGCAACCAACAAAGCTAAGTATGGTGACGATTTTTACGCAAAAATCGGCGCTAATGGTGGTAAAAAGGGTCATACCGGTGGCTTTTACGCTAACCGTGACCTTGCCCGTATCGCTGGCGCTCGCGGTGGCCGTATTAGCCGTCGCACCAAGCAAGTTGTTGTTCAAGTTACTGACAACGACGACGATCAGTCATCTGACGAAGCTGTGCTTGCAAAAGCCGCTTAAAGTTTAGAGACTTATGTGTGGTAAAAATCCCCGCCCTAATAAGCGGGGATTTTTATTATCCGCAGCTTTTGAGCCAAAGCCGACCATACGGAGTGAACCTGGCTCAAGTGTTCGTGTAGCTTACAACTCATCCCTTTAGGGATCAGCCTGACTCTGTTTGAGGAGCCGAAGGTGACGAGTTGTCAGGTTGGTTGTAAGCCTACACAACCCTTGACCAAGTATATGGAGTTAGGTCGGGAGTTTTGCTACTTTGGCGGTCCAAAGTAGGAGAAGAGAAAGGGTGTATCTTGTTCTTATGGATCCTGAAACTAGTTCAGGATGACAGGGGTAGAGTCTGGGTATAGCCCTAGAAACTATCGGTGGCGTGAAAGACAAGGGGAGGGTTCTGAACGTTCTTGGTACTGCGGTAAGCGCGGCAAAAGCGGCTGGGGGTAACGCGCCAGATAGTGTGGCAGTTGAAACAGCGGTAGTGGGCCATATCACTCTGCTGGAGGCATTTTGTGGTGCAGGTCGGGCAAATACTGCGGCTGTATAGCCAATCGCGGTACGTGTCCAGGCAATCCTGGATATGATCTTCGTCAATGATAACGTTAAATTTCTCGGCTAGCCATTTCGCTTTTTCCCAGGCAGCTACTTCCAGTTTTATCAGCTGAATATCGGCCTTATAAGAGCTGTGTTGCAGCAAGGCATGGCCGGTTTCATGCAGCAACGACCAAACATGCTTGTGATCATTGCTAGCCGATGCATAAAACACTTCTTGGGTTTCTGGCGACCAAGAGAAAGCCTTGCCAGCGGTAAAGGTGATGGCCGGATAGCTGGCCCGAAGCGAGCTAACGAGTTGATCCACGACTGCCTCCGTACACGGCCTTGGCCAGGTCATAACAGCCGTAGACCACGGCTTCCTCAGGGCGGGCAGCGCTGACTAGGGCGGGCAGTTTCAAAAGTGGCGTTTCGTATTTTTTCAGAGCCAGCGTCAGTAGTTCCTTAAACCTATCAAAATACATTCCAACGCTGCCGCCAAAGACAATAACTTCGGGTTCCATCATGGCAATTAATTCAATCAGCCCGTAAGCCAGTTCGCGGGAGATAGTTTTCCAGATTTCAGGTTCAGTAATATCGCGCGCCGGTTTGCCGTAGCGTTTAACGATAGCCTTACCAGATACGACTGCCTCCCATGACACCCGTTTCCCGTTATGCTCGACTAACAATAAACGGCCGCCTCCGTCACCGATGTTACTATCGATTGTTTCGTTAACTACCAACCCAATACCAATACCGGTGCCGATGGCAACATACAGCACTCGCTTGAACCTGTCCTTAAGCATCATCGCCTCTGATAGCGCCCCTAATTTGGCATCGTTTTCTACTACAATCGGGCACTGCAAAATCTTTTCGGCGTCCGCCTGGATGTCGACATTGCGCCAGGGTAAGTTTGCGAAGGTGATAGCTCGCTGGTTAGTACGGTCGAAATTGATGGCTGGAATGCCCACACCACCGGCGTGGAACTCCTGCGTGGTAAAAGTTGCTACGGTTTTGGCCAGAGTATCTAAAAATTCGTGATAATTCCCCGGAGTGGGGAACTTGGCGTGCTCTTTTATAACCCCATGCTCGTCCAGCACTGCAACCAGTACTTTCGTACCCCCAACATCTACCCCTGCGTACATAGTTTTAGTGTAGCATAGCTAGGTGGTGGGCGGGGGTCTCCTAAATGGGATTATTTGTGCCGACTGTCCTTCAGTAGTTTCGTGACTCTCGGTGGCGGGCTCTTCGGCTACGCTGGGGTCATCGGCGAGATCCAAGAAGCCGCTGAGAGCGTAGTTTATAACCTCTAAAGCTCTATGCCTATCCTTGTCAGTCCCAGGAATAGCGTTCCCAAAGCGTCTTTCCCACCGGGGCCCATCGCCATCGACTGTCACTTGTTCGGTGATGCCTGAGTCGGGCCGGTAGAATTGTGCAGCAGAGGTAGCAATGCGCCTAAGGCGTCCAGTTTGTGTTTGATAGCGTATGCCTACTACGGCGGGGTCATCTAGGGGGCCGTCTATCCAGACTCGACCTGCTCGCCAGTTGGGATCACGTGTCTCATATTCTATGGGGCCGCCCCCGACTAATATTAAAGTTGTAAGCGCATCACGTACCGAAAGCCTGTTAGCAGGGCGTAGTAATCCGTTATATCCCGTTTCAGTTGATGAATCGATGCCAGAGGATAAGGCTAAGAAAATGTTTAAGTCGTGGCGTGAGGCATTTACATCTGGAGATCTGTCGATCATTTATATTGTTATACCATACTTTCCCTATATTTGAAATGCTCATGGAGTGAGCTTTACCAAAAGCAGCGGAACGCGTATAATGATAAGTAATCTTACAGATGGAGGTGCCTGTAGCTGTTGCTAGAGGTGTTTATCTGAAGAAATACACTTACGAAGGAGGCACCTAAGAAATGCCAAACAATACAATTACTATGGATGAGCTGCTGGCAGGCAGTGACGTGAAGGAACTCGCTGCCGGCGATGTTGTTGAAGGCGTTATTTCATCTGTTAAAAAACACGAAATGTGGATTGACCTCGGTGCCCGCGGCGTCGGTGTCGTTATGCGCCGCGAGATCGGCCATGGTCAACCACTTGACCTGGGAAGTAGTATCACCGTCAGTGTGATCGACCCGGAAATGGACGAGGGCTACGCGCTGCTCAGCATGAAGCGGGCTGCCAAGGATCGTGGCTGGGACGAATTACAACGCGTCTTTGATGCCCAGGAAATCGTCGAAATTAACCCATACGACGCTAACCGTGGTGGTTTGCTGGTCGAGCTGGAAGGTATCCGTGGCTTTTTGCCGGTAAGCCAACTGGCGGCCGGACATTACCCTCGTGTATCTGGCGCGGACAAGGATGAAATTCTCCAGAAATTGAACGCTTTGACTAATCAGACACTGCGCGTCCGGATTTTGGATGTTAGCCGCAAGGACAACAAGCTGATTTTCTCCGAAAAGGAAGCCGTGAAGGACGATATGCAGGCTCGCTTCTCTGAACTCAAGGTTGGTGATGAAGTTGAAGGTATCGTGACCGGTGTTATTGATTTCGGCGCGTTTGTTAATGTTGACGGTATCGAAGGCCTCATCCACATCAGTGAGATCTCCTGGGAGCGGGTAGATAACCCGCGCAACTACGTCAAGGTTGGTGACACCGTAAAGGCCAAGATCATTGCTATCGATAAAGACCGCTTGTCTTTAAGCCTCAAGCAAATGAGCGACGACCCGTGGCTCAGCGAAGTTAAAGCTTTCAAAAAGGGCGACACGGTGGAGGGCAAAATTACCCGAATCACGCCATTCGGCGCATTTGTACAGATCAGTTCATCGGTTGAAGCCCTAGTTCATGTTTCTGAAATGGGCGACGATGACACTATTGACCCGGAGAAGATTTTCCAGCTGAACGAGACTAAACAGTTTAAGGTGTTGGATATTGACACCGAAAACAGGAAGATAGCGCTTAGCCTGAAAGCTAAGTAGGGCTTTCGATATGCAGCACATTACGGCGTTAGCAGCTCCAGTCCGCACTCACCGTACCTTTAGTACGGCTCGCTTGCGGGCTTCACTGCTGCCTTGTACTGCACAACCTCTCGAAAGCCCAGGACTGCAAAGGCTGAAAAATTCTACTCATTTGTCCCATATGTGTAAATAATAATTAATTAGAAAGGAGTGTCGATGGCAACAACAATTGAAGTTGAAGATATGATCACTGTCGGCACTCTGGCCGAACGATTATCTATACCGGTAACGCGCTTGATTGGCGAGCTGATGAAGAACGGCATTATGGCCACCGTGAACGAACGGATTGATTTTGAGACGGCCCAGATTATTGTCGAAGAACTCGGTCTGGAATTCGAACTGCAACGCCAGGTATCAGCCGACCAGGCTACTGCAGTGCGGGAAAAAGTTGCTGCCAGTGCTACCGCCGACACTCGTCCACCGGTGGTTGCGGTGATGGGTCATGTCGATCACGGCAAAACCAGCCTGCTGGATGCTATCCGCGGGGCTCATGTCGCTAAGGGTGAGGCTGGCGGAATTACCCAGCACATTTCGGCCTACCAGATCGAGCACAACAAACGTAAAATCACCTTCCTGGATACGCCAGGGCATGAAGCTTTTGCGGCCATCCGCGAGCACGGGGCGCTGCTAACAGATATCGTTATTATCGTTGTGGCTGCCGATGATGGTATTAAACCGCAAACCATCGAGGCAATTCGCTTTGCCCGTAAGGCTGGGGTCAAGATTGTGGTAGCGGCCAACAAGATGGACAAAGAAGGCGCTGATGTAAATCGACTATATAGCCAGCTCAGCGAACAAGGTCTGATGTGGGACGGTTGGAAGGGTGGTGACACGCCCGTGCAAGAAGTCTCGGCCAAAACCGGCAAGGGAATTCCTGAACTACTCGATATGATTTTACTAGTTACCGATGTCGAAGACCTGCGGGCTGACACCGATGTACCAGCCCGCGGGCTGATCATTGAAGCCCATGTCGAGCAAGGCCGCGGTCCAGTCGCCCATGCTTTGGTAGAAGCTGGTACGCTTAAGCGCGGCGACTTCATAGTTGCCGGCTCAGCCTACGCCAAAATTCGTAACCTTGAAGGCACCGATGGTAAACCGCTTACTGAAGCATTACCATCCACCCCTGTTATTCTTACTGGTTTTAAGCAACTACCCGAGTTTGGTGATGATTTTACAGTCGTCGCTAACGAAAAGCTGGCCCGCCTGCAATCCGCCCAAACGGCCACTGTTAAACATAGCGGCGGTAATAAGTTGGACATTAACAGCACCGAGCTGATCCGCATGATCAACCGCAATAACCAGGTCAATGAATTGAACATCATCATCAAGGCCGATGTGCAGGGTTCGCTCACCTCAGTTATTGACAGCCTAAAGGCTATGGATACTGAAGAAGTTGCTATTCGTATTGTTGGCTCTGGTGTGGGCGCCGTGACCGATAACGACGTTCATATGGCGCACACTTCCAACGCCCTTATTTATGGCTTCAATGTCACCTTACCGAGTGGTATCAAACAGATTGCTTCCCATGATAAAGTCAATGTCCGCATGTACAAAGTCATTTATGAACTGATTGACGATTGTCGTGAAGAACTCAGTAAACTATTGGCCCCCGAAATTAAAGAGACCGAATTAGGTCGCCTAGTAGTAAAGGGCGTCTTCAAAACCACCAAGAACGATGTTATCTGCGGCGGTGAAGTCACCAAGGGCAAGCTAACCGTGCCGGCCCTGGCGCGTGTCACTCGGGGTGATGAAGTACTGGCTCCAGAAGTAGAGATTACGCAGTTGCGTCGTGGCCCGCAGGAAACCAAAGAAGTGTTCGAGGGTGAGATGTGCGGCCTGAGCTTTAAGACGCCGTCGCGAATAGACTTGCAGGAGGGTGACCGGATCGAGCTATTCTCGCGCGAGATGATCACCCGACACCTCTAATACTCAATGTCCAAGTTTCAATGCTCAATGAATGTAGTGAATTGCATTGCATCATTCTGGTCTGACATTGTTAGCATTGAGCATTCATTGACACTTGAACATTGTTCATTGAGCATTATGAGTTATGAATCTGTTACAATAGATTTATGCTAAAAATTGACGACAATTTATTACAGCAAATTGGTCTTGGCAGCTTACCGGCCGAAGAGAAGCGCGGCCTGTTGAGCCACATTTACGAAACGCTGGAAATGCGTGTTGGTATGCGTCTGGCCGATCAGATGACCAATGAACAGCTGGATGAGTTCGAGCAGTATTTTGAAGCCAAAGACGATGCCGGTGCCTTTAAGTGGTTAGAGTCCAATTTTCCCAACTATAAAGAGATCGTCAACGAGGAATTTGAAAAGCTAAAGGGCGAGGTCGCTCAAACGGCGCCCCAGATTCTGTCTGCCTCACAACAAAATCTGGCGGCTCATCCGTTGCAACCCCAGATTCCCAGCACTCAGTCTCAGCCTGCCGCTATGCCACCCCAAACTGGACAGCCAGGACAACAAGCTTGGTCAGCTCAAGCTCCGCCGCCCCAACAACCAGACCCGGCCAGTGTGCCGCAACAGCCGCAGGCCTGGCAGCAACCAACTCGGCCCCAACAACAGCCGGCCGGTCAGTCACAGCCGTATCAGATGCCCCAGGAGGCACCACAGCCAAGCTATCAGCCGCAACCTAATCCTACTCCCGGTCAGCCGCCCCAAGGCGCACCGGCCCAGCCCTATACTACGCCCCCGCAACCGCAGCAGCCCTGGTCGCCCCCGCCTCAGCAGCCTCTGCCATCTGATCAGCAGCCACCGCAGCCCGCTTAGGGTTCTATAAGTTTTTACCGTAGCCGTTTAGAAATGCTGCGGCTGACATTTCGCTTTTGCCAGCAGGCTTAAGGCTATCGATTACAAATATACCATCTGTGGTATAAAAGCCGAAGCTTTTGCCATCTTTCCAGACTTCTCCTGGTTTCCCAATGCCGTCCATGACGTGAGTGCGAGTTACAACAACATCTTTGCCATTAACAATAGTGCGGCTTTTAGGCCATTCTAAAAACGCTCGAACTTCACGTTCCAGCTGGGCCGCCGGCTTATTCCACTTTAATAACCCATCCTCTTTAGTGAGCTTGCGGGAGTAGCTGGCTTCTGAATTGGCTGCTATGGTGACATTTTCTTGAGGCGCGGGGGTAGCAGCCCCTGATAGATAGAGTGGTAGGATTGATTGCAGTGTTTTGTCACTCAGTTCTATAAGATCAGCGGTTAACTGAGGTGCAGTGATCTCGTCTGTCAGTTCGTAAGGAGTTTGAGCAAGCAGGGGGCCTTCGTCCATCTTTTCGACAATTAGCATCAAACTAATACCGGTTTGCCGCTGACCACTTAAGATAGAAAAAGTGATGGGGTCAGCACCACGCCACTGTGGCAGTAAACTAAAGTGGCTGTTGACGATGCCAAGGGGAAAGGAGTCGATGACATCTTGATTAATAATGAAGCCATAATCTATAACCACACCAATACGACTAGTGACAGGTTTGCTAGTAAAGAGCTGTGATAACTCGGTTTTATTATCAGGGGTGAACGCCTGAAGGCCAAGCTCCCTGGCAAGCATCAGAACAGGGAAGGCCTCCCTATGGTGTGAAGGCTGCGGCTTAGTGATAACCGCCTCAATAGTTGCCCACTGAGCTAGTAGCCTCAGTGACTCGGCGGCGACTGGACCACTGCCAAAAAAGACAATCGGCTCGCGGAGTAGTTTACTACCAGAGGTGGGGGTTGTTGCGGATGATGTCATAGTCCAACTGCTCCAGATTACCATCGTCTTGTAAGTGATAGAACGCTTCAGGCGAATCTTTGATATGATCAATAAATACAATACCGTGGGTGTGGTCGATTTCGTGCTGGAAAATACGGGCCAAGAAGCCCTCAGCAGTTACTCGGAACGTTCGACCATTCAGATCCAGGGCTTTTACCTTAACTTTATTATACCGCGGGACCTTACCGTAGACATCGGCCACGCTGAGGCAGCCTTCGAAATCTTCGACTAGTTCGCCTTCGTGCTTAGTGATTTCAGGATTAATGAAAACCGTGAAGCTATGGTCATCTTTGTTGTCGTGATTACGACGGATTACGACAATTCTCAGGGGTTGATCTATCTGGATTGCTGCCAAAGCCACCCCGACTTCGTGAGCACGGCTCTGCTCCCAGTCTATGGTCGCAGCCTCCATATCCTGAACAACTTTTTTAACTTCATCGGTAATAATACCGACCCGCTGAGATTTTTGGCGCAAATGCGGATTGGGCAAGGTGATAATGTTGTCTTTGGTCATAATTCACACCAGTATAACAGATACATAAACCGCTCAGCCAGTACCAATAAAATTATACGAAAGGTAGGTGACAAACGTAATTAGCAGCAGTGCCAGCGCTGCAATTATACAACAGAGAATTACCAGGCAGTTTTGAATGGCTTACAAGAGGTTGACCGGATCAATATCATAGGTCCAGCCACTGGCAGGCAGTCGGGTGATAACTTCGATGAGTTTAGTTCGGTTTGTCGATTTTACAACCAGCTGATATTGATATTTACCCTGCAGTTTTTCATGGAACGAAGGCGCCGGACCATTTATTTCAATGTCTGCTACTGCTTGTAACAGCGTATCTTTTAATTTTTGGGCGGCCTGCTCGGCGCTTTTGGCGGTCGCCCGACGACAGCTGAGTTTTAATAGATGAACGAAAGGTGGAAAGTGGAATTTTTGCCGCTCGGTCAGCTCGGTTTGATAAAAGGTTTCCCAATCACCGCTAATTGCTGCCTGTAAAACAGGGTTATCGGTGTGATAGGTCTGAACAATGATATGCCCCTGGCGATGACCGCGGCCGACGCGGCCAAGCACCTGGGTGAGCAACTGGTAGGTACGCTCAGTTGCCGAAAAATCAGGCAGATATAAGCTGCTATCGGCCAGAACAATACCAAGGGTGCTGAGGTTGGGGAGATCCAAGCCTTTAGCGAGCAGCTGAGTGCCGACTAAAATATCAACTTCGCCGCGCTTCACGGCGTTATAGTGCTGTTCAAAGCGCTCGGACTTAGCGTTGTCGGTATCAAACCGCTGAATGCGGGCCTCCGGAAACAGGTGGCGGAGCTCGTCAAAGACGGCTTTGGTACCGAATGATTTAAATAACACCGACGGATGGCCACAGCTAGGACAGCTGGTGACGATAGCTTGGCTGAAGCCGCAGGTGTGGCAGCGCAAGCGATTGCTATCAGCGTGGTAGATCAAGGGTAAATCGCAGTGCGGGCAGAGCGCCTGCCAGCCACAATTTTCGCAGAGGATAACGCGGGCCGTACCGCGGCGGTTCAGATACACCAAACTCTGCTCCTTACGGCCAAGGGCCTGCTGGATGGCCGTAAGCAGCGCTGTTGAAAGATTCTGGCTGCGGCTGAACTGCGAACGATCTTTCAGGTCGATTAGCTGCACATTACTTGCCAAATGGTCATTAGGGGTGGCCAAACTATTCATGACCAAAATCGGCTTTTGGCGCTCTTGAGCCAGGTAGTAATCACTTACCGCCGGTGTAGCTGAGCCAATCAGCAGGATAGCATCGTGCAAGTGGGCCAGTTGCGAGGCAACCCGGAGCGCATGGTAATACGGGGCTTGCTCTTGTTTATAGGCCGTTTCGTG